>OGCG01000315.1_pt1 | contig 31875 bp, 32 predicted proteins | sample 1570061 | NCBI WGS metagenome assembly OGCG01 (sample SAMN06268698, study PRJEB24515) | hot springs metagenome | isolation source: Joseph's Coat, Yellowstone National Park, Washington, USA | place: USA:Joseph's Coat, Yellowstone National Park, Washington, USA
CCAACGGCACGGGGCTCACATCTCTGCAATCGCTCCCACCCTTTTGCTCACATCGGTGTGAGAGATCATCATTTATCAACAAAAATTCGTTATAAACGGACAAAAAGATTTCTATCAACGTGAAAAAGGATTCAGCCCTATGTCCATACAATCTTCAGGGTATGAGGCGTATAATAGTGCACTTAAGCGACATTCTCTTCAAAGAGTAGTTTTCCTCTGAGCATGATTACCTTAAACCTTGCTGTGCATATTCTATGATCCTTACATCCCACCAGCCGGTGAGTTCATCGTTTAAATAATCGGCATTAACCAAGAGTATCTCACGAAACTCTATATCCCGTATATATTCCATTGTCTGAAAATCTGTGACTGATAAAGCCGCCGTAAACATTTGCTAATAATACTCAATTCCGCCCAGTTGTAAGCAATTCTGGAGTTAACGAATCAGGCTATCCTCCATAACGATAGAGTGGCTGATAAAGGCTTATAAATAGTTAGGTGGTATCAATAAAGAAAGTGAGAATTACGTTAGTCTCATAGCCAAATATAATGAGAACGTTGATTCATCAAGATTACACTTACTTTTGTTCTCCGCTATTTAGGAATAATTTATGCTCTCACAAAGATTTTATACGAAGGAGAAGAATGTTTTTGATGAGTATGAAGAAGTGCCCTAGATGTGGTTATGAGAATCCGGATGACGCTCAGTTTTGTATGAGGTGTCATTACCCCCTTTTTGAAATACCGGCTACTAATATAGTTAAGGAGGAAGAGGTCAAGGTAAAAAGGCTCACTAAGAGGGAGAGTGAATACTTGCTTGCCGGTTCAGTACTAGGGTTAGCAAGTATCACGTTCCTTTTTCTTCCTCCAAATCTTGTAATATATTTTGCAATAATTAACATTCTGAGTAACATAAATTATTTTCTTTTGTCGTTTAGGATAAAGAAGTACTATTCATTAATTTTCTTGCAGAGTTTAGGTATGATATTCCTTCATTTTGAGCAGTTAGAGTATTATGGCGTTCTTCTGTTTTCTTTCGGTGGGTTGATAGTCTCTTTCATTTTTAATGAATTATACTTAATGACGCGAAATGATATGTTTAGGATTGCATCTCTTTTCATGGTTATTGGGTATTTAGGTGGTTTACTATTTCCCCTTATATTCTCTTTAAGTGAAGTAGGATACGTTATACTTCTACTGGAAAGCGTGAATATGATAAGGAAAAGAGAAATGGGAAAAAGTGAATGATATTCTTTAATTAATTACTAACTTGTTATCTTCTCCTCAATACTAGCACTACACCGACAATTATGATTATTAGAATTACACCTATTGTGATGTATACTAGATTTGATGAAGTAGTTGACGAGGTTGTAGGTGATGAGGGCGAAGAGGTTACTACTGGAACTGATGAGGCTGAGGGTGTTGTAGTGTTTTGAGTAGTTGTTGTTTGAGGTGTTGATGTTACACCGTAAACTACGTAATAAGTAGTTGATGGGTCATCAAATATGTAGATCTTTCCGTTCGATACGAAGTAGTTTTCTGAATTAAGTTGGATAAGCTTTCCGTCTACAACTTTGTACACCGTTACAGCACTAGTATTAATCATTAAGCTTACGTTAAATAATATATAACGTGATGTAGCATTTACTGTGACTTGCTGTGCGGTATAAACTTTACCGCTAATATTTACGTTGGTTGTAGTAACGTTAACAGGCTTAGTTACGGTAACATTTATTGTGGAATTAGTGTTTGTAACTACAATCGCTTTAGCAGTCGAATTAATTGCCACAATTACTAAGAAGTTTTCACTGGAATTAATGATCACTTCGTGGTATAACGTGACATTAGCTGTTGAAGAGGCTTTACCATGAGTGGTTATAACAATGATTACTGGGTTGCCGTTGATATAAGTTGTTGATATAAATTGAGGTTTTTGGGTTTGAACACCTTGAACTTGTACTATCTTTTCTTCACCGAAGTAAAGATTAGTTGAGTGACTTACAAATCCCATGGATAAGTTTTCAGATCCGCTAATACTTACCATATGCACATAACCTAATACGGTGCCATTAACACCATAAAATTCTATTGTCTCAAAATGTGCCTTCAATTTTCCAAGCATGAAAAAGTGTTGAAGACCTATTCCTTCTCCTTTCCATATTAGTGCGGGGACAAAAGTACCGTTAAAGTAAGCCATTGTCGCAATTACACCGCTCGAATTTCCTACAAACTGTGTCCCATTATATAAGGTCGAGAAGAATAAAGGTGTGTATCTTCTCGGGATCTGTGTAGTTACTGTAAGTGTGCCCGTAGTTTGAAGTTTAACTGAGACACTGGATATTTCATAGAGTAGAAGTGAGATTCTCTCACTCACCACTTGTCCCGCCTTAACATTTACACTGAGGCTGGAGACAGAGGTTCCGTTAGCGAATTGTAATATTACACTACCACTACCATTAATATACGCGTATGTGTTAATAGTTATGTTTGATGTAGATAATCCGCTCCACACTAAAGTTGACTGCCCAGAGGTGTTTACTATAATTCTAATTAAATTTGGAATAGTGGAGGTTATTGTAAGTCCCATATTTTCAGAAGCATTTATTGTAATTACCCCGCTAAAGTTCTTTACAGTGGAAGAGAAAGTTAGGAGGTAAATGGTCTTATTATAATTTATTTGTAATGTTGAATTAGAGCTAACTGTGTTCTTGTAAAGTACTGATTCAGTAGTATACGTTACTGTTGACAAATGAGTTATAGGCGTTATTGACCCTTCAGTATAAGAGTATATACTCCCGTACCTTTCGTAAATTATTGTCAATTGTTGTTGGCTTGTTTGTGAAACTACTGTTAGGGTTGAAAAAATCGGTAACAAGAATAGAGTTAATAATATGAACACGCTTTTTCTTCCTTTCATCACTTATTCAAAGAGAGTTCCAGTTTATAAAAGGATTCCTTGGAACACTGCAGTACAAATTTCATTTCACTCTTTTTCTTTCTCTTTTCTTTTAGGTAATGCTAGGTGTAAAATTGCTGGATATATAAAAACTCTAATTATGAAAGTATCGAAGAGAGCGGCTAATGCTATTGCCAATCCGAGTTCTTGTATGCTTTTGATAGGCTCTACAACTAATGCTCCGAAAGAGAATGCTAAGATTACTCCCAGTGCTGTTACAGTGTTAGCTGAAACTGAAAGACCTTTAACTATAGCTTCATCAGTACCTCTCTCAAACTCCTCCTTCACTCTTGTAAGTATGAAAATACTGTAATCGTTTCCTAGGCCCATCATTAATACGTAAACTACTATTGGGATTATAAATAGTATTCCTACGTCTGGCGATACTTGGAACAGTATGTAAACAACTGCCAATGATAATCCTATACTTAAGAGTATGCTAAGACTAACCCCTATCCCTATTCTAAATGAGCGAATAAACACTGATACAACTATCGCTAAAGCTAATGGTAATAATACAAGCAAGGTGTGATAATAGGGGAATAAATAATTCATGAAGGCCAAATAATAAGCGGTAGTACCCCCTACATAACCGTTGTAATTGCTTGCTAAACTCTCAATGTTCTTAACTAGCTGGTAAGCTTGTACAGTATCGTATTTATAGCTCGGGATCACAGTAACTAATAAAGTCCTATTGTTTAACCCAACATTTTCTTTATAATCGCTTAATACTGCAGGGGTAATTGTGCCGTTAAATCCTGGTGGCACGGGGCCAAAAACTTCCTCTACTCCGTTCATTTTTTCAAGTTGCAATTCGAATTGTCCGATCTTTTCTAAGTCATTTATACTGATTGGATGGGAGTAGTTGAAGACTATCAATACTGGGTTTAGGTAATTTTCACCGAAAGCATTGTTTATGACGTTTAGTCCTTGAACTGCTGGAGTGTTGGGTAAGTATGCTGTAAAGTTTAAGTTAAGCGGAATGGAAATTAGGTAAAATCCTACAAGTGCTCCTATGATTAATGACGAGATTATTACGGTCTTATAACGTTTTACCGAATTCCTAACTACGTTCTCAAAACGCGGTCTTACTTTAAAGTTCTTTGATGGCCAGAACACTTTCCACCCCATCTTACCGTAAATTATTGGTAAGAGCGTGACGGCTATTCCTACAGTAAAGGGAACAGAAAGGCCTATAGCTAAACCCCACTGGCTGGCAAAAGGTATGAAAGCCATGCTGAGAAACACAAGGGTTACTGAAAGCCCACTTATAATTATAGCCCTACCAGAGGTTTTTACTGATATCCTCATAGCTTCTTCTTTACTAACTCCCTTACCTAATTCTTCTCTGAATCGTGAAAGTAGGAATACACTATAATCAGCTCCTATCCCCATGAGTACAGCTATCATCGGTTCTATTACTTGGAAATTTATTAATTGGTTAGTAATGATGCTTATTACCGTAACTAGACCAAACCCTATAATCGTTGAAAGGCTTATGAGGGTTAGTGTGATCAAAGGTGCTATAATGCTCCTAAAGTAAATCCCTATAATGAGTACCAGAAAGAAGAAAACTAATACAAAAGTTATGGCATCGTATTCGTTAGATAACTTAGAGAGTTGGGCATTAAGTGGTGTTGTTCCAGTAATATAGAACTTACCGCTAAAAGTTGATTTCACAGCGTTCTGAATGTAGGGTACAGCGAGTTCATCTGCTAAGGTACCGTTCTCGAAAGAATATGTTGGGGGATATTTAGTATAAACTAGGATTACGCTTACGTTATTCTTTTCGTAAATTGCAGTAAGCGAGGAAGGCGGGGTAATAAGTGAAAAGAACTGTGAAGGGCTCTCGTTTAAGACCTCATCGATGCTCTTAAAGAGAAGTAATGCTGAAATTTGCGGTGATATATTTAACACCTTCGCCACGGCATTAGGTAATTCATAGCTTATGTATGATGCGTTAATGGAACTTGTGTCTGGGAAAACGTAAAGCGCAACCAGTTGCATCTTATTCAGTTTTGAAATTCCTTCCTCAAAGGCTATTGTGTAATTATGCGTTGAAGCATAAACCTCAGCAAATGTTTGGTAAAACTCCGTGTAGTTCGTTGGCATGCCTTGGGAGGCAAGGGCTTCAGCCTTGCTTAAGTTCTCTGTAACGTAATAATACTTTATGAATAATTGTGGGTAAATATATAGTGCGAACGCGCTCTCGTTAATCAGCTTTCCGGTCTCGTTAATCGCTTTTCCTAGAAACGTGGCGTAGGATATATAAACGTTCGCTAACCCGCTAGCGTTAGTTACAAGAGGTTGTTGTAGTATTTTTTCCTCAACTAAGTAGTTTTCGTAAGGGGTAGCGTTTATTAGTACCACGTCAATAGAGTTATTTCCACTCCCTGAGGGGAAGTATTCTGACAGTAACTGAAATGCGATATACGCCTTAGAGTTATTGGGGAAAGTAATGTTTTCATTATATGTTATATGTGTAGAGGATTGTGATGCAAGAAATAGGGAAATAAGAATAATTATCGTCCATATAACTACTACTATTTTAGAATTTACCATGTAATTTTAAACGTAATTAGAGATATTAAATCTTTTCCTCAGCTTTAGAGAACACGAGTTAGGGGCTACGGTAAAAATTTCGTTAATAGTTTCATACTGAACATATGAAAAGTAAATCATTGCGTTTTTAAATACTAGTGTACTACTGGATCAGGCTAATATAAGGTATGAACACAATAATTTAATAAGAGATTCACTTTTCGATTTTTAGATTTACATGTCTATTAATCTCGCTAACTAGCTCAAGCATGTCTACCGTTAGAAAATAGTAGTTTCCTCCTCTACTCATTTCTAACTAATTTTCTTAGCAACATATAGTAGCCTTTGTGCCTTCACTTAAGCTTAGATTACTCATAAAGTTAGTGTATAGCCCAAAAGAGAGTAAATGAGACAAACCTCTTGTGTCTATGACCTTACTATAAATTATTATGCCTTCATAGTTTAGTAACTATTATGCATAATATTAATTCTAGTAAAATTTTACATGTATATTAACACAAACTAATTTTGTTTCTACTCTTTGAACAAGGTGAAAGTACTTAATCTTTTAGCTTATCGTTCTGTTAGAGAATTATGCTTAATAATTAATCAGATCATTGCTACAATTGTTATTTTGATCTTCGCATTTTCATTTTTACTTTCTATTCTCTCTGAGAAGAAGAGAAAAGGTAAATGATATTCACTCGTGTACAGCGTGTATAATATACAAAAATGAAAAAATTGAAAACATTCTTCTAAATTTGATAACATTTTCAATTCTTTCTTTCACTCTCTAGTAGCACACATTCAAATTGAGAATTATTTACTTAAAATTATATGCAGTAAATACTTCTTATCAGCTAAGGACATAATTTTCCTAAAAGGACCTCCACTAACATGGCTCATATGAACTCTAGCCGCACTCATCATCCACTCGGGTAATGAGGAGAAACCACTCTTATCTAAATTCTGTCTCATTATCATTGGATTAGCTTCGATAACTTGGTCAATAATACACTCAACTACTTGAGTATTATGCCTGCAAATGTATTTTCCGGGTTGAATATAGCTTGCCCTTAAGATATATACTTCCTTGTTATTTAATAAAAAATTCCAAACATTTTCGTAAACAATTTCTATCTCATTTAGCATATGTTATATCTTCTTCTTGGGCTTTATTAAATTAATCGTAAGCTAATCTCTTCGCTCGTTTATGAAGTTAAAAAAGGAACCTCATTTTAGTTATGAAGGTAGACGTTAAAGAATTGGCTTGTGAGGTCTTCTCTAAGGTAACTTATGATGAATACGCTAGCTCGTAGAGGCTGAAATTGAAGGACATTCAGACCACGGTCTACAACTTAATTATATAAAATTAGCAAAGGGAGAAGAAGTAGGTATAGGAGGACAGAAAATTCCTCCAATTTACCCTAAGGGAAAAGTAGAGATAAGTGGAGAAAACCTTGTTACCGTTAATGGAAACATGACTTTTGGCCAAGTAGTTTAGAGAAAGCTCGTTTGTTATCTCTTAGAAAAGGACTTGGATTATCACGTAGTTATGGGAAAATATCTCGCAATTAGTTAGGCATAATTTTCTTTACTTCTAATCAAGAAGGTCAAACGTACTGTATAGCTTTATAAACTTTTAAATCAAGAGAGTGATTAGATGAGGCTTATACGCACTGCGTGAAGCGTGTATGAAAAGAAGGTGTTAGGGTTGGAAGACTGGGAAATAGTGTTAAAGGGGCATAAAAAACTGAGGAAATTATTACAGTTAGAGTCTGAGAAACTCGGCTTAACTTACACTGAAGTCCAAGTGCTTTATTACTTATCCTCAGGCGAGAAAAATGTAACCACTTTAGCTAAACTAGTTGACGTTAATAAGTCGACTATGGTTGAAGTGTTAGACAAACTAGCAAAGAACGGATATGTGACTAGGGAAAGGGATTCAAATGATAGACGGGTTGTAATTGTTAAGATTACTGATAAGGGTTTATCGATTCTAAGTCAAGTAAGATGTAGGTATAGAAACTTGATACTTAAGCTTTTAAATAAGGTCAAAAACCAGAGTTGTGTTGTCGAATTTTTCAATATTATTATAGAAGAAGCCTCACAACAGAAGATAGAGGCCTAAATATAAACTTTTTCCCATACTTCTGGGAAAAGATTTGAAATATTTTGCTCGTTAATAAAGTTGATGCAGGGGATTAGGACAATAGGAATAAAAGGGCTAAGATGGGCTGGTGGAATTTCAGCAACGCTATGGGCCGGAGTACACTTCGTTCTAGCATCTCATGCGGCGTTTCCCCATAACGTATTAGCTACAGAAATATATGATACGTTCTTCGCTTTTACGGCGTCCCTAGCGATAGTCTCTGCAATAGTTTTTTTATTAGGAATTAAAAACCTATATCTGCCTTCGTTAATATTCTATGTAATTGACTTAGCATTGCTCACTGAGACTAGAACTGCACCAGCATTATTTATAGGGAAAGTACTACCAGTAAACATATACGTTATTGAAAGCTGGATACTCGACGTCCTACTAATAGCGTTCAGTCTAGCATTATGGAAGTTAGATAAATAATCTTTTTTTAATCTCTTTCTTAAATCCTCTAGTGCGATTACTCTTTATTAATCATAGGGATATTTTTCACCCTCAGGCGGGTGGGGCTGAAAACGTAATCTATGAGGTTGCTAAAAGGCTAGTTAGGAAAGGGGTCGAAGTTTATTGGTTAAGTGAAGATAGTAATGCAAGGGTCTCCGAAATTGATGGGATAAAACTTTTACATAGGGGAGGTAAGTTAACACTCCATTTTTACTCTCCATTTTATGCTAAAAACTTTGATGTCGTAATAGATAGTGTCGCTCATGCAGTCCCCTTCTTCTCGTATAAAGTTAATAAGAAAGCAATAGCACTCATTCACCACGTTCATCAAGATGTGGTCAAATACGAGTTAAATCCCCTAATGGCTCACATAGTTAGGTGGCTTGAAAAGTTCGTAAGAAATTATAAATATATTATATCCGTTTCCAAGACAACTAAGGTTGAACTGATTAAGCGTTTTAAGATAGAGGAGGATAGGATTCACGTAATATACAATGGTATTGACCACGAGAAGTATAAGCCCGGTATAAAGGACAGTAAACCACTTATAATGTGGATCGGGAGGCTTAAAAAATACAAAAACCCGTTAGATGCAATAAAAATTTTCAAAAAGGCTAATTTGAAGAATGCAGAGCTTGTGATTGTAGGTGGTGGCGATCTGGAGGGAGAGGTGAGGAGCGCTGTGAGGGGTGAGGATAATATAAGGTACTTGGGAAAAGTGAGTGAGGAGGAAAAAATCAAGCTTTACCAGAGGGCGTGGGTCGTGTTATCTACTTCCTTTATCGAGGGGTGGGGTATGAACATAGTTGAGGCAAATTCTTGTGGGACCCCTGTAATAGGGTACGCTGTTGGTTCGATCCCAGAGATAATTGAGAACGGTGTTAACGGGTTTACAGTTGGTTATAAGGATTTCGATTCAGCGGTTAGGTATCTACAATATATAGTTGAGGATGAAAATACCATGAAGGAGTTATCTAAACGGAGCTATGAGTCATCACTCAAATACGATTGGAATAAAACTGCTGAGGAATATTATAATATTATATGGAAGATTTACTCGCTGTAGATCAGGCAAGGAAGTTATTTGAGGAATACAAAAAGACCAAAGACCCCTCATTATTAGATCAAGCCATAAAGCTTCTTGAAGGGAGGAAGTGCTTATCTTGTCTAAACCAGTTAGGTCTAATTTATACGGAGAAAGGTGAATTAGATAAGGCTATAAACTGCTTTAAAGAAGCCCTAAAGAGGAGTAAAAGCGAAGAGGATTCGAGTATCATAAAATTTAACATGGCAATAGCTTATTATCGATCTAGAGATCTACAATCCTCTTACGAGATACTTAGGGAGTTGAGTAGTGGTAAAAGCTCAATTAAAACACATGCACAGAGGTTATTAGCAAAGGTTTGCCTTTCCTTTGGTGATATAAAGCATGTTGACGAAGCTAGGGCTATACTTGAGAGTTTTGATGAGCCTACTGAAGATTTGGTAGTAGCTTACATTTTCCTTGCTAGGAATGGAAGAAAGGAATACTTAAGGAATGCTATAGAGAACGCTAAGCTTCTGGGAAATAAGAGGCTCTTAGCTGAAGCGTATTTGAGTTCAGATAATGTAAAAGACCTTGAAAAAGCGCTTGAGCTCTTCAGAGATATCGGTGACGTTAGAGGGGAAGCTAGAGCGTTATATAAGCTTTCCCAATATAAGCCGGAATTACTTTATGAAGCACTGCAGAAATTAGAGGAGAGTGGTGAGGGGACTGATAGTGATAAGGTAAGGCTACTTAACGAACTTTATAAGAGGACTGGGATTTTAGATTTCTTAAAACAAGCTATAAAGTATGGCGAAAAAGCTAAGGAATACTTATTCTTAGCTAGGGCTTACGTTGAATTGGCTAAGCACGAAAACGAAGTTGAGAACTTAAGGAGGGCAGTGAAATATTACGAGGAGTTCATCAAGGAGAGGTTTGGTTCTTGACTTCCCAATAGTTGTAGAATATTACCTCATCTGGGTTTTTAACAGTCTTGGGATTCGGTTTGTAGTCTGGGTCCGGGTAACCAATTGAAAGTAAAGTTATGAGCACTTTGTCTTTAGGGATTTTTAGTATCTCCTTGGCTTCAGCGTTTTCATAAGCTGCTATCCAACCCACGCCTAAGCCTACTGAGTAAGCTGCTAAAACAAAATACATTACTGCATTAACTGTGTCCACCATCCATGTATGCGGGCTAACATCTGGTTCCGCAACTACTGCAATACCCATGGGGGCTTTAGCTATATGTGATGCTCCCTTGTGAAGTTTTGAAAGCCTTTCTTTAATCTCTTCGTCGGTTATTATGATGAATTTCCATGGTTCTCTGTTCATGGAGTTCGGTGCATGATTCGCAACATATATGAGTTCTTTTACTAGTTCAACTGGAACTGGCTTATTCTGAAAGCTTCTAACACTTCGTCTCTTTATAAGAAACTCCAGTATCTCATTCATAAAATGTGTTAGTAGAATGCCTTTTTGAAATTTTTTGCTGATTTTATAATGATAGATAAACTGAGATACATGCAATATTTTGATAATTACAGTTTACAATTTGCTTCAAGTTTACCCCCACCAGTCAGCAACAAAATTTTTATTTATTCATATAAATATATTTAGTAGGAGTAGTGAGATGCTAACGAGGTTCAGAGAGGTGATGGGCCTTGAGATACGCAATATTAGTAAGTTGGAGTTTGTGGGGTTTATCGCTTTACTTATTTTCACCCTATCTATCCCCTCTTTTAGAGCAAATAGTTCATAATGCAGAACTAGTTGGAATTATTTACGTTATAGCATCTCCCTTTTCAATACTTTTTTCACTACTTCCCAAATGGTTTAATAAGGATAACAGCCTCTTGATACCATTATCTCTAACAATATCTGGCATAGGATTATTAACACTTGGATTGTCAGAGAATCAAGCCCTCGCGATACTTGGACTAATACTTTACAACTTTTATTGGGCCTCAGTGCCTTTATATTACGTTTTAATGAGTAATTTAGGAGACGGCTGCCTTACTAGAATATGGGCAATTTCCATGATCCCCGCAATAATAGTACCACCAATTAGTGGTCTGGTGTTCAGTAAGTTAGGAATAAGGATGATATTCGTTATTAGTGGTCTTACAATGATTACTGCCTCATTGCCAATGTATAAAATAGAAGCTAAATTAAAGGAGGAAGGGAAGGGCGAAACTTCATATTTACCCCTCATATTTACGATTCTTCCCTCCTCCATAGCCCTTCCCTTCCTTTACCTAGATAAGGGGATTAGTGAGTCTTTGATTTGGTTAATATATGCTATAGGAGAGGGGTTAGGGATAGGAATGTCTTTAGTATTATGGAGACTTAAGAACGGTTTATCTTTGGCATTAATAGTATTTTCTGGGATTATAACGGCGATACTTTACCCACAATTAGGGGGAGTTTTTTACGGTTCTTCTGAAGCTTTAGTAGCTCTAGGTGTCGATGCTGTAAAGCCTAGGGATCTAAATAATGCCGTGAAGGTAACTTTTATCGAGTCCACTTTGTGGGGGGTTGGCTATGTTATAGCGTCTTTACTTTACGTCGTATGGGCTTCATTGCCAATAATCTTTGCCGGGTTAATTGCAATATTGTTTTCACTAACACTAATAGTCTTATCACTCAAAATATTCGTAAGAAAGCTGTATCTAGGAAAAATAAAGTCTTTGAATAAGCTTATAGAAAAACAGACTTTATACGAAGGGATAGAGCCATACTTCAGCTTTGCGTAGTTGATACCTTAAAGGACTCTTTTAAAGGTAAAACCCTTTTTTATTTGCATTAATCCTTATCTTTCCTCTTCCTTAAATATACAATTATGATTTTACCTCACCAACACATAAAAGTGTTGTTGGGTAAAGTTATACTAAATTATTCTGAGGAAAACGTTAGGGAGAACGGTTACGATTTAAGGATCTGTGGCGAAAAATATTATGAAGTTAAAGGAAGTATACAGTTGCCAAATAAAAAAGCGGATTTAGAAGAACACCGTTTTAGTAATATAGCCTATTTAAAACCTTTGAGAACGTACTTGTTCGAGTCATGTGAGGAGTTTAACATCCCAGAGGATTTAGCCGTATTAATAACTTTAAAGAGTACTATGGCAAGGAATGGCTTTCTTGCTCCGCCCACTGTAATAGACGCTGGTTATAAGGGGAAGATTATTGTGGCTATAACCCCAGTTTATGAATCTAGTTTAAGTAAGGGGGTCGCAACTCACCATTTAATATTTTACAAACTTCTTGAACCGACTCAAAAACCGTATAACGGGAAATACCAGGGTGGTGTTGTAATATAACGTTAGTACCTTAGCTTACTCAAAATAAAATCCTGGATTTTTAGGAAAGTTTTAGTATAAAGGATTCGCTTAAAGGGTGAGTAGTAAATTCTTAATTTCACAAGTGATAGGAACATAAGGAGTATGATCTTTATCAGTTTTTTTGATATCTTACTTCCACTTTCATCGTGGAAATATATCCCTTCAAGCTCTTTAATTTTATACCCTCTTCTTTTAAAGGCATATATTAAATTTACGTCAAACACTAAATCGTTGAGTACAAGTTCATTAAATACGTTTTCAAGCTTATCCCTCTTTATTAGTTTAATCCCAGATTGGAAATCATGAATCGTTATTAAGCTAGGAAACATAAGTTTTACTAGAAATTTAAACCCATTACTTAATACTTTTCGTAAGAGGGGCAATCCTACAACCCTCCTTTTAATAATTACTAAGTCCGCGTCGCAGTTCATGATTCTCTTAAGTAATTCATCTGGTATTGGTAAGTCAGCATCAGTGATCAGAATCTTATCATACTTTACCATCTCGAGCCCCCTCTTTATAGAGCCACCCTTACCTAACCTTTTTGAATTGATTAATAAGGTAACGTTAAACTTTTTCACGACTTCTGGGGTTCTATCATTACCCTCAAAGACTACAATTATTTGGGGATTTTGTAATGTCGATAAAAGCCTCTCAATAGCTTTTGGTAGTCTACTTTCTTCATTATATGCGGGAATAACTACAGATATCATTTTTTGGTTGAAATCTATATAAGAACAGATTATAAACTTTTCCTTTTAAGAGAGTGACGTTGTTCGATGATATATTCGATAATCCTTACTTCTTAACATTTAGATACACGTAATTTTTATGGGCAGAAAATTAATAAAATGAAATACTTGTTTCCTATTATTATCAACCTAGTATAGATACCTCTTAAAGTTCTAAACTAATAGTTGGACAGCCCAGGTTTAGTGTTCACGAGGAGTTCAATTCCATTAAAAATATATTACGGTTTACGTTTGTTAATTCATGTGCAATTTACAAGGCTATTTAGGTATTGGGACTACATACTTATTTCCTTATGGAATACAATAATACTGTACTTAATATTTCGAGGTAAGCCTATTTACGGCGGTGATCAATTATTTATTATTTACTCTCATGAGTCCTTTAATTATATCTTTTGGGGATTTATCTACCCCTATACGAACTATCCTTACGGTTACTTCCCATCTTATAACCCGACTAATTGGACTTTATTAGTTACTATCCCCTTTACCTTTTTCACTTTTGGTGAAGAATTGTTTTATAACCTTCTTTTCATTATAGGCTCGGTTTATGTATATAAGATTTCGAGATTTTATTACCAGAAGAGTATAGCTATAATTTCTGCCATTCTTTTCCCAGCAAATTGGTATATATTAATTGGTGATATAATAGTTCACGACGTGTTTTTTAACATTTCAATAGTCTATACATTATTACCACCTATAACTTATTATATTATTGCATATGCAAAGGGTAAAATAAGCTCCTTGAAGTCATTCCTCATTGTATCATTACTTTCGTTCTTCGTGTTGTCAGCCTCCGGAGACTTACTACCATTTGTATGGCTTTACATTTTATTCCTTCTAATCTACTTCTTTTATAACAGACTCGTAATACTGTTATCTTATATCATATCAATAACGTTAGGGCAGTTATATTGGATAATTTTCACAGCAGCCCCCACTGTTTCTGAATTTACCAGTATAGTTAATGAGTCCTATAAGTCCTATGTTATAGTCCAACAGTTCTATCCGTTTGTATACACAATGAGAGCTGTGGGCCCAGACGTAGGGCTACCATCTTATGTTTACCTACTCTCTTTTCTCATATTCCTATTCTTGACAGTGGGTATTATTAAAAATAGGGAGAGGGATTTAAGATTCTTTTTCTTAATATGGTTTATAGGAACTTCCTTTATATCGTCTTCATATACCCCACTTAAGCCTTTAGTAGTTTACGGAATTCTACACTCTGGTTTGTTCGCTCCATTAAGGGATCCAATTCTCTTTATCTCACCAGAAATAGGAGTCCTATACTGTATTCTTTTACCATCTGCAATTTCTTCAATAAGGCTTGATAGTCTGAAGTATAAGGCCTTATTTTTGTCTTTTATAATCCTTGTAAGTATTGTTTTCCCATTACCTCTCATAAGTGGTGGTGAAAGTTCTATCGTTACGATTCCTAACTCTTTTATTAAAACAGTAGAATATCTTAACAGTGTAAATGGACAGTTTACTGTACTCCTACTTCCCCTCACTACTCCCACATGGGCTTCTACAGACTGGTATGTGGGAAATGACATCTTCATCTACTTCTCCTCTCATCCAGTGCTCTCTGGTGGGTTTTATGCTGGAGGGGAGCTAAACGGGCTTTCAGCTATCTTAGCTACAAGTATATATTTCTTTAATGAGTCATCAACGGATTTAAAGAACGAAATAACGTCAATCTATAACCTTCTCTTCATACTAAACATAAGGTATATTGTGGTGGAGACTGATATGGAAGCTCAAGCATTATTATTACCGCTTTATTTACCAGCATATAAGTACGTGTCTTCATTATGTGAGATAAGTAAAGTGAGCGGTTTAGTCACGCTAGTTAGAAATTACTCACCTTTTTACATATTTAAAGTAAACATACCAGTAGAGACTTACGTATTTAGCTTAAAACAACCTCTAAATTTAAGCGAAAATGTTTCATATCAGTTGATACCATTAAATTTCACATGGACATCACCGGCTTCAATTCTTGTTAAATCTGAGAGCCAATGCCTATTACTCTCATTTGCTTATAGCCCCTATTGGATTGCTAACGGTAATCCGGGAATAAACTATCGTAATCTTACGCTTTTCAGAGTGAATAGTGGGAGCGTAGTAATTTATGATACGATGTATAATAACCTCATGAAGAGCTATGAGTACGCGTTAGGATATCTCGTAGCCCTAATTTTAGGAGTAATATTGATAAACAAATTTAAAATTGTTAAAACTAAATTTAAAATATGGCAAAGTTCCTAATTGTGGTCAAATCCCAAGACCAATTAAATGTAAATACAGCAGTAAACGTAGCTCAAGGCTTAAAAATGATGGGAGCGCAAGACGTCAAAATGGTTTTCTTAGGCCCCGGAATTACAGCACTGTCTAAGAAAAACGATATATCATCAATTGTTTCAAAGTCCTCTGATAACTTAAAGAAAATGGGAATAACGGTTTACGCATGTGAAATGGCGATGAAGAACTATAACGTTAACAAGGATGACCTAGTTTACGTTGACGAGATATCAAGGGGTGCTGATGTAATAGTTAAGTTTGCGGACAGCGGTTATATTGTCCTTACATTCTAAACCTTTTTAAGCAACTTTTTTAATTCCTCATTATATGGACTTAGGAATATTTTTGGCTTCTCTAGGAATAACTCTGTTGGAGTTCTCCGAAGCTGGAGTAGTTGCTTCAATATATCACGGTATTTATAAGAATTCCTTACCGTTCCTTTATGCAATAGCTGGTGTATTGGTGGTCACAATACCGATTTTAACATTAGGTAAATTGATAACCCTTATACCAATAGACTACGTTTTAATAGTATCTGGGATTATCTTAGCCTATTTTGGGTACAAACTCTTGAGGAGTGCTAGGAGGTACTTTAAACACGTAAAGAGGTGGGTGAAAAGTGATGAAGAGAAAAAAGAGGGATTAAGTGTGGTCTTTACAGTTTCAGCCGTTGAAGCTTTAGAGGCCGGGCTAGTTGTCTTAGCGTTAATTCCTCAAGACTACATCTCGGCGGTTATGGGTGTAGGGGTTGCAAGCGTAATAGTAATAATACTTACCGCAGTACTCAAGGCACAAATAGCTAGGATTAGGTTACCTCACGTTAAGTTCGTACTTTCAGCTTTACTTTTCAGCCTTGCCACAATGTGGTTTAGCGAAGCTTTTTTCGACGCTAACGAATTGCTCTTACCCCTTTACTTCTTTGTCTTCCTTGGGGTGAATTATCTAGCCGTAAAATTATAGTTGACAGAGGAGAAGGGGGTTATGACGGTTTAAAAGGCTTTATATAAGTAAAATAAAACATTCTCTATATCTTAAATTTGGTCTAACATATATGTTAACACTAAATATGCGGCGTTTTTTACAAGGGTGACGTAATTGAGTAATTCGTTTTTACTAAGTCCTTCCATGAAGGCTATTTTAGCTATCTGTATTGATTTAGGTATTTCTTTATCTGGAGGGATAGTAAAGAACTCTAAATTCATTCTCATAAGTTCCAGCTTTATATTCTTCAATAAAGTAGGGTCCTTCTTAATTTTTTCTTGGTTAAGATCTACTAGTACGGTAATAATATAGTAAGTGCTGTTAGGGTTATTTCTAATTATGGACACCTTTATTCCCTCACCAATAGGTGGGGATACTGTAATATGGAAATACAAATTCCCGCTCGTAACCTTCTCAACCCTCATTCCCAGCTCTAAAAACCAATTATACACCTCTGTATCAGTAGCCATTTAGCTACACCTCAGAGCGGAATCGCCCATAGAGGAGTCAACTTTATGCTCTCCAGTCATTTCCGCTATTCTCTTTATCGAACTAACGATGTTGTCTGGCTGTAAATTGGAAGGGAATGGGTATTTTTCACCTCTTCTGTTGAGCCAGTAAGTTTTCATACCCAAAGACTTTCCTACCAGTATGTCTGAGGGGTTAGAAGAGATCAACATAATAGCTTGTAGAACGTTATTAGCTATTTTTGAAGCTTGTTCAAAGAACTCCTTACTAGGCTTGTATCTCCTTAAGTCATTACAACTTATCACGTCTTGGACGAACACATCAAGATTATACTTAACTAAGTACTGCTTTATTAACATCTTATCTAGGTTTGTAACTATGAAAATCCTAGCCCTATAACTCAATTCCTCCATGTAATAAGCGTCTTCCCAAGGCTGTAGCTTTAAGATCTTTTCTTTAAAACCTTTCACGATTGGTTCAATAATAAGATTTGATGGGACGTAAACTCTGGCCAATGTATAACTGGTGAGCAAACAATTGAACTCTTTATACCACTTTAATAGTTCGTCATCAGCCTTAACTATAGTATCTATAAAATTGAAAAACATCACATACATTACTTCCTCATCCCCTCCTTAAGCCTGAGATAGTTCTCTAACCACATTTTAGTTAATACTTTCTGTTTACACTCGTTACAAACGTCTGTGTATTGTGCAGTACCAGTAAAACCATATTGGACTAATAGGTTATCAACCCGTCCCTTGATCTTTATATTGCCTACGGGCTTACCACAATATCTGCACCTCACGACTTTCCCTTCATTAACCCTTACCTTACTTAATTCCTTGATTCTTGCAAACCTCTCTACCTTAATGGCATTTTCCGGGCAATTCCTTACACACCTCTGAGAACCTATGCACATGGGTATATTATACTCTAGGTAAGTCAAATCGTTAATAGTTTTCATATCTGGAACCATCATCTGACACATTCTAATACAAACACCACACATAACGCATTTATTAGGGTCTACCTCAACATAATAAACTCCCGGTACTATAGCTTCCGGGTCAAGCACGACTTTTCTGCCCATCTCTTCAATGCTCCATATAAGCAAACTTCTCCTTCTATACCTAGTTATTATAACCTCTTCTGGGATCTTAGACTTAGGTAGATTTATCCCCTTTAAGTCCTCCTTTACTTTAGACAACTCAGTTCTCCTTACTTTAAATACTGGTAATTTAGTACCGGGGAAGAAAGATGGGAGTTCTTCCAACCTTTTAATCTCTAGCTCACTGGGCTTCTCTGGAACTACGATAATTGGAATTAAACCGCTTGCATATGTTGAAAGAATGAATGAATCGTGAATACTTGCAACACTAGGGATTAAAAGGGGCACAAACTCCTCGTCTATATCTATCTTTCTGTCGCTGGTAAATATTAACCCTTTAACCTCTTCATAATTCTCTAATACCTCATTAAGGAAGGATACAAACTGTTCTGTGGTGAAATTAGGTAGTTCAAAATAGCCCAAATAACCCTTGGCGGTACAATAACCGCAACCGCTACAATCAGAAGGTGAAGTCACCGTAACTCCTTCTACGGATTTAGCAATCAACCCTTTAGGACAAGACTCCACTAAAGTGTTTACTTCTCTTTCAAAATTAAGGGAGTCAAAAAGTATTGGGTAAAGCTTGTATTCATAAAGCCTGAACTTTATTAAAGCCCTCTTAGTTATCGTCGTTGTTTTGACTGGTTGTAAACGATAAACGTTATCTTGCTTTGATAACTTCGATATGTAGGCCAGCAGTAGAGCCTTACTGTATTTCTCGTTCTTATTCAAAAACCAGTTTAAGGGTAAAACATCTATAGCTAAGGGATTTATTCCTAATTTTTCATCAGCACTTAAAACCAATTCATCCATATCGTTTTCAGATACTATTAACAGCCCTTGTAACTCGTTCTCCTTTATATCATCTTTTAGGTAATCCCCCAATTCTGCTACATAAGGTATATTGCTAGCCTTATAAACATCTAATAGTAACTGGTCTCCTAACACTTTCCTAGCCCTTTTTGTAACTACTAGACCTATCCTCAATTAGTATCACCTAACAAATACTCCCTCTCATTTTCAATCCACTTCCTTAGCTCCTCACAGACCACACGGTAGATGTCAGATCTCTTGTCGCTTATTACATCGTTAGCCCAATCTGGAATCCAACTATAGACGTGGGTAGTAAAGAAGTTCTTTTGATCACTTTTATTCTTGAATAAGTCCCCTCCTTCTCCCTTTCTTTTCAAGTCTATTTCCTCTTTTATTAAAAGGCTCATGAAAGCCAAGATCGTTGAAATGTGATCTGGTTCCGGTGTAAATTCTCCCAACATGTAATTTATTTTAACGTTTCTTGACTTGTAGAAGCGTAAAATGTCATTGTATCTGAACTGGGCAACCCTTTCACCCATTAACGAGAAAAACCTTTTACTCTCTACTGGGATCAATGGCTTTATACCTATTCCGGTCATAAAGAGGGTTGTATACTCTATTAATAGATCGCTCTTCTTTGAGCTTTTAATCTTATCCCTAATCCTTTTGACGTTTACGGCATCAATCTCTGTTTCTGCCAATTTATCGAGCTTCTTTATCATTCTCTCATAATCCTCATCATAATAATTGTAAAAGAAGAGGGTAGAGAATAAGTCATACATTAGAAAGCGTAACGAAGAAATTTCTAAGGAAAAAGACATATAAAAAACACCTTACCTTTTATTGATTCCCCTCAGTATAGGTTGAATTATTACCTTGTGCACCTAGAATTACTACACCGTTAGAAGTCCATACATTATAATACTCTGACTCACTAAGTAACTCAACATCATTATCTGCCGCGTAATTACTATGCCATGGTAAATATCCACTAGCCGGGTCAGCACCAGTCTCCGGCCCTAGCACGAAACCTCCCTTATCAATGAATAGAATATTTCCGGGGTTCGTGGGATCTAACCTATCAGCCCATATCCTAGCCTGAACCATACAACCGTGTATACAAGCCGGGATTCTCTCTTCCGGTGGTAATGTAGGGTCATAAATTCTGTCAAAGCAGTGAGTACACTTTTTGGTAACTCCTTCAATATAATCAAAGAACCTATTACCATATGGGCAGGCATAGATACAGTATTTCGTTCCTATACATTCGTTATAGTCTACTAGGACTATACCATCTTCAACTCTCTTGAACGTAGCACCTACTGGGCAAACTGGCACACAAGGTGCGTTAAAGCAGTGGAAGCAATTTATCGGTATATTATAAACTTTTGTTTGTGGGTAATTTCCTACTTCTACATATAATACTCTTAGCCAGAACATCACGTCTAATTCTCCGTAGGGGTTAAGGTCTGGTAGAGGTCCGAACATTCCCGAAGTGTTCCACTCCTTGCAAGACATTTGGCAACCTGCACAGCCGAAGCACTTGTTTAAATCAGTTATTATTGCGTAGTTTTTCTTTGGTGTGAAGGGGAGAGAGTGTTGCACTCCACCTTGTCTTATATCTAGAGATATGTTATTTGAGGACATGTGGGGAGTTCACCTCATGCGGAGGTTATATCAAGAAAAAACTTAACTTGATTCAGCCGCAAAGCCATACCTCACCTTATAACTTCCTATCTGGAAGTTATTCGACGCTAATGAATACGGTGATACATAACTCCATAACGAAGTGTTCTGTATATTATTGGCATCAAATCTTAAGTGCGGTATATTTACTGGTTGGGCAAATGGTGCACCATTACTCGTACCGCTAACAGATATTTGACCTCCCATCTGGTTTAGTATAACCGTAAGTATATCTTGGTTAGAGAAGTCTTGACCCATGTAGATGAACCTGTTTGCTGTCACGCTAACAGAATTGGCCCCACTTACCTTCCCTACTATCTTTATCCTACTGTCATGCCACGCTGTTTGTCCAGTTATTGGATCTAAATACATTATCGGAAATGCATTATCGTTTTGTGGGTTTAGCTGTCCACCTCTAGATGGTGGCATATATTGTATATTAGCCCAGTTATTCAATACGCTGTATTTCACTTGTGGTGAGTCTGGAGTTTGTCCTCTGAAGCCTGGTAAAGCTTGTGAAGATACTACTACCCATGCTGCCCCGGGCCTTGTTGCGTTATCTAAGAAGGCAATAGCTGTAAGGGTAGTCCTTAGACCGCCGCTCCACGGCTCATTAACAGCCTCAAACTGCACGAAATCGCCAGAGTTTATACCCATTTGGTTGACATAAGGATCAGCTGCGCTTAGCATGACTGGAGTATAAGGCATGATAGCAATTAACCACGGTACATTAAATGACCAAGTGTGATAAGTCCTATCGTGCCTCCTTACGAAGAACGTTAATGGATATTCGCTTAAGTCAATGCCATCTGGAGTTATGTCAGACTTCCACGCCGGCGGTGGATAATAACCTCCAAATGGTCTATGATAGTCTAATATAGTCTTCTGCAACGGTTGTCCATATGAATCATTCGGTAATACACTCTTAACCAAGAACTGTGAGTTATTTGTTAATTGATAGTAGTAGTAATACGCTGCATTGTAACCAGTCCATTTACCAGCCGCTGCAAGTCTGAACTTTTGCAAATATTCTAAATATATTCTATGTATGTAAGGTAAGCCTATAGGACCGTAAGCACCAGGCATATAAGCCCCCCATCCTTTAAAGTAGAACATATTAACGTTTCTCATGTACCTTATTGACGGTGGTAATACGTACACTGCACCGCCCTTACCGACTTTTACAAATCCTGGGTTAATGTCATCTAACGTCATTTGTCCATTAGCGTACTTGTTTATTATATCTTGTAACATCTGCTGTAATTTTGGCTGGAATTGAACCGGAATACGGAAGTAATGTTCAATTCCGCTAGAGCGTTGATTTGCTGGGATTTTATAAGTTGTTGCTGTCGAGAACATTTGTCCTTGAGGAACGCTGGAAAGTATCTGATTTATAACGTCTTGTTGGTTGCCATTTGCTGGTACAAATGATGCATATAGCTTTAATTGTTGCGGGTTGGGGCTCTGCTTGTCGTTTTCATCGGTCAATATATACTGGAAATTATTTCCGTAACCCGCAATCAAAATCCCAGACTTTAATATGAACATTCCAGTAGATATTAGCCCAGGTTGACCCTCTTGTAAAATCGTAGTCCCGGTTTCTGGGTCGTGGATTGTAACGGGGCTTATTAGCGGTAATCCGGTAACTGGATCTTGAGTAGTATAGTGAGGACAGTTTGTAGGGTCTATATTACCATCTTGCTTCGGGTAGATTCTTAATATCCAGGCTAATGTTAATAGGAAATCACCAGCCGATAGGACGGGGTATAAAGCTGGCAATACTGGCCAGTTAAGTGAATCTGAAGGTCCTTGTGGAAGGCTTGTTGGCCTGTCGAATGTTGAGTGGAAACCATAGATCTCTAGGAATGATAAGTCTGGAATTATTAAATCTACTACGTTGTTAGTCTCTTGCATGAAGAGGTCAATACTTATCGTGAAAGGTATGATGTAATTTCCGTTCTGATCTTTTTCAGTAACTTTCTGCAATAAGTCCGTTAACGAATATGCATTATTCCAATAGGGTGCAGTAATATACCACATCATGGCTTGTATCTGATAGGGTGTAGCAGTGTTAGGATATTTGTTCATGAAATAAGTCGTATAGGCTACTGCTGAGATAGATCTCTGTGTGGTTAAAGGTATTTCCCAGCTGTAACCCCTATCCACGAGTAAAGGTCTCCCGTTCTTATAAATTACTAAATCGTCGGGGCCATCTGGGAAACCATAAGGACCAGCTGGTACTACTTTTACTGACTTAATATCAACTGTCCCGTCATTATAAATATACTCAGTCTTTAGGAATCCAGATCTAGTCTTAGGTGCTGAGAAGTTGGATAGACCACTTATAGCGTTTGCAATATCTGGGTCAATTGTTGGCGTATTTGCTAAGGGGTGAGGTGGTACTGCATGGCCGGGGAAGTAGTGGGGATAAGGATATTTATAGAGGTCAGCACCAGGGTTATCCCATGCACCTAGGACTAGCACAAGGTAATAATAAGATGCAGCACTGTGGAAACCGTTAGCATGGGCGGCTATCCCCCTCATAAAATAGATTGAAACTGGTCTTCCGATTACGTGATCGTGATACCTCCCAAGGTAATCTATCCATTTGGCCGGTTCATAAATAGCCTTCTGGAAAGCAGTAGTTGCCAATTCATTAGCTATTCTAACTATTGTGTCGTGGGGGATTCCGGTTACTGAGGCTACATTTAATGCACCATATTGGGGCTGTTGAGTATAGGGCGTGTAAGGATCGTAGTTTAGTAATTCGGCTCTAAATAATTCGAAGGCAGTAGTTACTGTTAACGTTATTGTCTCGTTACTACCTAACGCTTTAGGCACAGTAACTTGTATAGCTGGGACTTTTACAGTTTGCCCATTCTTTAGTTTATAAGACACTAATGTTATCTGGCTTTGCATGCTCTGCGGTAACTCATCTAAAGTGATAATCGGGTAGACTCCTTCTTGCCATGGTATATCGACGTAAGAGTATACGTTCCCATCGCTCCCCATAACGGCTTCTAACCACGGGTGTTGACTCGAATACTCTGGGTTTTGAACGGGCATTCTTACGTGTAATCCTACATTATTCCCAGCTGTAGGGTCTGATGGGTCTAAACAGTCTCCGTTTTGAGGGTTAGGGTTAACTATCACTAACCAAGAGAGGTTTGTGTAATACCTTATGAATTCCTCATCTATATGGGGGAATACTGCAGTTTGAGGTATGTCTCCAAATTGTGGTAACTGGACCACTTGACCGCTCGGGGTTATAGTCTGCATTATTAACTGTCCAGATGCGGGATCAAAGGCTGGTGATACTGGTTGTAATGTTTGCGGGTTAAGAACTTGAGGTGCTTGACCAGTACTTGCGAGATAAGCTTTATACACGTAGTAGTGGAAATCTATTAAGACCCTTATCCAACCCATCGCTAATGCCCCATCAGTTGCTGGGTTAATGAACAAGTGCTCGTCTGAAACTGAGTAGAACCCAAACCTCTCTGGTGCAATTGTTACCACTTTTCCACCGTTCTCCCTTATCCTAGCAATTATCCTCCTCATCCAATTAGGGAAGTGATCTCCAGCTAGACCAGCAAGAATGAAGTACTGGGCTCTTTCTTCATCTGGCCCGGCATATTCCCATACTGGTGCTCCGGTAACGTAAACTCCGGCAGTGTAAACGTTCATTGAGCAGAAGCCACCATGTGCACCAGCGTTTGCCGTGCCGAAATTACCAGCGAAGAAACCGGCAGTTATAACGGGTATTAACTGGTCTCTCCCCTGGAAGAAGGCTAAAGCATGGGGGTTGTTTTCCCTTATTGCTTTCAGCCCGGGGAAATTGCCAACACCAAGACTTTGCGGTGAAAGTCCTAGCTTGCTCCAGCTTTGTGCGTTAGTACCATTAACTATGATATCTATTGCAGAATCGTAATCTATCGCCATCCATTTCCCAGATCCTCTCTCTCCAGCTCTGATTAGCGGAAACCTGAGCCTAGCCGGTGCAAAGTAATAGTATACATCAGAGGCACCTCTTGGGCAGACACCTCCATCATTTATGTGCCATCCGATAGTCCCCGTGATGAATCTCGGGAAACCCTGCGGTGTTCTAACAATTTCAAGTGAGCATCTCCCTAAACATTGGAAACAGTTACCGTAAACTATTTCGTCATTTGGGTAGTTTAAGACGTAACCTGTTTCTTCAGAGGAGAATATCTTATCTAGTATTGGTCCGGACTCTAGCATAATGGCTGTTGTTAACGCGGTTAGTCCAGACACTTTAAGAAAGTCTCTTCTCGTCAGTTTCAGATTACTCATTTCTATCGTAAATTAATTAAATTTACTCCTTTTTTATAGTTTCACTTCACTTTCGTAATATGACTTTTCGGAAATAAAAAAATTAAAGTAAATCTTCTAGCTGAGATCTCAATTTCTGATCTAGCTTAATAGCTTTTAACGCATACTCCTTAGCTGAGGACAAATCGCCTAATGCTTTCCTTATTCTAGCTTTTAAAGCGAAATATTCTCCTTTTAGTTTCATGGCAATAGCTTTATCTATGAACATTTCTGCATCTTGATTTAAAGAAAGTAAGTGATAACAAGTGGCGATACTATATGCGAGGTCTGGATCATTGGGGTTTAACCTAAAGGCTATTTTAAACTCAGCTAACGCGAGTTTGTAAAATCCGGTTTCGAAATATATTTTAGCCTTTAAGGTGTGAAGAAGGACGTCATCTTTCTTAAAGTCTAATGCCTTATTAATTTCAGACAAAGCGTCCATCTTAAGACCTACATTATAGTAGCACAGAGCTTTCAGTAATCTAGCTTCTACGTTTTTAGGATTCATGGAAATAACGTCAGTAAGGTATATAGAAGCGTCTTCGTAATTCCCTTGTTCGAACAATATTTTAGCCTTTAGGAATTTATAATCGTAATTATACGGCATTATTTCTAACGCTTTGTTTATATGAATTAACGCTTTTTCATAGCTTTTTATTGTGAACAAATATTCCGCCAAAACGTAGTGGAGGAAATGTTCATAATCTCTATCCTTAAGCACTTCTTCGAGTTCTTTAATAGCATTTTCACTGTTACCTAACCCCTTATAAGCTTCAAAGCGTAGGTAATGAGCTTCAGTGTTATTCATACCTTCTAACTCTTTTAGAACCGCCTCGAATTTTCCAGCTTTTAAAAGTATAAAAGCCCTTATCATCCTAGAATTTTCATCATTACCAGTAACTTGATTTATTGCTTCTTCGTATTTACCTTCCCTTATTAGTTCCTCAATATCCACGTGAATAATTATCCCGCGGAAATTTTAAAAGAAATATGAATTACAATTCATATTAAACTAGTGAAGTGAAGGTTTATTTAAAAAATTAGGTTAATAATGCACGAATAGAAATGGGACTATTTACAGCCCCTATTCCTAATCCATTCGGTGTTAAAGCGCCAATACAGCAGATTAACGAGTACCCCTTATGGAGCGAGTATGTAGCATTAGCACTATATTTCACTGAAGTAGCCGGGATGCTAATGGCTATTTTAGGTATTTTAGAGTATACTGGAAATTATCCCTCATTAAGCAAGAAGGGTGCACCAGTGGCTTTCGTCTCTACAGTATTAGCATTCGTTTTCTTCGCTATGGATTTGGGAAGACCCTTTGCAGCAATGAGTTCACCACTAGAGGCTCTAGCAAACTTTTACCATTCATGGATGGCAAGAGGTATAGTGTTTGTAAGCGGTTTACTTTTATTCTCGTTCCTTTATATGCTGACTTTCTTATTCGAGAGGTTCGTGAAGAACAGAATTTGGGTTAGAGTCCTGTTCGCAACTCTCGGAATGCTATTTGGAATCTTTTCTACCGTATATAGCGGATTTGAGTTTGCTGCAACTACCGGAATTCCCTTCTGGAATAACGCAGGATTACCGGTTCTTTTCTTAGCTGGAGGTGTTTTCGTAGGTGCGGGGTTAGGCTACATATTAGCCTTCTTCACTAAAGGCGATGAAGGTATTAAAGCTAGAAGGTTAATGGCGAAATTGTTAGCATTTGCTGGGATAGCCGAACTAGCCAGTTGGTTCTTGTTCTTAGCTAGTGTAAACTATATAAACGTATTTGATGAAACAGCCTATGATTATTTACTCTCTCAAAGTACATTTTATGCTGATTTAATAATGTCATCCCTATCAGTGATAATATCTGGTGGAGGTTATTTGGCATCTGGTCCTTATTTAGCCTTTTTAATTAACCCCTCTAAAAAGGCTGCAATAGGTGAAATAAAACCAACAGATCTTCCTAAAGCTATAAAATACGCAATACTTATAGCTGCCGTATTTGCTATAGTTGCTGCTTATTTTACTAGGGCTGATATTTTATTTGCGGGGCAATACGCTTATCAGACTGCTCCTATGACTCCTTTCCAAAGCGTTAGTAATCAGCCAATACCCATAGGCAGTTTCGGTTGGAGAGGGTAATAAGTTAAACCTTTATTTTTTGTTTTAGTAAAACAATTTTAGAAAACTAAATGAGTTATCTTTTTAAGGCTATAGACTTATTTTTATAATGAAAATAATATGCCTGGAGAGCTAACAACAATTGTAATGATAATATTTCACCTTAAATTGCATATACATGTTATGGTAGGTTTATCTATAAAATTATCCTCTAAAGAATCGAAATTACTTTATAAACTATTGGTACTGGGTCCTATCTCGTCTTACAAGCTAGCTCAAAGAGAGAACATACCTTCAGCTACGGCATGGAGAATCTTAAAAAAGCTTGCTGAAGAAGGGTATGCTAAAAAGGGATATAGGTCGTTTTACATTACCCCTAAAGGTCTTATAATGTTATATAAGGAAGTCCGCGATGAGAATGCAAGAACACATATATTACAAGAATTAAAAGAGAAGTGGAAATATGAAGGGGATACTCAGGATCTCAAAGAATTCATTGAGAACTTAATTTATTTGATAGAAAATGAACAAATTAACGTAAACCATTTATGTTTCAATTACCCCACAGCGTTAGCCGGTTTCCTATATCCATTCGCTGAAAGATTTACTGAAAGAAGTAAGAAAGTAATAGCATATTACTTACTAAAAATGTTCCCATCAGTTTGTTTACCTAATTCTTGCAGAGCGATCATCTCGATAAATGATAAAGGTGAACCTTATGCAATAGCGGTAGATTGTAAGAAAAACGGGCTTAAGATAAATTACTTCTGTGATGAGCTTAAAGCGTTTATTGCTAAGAACTGTCAATTAAAAACTACATAAGTTTGTCTCAACGCCCCTAACATCTAAATCCTCAGCGTAAACATAACCTCCGTTTACTTCGTCGTCAGCAGTAGTTATATAGAGGGTTTTTAAGTTGCTACCACCGAACGTTACAGAAGTGGTATGAGAGGTAGGGACTAGTAACTCCTCAACTATCCTACCCTCTGGTGAAATTCTTAATACCCTACCTCCACCATAAATTGCAACCCATAAATAGCCTTCACTATCGATGGTCATACCGTCTGGCACGCCATTATACCTTGATAGGTCTACTAAGACATTACGATTGTTAATTTCACCTTTTTCCAAATCAAAGTCAAATACAAATACCTTTCTAGTGGGAGAGTCTATATAGTACATCTTCTTGTTATCTAAACTCCACGCAATACCGTTTGAAATCGTTACACCTTCTAAGACCCTCTTAATATTTATCCCGTCGAATACGAAAAGTGAGCCAGTAGGGTATTTCTCTTCTAAATTCATAGTACCAACCCAATACCTTCCCAGTTGGTCGCATTTACCGTCGTTAAACCTATTCCTATTATCCCAGTCCCTCACCTCATAAATTAGTTTAACTTCACCGTTATAGGAGACCTTATAGAACCCCTTTCCCGCTGTGGCAATTAAATATCCATTTTTACTTGGCTGTATAGAGCTTACGTAAGTATTAAAACGCGCTAAGACCATATGTTTACCATCCCTCAGCTCGTGAATTTCTCCCTTTAGGATATCAACAAAGTATAGTGCGTCATTAATCCATATTGGCCCTTCATAAAGCCTACCTTTATCCTCAACTACTTTCCTCATTTTATCACCCCTAATTCCTTAATATTTCCTTCATAATCCTCAAAAATTACTTTTCCCTCCTCGGTAATTATTACGAACCCTATCTTATCCTCACACTTATACGGAAAAGCTAAAAGCCCTCTAGTCTTTACGTTATTCACAGCATAAATCGGAAATAATGAGTCCTCCATTGAAAGGGCTAAACAAGTTGGTATTATTTTGTGGAGGATGTTCAGAACTTTATCTAGAAGTTTATCGTACTCCTCTCCTATCTCTCTCATTCTTTTAATTTCTTCCATAAATGAATTTTTCACTACAGAGTAAAATGGTTACCCGAAATCGGTTTTCACACTTCTAAGCCTTGAGGAGCACAAGGATTTAACTAATTCCTCAACGTCTTTAAAGTACTGAACCCTAACGACCTTCCTATCATCTAAATATTCTGGGAAGGCTAAGGGTAAGTTGTCGGTCGGCATCCCGGTATTTGTTAACACAAAGACTGGCTTGCCCATTGCATAAGCCATTGCGATTTCAATTTGAGTCCCTACCCCTCCTCCAATACTAATTAAAGCATCAGACGACCTAACGAGCATTACAGACCTGCATCTGAACTCACAACCAGTATAGATTTTGATGACTTTTTCTGGGATCTCAATCCCTTCTCTCTCGATAGGCAATAACATTGCAACTTTAAATCCCTTATTTAATGCTTCATCAGCTAAAACTTTCATTAAACCCCAATAACCTCCCAACAATATTACGTGATCATTACCACAATTCTCCCTTAACGCCCTAATTAATTCTTTAGCGATTTCAACGTGTTTTCCATCTTTTATTTCACTGTGAGCTGCTATACCTATTTGCGTTTTAATCACCTAAGAGTGTGCTAATGCTGGTAAGACTTTTAAAAGTACGAGAATTATACCTATTAATAACCCTACTTCAACGGAGAAAATTATAACGTCGAGCATCGTGATTTCTTCGTCACCTTTCTTTCTCATACTTTTAAAATTACGTTAGCAGAAATAAATTTTGTGAAAACATATGTGTAGAATGTTAGCGTATCATGGAAACAATAAGGCTGAGCTTGAAAGGTTAGTTGGGTGTTTGATAAGGGCTGCAAATAAAGACCCCTTAAGAAACGGGGTAAAGCACGGTGATGGTTGGGGTATTGTAGCTATTGACTCGGAGGGAATAATATATTACAGGAGTAAAAACCCAATTTATACAGAAGCTAATTTGTTAACAAGCCTTATAGGTAAGTTAAAGGGGGAATTTAAGGTCATTATTCACGCAAGACAGGCCTCAGATAAGTCTTTAGTCTCCTCTTACTACTCACATCCTTATATGGATTATAATGATAAGTTTATAATTTACCTAGCCCATAACGGTAGTATTGATAAGGATAAGCTAAGTAGTTCTTTAGGTATTGATGCTTCTAAGATGGTTGATAGTGAGTTGGCTTTAAAATACATATCACTTAAAGGTTTAGACTCGGTTAAAGAACTAGAAAGTTATACTCAGACAGCACTTAACCTGTTTTTACTAGTAATAAGGAGAGGAGAAGACCCCATTTCCGCAAAGCTGTATTATTACAATTATTACAAGAAACTGGGTGACGAGTACTATAAACTTTACGTTAATGGTAACGCTGTATACTCATCCTCTTTAGCATATACTGGTTGCGAGAGAGGTAATGAGGCTAAGCTAAGTATATTGAGTGAAATTTAGCTTCGTGTCTATCTCATTCAAGTACTTTAACCTCTCATTTAGAGGAGGGTGGGTTTTGAAAAAGGAATTATCCCCATTTCTGTTTGAGTAAATCAAACTCTGTTTTATATAAAATATTTGAAATTCTGGGATTTCCTTAATTATGTAAGTGGGTAGCTGAGTACTTAAATAACCGATTTTTACCAATGCGTCCCCTAAATATTTAGCTATCCAATTAGTCGTATAAGAAGCTGTTATGTCAGCCCTTTTCTCTAAATACCTATGTAATGGGAACATAAGTAGAACCCCAAATAGTAAGACTATACCGCTATATATTAATGAAGTTTCATATGATAAGTATACGTAAACTAAGTTTATGAGGAGAATATAAATCCACTGGATTTCTGTGTCCATATTCTTTAAATGTGCAATTTCGTGGGACAACACTGCTACTAGTTCCCTTTCATTTAGAGTTTCTTTTAGTGGTGTGGTTACCGCTATAGCCCTATAAATTATGTTACCGAATGCCATAGCGTTAAGAAACTTTTCATTCACTTCGTAAACGTGAACTCCTTTTCTGAAGTTAAGTAAGGCTGAAGCGTATGAGACATAACGTAAAAGGTTTTCATCATTACTTTTTGTTCCTCTAAATGCGATTGTAAGTAATACGGGTGATAAAAAATACCACGCTAGGAACGCGAATAATATTTCCAAGAAAGTAAAGGGTAGCGTTGAAGGTAGGAAGAGGGATATGGTTGTTTCAACTATCAAAATTACAGCAAACGAAAGTATATAATATTTCCACCAGAGCACGAAAAATATTTTCACTTCCAGTATAAAATATCTTATCAATTAAGTATAAAAGGTAGGGAACAGTAATCTACACATGGTAATAGAAAAAATTAATAGAGCTACCTCGCGTGCATTACTCTTCCTCATATTTACTTCTCTAAGGCTTTTAAGTCTTGAAAAAATATCAATCGTATTCTTGCCGTTTCTACTGGTAAGCGACTCAACATTCTTTCTGGTAAATATCGGGTTAATGCCAGTAGCCCTTTTCCTTCTTTTAATGGCGTTAATAATAAAGTTAGCTAGAAAGATTCAGACTGGATTAGGCTCTTCATAATTCTGTCGACCGCACTTTCATCATCTCATCAAAAACTCTTTCAAATATATTATACGCCTCTCTAAGTATAAATTAGTACTTTTAAACCGAATTCAGCCTCTCGTTCATGAATACCTTTACCATAGCCCTAGCACTATAATTGCGGTGAGAGCTGTACTATCCAATTATAATACTTCAGCCTTTTAAGAGAATCCTTTATAGCCTCCTCTAATTTTTTACCCCTTCAACATGATATCTTGGCCCGACTACGTGAATTTAACTTTTAGTTTTCCGCGGAGGTTACGGCCATACTACCTATGGGAACAAGGCCGTACATTCTAACGTATTCTTTACTCTCCAATTGAATGTAATCTGCATAGAAAAAGGATCCAGCCCCTTCATTCGTTTATTCTTT
>OGCG01000316.1_pt1 | contig 31857 bp, 30 predicted proteins | sample 1570061 | NCBI WGS metagenome assembly OGCG01 (sample SAMN06268698, study PRJEB24515) | hot springs metagenome | isolation source: Joseph's Coat, Yellowstone National Park, Washington, USA | place: USA:Joseph's Coat, Yellowstone National Park, Washington, USA
AACCTTATACCTGTTATATCATTTTCCACAGGAATGATAACTGGAGTGTCTTTACAGGTAAGAAAGCCCAGTCCTATCGGTTATTTTGTTTTTCCTATTTCCGTTCTTGTATTATCCGTATTTTATCTTGTCCTATTTATCTATTTATTCTATTGATCCAAATGATATAAACTATAGAATTGCCAAATGAAATATTAATAATGAATCATTATTATCCAATAATGGAAAAAAAGATCAAGAGGTATGTTAAAATTCCTATGAGGGATGGAATAAATTTAGTAGGTGATATTTATTTTCCAGATTCACCACCTCCTTACAGTACTATAGTCTTCAGGACACCTTACGGCAGGCAGGATCAGAGATACAGGGAGAATGCTTATTTTTTCTCTTCTAATGGATATGTATTCTTGAATTTTGATGTGAGGGGAAGAGGCGATTCCGATGGTGAATTCATTCCATACTTCAATGAGGGTAAAGATGGATACGATATGATAGAATGGGTCGCAGGACAGGAATGGTCGAATGGAATGGTGGGAAGCTATGGTGCCTCCTATTCTGCCAGGATTCAGTGGCTGACTGCAATTGAAAGACCACCCCACCTGAAGACAATGATATCAATTGTCAGTCCTTCCGATCCATTCGTCGAGAGTCCTACAGGTGTTCAGGATCCAATGCACCTGTCATGGAGGTATCTGGTAAGCGGAAGGACATACAAGGATCCCACAGATATAAACTGGGACGATATATACAGAACAATTCCCATAATAAACATGCCTGAAAAGCTTGGCTACGATATACCGGACTGGAAAGAGGATATGATGCATCAAACGCTGGATGATTACTGGAAGAGGATATGCTATCAGGATAAATTTAATATCATAGATATACCAGTTATGCACATTTCAGGCTGGTATGATGATGAGCAGATAGGAACTTTCATAAATTTCATAGGAATGAGGAATAATTCACGTTCCGAATATTCTAAGGAGAATCAGATGATCATAATAGGTCCCTGGCCTCATGGCGTCAACAAATCACAGAAATTAGGTGATATAGATTTCGGGCCTGACGCAATAATAAATCTTCCTTATATCGAGCTTGAATGGTTTAGAAAGCATCTTGATGGAAAGGAAAATCAGATGAAGAGGGCAAGGTTATTCATAATGGGGACTAATGAGTGGAGGGAATTTGATGATTGGCCAGTCCACGAAACAGAGAATATTAAATTTTTCCTCACCAGTGGGGGTAGAGCTAACAGCAGATTCGGAGATGGAAAACTTATCTTAAATTCCGATGGGATTAAGATTGGTGAAGATTCATACATCTATGATCCTGAAAACCCAGTTCCATTCATTACAGAGAGTACCTCGGCGCAGATAGGCGGTCCCGATGATTATTCCCCAATAGAGAGGAGGGATGACGTTCTAGTATACACTTCTGAAATACTTGAAGATGATCTCACTCTCCTTGGTGATGTGAGGGCAATTCTTTACATTAAATCTGATGCACCAGACACTGATTTCATGGCAATGTTAACGGATGTGTGGCCGAATGGATATTCCCAGAGGCTGTGTGATGGCATGGTGAGGGCAAGGTACAGGAAAGGGATGGATAAAATTGTATTCCTTGAAGATGGGGTAAATGAGATTAAAATTGATATGTGGAATACCGGTCATGCCTTCAAAAAAGGGCACAGAATCAGAGTTGACATAACATCAAGTGCATTCCCGAAATATTCAAGGAATCCAAATACTGATAATTCTGATATTGCATCTGAAACAGAATATAGAAAGGCAAAAAATAGCATAGTACATGATCATGAATTCCAGTCACGGATAGAAACCAGAATATTGAGGTGAAATTCATGAGTGGATTCAGGGAGATGAGGGCAAGAATATTATCTTCCAGGCTTAAGAAACCTCTGGTGATATTCAGGGAGACACCATTATTTCAATATTTCTGCGATGATGACAGGTGCGATGCTGTCTTAATAGAAAATGGGATTATTGAAAAAATAGGATCCAGAGTTATAGATAAAGAATTTGTTGAAAACATTCCGGATGACTCATGCTGTTCTTCCATGTCCTATACGCAAAGAAAATGCGCTGTGTGTGATGAAGAAATACAGCAGTGTTTTATGCACCCATTATTATCAGAGACAGAAATTATAAAAAAGAATAACAGTGAGTTGAGAGAAATAATTCTCAAGAGTCTCAGTGAAAATATGAGCGGAAGCACTGAAAATGAGATAGGAAGGAGATTGAGTAAGGATGTATTTTCGCGAGGATTCAAATTTTTCTACGATCCAATAGTAGCTGGCGATATAAATACTTCAGAATTCTGGCATAGGCCAAATGGATATTCACCAGAAAAAATGTTGTACATAGAAGTTTCGGCAATGAGGGAAGGGCTATCATCTCTGTTTTCAGAGACTTTTATATTAACTGAAGATGATGAAAAAATCAAGGATTATTCCTTAATCCTCAAGGCTGAGGAATTCATAAGGGAAAATTTTGTTGAAGGTAAATCGACAGAAGATCTCTCACCTCTTGAAAATTACAGGAACGAGGGGATATATCTCACAACTCCTCTATTCCCTTACTCTCACATCTCTTTGCCGGGTGATAATGTAATCATTCATGCGCTCGATATTTCTGTCTTTGACCTATGGGTAATAAAGAAAGAATATACATTGAGAAAGAAAGTAACAGCAGTTGCCGGAAGTCGTCGGGCAACTATATTATGATATTATACCTTTTCAACCGAGAATGCCCCATAGCCAACTCCAGTTTCACCGCCGGCCATTTCAATTGAATTAGAAAGTTTGAGCAGGTCAACCTTTCCAGAGTAAGTCAATAAAAGCGTAACTATAGGGCCAAATCCGCAGGCGGTTATTTCATCAGAATATATATACCTGTAAATTGCCTTTATATCCCTTGAAAGTACTGCCTTCACAAAATAATTATCATATATTCTGAGCTTCTGGAGAGGTAGGTAGTGATTAAGATCCGAACTTGCTATTATTGTGAAATTACCTTTTAATTTCTTAAGTTTTGATGAAAGTCTTTCAGCTGCTTCCATACTCTGATCCATCATCACTATGGGTAAAATCTTAACATCTCCATAAAAATACTGTAGAAATGGAATCTGAACCTCCACGGAATGCTCCCTCATGTGAGCCACATTATCAGGGACAATATAATCATCCGTGATTTCTTTCACAGCATCCCTTTCAATTTTAGCAATTCCCAGTGGCGTAGCATAGTCTTCAGTTCCAACTGCTACAGGCTCACCAAGTCCAGTGTGGTTAGGCCCAATTATAACGAAATAGTCATACTTTCCAGAATTAACAATTGCATTGTAAGAAAAGGCAGCCACCGGTGCACTGTAATCATATCCAGCATGTGGTGCTATAACTCCAATATTCGGGGAGCTCTTCACGATTTCGGGAATAAAGCCCGGGCCATTCCAGTGTGTGAAAGCCCAAGCTATCTTTTCCCTCAGTTCATCTGCATCTGACGGATAGAAATATCCAGCCACATAGGGTTTTCTCATAGTTCTGCCAGGAAATCCTCCTGCTTGAGCTGCGATATATCCTTCTCTTTTATCCTCAATATCTCTCTGGCAAGCAGGAAATATATGAGTGCAAGACTTTCCCTTCCCTTGTTGTTTCCGGGAATGACAAGGTCAACGAAGGATGTGCTATTGTTTGTATGGCATAGAGCCACAACAGGAACGCCATTTGCAACTGCTTCTCTCAGGGCCTGGCTGTCCGTAGCAGGGTCGTTAATAACCACTACATCCGGTTCCACGTAACCAGGTATTATAGGATTCGTGAAAGAACCCGGTATGAACCTCTCTGTCATAGCCTTGGCTGAAATAGCAGCCGCAGCAGCCTTAACTGGCTTCTTAGCATATTCCCTGGATGCAATGAACACTATTCCCTGCGGATCGTACCTCGAAAGGAATTTTGCAGCAATCCTGATTCTTTCATCTATTTTCTTAACGTCCAGTATGTTGAGTCCCTCTTTATTCACATATGAGGTGAACTTCTTCATATCAGCGCTTCTTATCTTCGTACCAATGTGTATAGCTGAGTTTCTATACGCTTCTTCCGAAATCAGTAGATCTGTCATCTGATTCCACCTATCTCTTCCTGAATTCTTACAAGTTCATTTAATTTTGCTATCCTCTCCCCCCCTACCGTTCCTGTTTTGATGTAATCGGAACCTATGGCAACTGCGAGGTGTGCTATGAAGAAATCATCTGTTTCTCCGCTTCTGTGGGATACTACCGTGCCCAAAGCATTATCCCTTGCAAGTTTCCATGTCTTGAGAAGTCTGGAGATTGTTCCAACCTGATTAGGTTTCAAGAGAATTGCGTTGGTTGCTCCCTTTTCAAGTCCTTCGACCAATCTGTCATAATTTGTTGTATATAGATCATCTCCAACTATGAATGCCTTATCTCCGACTCTCTTGGTGAGTTCAGCATAACCATCAAAATCATGCTGGTCAAATGGATCCTCTATAACTGTAAATCCATAATCTTTGACTATTTTTTCTACAAAATCGGTCTGTTCTGCAGTGCTCAGTTTTCTGTCCCTGTAATTGTATTTACCATTCCTGTAAAAGCTGGAAGCTGCAAGATCCATTCCCTTCTCAATCTCAAGCCCCGTGTTATGTGAAACCTCATCTACTATCTCAGTAATCATCTCTATAACTCTCTCATCGCTGAATGGAAGAACCCATGCCTTTTCATCACCCATGCCGAGAGGAGTGTTCATTTCCTTGCTTGCCTTCTCCTTTATTTTCCTATGTATTACTGCATTGGTCCTTATTGCCTGATAAACATCATCTGAATGAGTTGCAACAAGAAATTCCTGAATTGTAGTACCTCCGATTGCATGCTCTCCACCTCCAACAACATTTCCTAGAGGGACAGGCATTTTGTAATTAACACCACCGAGGTATCTAAATAGAGGGATTCCAAGTTCATCTGCCGAAGCAACAGCAGTGGCCATGGAAATAACAACTGCCAGGTTCCCTCCTATTGTTGAGAAATCATCTGTTCCGTCTATTTCTTCAAGCAGTTTATCAACAGAATACTGGTCAGTAGATTCCTGTCCAATTATTTTTTTAAGAACCATTGAATTGAAAAGCTTAACAGAGGCATCAATTCCTCCCTCAGGATAATCCTTCACTTCAGTAGCCCCTTTAGATGCACCACTGGGTGCTGCAGCAACCCCTTTTCCATATTTTGTATATATCTCTACTTCAACTGTCTCATTTCCCCTTGAATCAAGTATCTTTCTTACTTTTCCATCAACTATCTCGGACATTCAATCCACCTCATGAAATTTATGTGAATTTGCCTGAGCAGCAGCAAGAATTGCGATCGGAACCCTGTACGGGGAAGCAGATACGTATTTCAGACCTATTTCGTGACAAAATTTGACTGAATCTGGGTCTCCTCCGTGCTCACCACATATACCTATTTCTATATCTGGTCTAGTTTTCCTTCCCTTTTCCGTACATATCTTCATGAGCTCACCTACACCACTCTTATCCAAAGATTCAAATGGATTTCTCTGGAATATTCCAAGCTCAAGATATTTCGGGAGGAATGTTGCTTCTATATCATCCCTCGAAAACCCGAAGGTCATCTGCGTGAGATCATTTGTACCGAAGCTGAAAAATTCGGCTACCTCTGCTATCTCATTTGCCATTATTGCACCGCGTGGCGTTTCAATCATTGTTCCGAATTTATATTCCAGAGATTTATCTCCAAGTTCTTCTTTGATTACTTTGAAGACTCTTTCTTTAACAATTTTCAGTTCATTTTTCTCTACTGTTAACGGAATCATTATCTCGGGTATGACAGTTTTCCCCTCTTCCTTGACCTTCAGTGCAGCTCTTATTATTGCCCTGGTTTGCATTTCATATATTTCCGGATAAAGAATTCCAACCCTTATTCCCCTGAATCCTATCATTGGATTGAATTCTGAAAGTGCAAGGACTTTCTTTAAAATAGCCTGCTTTTCATCCATCTTTCTTTTCATTCTTGCTTTCTTTTCTTTGTCGAGGTCTTTCATCTTGAATTTCATTTCCGCAATTTCAAGCATTAAATCTTCTTTGCTTGGAAGGAATTCATGTAATGGTGGATCCAAAAGTCTTATTATCACAGGAAATCCGTCCATTGTCCTGAAAAATTCTACAAAATCATTGAATTGGAGTGGAAGAAGCTTATCGAGCAATTTTTTCCTATCCTCTATATTATCAGACATTATCATTTCCCTCATTACCGGTATTCTGTCTGATCCGAGAAACATTCTTTCCGTCCTTGCCAGCCCTATTCCCTCTGCTCCATTTTTTCTTGCAAGTATTGCTTCTTCGGGGGTATTTGCATTTGCAAGGACACCCAGTTTTTTCACACTCTTGCATAGTGTCATAAAATCCTGGAAATCATTTCCCATTTCCGGTATTACCAAGGGAACATTCCCTGCAAAAACCTGCCCTGTTGTGCCATCTACTGTTATCTCATCATATTCCTGCAATACCTTATCCCTGAATGCTATTTTTCTTGTCTGTAAATCTATCTTAATATCTTCTGAGCCTACTATAGCTGGTTTTCCCATTGCCCTTGCTACGACAGCGGCGTGGGAAGTCATACCCCCCCTTGCAGTTAACACTGCCTCAGATACTGCTATGCCATGGACATCATCGGCCAATGTTTCATTTCTTACAAGAATAACCTTCTCTCCTTTATGATTAAGCTTAACTGCATCATCCGGTGTTAATACTATCTTTCCGGAACCGGCTCCCGGACTTGCAGGCATTCCTTTTGCGATCGGATTACCCGCCTGTTTAATATCTACCTGAGGATGAAGAAGCTGGTTTAACTGCTCAGGTTCTACCATATTCACTGCTCTTCCCTCTGTGACCTTCCCCTCCCTTAGCATATCAAGTGCTATTTTGACGGCTGCATATGCGCTCCTTTTAGCACCCCTTGTCTGAAGAAGATAAAATACTCCATCCTGAATAGTGAACTCTATATCCTGTGCATCCTTGTAATGGTTTTCAAGTATCTCAGCTGACCTAATTAACTCCTTGTAAGCTTCTGGAATTTCCTCTTTTAATTTTTCCACGGGAGAAGGTGTTCTTATTCCTGCTACAACATCCTCTCCCTGCGCATTTATGAGATATTCCCCATAAATTTTCCTTTCTCCTGTATTTGGATTTCTGGTGAAAGCTACACCAGTAGCAGATTTTGGTCCGGTATTCCCATATACCATGGTAACTATGGAAACAGCTGTACCAAGAGAATCAGGTATTCTGTTTATTTTTCTATACACAATAGCCCTTTCATTCTTCCAAGAGTCAAAAACCGCTTTTATTGCCATTTCAAGTTGCTTATACGGGTCATCAGGAATTTCTTTTCCATTATCTGAAATTAATTTCTTGAACTGTTTTACTATTACCTGCCAATCTTCGGGAGTTAGTTCATAATCATTCTTAATTCCTCTTGTACTTTTAATGCCAGTTATCACTTTTTCAAAATTGTCTCCCTCTATTCCAAGGACAATTCTTCCGAACATTTGGACAAATCTTCTATAAGAATCCCAGGCAAACCGCAGATTGGATGTTTCAGAAGCGAGAATCTGAACATTATTTTCATTCAGTCCAAGATTAAGAACAGTGTCCATCATCCCTGGCATGGATACTGGGGCACCAGACCTTACTGAAACGAGTAATATTTTTGGCCCCCCTCCAAAGGTTCTTCCAGTCCTTCTTTCCAATTCATGCATAGATTCCACAGTTTTTTCCCATAATCCATCAGGTAATTTTCCATTCAAGAAAAAGTAATTACAGGCTTCAGTAGTTATGGTAAACCCTGGAGGAGTTCTCAGGCCTATTCTCGTCATTTCAGCAAGTCCAGCTCCTTTTCCTCCAAGCAAATTTTTCATATCCTTAGATCCTTCTTCGAAAAAGTAAATGTATTTCTTAGATTCTGCCATAACTCTCCATGTTTTTTTCAATTTAAATCTTTATGGAATTAACTTTTCAATAAAATTAAGGCAGTTATAGATATAATAACGCTTTTATAGAGCTTACCTAATAACATTAGTATAAGCCAATATAATAATCTGGAGAGAGAGTCAGTTAGTTTTTGGCTGTTTGTTGCTCAGAGTCTCACGACTGTTGCTCCACTGATGGATCTAATCGCATTTATAACAACTGCAGCCCTTTTTGCTTACGGTGCATTGCCACTAGCGTTTTTATTAGCTTTTATAACTACATTTCTGAGCATTAATACCATCTTTCAGTTTTCAAAGAAAATAGCTAGTAGTGGAGGTTATTATACATTTGTAGGCAAGGGTCTTGGAGCCAGGCCGGGAATTTTTACCGGATGGATTTATTTAATTTATTCCTGGCTTATCGTACCTAACAAAGCAATATTCTTTGGGGCATTATTTTTCCCGGCCGCATTTCAATTATTAACTGGAATTATACTCCCGACTATAGCTTGGATTGTTCTATCGCTTGTTTTAATAATTTTTGTTTTTATTATGGCCTATCTTGGCATAAAACCCTCTTTGAAATATAGTTTGATAACTGGTGGTCTAGAAGTTTTAATAATGCTTCTATTCAGCTTTATAGTTATTGGGAGATCTGGGAATTATAATACATTAACGGTCTTTACTCCTAAATTTTCCCCAACAGGCTGGAATGGAATACTTCTTGGTATGATATTTTCTGTGATATCTTTTGGAGGTTCAGGTACGCCAGTAACTTTAGGTGAAGAGGCAAAACTACCCCATAAAACAATAGGTAAAGCGGTCATAACTTCAATGTTAATAACTGGATTTACAATAACAATTGCAGCATATGCTTTAACAATTGGTTGGGGTCCAAATAATATGGGGTCATTTGGATCTCAACTTATTCCAGGTATATTGGAAAGCAAGACCTATATGGGGATTGGAGGTGCAGCTATTTTAACAGTTCTAGGGGTAAATAGTTTTTTCAATTCAGCATTATCATCATTTAATGCAGGTATAAGAACAACATATGCAATTGCGAGGGACGGCATATTGCTTCCGATTAAACTTGCCAAAGTTCATAAAAAATATAAAAGCCCTCATTATGTAATATACTTGAATATTACCATTGCATTAATCTTAGCAATTCCTGTTGGTTATATAATCGGTCCATTGAATACTTTTCTTATTGAAGTTACAGGTGTAACAGTCGCATATTTTATATATCACATTTTGACCAATATATCGCTGGGCGTTTATTTTAAGAAGATTAAGGAGCTTAGCATCATTAAACACATTATTATTCCCGCAATGGCTTCTATCTTCTTTGCAATAATCCTTTATTTCTCAATAATACCAATAACCTTCCCAGTGAGCTATGGTACTGTTTTAATATTCATATGGGCAGTAATTGGAATTTTTATATCATCCTTAGTTAAAAAAGAGAGGTTGGCAAAAAGTTCTATGTTTTTCTCATATGAAAATTTGAAATAATTATATTTTTAAATTAATTATATTATACTATTTATTTATATTTGAGTGTATACTTGTTAAGCAAAAAATGAGATAAAAATTAAATATATGTCATCCATAACAGAAAGGTGACTTTATGCAAAAAAACTATAAGATGGTAATTTCAGTGCTGATCATATCCGTTCTAATTTTTTCGGGTCTGATTGCATTGATACCAACTACATCTGCTCAACAATCGCTAAGCACAAATCTTTTTAATTATCAGGAACCGGGATTCAAGGACGTTGGCCCGGTTGCAACAAATCAGCCAGTTTCTGTAATAATAAATGTACCATTAAGAAATCAAGCTCTTATGAATACATATCTGAGGGAGATCTCTATCCCTGGGTCTCCTTCATACGCTAAGTTCCTTTCAAAAGGTCAGATAGAACATTTATTTACAAATGGAGCGCTTTTTAATCAAACTTTACAGGCAATGAAATCATCAGGATTTCAGATAGAATTTACCTCACTTGATTCAATGATTGTGGCCAGAGGGACTGCTGGGCTTGTCAAGAGCTTTTTCGGTAAACAGGTAGACATTTTTTCCAATGGTTCATCTTCCTATTACAGCATCACAGGATCTTCTTATTTTGATGGAGTGAACATACTGGTATCAAATTCAAGTAATTTATTATTCAACCATCCTTCTACCTTTATAGGGCCAAAGCAGATATCACAGATAAAGCAAAAATTGCAACAGCTTAATGAAACGTACTCAATTGAGCCTTATCCAACAACATCGCTGCAGAATGTATATAATGCAACAGGGTTATATTCTCAAAATATAACAGGAGCAGGTAAAACAATCGGAATACTAGATTTTGAAGGAAATCCGTACATACAGCAGCAATTATCATATTATGACCAGATATATGGTCTTCCTAATGCCAATCTGACAGTAGTTCCAATAGGTCCATATAATCCGAATCTCGGTATTGCAACTGGCTGGGACGGGGAGATAAGTATGGATGTTGAAGCATCACACACTATGGCACCTGGAGCTTCTATAGTTCTTTACATAGCCAATGCCAATCTTCCTTTGTCAGCTCCAATTGCCTTCATAGATTCTCAGGATAAAGTGAATACAATTTCTCAAAGCTTCTCGACACCGGAATCTTATATTGCCAACTCACCTGCATACCAGCCAGAGTCTGTATCATTCTATTTTAACTTCATATTGCCTGATTATTATTATGAGCTTGGGTCTCTGGAAGGTATCACATTCAGTGCGAGTACTGGCGATGCAGGTGGAAGCGGTTACAGTTCTGGGCCTTTAGGAACCCCCGGTTATCCGTCCACATCACCTTACGTAACTGCCGTTGGGGGAACCACGACATTCTTGACATTCAAGAATGGAAATATATTTTCATTCTATCAGACCGCATGGTCAAATTATGGCTTTATTCCAGATAATGTTAATTATGGTGGTAGTACAGGTGGGGTCAGCATGTTTGAGCCCATCCCGTGGTACCAGTCGGGTATAAAAATTCCTGCCGGTTATCCTAACGGCAGAATGGTACCAGATGTTTCTCTAGAGGCAAACGTATTTCCTGGAATGGTTTTCGTGTTTGGTCAAAATCAGACAGGCATCAGCGGGGGAACGAGTGAAGCTAGCCCACTTTTCGCCGGGCTAATAACGCTCATTGACTCAAAGCTGAACAGGTCTCTGGGATTAATCAATCCATTTCTCTATTCTTTAGGTGATAATAATAACACTTACAGCAAAGTTTATTATCCCATTACTCAAGGATACAATATTCCGTGGGTAGAGAAATATGGATATAATCTTGTTACAGGTTTCGGAGCTATAAATGCTGGGGAACTTGCTTACTATGCAGGAAAAATTGTTCCTGTAAATACACTTAATATTACGGTAAAAGCTCATAATTCAGCCCTGAATACTTCTTATGAATTCCCAGATGGATCTAATTTGACAATTCAGGCAACCGTAATGAACGGAAATATTACTGTAGAAAACGGAAATTTCTCAGCTTATTTAGTATCACTTCAGAATGAAACAAGTCCTGTAAAGATGTCAATAAATAAATCACGGGGAATTTGGGAAGCAAACATCACTATACCTAAAGGATTCAATGGGCTCACATATCTGTACGTGAGTGGAAGCAGCGGAAATATATCTGGAATGGGGTTTGATCAGCTATTTAGCGGATATTTCGTTCAGCTTGATTTCCCTCAGGTCTTCTCAGGCTATTACTTGCCGCTAGGTCTGCCTGTAATGGGCTATGTTAGTTGGTTGAATGGGACGGGAGTTAACACAACATTGAACTTCACACTTTCCGGGTATAGCATACTAAGTAACCAGTACTATACAGAAGAGCATTTCAACACCACAGCATTTTTAGGAGAATTCAGCACGTTAATTTATGAAAACAATTCAAGTCTTGGAGTTTCAATGATAGAGGGTCAGAATTCATACCTTTATTTCCCATTTTATAATGGAGCTGATCTTCAGAATACTATAATCCTAGGGCCAACAGCAGTTGAACCTGGCTCAGTAGCTCCTGGACAGGAAATATTCTTATTGACTACAATAGTCCCGCCGGTAAACTACTACTTTGACAATCCGAATGGTTATTCCAATGTGATGATAGGATCAAATATAACTTATCAGTTGATTAATCCTCAGGGCAAAATAGTAAGCACTGCATTTGCGACCCCATCCTTACCGTCAGGACTTACCGTGCCTGCCAACGCAAAACCTGGTCTATATACCATAATGGTAAATACTGTGTACAATTCCTTCAACTACGGACCTATAATGGGTCAGTATTTCGGACAAATATTAGTTACAGGTCCGGCGAGTGTACCTGAGGTATGGCTCAGTACAGCAAATATAACCGAAGGAGCAATAGTAAATGTTTATGCCAGTATAACAGAAAATGGTAGCGAGGTCCAGTACGGAATGTACTCCGCTACACTTTATCCTGCCACTCTGGGATCGGAATATTATTCAATGACCCAGTATACGGATATACCACTCTATTACAATGTCACTGCAGGCTTATGGGAAGGTTACATAATTCTCCCTTCCGGTTACAATTCTGGCAGTGTCTATTTTATTAACGGACTCCCTGACATGGCTGGGGCCTATTACTTATATGTTACAGGTATATCTGCAGACGGTACAGCAGTTACGAATTCACCCACTACACAATATCCGGTGTATGTCCAAAATCCTATAATAGCAAATATAGAGAATCAGATTAATTCCATATCAAACAATGTTTCCTCTTTGAGTACAAAGAACCAGTTGACCCAGTCACAGATAGATACAATAGAATCGGAGATTAATCAGATCAATTCAGAGCTACAGACGCTAAATTCATCGTATCACGTAAATGTTACCGGATTGGAAAATCAGGTAAAATCAGTCCAAAATTCTCTGAATCATACGACCAGCAATACGAAATCCGTAAACACTACTATCTATTACGCGGAAATTCTGGCAGCTATTGCCCTTATAATCGCAATCATTGCAGTTGTACTGTCGACAAGAAAACCAAAGAATTAAAAATATTTTTTATTTTTCATCTTTTATTATATAATTTAAAATGCGATTACATTTTTACCATAATTTATTATTTGAATCAGTTATATCTCAGTATAGCCCCAATACCACCAAACGCTTTTAAAAATAGAGCACCCTCATCCGATTCGTCACTCACAAGCTCTATTTTAGCGTTTATACTCTGCCCACGCTCTATGTATTCTTCTATTATATCTATTTTCTCTATTGCTATCATAGTGTTACCACATTTTGGGCATTTATGTTCCTGCTCCTCTGCTGAAACTTCACTAATCTCTTCACCATCATTCTCACATCGATACCTGAACTGAAATTTCTGTAGGCCCTTTGATATTATTAATGTATCCACCCTTCCTTCATCTAGATATCTCATAACCTCTTTATCGCCATAAGCTGCAAGTCCGGATCCTTTTTTTATTTCGACCAGAAATCTTTCAATTATTCTCTTTTCCTTTGCAACTTCCAGCTGGTCAAGAGTCTCCATTGCCTTGCTTACAAGTTCTTTAAGTCCGTATTCATTCGTGTATCCTACATCGTAAAGGTCTATTACCTTTTGTTGAATTTGATAGTGAAGGTATTCCTTCTTGTAGAAGAATTCCTTTGTTGATCCAGGACCGCCAATCAAAACACCCTTAAGATCTGGTTCCCTGAGAAAGGCATTTGATGCAATCTCACCTATCTTGGTGAAGAATTCGTGAGCCGCAATTTCTATTAGCCTCTCATACCTTCTTGAGCTTTGCCCCCCCTGATGATGTTTTGACGGTACCTGTGATTCTTTATTCTCAATAACTTCTATTCTTGATCCCCTTAGGAGGCCAATTGTTGCCTCTGCCCTGTCTATTACAATTAGGCCATAGACATCCTTATGTTCAAGCATAGGCAGTATGGGATCAAGATAAAATTTAGAATCACATCTGTAAAGGAAACTGGTGATTTTCTGAGGAGGCTCTATGAAATATGATACCATCCTGCTCTGGTCCCCCCTCGTTGGTACATAACCTACAAATACAGCAAGACCATTTTCGGGTGGGGATTTGTAGTACTTGAGTTTGCTCATTATGCTTTCAATTGCAGAAGTTACATTCTTCCTGGTTGTCTTGCTCTTAATATTTGTAGAAGTGGAATATTCATCCCTTAAATATGCAATAACATCAGATATCTGTCTTTCGGGAGGTATATAAACAGAAATTAATTCTGTGCCCCTCCCTTCAAGATTCTTGATTTCATCTATGTATTTCTTAAATTGATACTGTTTTAGTTCTTTCTCTATTTTTTTCTTATTCTCTTCTAATTGGGACATCTCTTCCCCATGAAAGATTTAGGAGGTAGCCTTCTCTTCTGGCTTCTCTTTATTCTCCTCCTTATTCTCTTCTTTTTTCTCTTCAGCTCTCTTCTCAAAAATTTCCTTAATTATAATTGTCTTATTTGCAATATATTCTCTTATAGATCCGACTATTGCAAATTTTGCAAGAACCCAGTTATCATCTACTTTGGCTGAATCCGGAATTGTAATAGTAATGTCATCACCATTTTCTATCTTAAATTTATCAACATCCTTTGGGAAATTTATCTCTATTATTGCCCTGATCTTCTCCTCTTCATTCTCAATCTTCTCAAGTATTTTGTATTGATATTTTATTGACTTTCCAGCAAGGGGATGATTGAAATCAACGACAACCCTACCGGGCGAGATTGTTACTATCCTTCCATATTTATCTCCTATTTTCACAATTTTCCCGAGTTCAGGCTCAATTTCCTTTCTTTCAAATTCCCTCATGGACATTACCTTGATATTATTAGTGTCCCTCACACCAAAAGCCTCCTCCGGGGGAAGTGTGACTTCTTTCTCTTCACCAACATTCGCAGTTTTAAGACTTTCCTCAAAACCTTTGAGCAACCTTCCAGATCCGATTATAGTCAGCATAGGTTTGTAAACAGTATGCTCATCGTAAATTCCTGCATCCTTTGCCTTCTTCTCGTCAGTAGTTTCTACAAGCTTTCCGTCATCTGTAAAGCTGTCGAACTGTAATTTTATGATATCACCATTTTCCATTTAACTCACTCTTTTTTCCCATAACAATCAAAATTATTTAACCTAATCGGTTAAATTATTAATTATATATGCTATTTACGGAATATTATTTTTTTGCATTTTGCATATTATTTTACACTATTTTATAAAACCATACCTCTTGGCTACTTCATTTAGAGGTTCCACATGTTTAATAACATTGATATGGTGTGCCCTTGATGGCTCACTCCAGTGCTTATTTATCCCTTTTAAAAATTCTATCTCATTTCTCATCGGTATTATATAATAATTTTCGAGATTATAATTTCCATCAGAGTAGCCCCAATAAAAGAATGCTCCATTCAAAGGTCGAATTATATCATTGTAAAGATCAAAGAACCATCTGGATTTAATTTTGAACTCAACTAGCTTTAATTTCTCACCATTAGAAATTATTTCGAAGTCAGCATTCCCTTTTATATCCAACGCCAACACATTTCCTACAATTTCTCCATATAGCGGTGAAGATTCAGGATCGAAATATTTAGGTTTAAACGTCATTTCATTTTGAAAAACTCCATTGTTTTCATTCTTGAGTTCATCATCCTTCATATTCCACACAGTTTCTACAAGTAGAAGTTTTGAAAAATCTATATGTATGAGATTATGGAATCTGAAGAATGAAGGTATATCCCTTTCTTCTTCTTTTTCAAGTATCACTATTTCAACATTATAATTTGCCGATTGAATATATTTAAAATATAGATCATCGACTATGGATGCTACTGACTCGGGATATTTAATAGCGATTAATACATCATGAAGGCCCATAAGAGCTATACTATAAATTATAACACCCCTTGTTTCTGCCAGCCCATTTAAAAATTCGTTCGATATTTTCGTGACCCCTCTTTTAATAGCCTTTCCATCTATTTCCACAACAATATCATTATCATATTTTTCAAATTCAGAATTCATAATATCGGCTATAGCATTCAAATCCTTATTTGGAAGAAATTTAAGTTTATCAATATACAGAAACCATTTCTTATTGATTCTCACAAGTGCAGCTCCAAAATGATCAGACTTTCCATTATCGAATATTATATTATGAAATCTTTCAGGAATTGGATTTTCGATATGAACTTTTATTACCATAAAATATCCATCAGTAGGTTCGAATCTCATCTGAGGCATAGACTTCAAATGTAATATATATAGCTAATATTTAAAATAGTGTATTTTAAAGATATAATTTTTACTCATAAAAGATCAAATATTTTTCTAATTATAACGATAGTAAACGTAAGGAAGGAAAAATCAGATCGTCTAAAACAGTAAATAATATCTATTACTTCGTCATCACACTAATGAAGCCCCGTGGTGTAGTGGCCAAGCATAGCGGGCTCTGGACCCGTTGACGGCAGTTCGAATCTGCCCGGGGCTATGGCCAAGTATGATATCGGTTAATATTCTGGGAGAAAATACTAAGAGGGAATTTACGGGAAGAAAGAAGGGAATTGAGATAATAAGGGAATTAGGTTTTAGTATTGACAGCACAATAATAATTAAAGATGGAAAACCTCTTCCTGAAGATGAAATAATTGAAGATGGCTCTCAGATAACTATTATTAAATCATTCTCAGGTGGATGATTCCTGGGATATCCTATACCTCAGTATTGCAACCAATCCCCCAAATGACTGAATTATTTTCCCCGTTTCCCAGGAGCTATGAACTACGAAAACTTTGCAAGACCCCTCAATGCACCTGTTAAGGAATTCCTTTGAATTTTTTTCTCTGAAAAATTTATCTGTCATGATAAGGGTATCCACTGCCCTCAAATCCAGAAGGTATTTGACTTTTTCAATTCCATATGCTGCTGTCTCAGAATTTATTCTCTTAAGAAATTCCGTTATTATTCTGCTTTCAGTACTTCTTCTGAGGTCAAGAAGGCTGCTCTGAAGTAATTCCCTTATACCGTCATCTCGAGAGCCGCTAACCTGGGTATTCACAGCTCTCAATCCTTCCCTTGAAAGTATCTTAACCATGGAATCTCTGAAAAGCGATGGACCTATTACATAGAATTCCTTATCGCCTTCCTTTTTAAGCAATTTTTTTACTTCTTCCATATAATCAGAAGAATCTTCACCATACATTTTCCCATGACCTGTCTTGATGCTCCATAAAAGCTCATTTCTGCTTTCATTTATAGAATACAGAGAAATTTCCTCATCATCTATTGAAAGAATGAGAACTGAATTTTCGCTTATTCCGGATGATTCTTCAAGACCTTTAAGAAATTCATCCCGACTTGAAGGAATTATATTTATGAAATCACCTTTTTCTATGTTTATTGACTGGTGTTCACCTATAAGATCTTCAGGTCCATAGATGACCGCCCCAATAATATGGACTCTTGCAGATATCTCCATAAACTCAAGACTTTCTATCTTTACTGTAACATTTACTTTTTGTCTTTCTGTTTTTTTGTTTCTTATGGTATCATTTTTCCTTTCTACCCTTCTAAGTACATCCGCTATTATGAGATCTCCCGGCTTGAGAATGAGAGAAATGTACCAGAGATCTTCATCCGTCCTAATTTCAACGTTGAAAATATTCTTCTCCTCTTTAAATCTCAAGACCGATACTCCCCATCATCTTTTTAAAATTAGTAGTGTGAGAACCTTGCCAATAATATTTGTTACATTTCGGGCAATAAAATATATCTTCAGCAAATTTTGAAACATAATCTGGAAGATTCTCTCTTGATTCAACCTTTTCCAGCTTACAGGAACAGATAGGACATAATTCCCATGAATTGAATTCCGGTTTTGGCAACATCTCCTTTAATTCAGCTACCTGTTCTATAGGCTCATAGGATTTTATGAGTATGGAATTTTTTAGCCTGGAGTGCAGCTCCCTGTCCCTCGTAAGTACAATATTATCTCCACTATTCCTTACAATGAAATCATCATCCTTATCCGGAGTAATGTAATATACCTCATAACCCATAATTCTGAGGTACCTTGCAAGTTTTCCAAGCATACTATCTACTATGATCATTCCTCATTCACATATACTATCTTTATATTTGTCAGTTTTTCAATTATTTCTTTCCCTATTAACATCTTTCTCCTCTTGATTTCTCTTGGCTGATCTACAGGGTCGTCCCAATTGAAACCGTATACATTCACAATTTTTGCACCCATAATTTTACCCATAATAATTGCCCTGTCTCCATCTGTGAATCCACCAATATTCTTCACTGGTCCAAAGGGAATAGATTGAGTAGTACCCAGAATGATTCCATTTATGATTGGAACAAATTCTATGATCTTATCTATATTGTCTCCATGAGCATGAATAACCTTTATTGCATTTTCGTTCTCGATAATTTTTTCTATGGGGCCATCCAGGTCTGAAACTATCATATCTGGTCTTCCCTTAAAACTTGTAAGAGCAGAATCTGCCACAATATTGTATCCTTCTGGTTCGCCTTTGTAATGCCAAGGCCCTATCACATTAACTTCTTCTCTCTTAGGTATCAAATTCCATTTATCTTTCTCTATCAATAAGGATAAAATTAATCCCGAAATAAAATCATGGTATGGATTATAATTCAGTCTTGCCACTATCTTTCTGTGCAACTCTATTTTCCTGAAGAATTTCTCTGTGTTTTGTTTCATATCTTTTCCTTTCTATTGATATTATTATACCTGAAGCCATCCCGATTACGGTTAGGGCAAATGCAATTCTGTCATAGACAAACCTGAGATTTATTGCCTGAAATCCTGCAGTAACGAATGATATCAGACCCAACACTGCAACAGCAAAGCTTACAGAATAACCTGCAGACATGAGATATGTTATCAGTATTTGCCTCCTCCTTCCCTTCTCATATAGCGTGAAACTTTCTATTATTCTGCCAAGATCATAGATGATTATTGCAACTATGGTGAAAGGTATAATCCTGTACAGGAGCAAAATGATAGAGAGACCTACATTTGCAGCCTGAAGTGCTGCAATATAGCCTAGATATACACCATATGAGAATACCGAGGCTGCAATGAGAAATGAAAATACTGTTATCCTGGTATAGAGAAACTCTTCTGTTATCCTGTCAAGTCCTGCGGACATCCTCTTTCCAATTGAATAAGCCTTGCCGAGAAAATATATTCCTACTGCGGTAACAACAGCTATAAATCCGGAAGTAGCAGGATCAAGGGTTCCCCATCCAAATAGGTCTATTCTTATTGCCATAACTATGAGCATCGAAATTCCAAGAACAAGAAGTGCAACCCCTATAGGTGCAAGTACCCTCTTCAGGAATTTCTCTTCTTTCAGGGCTTTCACCACAATGTAGTAAAGAGATTCTATATTTTTCTCCTGCCTTACGATAACTCTCTTGACCGTCCTGATCTTAACTCTACTCATAACAAGTGGAATTACGAATTCATCTTCTGCACCATCTGTAACAATAACGACGTCATCGGGTTTTACCTTAGAAATCACATAGTCCAGTTGCTTCATAAGGATATTATCTGATGTCTCTCCCACCTCCTTATTACCGCAGATCGTAGCAATCTCCACATCCTCTCCGGCCTTGAGCAGATTATCATATGTTGAAATCCCCGAGAATACAGCATTTGCGTCTGAATCTTCTGGATCTTTCAAAATTAAAGAGAGGGCAGCGTTAAGATTATCCTCCCTTCCAATCATGGGAGATTTTACGCCTGCCTTCTCTCCAAAATCATTGTCCCTATCTATACATAGAATTAATGTTTTCATCATTTAATTATGAAATAACCTGCGCTCTTCTGTCTGGCTACCCTCTTGGCGTACCCTTTGTTTTGCAATTCCTGGAGTGCATTGTTAACAATACCTTTACCCATCTGACTGGCCTTCATAACATCGTCAGCAGTTTTCAGCTTCTCTTCAGCTGTAGCACCTAATTTTTTCAATGTTTCATATACTTTTTGAGCGTTTGGAGTTAAGTCTCCCATTTTTATACACCGTTATAATGTATAACAATTAAATATAAATAGAATTTGAATCATTCAGGGGTTAGAAGAGAAGGGCAATGATAAAAAATCATTTAGAGGGAGATTTGCGGACCTTAATAAACAGAACTATCGAGAATAATGATGTTATGGAAAGGGTGAAGATTAAGGAAAGGGAGTTCCTTTCTCTTAAAACATCAACTCTAGAAATAAAATTCTCTGAACTGGTTTTTTGTACTCTGACCGCGAATGCTTCCGCAGAAATGGGCCTCAGGTGCCAGGAACACCTACGCAATATTGATAATTATTCAATCGAAAATTTGAGGGAGAAATTGATAGAATGTAAATACAGATTCAGGAATACCAGAGCAAGATACATAGAACACAACCATAAAAAGATGTTTCTTCTGAATGATTTTCTGGAAAAGGAAAATAGACGGGAATTACTCATAGAAAATTACATGGGTATAGGAATGAAAGAAGCCTCACATTTCCTAAGAAATATAGGATATTTCCAGTATTCAATACTAGACAAGCACATACAGAGATTCCTTTCCAACTATTACAATGAAAATATAAGGATAAAGAATAAGAATGATTATTATAATGTGGAGAAGAGATTTATCATACTTTCTGAGGAGTACAGCTTTCCTCCCGGAATAATGGATCTCATAATTTGGTATATAATGACTGGAAAAATAATAAAATAGGACAGTAATTTTAATTAACATTTATGCACTTTAGGCGTCTCAATGTGATTTATATGAAGGCTACAGTTGCAGTTGGCGGAAACGCCCTACTTGAGAAATATGATAAGGGGACTTCAGATGAGCAAATTGCTAGGGCAGAGATTACCGCCCTCAAGACATATCAATTCTTTAAGGAAAATAACGTTGTCCTAACTCATGGAAATGGACCCCAGGTGGGTGCCATACTGATGCAGAATGAGTTCTCAGCCTCAATTACCCCACCTATGCCTCTTGATGTATGTGATGCAATGTCACAGGGAAGTATAGGTTATTTTCTTCAAACTTCTTTTCAGAAAGTATTCAATGAAAAGAATGTCAATAAGAGGGTCGTGACAGTCGTAACAAGGGTTCTGGTGGATGAGAATGATCCCGCATTCAAAAATCCAACAAAACCCGTTGGGAAATATTATACCAGGGACGAATCAATAATTTTACAGAGAAACAATGGTTATGTGATGAAAGAGGATGCAGGAAGGGGATATAGGAGGGTGGTACCTTCCCCAAAGCCAATAGATGTTCTGGAAATAGACGCTGTGAAATATCTTCTCAATGATTCCTTTGTTCCAGTTTCCGTTGGTGGTGGTGGTATTCCTGTTATAAGAAAGAATGGGGTTATCCAGGGGGTAGAGGCAGTAATTGACAAGGATCTTGCTTCATCCCTCCTGTCCGTGGAACTGGACGTCGATATTTTTATCATATTGACAGCAGTCGATGCAGCTTACATAAACTTTAACAAACCAAACAGGGAAAAGATTGGAAAAATATCTTTGGAAGAAATCAGAAAACTTAAAGATATGGGTCATTTCGCATCAGGGAGCATGTTGCCTAAAATAGATGCTGCAATCAATTTTGTGGAAAAGACTGGTCACAAGGCAATAATAACAAATGCAGAAAATATGTACCCCGCATTGGAAGAAAAAGAGGGAACTATTATAGTACCCTAAATCATTTTATTTATCTTTTCCCCTATCTCTATTTTTCCAGTTTTCTTCAACCATTCCAGTGTTTCTTCCAGTTCTCTTTTGGATATGAAAAGTTCGTGTTTCATTACTAAACATCTGGAAATTTCATCGGTTGACATTTTACCATCGATACAGCCTGAAACAAGGTTTCTTAGATCTTCTTTCCTGTTCCATGGAAATATGAACCATTTCCAGTTTTCCGCTGTTATTTCCTCTGCATAGTAGTCAGGAACTATTTCCGCCCTCTTTATGTGTAGAAGGGTTGCACTCTTAACATACTGCGGATTCTTCATCCTGGCCGCGTCGAGCGCAAGCCGGAGCGACTGTCCTGTATCTGTGATATCATCTACGACCAGAACTTTCTTGCCAGTGAGGTCTATAACTATTGGATGAGTAATCTTTGCCTTACCATCAGGCGTAGCTGTGACGCCCCAGTGTTCAGTTTTCAGTGTATATAGATCCTTTATATTGAGGTAATCTGCAATTATCCTTGCAGGAACAAGTCCCCCTCTTATTACAGAAATAATTGAGTCAAATTTCTCATTACCAATCTTCTCAACAATTATTTCAGACCATCTTTCTATTTCCTCCCAGCTGACCATTTTTGAAGGAACTTTGCTAACAGCCATTATTATCATTTTGTAGTAACTTTCTTTATATAAATTCTTGTCTTGCCATTGCAAATATGATTAATTATTTCGAATTATCAAGATAAAATCCTTATCCAATTCAATAAGGAAATAATTGTTTCTCCCAAACATTTTTATAAAGGAATAAGGCTAGTGTTATCATGAGTGAAAAACTTCTTTTTCCCTCCGATGAATGGGTGAATGAATATTGTAAGAGACTTAAGGAAAGCCCAGACTATAATAAAACGGGTAAAGGCTGGAAGGAACCTATAATTTTCAGGATGACGGAAATAGAAAACCTAAAGCAGAAACCTCCCTTTGACAGTTTCATTCTCTACCTCAGCGATGGTATTTGTGAAAAATGTTCCATTGTTACAGATCCAAATTTGGGAGCTCCATATAAGCTAACTGCCACATATTCAAACTGGAAAAAGATAATAGATGGAAAGATCAATCCAACCCAGGCGATGCTGACTGGCCAGATGAAAGTTGAAGGGAATGTTGCCCATCTTTTGAGGTATGCATCTGCTGCGATTGCAATGGTGAAGGTGGCACAGAGTATACCTACCCAGTATCTGGAATAGACATGTCAATATTTCAATTTCCCAGGAGGATAATTTTCCAGAGAGATATTCTGGAAGATATAACGCCTACACTGAAGGATGAGAAAATTTCATCCTTATTGATCATCACGGATAAAATAGTCAGGGGAAAAGTGGAGAAGAAATTGTTACCTATCCTCAAGAATTTTGATGTTATCATATATGATGATGTAAATCCTGAACCTAATATTAGACAAATAGATGAAGTTTCTAAATCATTGAGCAGTAACATTGATGCCATAATGGCGATAGGAGGTGGAAGTGTTATAGATTTCGCAAAATCTGTTCTAATAAAAATAACATATCCTGAAAAGGACTTAAGGGATGTCAATCCATTTGAAAAGCTTGACTTCAAGATAAAACTGATTGCAGTTCCCACAACTTCAGGTACGGGAAGTGATGCATCGTTTGGAATAGTACTTACTGATGGTGACAGGAAGCTGGCACTTGCAAATTACAATCTCGTACCTGAGATGGTAATACTAGACTCATCGCTAACACCCGACTCAGCTAAAATAATTTCAGCGACAGGTGTTGACGCACTTGTTCATTCCTTCGAAGCGATTGCCTCGAATACATCAACTGTCCTTACTGATGCCCTTGCAGAAAAGTCGATAGAAACAATATTCCACAACCTTGAAGCGTCCATAAAAGGCAGTGAAGAATCCAGGGATATGATGCATATTTCTGCAACAATGGCTGGCATAGCATTTTCAAACAGTGGGACCGCACTCGCTCATGCATTAGGTCATTCATTCGGTTCTACATTTCATACTGTGCACGGAATTTCTGTAGGGTTGTTTTTGACACATACCATAGAATTTAATTCAAGGGACGAGGCAACGAAATTAAAGTACGAAAAGATTGCAAAAATGCTTGGTTTCAGAGATATACCTTCACTGATAGAGGGTATCATAGTTCTCTATAGAAAGATAGGCCAACCAGTAAATATGAGAGAGCTGGGAATCAATGAGAGAGACCTTAATACCAGGATGGAAGAGTTAGTTTCCAAGGCGATGATGGACAGTGAAATAGCATTTAATCCAGTTATTGCGGGGGAAGAAGATTTAAGAAAAATATTTATGGATGCTTTTTAAGGGGTCATAAGGGTAATCGAACCAGGAATAATGGTTATATTCACCGGTGTTTTCCCAACCACCTCCCCATCCATTTCAACGAGAATATCTGATGCATTTATTGCAATTTTTTTCCCTCTGTATTCGTATGAATGCCCCTTCTCTATATATGTGCCATTTATCAGTTCCCTCAATTGAAATATTGTTTGCAATCTCCCTATAGGTTTCAGGACATGGATATCCAGAACGGTATCATCAAGTCTGGACTCAGGTGACGCCAGCATACCACCCCCGAAATATTTTCCGTTAGCCACTATTATCTCTATGGTCCTCTTTTTTTCAACACTGTGATCAACTGAAATTTCAGCATCAAATTTTCTTAGCAGAACAAGTGATGCGAAAACACCAATGATGAACGATGCACTACCGAGCCTCCTGTGGTTATCCACATAATTCATCACATCAGCACCAAAACCAGCCTCTAGCGAGTTTATGAAATATCTTTTCACTCCGTCTGTGAACTCTACGATTCCTGTATCAATTTTCATTTTTTTATTCCCCTTTATTGCCTTTATTGCGCTATTGAAATCACGTATTCCCACTGTTTTTCCGAAATCTGAACCGGTTCCGAGAGGCAATATTCCTAAGGATATATTGGAACCAATTATTCCATTGACAACTTCATTGAGTGTACCATCACCTCCACATGATACAACTGCATCATAACCCTCATTTACGGCTTCCTTGGAGATATCCTTTGCGTCCCCCGGCTTTTCGGTAAAGATTGTCCTGGATTCCGGAAATGATGCCATTACTTCACTGCTCTTTTCCTTCCATACTCTTTCGGCAAGACCTCCCCCTGCCACTGGATTCACAATAAAAAGTATTTTCATTTATGTTTCATAATATTCTTCATTAAAATATTTGTTATTGCTATTATGGTTGAAAAATTTTTGACAGAATGTTCTTAAATTACTGTTAAAGATCTATCAGTCCAGGATTCATTATGTCATCAGGATCAAGTGTTCTCTTTATAGATTTAATCAGTTCATAGTTAAATCCTTCATACTTGCTGAGAAATGGCTTGAACGATCTTCCTATCCCATGATGATGTGAAATAGCCCCCCCATTATCAATAATTGATGATAATATGGCATTCCTCATGGAATTAAGCTTCTCCTCCCTGTTATCCTTTGCATAAAAAAGATAAGTGAAATAGAGGGCGGATCCAATGCTGTATTCATGGGAAATATGGCACATTATCATCCCATTAATTCCAAGACTGTTAATTTCCGAATAGAATGATTTTCTTACTTCATTGTATATGGGAATGATTCTACTCCATGGGGCCGAAGTCTCAATCGTATCGGCAAGTATACCCATTTTGAGGAGTGAGTTGTACATGTACGGTCTATCGTATCTCCCCTCTCTCCATATCTTGGCAGGAGATCTGCCAGAAGATATTGAATCAGGGAGATGCTTAATTTTACCGTTTTCGTTAACAACGATGAGCAACGAACCTCCTTGAAGGGATCCCCTCATTTTCAGATAATTCATAAACAGTTTTGTTTTCATATTCTCTTCTATCCCCTTGAATGATAGTTCAGTTTCAGTCGGATCTGAAAGTCTGGCCACCATTGGGTAATCACTACCATCGAAAAGCTCTTTAAGAGCCTTGACGCCATCTTCAAAATTCCTGAAAATGAATGATTGATAGAATAATTTCCTGGGCATATTCCTTATCTTGAGTGTTGCTTCCGTGATTATACCAAATGCACCCTCACTTCCGACAGCTATATCCATAGGTCTGAAATATGATGACTGATTAGGCACTATTTTATCAGTTATCTGCCCCTTCGGACTTATCATCTTTATACTTACCACAATATCCCTCATTTTTCCATACCTGTTGCTTTCCTGTCCGGCTGCATTGGTTGCTATCCATCCTCCCACAGTGGAATGCAGAAATGATTCTGGAAAATGCCCTAAAGTAAATCCCGCCTTGTTAAGCTCTCTTTCAAGATCAGGTCCTTTAACTCCTGCACCAGAATTCACGACCATATCCTGTGCATTTATGTTAATTGAATCTATTTTTTTGAGATCAACGGATATGAAATATTTTTTAGCATTATGCGGAGAAAGACCTTCTGTAACCGTAGTACCTCCGCCGTATGGTATGATACCGGTATCCTTATCTGCATTTTTCATTAAGCAGTTAAGTTCATCTTCGTTCGGATAAATAACAGCATCCACAATTCTTATGTCCTTACCATCAAGCATCCTGGCAAAATCTGCGCACCCCTTTCCAATTGAATGATAAAACCTTTCCCCCGTGTCGAAGGATATATTGCTACGTGAAATGCATTTATCAATGGAAGGAATATTCAATCCCGAAGAAACGACCTTTGGTGAGATAAAACCGTCCCAGATATTCTCCTTTTCTTGAATGCCAAGCCTTCCGAGAATGGAATTCTTAAGTTTTTCTGTCATTTTAAATGATTTTGATTGTTCACCCCATAATACATAATACCTTTCATCCATCAGGTAGAAAGGATGCGGAGATATAATCCCTTTTCTATGGAAAAGGATTTAATTGTCAGATATATGATAGTATGATCACATGAAAATTGTCACTGGATCGGATGACCCTGCAGGAATGAACATGGCATACTTTATCAGGAATGATTTTGGTATGGATGTTGTTGAGGTAGAGGGTCATCCAGTTTTTGCGGAGCATATAGAGAAAACTATAAGGGCAGATGAAAATGAGTTGATAGTAGTCCTCAGCAAGCATTCAAGTGAAAAGAAAGTAAGAAGCCTCACGGTTCATCCAGTTGGGAACTTTGATACAAATGACCTTGGTGGTGAAAAATTCAGGATGAGTTATTACAACGCAAGATTTGCACGTTCAATCCTCATGAATGTTCATAAGTATGCACAGGGCATGGATTACGAGGTCACATACGAGGCAACACATCATGGTCCATATTCAGATAATCCGATAATATTTGTGGAAATAGGATCGACGGATGTTGAATACAATGACAGGGATGCAGGGCTTGTCATGGCGAGATCCGTGAATGAAGCGTATGAGGATGATGTTGAAGTTCTATGTGGCATAGGCGGCCTCCATTATGCAACAAAATTTACTTCACTTGCAATGAGGGAAAATATTGCAATGGGCCATATAGCCTCAAAATATAGAATAAACGCGCTATCAATGGAAATGCTGGAAGAAATGAAGAAAAAAAGTATAGGCTGCAACGGTTTTGTAATTGAAGAAAAATCATTCAACTCACTGTATAGAAAAAACCTGAAAGAAAATTTAGATTCTCTTTCCTATTCTTATAAATTCATTTGAATTCATCCATCAGGGAAGCAACGAGAATGGGTAGGAAAACAGTCGCCTCACCTTCTACCGTGACCTGTTTTGCTTTTTCCTTCACCTTCCCCCAGGAGATAGCTTCCCTGAGCTGAGCACCCGATAAACTTCCATCGTATTCCTGTGCGGTTGTTATGTAAACAGCATAATCAAGCCCGCCCCTGAATTGATTCCACCAAATGACGTGATGCTTTGATATTCCACCACCTATCATCAGGGCTCCCATCTTCTTGCTGGAAGAGGAGAACATTATGTCACTTATCCTGTGTTCATCCTCAAGCAGGTCTATCTGAAAATCTCTGTGCATCTCCCAGAATGACCATATCTGTGAACCGAATGAACCGTCTACATACCCAGGTATGAATACATCTATTTTCTTATCATGTGCATTTTTCAGAATTGATTCACATCTCATCTCTGCGCCCATCTCATAAACAAGATCTGATATCGTCCATTTCTTCTGTTTCTCGTACATTTTCTCAAGGAATGGTTGCATCTTCCTCTCAATGATACCTCCATAATTGTCATTGGGGATAATGACATTACCAAGCCTGTATTTATGAGCCTTCCTGAGTTCCTTGTCGTCCATCATGAAATCCCCGTGATAATAATTCTTGTAACACCTCGCAAGATCGTGATCCACTGTCCCGGCAGTTGTTATGATATGATCTACAAGCCCAAGTTTTATCAGTTCTATTATTGCCCCCCTTGTACCGGTAGATATTATGTCTGCAGGAAAGCTGAGGAAAATCTCTGCATCATTCTCCTTCATCTCTTTTATTATTTCCTTTGCAAGATAGAGTTTTGGAGAAGTAAATCCTCCCGAATTCCCAAACTGTTCCATGAGTTCAGATACCTTCATATCTTTTTTGAATTCAATATCTTTAACAGGTTTCATTTAAATCCCTCCACCACTTTTAAAAGATCACTTCTCTGATTAAAATACCTTCTAGAAGGTTCCAGAATTTTATCAAGTCTCTCGGATAGATCGTTCTTGAGAACTACGGGGTGAATTACCCCATCTTTATAGTCACTTTCCATTTCATTGTAATTCCTGTATTGTTTATTGATTTCCTGTAATTCAAGGGATTCAGCATAAAAATTGAAAATAATATTCCTGTATATCTGAAGAACAGGATTTCCATCTACAACCCTTTCAGGGCAATAAGCACTCTTTATTTTTTCTCTTATCATTTCCGGAGTATCATGTATGAATATTGCAGAATCGGACTTGCTTTTGCTCATCTTATTGGCCGGGTCCATCCTGTTTCCACCTTTGAGAGATGAGATCAGGGGTCCATGAATAGCCACAAAACTCTTTTTCTTAATCTTTTTATGAATATCCCTAGCGAGCATGTGAACGTGTCTCTGGTCCATCCCACCCATAGCCACATCAAGGTCCATGTAAAATATGTCCGTAGCCTGCATTAATGGATATATTAGCTTTGAAACATCCTTGTCTGCATCTTCCTCATTCCTACCCATGATTGGCAGCGCCCTTTTCACTCTTGGGAGGGTGAGAGCCTTAGCAACCTTGAGGAGAAGTGCCCAGTAATCAGGATCCTTTACAAGATCCGTTGCATAAATGAATTTTACTTTATCACTAAGACCGAGAGAAAGAAATCCGTGTTTCATATAATCTGCAGCCTTCCTTATAACATCTATATCCCCTCCTAGTTTATCATTTATAGATGCGTGCCAGTCAGCTAGCAATATAGAGAATTCCATGCCTGTATTCACTGCAGTATTTATGACGTTGGTCCAGTAGAGACCTGTACCGATATGTAACATTCCTGAAGGTTCAAGACCTATGTACCCTTTTGCGGATTCAAGGTTATACAGTTCTTCCCTTGTGACAATCTCCTGAACAACAGATTCGAGTTTTTCAAGATTACTAAGCATAGATGCACATATTCATTCCATATTTTATATTTTCTTGAATTATGGAAAGATCAATCATACCCATATTGCGTGTCTCTTCCTCATATCCTCTTCATGTTCACCCTTCATCTCCATCAGAAGGGCCACCATGGCGTCAAGAAGTACTAAGGTTGAGAGTTCAAACAGAGTCCCCAGAGGGGCAAGATCTGACGGACTGTTTGTTTTGAGAAGAATATTGTAATCGCCCATCCTGTAGAGTGAACTGTCTTTTTCCGCTGTTATAGATATTACTCGAGCATTAACTTTCTTGGATATCTGGGCTACCAGAAGAGTTCCCTGTGTTTCACCTGTACCTGATATGAGTATCACTATATCTCTAGCAGTAACAACAGGTGTTACTGTTTCACCTACAAAATATGCCTTGAGACCAAGTTGGACAAGTCTCATTGAAAAAGTTCTTCCTATAATTCCTGACCGTCCTACCCCATAAACAAAGATGTTTTGGGATGATAGTATGAGATTACATATTTTTTCAATGGAATTTTCATCAATATCCCGCAAGTTCTCGAAATTCTTAAGAATATAGTCAATAGACTCCAGGACGGTACCCATATCCCTTAGATCATATATGTATATTAAATAATTCTCATTGAGGCAGTGGTTTGACTACCTTACCTATTTTCTTCAGTATACTTCTCTCAAATATCACCTTCATATAGAGAGCATCATGCTCAAGTAAAGGTGAAAATGAAATCACAGTGAGTTCATCATCGAAAGAGGCCATAGAATCTGCAAGTGGCTCGAATTTAAGATTGCCTCTTTTTATGGGAGTTATTCTATATTCATCATTGTCCTGGAACTCAACACCTGAAAATTCAAAATAAAGAGGTCTTTCCTTTTTCTTTGTATTTTCAATTATTGATGAAAAATCATCCATATCCTGGGGGAAATCTTTTCTCATTGAATAGATATGGGAAATATTAGTTATGCTCTTTATTCCCTTGACATTTTTTTCCAGATATTCAATTTCCTCGTCATTTCCATAAACTTCATTTTTTCCAGAATTTTCTATGCATAGTTGGGATTTTATTCCGAGAGATTTGTATTTTGAGACTATTTCCTTAAGTGTGCCTGCAGTCTTCTTTATTCCTTTTTTCCTGTCGCCTTCCACAAGACCGAGATGTGTTATGACAAATTCGCTGTCAAGGGAATCCGCTATTACTCCACCCCATAGTGTGTGCTGTACTGAGTCGGCTATAAGTTTCTGGTCATTTGCAAAATCCACATAATATGGGGTATGAAGGGTTATTTTAACATCCAGTTCTTTAGCCACATCCCTGGCTAAACTCAATTCCTTATAATCCCTTGCCATACTCCAGAAGAGTTCTATCCCAATATCCTCCTCCTCTATCTTGCTATTAATTCCCACGGATTCATACACCCCATTTTCATTTCCCCTTAAAAGATCTACAAGGAGAATTTCATCCAGATCCTTAGGAGTCTGCCCTACAAAATCCCTCATCTCTCTTTCCTGAACACTTATTCTGAAAAGTTGAATTTCAATATGATTAAGCCCCAACTGGAATGTATTTTCAACGGCCTCCTTAACAGTTCTTCCCTTTGAACCAAGAGGAATACCGGCAATACCAAATCTATACATAACTTATTCCTTATACAAAGAGGTTTAAAAAACCTTGTGAAAGATTTTCCTATTTTTAAATTTCTAAATTTTTCTGAACTTTCTCTCTTGTTTCCCTGAGCACATCTGGAGAAGCAACCTTTCTGCCCCATGCAACCTTAGCCAATTCATTGTTATACCTTGAATCATATCTCGGGATTATGTGAATGTGGAAATGAAAGACTGTCTGCCCTGCATCTGTTCCATTATTTTCAATCAGATTTATTCCCAGTGGGTTGAATGTTCTCTTTACTGCTATGGAAAGTTTCTTCGCAATAACAGATACCCTGCAAAGAATGTCATCTGGTATCTCAAAAACATCCCTGTAATGCTCCCTTGGAAGTACAAGTATGTGACCTTTTCCAATCGGTCTATGGTCCATGAATGCTATTACTTTTTCATCGCTATATATAATCTCTGCATCTCTTTTACCATTAGCTATCTGGCAGAAAACACAATCTTCCATAAAAAGTAATAAAAGAAGAATATAATTATTTTCTTTAAAAAATTATGCTGGTTCTGCAATAACCTCCTCCCTTTCAATCGTTTCCTGTGGATTCGTTAAATCAGATGGATTGTTCAATATCATTCCTACGGAGTATATGATAAAAGATGCTATTGTCAGCTACTCCTCGCTAAAGCTTCGGAGCTTGTTGCTGTTCTCCCCTCCACCCGTGAGTGGAGTTTCATTGAAACGCAACTATTGCTATTGACAGCAGCCTGAAGTACTCAGATTTACCGAGTACTTCGATGTTCCTTGAGGCATTAAGATCTGCATTCAATTC
>OGCG01000320.1_pt1 | contig 31676 bp, 35 predicted proteins | sample 1570061 | NCBI WGS metagenome assembly OGCG01 (sample SAMN06268698, study PRJEB24515) | hot springs metagenome | isolation source: Joseph's Coat, Yellowstone National Park, Washington, USA | place: USA:Joseph's Coat, Yellowstone National Park, Washington, USA
CCTGGGCCAGTGGCCCCCGGGTGGGGGAGCAGGGAGCGCGTGTTTATGCAGAATATGCGGGAGGTGCAAGTTTTGAGATATCCCAAAAGCCCATCACCTTAAAGCTTACCCCCGCGCACACCAACAGTCCCCTACGGCCGGATCAACGCGGACCCCAAAACTTCGGCAGCCCTGACACCAGAACTTTCTGTCGCCACCCATCAAGCTCCCAGCACCCCGCCGAGTGGCATTAGACAAGACACTCCCAGAGGAAACAGCGCTGATCAGCAGGCAGCCCAGCCCTTATCCTCTACACATCCCAACCAAAGAAATTCGGACATCATCCCAGGTCTACCTAGTTATCGGGATCTATCCCTCTCCAAGTCGAGCGAGCTTTCATTGAGCTGGTAACCTCCCACAAAAGGCATCAGGGCCATACAGAACAGCCACCTTCTCGTCTAACGTGAGAACCAGCACTGCACTGCACCGTATTCATCGGAGCGATCACGGATGTGTCCGAAAGGAACACATCTCCACAACTAGGCCCAACGGAGCTCACTCGTGACCAATTGAGCTTTGTCTTGTCCTGGAAAGCCAGATTCCAAGTCAACCATGGGCTGTCGACCACCCTAGCTGCACCTTGCATGTTCTCAGGCTTAGGGGTTGAACGGATACTTGGGTTGATTCGAGGTCCTTAGACTTGAGGGACACCAATGACCATTGGCACTCCTTCCAAAGTAGCTCTAAACCCTCCAACACCTCTCGACAGGCGAGCACCTCCCAAAGCAAGCTTCAAAAGAGAGCGCGAGCCCGCTGTGCTCAGCCTTCCGTCAATGGCCGTCGTGCTTGGACAAGGAGATCGATCTGCATGTCCATGGGGTTCTGGCCTTGCCTTGATTGAAGATACTCATCGACGAGTCTCCCGAGACTACACAAGGACATTGGACAAGGAAGCTCGCTCTTATAGAGGTTAGGGCCTACATAGGCACACCATGGGAAGGGAAAGGCTGTAGAGCACAATCACCACAGGAATGAGCGATGATCGTTGTTGGTGTTCTCCCAACCCTGAAGGCAGGGTGCTTCCTCGCTTTGGCGAGCTACGCGAGGATCTTCTCCAGAGACCATCCTTCGACACCGGACCAAACCAGGCCCTTCGATCAGCTGTACCCTCTGCTGAACAGAGCCCGAATAGTGCAAGGAGATGGCTTTCCCCTAGAACTCAAACCTGAAGGGTGCCCTCTCCGATTGTTGGTCACATCGAGCCAAGATCTTCGGGTCTGTTAGCGTTGAGCAAAAGGGAAGAGCCAAACGGGACAAGGTGCTCCCAGGGAATCTCCCGGTACCCCACTTCCCGGAGAAATCCCTTGAGCGAACGTGCTCCTCGGTAAAGAGCAGCCTCGAGCGAGGAAGCCAGGGCAGTGGGGTACAAGCCGGCCAAAGGCTGAAGCCTCCCTTGCTCATCGAGAGGAATTACCGGCCGATCGTACGCCCAAGAAAGGAGAAAGGCCCAGTACTCCCGGCGCAAGTGGGGAAGATCGCACGCCGCAACCGCAACCCAGGGAGCGGCTGCCCGGCGCAACGCAGTGTAGAGGCCTCCCAGAGGACCTGCCTCCACAAGATCAGCGTAGACGGGTACGCCAAACTCCGGATACACCCGCTTAGCCACCACAAACCGCTCGTCAGCCTCCTCCAAGCTGAGGAGCACCCACTCGAGGAGCGCACGGCCTCGATAGACAAAGCGGGCCTTGTCCTGTCCAAACCGCGAGGAGCGTCCCCCCGCCAGCACCGCACCGGAAAAGCGCATCAAAAAGGGAGCTCCGCGTGCACCGTGGTGCCCCGGCCTGGCTCGGAGTGCACCCAGAAGATCCCCCCCCGGCCCTCCACCCGCTCGCGCATCTGGGTTAGGCCGAATCCACCGAGCTGGGAGTTCTCCTTGCCTGCCTCGAACCCGACCCCGTCGTCGCTGATCTCGAAGACTGCCCCTCGCTCTCCCAGCGGTTGGAGGCTCACCCGCACCTGAGAGGGGTGGCCGTGCTTAGCAGCGTTTGTCAGCGCTTCCTGGAGGATGCGAAAAAGGACCAACTCTGAAGTGGGTGAGAGGTTGAGATCCCCCGGAATTTCCAATCGGAGGCGGAAGTCGGCCTGTTCAGCAAAAGCTTGAGCATAGCGGCGCAAGGATTCAAGAAAGCCATATTTCTCCAGATCGATCGGTCGAAGGGCAAAGAGGCTTCGGCGAACCTCACGGATCTGAAGGCGAAGGGTCTCCTTGACGATGGCGATCTCTTTACGGGCCCGGGAGGGATCTGTCTCCAAAAGCCGCTCGGTCAGATCGAGCTTAAGGGCCATGAAGGCTAGAGACTGAGCGATGCCATCGTGGATCTCCCGGGCAATTCGATTGCGCTCTTCCGCTAAAGCAAGCTCTTCGGCCCGAAGATAGGCCTGGGCATTGCGGACCGCCAGAGTCACCTGAGCAGCCAGGAAGCGGAGAAAGGGAAGGCGCGTGCGGAGCTCAGGCTCCGCTTTGAGGAGCAGGATGCCCACCGGAACCTGCTCCAAAAGGGGCAGGGCAAGGATCTCCTCCCCAGAAGGGAGCTTCAAGAAGCTCGGCCCCTCCAATGCCTCCTTCCAAAATCCCTCGACCGGATGGGGCTGAACAGCGAGGGAGAGGCCCCGCACGATGCGCGGGCGGAGGAAGCCCTCGCGATCTAAGAGGAGCACCGCTCCTCCTTGTACTGAGGCCCAGCTCATGATCCGCTCTAAAAGGCGCTCGAGAAGGCGATCTAAGTTCGCCTCAGCGCGCAGCTCCTCATCGACCTCGAACAGGGTGAGCAAGTCGCGAGTCCTTCGGCGCACCGTCTCCAAGGCTCCGGCCACCTCTCCGGCCAGCACCTTGACGAACTCCGTTTCCTCGTCATCGAGCTTTCGATTCAAGCGAAGCTCCAACGCTCCTTGAGCTTCCTCCAGACCGGGGAGAGGGAGATTGAGGACCTGGAGCGGAGCCCCGGAGTGCCAGGATGACCCTGCGGTGACTTGAATTCCTTCTAAGCAAAGAATCACCTCGGCCCTGAGTACCTCAGCCACCTCCTCAGCTAGATCCCGTAAGGCCTGCTCCAGGTTCTCCGCCTCAGCGGCCCGGCGAAAGACCTGACCTAAGGCAGCAAGGCGCCGGTTCGCTCGGCCCAAAGCAGCTTGAATCCCTTCTCGCTCGAGCACCTCGCCGGCGATCCACTCCAGCGTCATCCAGGTCACCAGGGGCCCTGCCAGACCATAAAAACCCAGATGAAAGAGGAAACGATCCTGGGCTGCGTGAAGGCCCCTCAACGAGAGCTCCACTAAGACGACCGTTGCCGCAATGAGCAAAGGGAGGAAAAGACGAGCCAGCTTGATGAGCCGATAAAGGCTGGGCACCTCGTCCATGGTTCCATTGTGCCCCACTTCAGCGCTAAGGCAGTATGCGCTCAGCTATCGTCTGGCTTGTTCCGATACCAGCGGCTTTGATGGAGGAGGCCACGCAAAATCTGAACCTCCCCTGGGGTCAGTTCGGCTTTTTGGAGAATTCGCTGGATTCGCCGACGAGCATAGGGTAGGCGGTGCGAGTCAGTGAACCCCACTTCAAGGAGATAGGCCTCTAAGTCTTCGAAGAGACCCTTCATCGCTTCGTATGAAGCCCGCGCTGGCTGGGATCGAGGTGGTGCGGCAAGAGCCAAAAAAACCTCATACGCCAGAAGGAGCACCGCCTGAGCCAAGTTCAAGCTGGGCTGCTCCGGAGCGGTAGGAATCTGAACGATCAGGCTCGAAGCATCGAGCTCGTCGTTGGTCAGACCGAACGTCTCCCGCCCAAAGACGAGAGCGACTTCCTGCCTGCGGGCGACCTGCGCGATGGAGAGGGCTGCCTTACGGGGGGTGCAGAGGGGAGCTGGATAGATCTCTCGGGGTCGCCCAGTCGTCCCCACGACCAGGGCAGTTCCCTCCAGAGCCCGATCCAAGGTATCGACCACTGTACAGCCCCTCAGGATCTCCTCAGCGTGAACGGCCATGCGCAAAGCCTGGGAGTGGGGATCTCGAAGATCCTCAAGAACCCTGGGTAGGGGGTTGACGAGCCAGAGGCGGCTTAGGCCAAAGTTTCGCATCGCGCGCGCCGCCGCCCCGACGTTGCCTGGCTCCTGAGGGGCGACCAAGACGACGCGAAGCCGCTCGAGGGGACCCATCAAGGGAGGAACTGCTGGCTGCGTGGCCAGCTCAGGAGGCAATTTGAGCATTCAGCCCTCACGCTCGCAGCATCGTCGGAGCAATTGGCGAAGACGATCCAAGGGATCCTCCATCCGCAGAGGACCCCTTGGATCCGACTGATCAGCCAGGAAAGATGGTCGCTAAAAGAATGAGAGCCAAAGTGCTTGGAATCCGAAGTGAGTTGCTGGCCGCCTTGCACAAGCGCACTCATTGGCAAAACTAGAAGGTTGGCTGGGGCGCGTGGATTCGAACCACGACCAGCGGATCCAAAGTCCGCTGTCCTACCCTTAGACGACGCCCCATCACCAGCCCCTAGTTTACCAGATATAGAAGATGCAAACGATGAAGAGCCAGACCGCGTCGACCAGGTGCCAGTACATCGAGGCCGCTTCTAAGGTGCCGTGATTGCGGCGATCCAGCCGACCCCGAAGGGCCTGGTAGTAGGAGAGGGTGAGGCCGGTCCCTCCGATGAGGACGTGAGCACCGTGGAGGCCTACGATGATGAAGAAGATCGCAGCCCAAAGGTCCTGGGTGTAGTTGACCCGGGCGTGGAAGCCAACAAACTCATAGAGCTGGAAGAGGAAGAAGGCCAGGCCGAGCAAGATGCTGATCAAAAGGCCAAAGCGCAGCGGCGTGGGCTTCCCCTCCCGCAGGTCGTGGTGGGCGAAGTGAACGGTGAACGAGCTGCTCACCAGGAAGAAGGTGTTAAGCAAAGCGAGCCAGAGAGCTGGGCGTCCGATCGGAGGCACCGCGTGGCCGATCAAGCGGAGGTAGAGATATGCGGCGATCAGAATGCCGAAGAGAGCCACCTCTGAGACGATGAACCAGGCCATACCGATGTAGGCGTTCGAACGCCCAGTCACCGTGTGGTGCTCGACCGGATGGTCGTATTCCGGAGTATCCGCCCAGCGGAACAGGCTGTAGAGGAAGACGATCGCCCCGATGAGCAGGGCGGGATTGATAAAGCCGCCAAAGATCCAGGGAGTGACCCAAGGAAGCGCGACCCCCAGACCCGCGATCGCGAGGCCCAAGGCGGTCATGAAAGGCCATACCGTTGGAGCCGGGAGGTGGATCTGGCTGACATCGATGGGCTCGGGCTGCAAACCCTCCTTCGCCCAGTCGTACAGAGGCCGCTCGGTAAGGATCTTCTCTGGGAATTTGACCGCGAAGTTATACGCAGGAGGTGGCGAAGAGGTCGCCCATTCGAGGGTATATCCTCCCCAGGGGTTATCAGGAGCCTTGCGGTTCTTGATGAAGCTCTCGATCATCCCGGCAAGCCAGACCAAACCTCCCAGGCCCAAGATGAACGCACCTACCGTGGAGGTAAAGTTGAGCTGGTTCCAGAGGTAGTTCCCGTCCGGGTAGGTGTAGTAGCGGCGCACCATACCCAAGAAGCCCAGAGCATACTGGGGCATGAAGGTGACGAGGTAGCCGATCAAGAAGAGCCAGAAGTGGAGCTTGCCAAAGCGCTCGTTATAGAGGCGCCCGGTGATCTTCGGCCACCAATAGTAAAGGCCAGCAAAAGCCAGGAATCCTGAGCCGGCCATCAAGACGTTGTGGAAGTGGGCGACCACAAAGTAGGAGTTGTGGACCGCATAGTCAAAGGGCAGAATTGCCAGCATGACCCCCGAGATGCCCCCCAGGACAAAGTTGAACATGAAGCCGAGGACAAAGAGGAGGGGGGTCTTAAACTCGAGTTGACCTCCCCAAAGGGTCCCCAAGAGATTGTAGATCTTGACCCCCGTGGGTACAGCCACCAAAGCGGTGAAGAAGACGAAGACGAGCTGGAACATCAGGGCCTCACCCACGGTGAACATGTGGTGAGCCCAGACCAAAAAGCCGACCAGAGCGATCCCCATCTGGGCTGCGACCATCGCCTTGTAGCCAAAAGGCGGTTTCTTAGCGAAGGTAGAGGCGATCTCCGCAGCGATGCCCAAATAGGGAAGGAGCATGATGTAGACGGCTGGGTGGGAGTAGAACCAGAAGAATTGCTGGAAAAGGATGGGGTTACCGCCATCGGCAGGGTTGAACATGGTGAGGCCGAGCTTGCGATCCAGGAGGATGAGCAGGCTCGAGGCGGTGATGCCCGCCAGGGCGAAGAGGGAGAGGATCGAGGTCGCGAAGATCGACCAGACGAAGATGGGCATCTTCCAAAGGCTCATCCCCTTGGTCCGCAAGTTATAGATCGTCGCCGCAAAGTTGGCGGAACCCAAGAGCGAGGAAAGCCCCAGAAGGAGGAGGCCCACCATGAAGAAGTTTTGCCCCGGCCCCTGGCTGGCCTGAGCGGAAAGAGGATAATAGAAGGTCCACCCTACGTCGGGAGCACCGCCAAAGAAGACCGATGAATAGATGAGGAGACCGGAAAAGAGGAACGTCCAGGCGGCAAAGGCGTTGACCCGCGGCAGAGCCACGTCGCGCTCACCGAGCATCAGGGGAACCATGAAGTTCCCAAAGCCGTTGAGCGCAGCAGGGATGATGAAGTAGAAGAGCATCGTGACCCCGTGCATGGTGAGGACCTGGTTGTAGGCCTGCCCCACTAGGAAATGGTTATTCGGGACCGCGAGCTGGATGCGGATGAGGAGGGCAAAGATCCCTCCGATGCCGAAGAAGGCGAAGGCGGAGACCAGGTAGATCAGACCCACCTTCTTGTGGTCGCTCGTCGTGATGAGATCCCACAGAAAATCGAAGATGCGGGATCCACGACTAGGCCGAACGGGTGCGGTGACTGCCATGTGCTCCTCCGTTATATCTCAAAGATACCAGACTCTAAGAAGCTTCCTCCCCACCGATTGGGTTATGAGCGATATCAGAATTTGGGAAGTTGAGCGGTATCGGCAAGGGCGGGCAGCTTGAGGGTCTCGAGGTAGGTGGCGATGGCTTTGAGCTGCTGATGGGTCAGCTGGGGGAAAGCAGGCATCAAAACTCCAGGCTTGAGGCTTTGAGGATCGTGAATCCAAGCCTCCAGGTAGGTCATCGTATTGGGGAACGTATAAGCGCCCAGCATCGAGCGATCCCCGACATAGGAGAGATCCGGACCGATGCGCCCCTGAGCGGAGGTGCCCTGAACCATATGGCAAGCCGAGCAGTTCTCAAGGAAGAGGGTCTGTCCCTCGGCAGCCAGCCCAGTAGGATGAGGCTTGAAGGTCTGGGCCTGATGGACAAAAGCATCAAACTGCGCGGGCGGCAGGACGATGACGCGAAAGCGCATATCGGCATGGCCTGCCCCACAGAGCACTTCGCACTCGCCATAGTAGTCACCCGGCTTCTGAGCGGTGAAGAAGATGTGGGTGATGACCCCTGGCGTCGCATCCTCCATGCCAACCAGGCTTGGCACCCAGAAACCGTGGATGACATCGGCGCTGGTGATGTGAAGAGCCACTGGGCGATCCGCTGGAACGATGAGCTCATTCGAGGTCCGAATGCCCAAGGTGGGGTAGTCGAAGTTCCAGAAAAACTGACGCCCCGTCACGTTGATCCTCAGAGCTCCAGGAGGTGGGGTCTCGAGGCGAAAGACGCTCTGGGCAGTCAGGATGAAGAGGGTAAAGACGATGGCCAGAGGGATCGCCGTCCAGATCACCTCAAGGCGGTTGTTCCCTTCAAATTGCGGAGGCTCCCCCTGTTGACCCGGCCGCTTGCGAAAACGGAGGATCACATAAAGAAGGGGCCCCACCACCGAGAGGAAGACCAGCGCTGCCAGGGAAAGGACGATGATGAGAAGGTGGGTATCCTCCCGATTGTAGCTCGTGTACGGGGTGAGGATGCTGATGTAGTGCTCGCCATTCGCTAGAGCCATGCCTAGCAACGCGAGAAGGCCAACGCTGCGACGCATTCATTCCTCCTACACAATTCGGCCTAGAGCCAAGGCCAAGAAGAGCAACGCGAGGTAGAGCATGGAGTATTTATAGAGGCGAAGCGCCCGAGGACGCTCGGGAGCTCGGTAGAGTTGCCAGCTCCAGACGATGAGGAGCCCATCGAGCGCCAAAGAGGCAAGGAAATAGATCTCGTTCCAGCCTCCGAGAACGGCGGGAACCCACGAGAGGGCTGAGGTCAACCAGGCATAGGCCAGAATTTGGGTGGCTGTGAACCGATCCCCATAGACCACCGGCAGCATGGGGACTCCAACCGCTCGGTAGTCCTCTTGGATCAAGAGGGCCAAGGACCAGAAATGGACGGGGGTCCAAAAGAAGACGATCGCGAAGAGATACCAGGCCGTCCAGCTGAGGTGGCCAGCCACAGCGGACCAACCCACCAGAACTGGGAACGCCCCTGCAGCCCCACCAATGACGATATTGTTCCAAAACCGCCGCTTCATGAACAGGGTATAGACCCCGACATACCAAAGGAGCCCCATCAAGGAGAGCAGAGCGCTCCAGACGTTGGCAAAGAACCACAGATCCAAAAAGCCAAGGAGCGCTAAAGTCGAGGCAAAGACGAACGCTTTGGCCGGGGGCACCTTTTGGGTTACGGTAGGACGGCGGGCGGTTCGGCCCATCCTCCCATCGATGTCGGCATCTAGGACCATGTTGAAGGCGTTTGCCGCACCGGCCATCAGGTATCCCCCCAACGCCACGGCCACAAAGAGGCCAGTACCCGGCCAACCGCGGGCTGCGATGATCATGGAGGCCAGCGTCGTGTACAGAAGAAGGCTGATGACTCGGGGCTTAGTGAGCTGAAGGTAGTCCCGCCAGGAGGCCGCGGTCTGCGATCGAATCATGCTTGCTCCCGAAAGCGCAGCTGAGGTAAGGGGCGAGCTAAAACGGAGGCCCAGAGCAAGACGGCTGAGAGCCATAGAAGATCAGCGAGCAAAAGGTGGATGAGCTGCATAGCGATCGGAGCGGCTAAGAGCAGGTTCACGGCTCCCGCCAGAACCTGAAGGAGCACCAGCCCGCGGAGCATTGTACTCCAACGGAGCACTTCAGGATCTGGCTGCTCGCTGGCTGCTCGAGCCGCTACCGTAAACAGAAGAACAGCCACAACCAAAGCTAAAGCCGGGTGGATCACTCGAAGGTGGAGCAGGATGTTGGTGGTGGGAGAGAAGTCCTGGCGAAGCCCGGCGGCAAGGGTAGAGACCGGAAAGAGGGTATCCCCCAAAGCCGCGATGGCGCCACTTGCCCCTAGAAGGAGGGTCATCACAAGGCTGAGGAGCAGGAGCCACCTCGTAGCGCTCTGGGGACGAAACTGCAGAGCTCCACCTCCCGAGACCGCCCGCGCTGCCAGGGTCGCTGAAGCCAAGAGGAGGAAGGTATTGATCAAGTGGAGCCCGGTCATCCCAGCCTGCAGCCCGGGATCATGAGGGTGATTCACCGCAAGGCCTAGAAGCACCAGAGCGGCCCCGATCAAGGCTTCGGTGAAGATGAAGAAGAGGGTCAGTGAGGCCCATAGGCGAGCCTGGTGACCGCGGGGCAAACGGAGCCTCACCAAAAGCCAAAGCAGCACGACAGCCACCACATCAAGGCCGGAAGTCAGGCGATGGGTGAACTCGATGACTGTGTGCACCGTGGGATCTAAGGGAACCACCACGCCGTTGCACAAAGGCCAGTGGCTGCCACAACCCGCCCCTGAGCCGGTTGCCCGCACCACCACACCCCAAAGGACCACCACAAGATTGAGGGCCACCACAGCCCAAGCGTAGAACCCTAAGCGGTTGATTCTCATGCTCCGCTCTACCCTTCCTCAAAGCCTAGCACGAGTCTGGCAGGGAATTGTGGCCCTTTCATGGGTACATTTGTCCTTAGCCCAGCCGGGGACCTCCTCGACTAAACTCCTCAGCTCCGGCAAAACGGCGAAAGTTCTCCTGAAACAGGAGGGCTAAGCGGCGCTGCTGAGCGGCATAAGCCGAGGGATCAGACCAGCTCGCAGAAGGCCAGAGCACCTCCTCCGGAACTCCAGAGACCCGCTCGGGAACCTCGAAGCCGAAGACGGGATCCTCCCGATAAGAGGCTCTGTCCAACTCACCGCCAAGCGCCGCTTCGAGCAGCCTTCGGGTGTATTCTAGCGGGATCCGCCGCCCAACTCCATAAGCCCCCCCGATCCACCCGGTGTTGACCAACCAGACATGCGGCCGATACTGGCGCAAGCGCTCACCCAAAAGGCGGGCGTAGATCAGCGGCGAGCGCGGCCAAAAAGGAGCCCCAAAGCACGAAGAGAAGGTAGCCCGCGGCTCACTCACACCCCGCTCGGTACCCGCCACTCGAGCCGTATACCCGGAAAGGAAGAAGTACATGGCCTGCTCGGGGTTGAGCCGAGCGATTGGCGGGAGCACCCCATAGGCATCTGCTGAGAGAAAAAAGAGGTGTCGGGGGTGACCCGCCATCCCCGAGGGAACCGCGTTGCTGAGGTGCGCTAGGGGATAGGCGCTCCGAGTATTCTCCGTCTTGGAGTCGTCATCCCACTCTACCCTTCGACTCTCCGGGTTGACCACAACGTTTTCCAAAATCGACTCGAAACGGTTGGTTGCCTCCCAGATGAGCGGCTCTTGCTCCTTAGAAAGGCGGATCGTCTTCGCATAGCAACCGCCCTCGAAGTTGAAGATTCCCTGAGGGCTCCAACCGTGTTCGTCGTCGCCGATCAAGCGGCGCTGAGGATGGGTTGAGAGGGTGGTCTTCCCCGTACCGGAAAGGCCGAAGAAAAGAGCGACATCCCCCTCAGGACCCACGTTAGCTGAGCAGTGCATGGGAAGAACTCCCCGAGTGGGCATTAGGTAGTTCATCACCGAGAACATCGACTTCTTGATTTCTCCGGCATAGCGCGTCCCCACGATGAGGATGATCCGCCGAGTGAGGTCTAAGCCGATAAACGCCTCGCTCCGGGTATGATCCCGCTCCGGCTGAGCCTGAAAGTAAGGGGCGTGCAAGATGACAAACTCAGGCGAGGTCCGGTCGAGCTCCTCGTCCTCAAAACGCCGCAGGAGCAGGAACAGGTTGCGGGCAAATAGGGCATGCCAGGGACTCTCGCTGACCAACCGAAGGCCAATCCGGTAGGCGCGATCTGTCCCCACATAGAGGTTTTGCACATAGAGTTCCTGCTGAGAGAGATAGTCAGCAACCCGCTCTTGAAGAGCTTGAAAATCTTCCGGCGCAAAGGGTTGATTGATCTCTCCCCAGTCCACTTCCCCTTCTGTAGAAGAGTCCTTGACCAAAAATTTATCCTTCGGGCTTCTCCCTGTATAAGGGGTTGTGTCGACAGCTAAGGCTCCTCGGTGAACGAGGATACCCTCTCCGCGCAGCAAAGTCCGCTCGACGAGAAGAGGGCTCGGCGTATCCCAAAACACCGGCTTCTGGGGGTTGAGCCCGTAGGGCTTCAGCTCGCGCATGGCCTCCTCCAAACAAACGCTCGTTTATTCTAAACCGTAAACCACCCACGGCTAAAGCCGGGAGCTTTCCAAGGGAGGGCGATGCAACGACGATACCCTCAGAATCTGGGCCGGTTGACAGCGGCCCATGCCCGTCGAGCCTGCTCTTCGGGCAATGTTGGTGGCTGCTACCCAGTCCGCATTGTGCTGGAAACCGCAAGTGGTGCAACGGAAGAGAGCCTGGCTTTTACGGTTCTTTCTGGCGGTATGCCCGCAGCGGGGACACTCCTGGCTGGTGTGGTGGGGATCTACGGCCACCACCCGCACCCCCTTCAGAGCCGCCTTGTACTCCAGCAAGAAGCGCAGTTTGCCGTAGGGCCAGAGGTTGTGCAGGTGCCTTTCCTTCTTACCCCTTTGGGTGGTGCGGCCCCTGAGCCCCCTCAGGTCTTCCATCGCCAGGATGTGCAGGGTGTGGCTCACGAAACGGGCTTCCCTTCCCGTAAGCCGTTCCCAAAGGCGCTTCATGCCCTTGGTGCGTTCGGAAGGAGAGTCCAGCTTGGATCGGACCTCAGCCCGCTTCTTCAGGTCGTGCAGACGCTTTTCCTTGAGGGGGCCGCCGGAGAACTGCACCCCGCTAGAAAGGGTAGCCAGGGCCTTCTGCCCCAGATCAAGGCCCACCACCTTCCCGCCACCTGGGGGCGGGGTGGGGGGTTCCAGCCGAAGCGTGAGGTGGATGTACCACTTCCCCTTTGGCCCTTTGGTGAGCACCCCGCCCTGCACGCTCTTGGCCCGCGCCAGCAAGCCACGCTGGTAGTGGCCCAGCTTCAGCGGGATCACCAACCGCCCTGCGGTGGTGGTGCGCGAAACCGACTCCCCCCGCAGCGAGAGGGTGCGCTGGTCGAAGGTGCAGGAGGTGGGCTGGTCGAACCTGGCCCGGCTGCCCTTCTTTTGGCCCACACGGGCAATCGCCTGGACTGCGAGGTTGGCCGAGAGCCCCATCGCCCGGAGGTCGCTATCGACCAAATGGTGGAGCCGGAAGCGCCGAAACTCTCCCCGCTCCTTAGCCACCCTCAGGGCGTGGTTGCAGCCCTGGGCGAAGAGCCTCACCGTAGCCTCCAACGCCGCCGCCTGTTCGGGAGTGGGCTTCAAGGTGCAGCGGAGCGTAAGGGTCTGCACGAACACAGTAATAGCACATCATGCGAAAGGAGGAGCGGCGCTCCTCCCCATGCTTGAAAGCAGGGGTATCCGCGCCGCGAGTTACTGATGAGGTGCCCGAAGGGCCTCAGCACCCCGGACGAGCAAGGAGACGCCGAGGCGAAGCAGGGGCTCGGCCTCATACTCCTCGCTGTAGCGGTCGAGCATATAGGCCCCATGAACAATAGAAGCAAAAATAGCGGCCAGAGCCTTCCCTTGCCCGGGAAAAGCTCGCTCTAAGACGATCGCTAAGCGCTCCATCGAGTGGGCCATCGCGCGCTTGGCGATCTCAATGGCCTCCTGATCCCGACCTCTGCGGTTCGATTGGGCAGTCATCAAGGCCGAAAGGGGCTCGATCTGGTCTCTATAAGCGAGGGCAAAACGGTAGAGGCGCTCTTCGAGCGGCAGCGGCTGTTCGAGGATCCGATCCGTTTGGCTTAGGGCTTCTTCCAATAAAGCTTCCAAAAGCGCACGCTTGGAGGGAAAGTGGTAATAGACGGCTGCCTTCGTCAGCCCGAGGCTGCCTGCAAGCTGCTCCAGGCTCGTGGCTCCGTAACCCTGCTCGGCAAATGCTTGGCGAGCTCGGCTGAGGAGCGCCCTTCGAGTGTCCATAAGCAATCCCAATGTAGCCCGCAGATCAGAGGGGCATTGTGACCCCTTCCCACCTCAAGCTTATCCCCCCGGCGTGACGGCGATCAGGTCGACGGGCGGGGCTCCTGGAACCTCATAGCGGACAACGCCCAGCCCAGGAACGAAGTAGTCCCTCAGCAGCTCCTCTCCTCCACCCTCAACGACCCAGGAGATCCGAAGGAGGAAGGCGTTGAATCGACCGGCTGGAGTCGAGATCCCCCGAAGACCCTCCACCCAGGCGAACATCCTGACTTGATGGCCCTCAAAACGGCTCTGCCCACCCCACTCCTCCCCGACGTAGAGAGGCCCTGAAGGGTAGAGCTCGAGGGCGGGCTGGTAGAGCTCTTCTTGCCCATCGGCGATCAGGCCAACCAAGTAGATCCCTTGAGGGGTATAGCGGAGAAGATCGATCGAGCGCACAATCCCCGAAAAGCTATGGATCAGCTCCCAAACCCCAGATCCCAAAGGCTTCATGGTCTGAAGCTCACCCGAAGAGTAGCGCCAGGCCCAGCCCGAGCCATGGGGGTAGTAAGCGCCCTGGGCAAGACCGGTGAGCAAGATCCAAAGAAGGGTGAGTTGCCTCATCGTTCACCTAGGTTCCGGCTTCGTTGAGTCGCTCGGTCCACCGCTTCGATGAGGGCAGCCCGCACCCCCCGGTCCTCTAACGCCGCCAGGCCGTAGATCGTGGTGCCCCCAGGACTCGCTACCTCATCCTTGATCACAGCTGGGTGTTTCCTCTTCAAGAGCTCACCGGTCGCGATGAGCACATCGGCGGCCATCTTGTAGGCCTGAGCCCGCGGGATGCCCTGCTTGACCCCCCCATCGGCCAACGCCTCTGCAAAGAGGGCGAAGTAGGCTGGAGCTGAGGCCACCATCGCGGTGAAGGCATCGAAGAGGTGTTCGGGAAGGTCGTAGACATCGCCTAACGTCGCGAAAAGATCGTGCGCCGCCGATAGATCTCCGGCCTCCTCCGCCTCAGGAGGAGCGGTGAGCGCGGTGGAGCTACGCCCGATGGTCGCGGCGAGATTAGGCATGCTCCGCACAACCCTGCGGGTTCCTAACCGCTCGGCAAGGTGATAGGTGCTCACGCCAGCCATGATCGAGATATAGCCCAAGTTGGGGTGGACGATACGAGGAGCAAGAGCAGGGAAATCGCGAGGCTGTACAGCGATGACCACCCGCTCAGCCAGACGCAGATCTTCAAAGCGGAGGAGAGGGACCCCTTGCTCGCGGGCGACCTCTGCGGTATGGGGAGAATGCTCGAGAACCCCGATCTCCTCTTTGGCAAGGTAGCCGGCCCGGAGAGCCCCTTCGAGAATGCTGCGCCCCATCTTGCCAACCCCCACGACGACCAGCTTCATCAAGCGTCAACCTCCCACAACAACAAGATGGCTCCCCGAGAGCAGCGAGTTTGGATCATCGTGAGCCCATCTCCCTCACCGCATGCACCCGCTGAGCCAAGCGCGAGCCGTTGAACCCCTCATCGATCCGACCATCATGCCTGAGGCGTCGGCCCTCCCCGCTCTTCGCGAATACCCGCCGCCTGGGCTACCGCCTCATCGACCAAAATGGGCACGCCGCTCCTCAATGCCAGGGCAATGCCATCGGAGGGGCGAATATCGATCTCATACTCTACCCCCCGCTCTTTGAGGACGAATCGACCGTAGAAAACCCCCTCGATGAGGTCCACGATCTCCATCCGTTCTGGCCGGGCACCGAGCAATTCGAGGGTCGAGAGAAAGACATCGGGCAGCAAAGGACGCGGAGGGCGCTCCCCTCGAAGAGGAAGCGCAATGTGGTGTGCCTCCAAGGCACCGATCCCAATGGGTAAGAGGAGATCGTTCTCCAGGCGCATCATGAGCACCACATCTCCCTGACTATCCACGCCCAAACTCTCCACTTGTGCCCTAATCACGCCCTCAGTATAGACTGATGAACGTGAGAACCTACCCCATCGAGATCCGGGGGGTTCACCGAGAGCTGCCCATCGTGCAGGTCGGGCCGAACGTGGCGGTAGCCTTGCTCAACTTGCTGGGGGACACCGAGCTCGTCGAGGCAGTCGCCGCCGAGCTCAACGACCGCCTCCCACCCGAGGTGGAGATTCTGGTGACACCCGAGGTCAAAGCGGTACCGCTCGCCCATGCCCTTTCCCGGCTCTCCGGCAAACCCTACGTGGTGGCCCGTAAGACCGAAAAGCCCTACATGATCAATCCCGTCAGCCGGACGGTCGTCTCGATCACGACGGGAAAGCCCCAGCTGCTGGTTCTCGACGGCCACGATGCGGAGCTGATCCGAGGGCGCAAAACCGCCATCGTCGATGACGTTGTCTCCACAGGCAGCACCCTCAAAGGGCTCTCAGAGCTCATCGAGTCGGTCGGCGGGGAGGTTAAAGCTGTCTTAGCCGTCTTCACCGAGGGAACCCCCCGCTCGGATGTCCTCTCCTTAGGGCATCTTCCCCTCTTCACCCCGGAGGCCTGATATGGAAAGCTATCCGATCACCATTGGCCGGATCACCCGCCACGTCCCTCTCATCGAGCCAACCCCGGGAGTCCGGATCCCCCTGGTCGAGCTCATGGGAGATGTCGAGCTGGTGCGGGCTGCTGCTGAAGCCCTCCTCCCCAAGATTCCCCCTGAGACCCAATACCTCCTGACCACCGAAACCTCCCCCATCGTCCTCGCCCACGAGCTTAGCGGGATGCTCAAGCTCCCCTATTTGGTCGCCCGCCGCCGGCGGCGGCCCTACATGGAAGCCCCCCTGATCCAGGAGGTAGAATCGCTCACTCTAGGAGTCAACGAAGTGCTCTGGCTCGATAGCCGCCTTGCCGAGAAGCTCTTAGGCCAAGCAGTCACCCTGGTCACCGATGTGGTCTCCACCGGAGGGACGCTGAGCGCCCTCGAGCGAATTGCCATCCGTGCAGGCGCTCGAGTGGTCGGTAGGGTTGCGGTCTTCCGGCAAGGACATCCCAAGATCGAAGTCGCCACCTTAGGAGAGCTTCCCATCCTGCAAGCCGCTTGAGCTACGGATCCAATCCGGGCACCTCGCGAGCTCCTAGATAGACTGAGGTGTACCAGGGAAGGTTCATCCCCTCTTCAACTACCTGGCCATCGTAGGAGGAGGCCTGGACAAAGCGACCTCCCCCAAGGTAGATCCCCACGTGGTCGGGACCTCGTCCCGAGTAGGAGAAAAAGACGAGCACTCCAGGCCTCAAAGCGGGAGCTGGGGGCAACTGGCTCCAGAGCGCCTCGGTGGTTCTAGGTAGCTCAATCCCCAAGCGGGCGAAGACGAGGTCGACCAGCCCCGAACAGTCCACCCCATCGAGCCCATGGCCTCCATAGCGATACGGAACGCCGATAAAGTCCTGGACGACCTCCTCGAGGTTGGACAACGTAGGAGCCAGAGGAGGGGAAGGCGTCAAGGGGGGCAAAGGGACCGTGGGGCTCAGAGCTGGCGCAGGAGAAGGAGAAGGGGGTGAGGCAGGTGGGGGCAGGACTAGGACCTGACCTGGCTTGAGCAGGGCGCTCCTCAAACCGTTGAGAGCCATCAAAGCCGCAACTGTGGTGCCGTGGGTCAGGGCGATGCGGAAGAGGTCATCGCCCGGCTGGACCGTATAGAGCGAGGGAATGATCAGGGTCTGACCCGGTTGGAGCGAGGGGCTGCTCAGGTCATTGACCTGGGCAAGCACCTGAGGCGTAAGGCCAAACCGGGCTGCCACGCTGGCCAGAGTATCCCCTGGCTGGACGACATAGCTCGAGGTGCTCTGGGCCAAGACCAAGGTAAGACAAAGGAGACCAAGACCCAACGCGCGCACAGAACCTCCTTGCGGTTAACCACCAATTTAACCGACCCATCGCGCAAGGCGGGTTCATCAAACCACCTAGACGCCTTGCCCATGCTTTGGATCGCTATAATGCATGGGTGCTCGTCGTTCCCGCCGTCGATCTCCAGCAAGGTCGAGCGGTTCGTCTGACTGAGGGGGATCCCGAGCGAAGCTCAGTCTACTTCGAAGACCCTCTCGAAGCTGCCCTGCACTGGCAGACCGCCGGCGCTCGCTGGCTCCATGTCGTCGACCTCGACGCTGCGCTAGGAGTCGGGGACAACATGAAGATCCTCGCTGCGATCCTTCGGCAGGTGAACCTGCCCGTCGAGGTCGGAGGAGGTATTCGAAGCCTCGAGCGAGCCCAATCGCTCCTCGACCTCGGAGCAGCTCGCGTCGTGGTGGGAACTGTGGCAATCGAAGAGCCTTCCCGGTTAGCCCAAATGCTCCAGACACTTGGTCCAGAGCACGTCGCGGTGGCCCTGGACGCTCGCGGCTTCCAGGTCGTGGTGCGCGGCTGGAAACACGCCTCGAGCACCAGTGTCCCTGAGGTCCTCGAACAGCTCGCCGCTCTTGACTTGGAGACCCTCATCTATACCGATGTCCGACGAGATGGGACCCTCAGCGGGCCCGACCTTGAACTCTTCGAGCGTGTTCGCGCTCTTTGGCCCAAGGAGCTTTGGGTCGGTGGGGGGGTCGGAAGCGAAGCGGACCTCCAAGCTCTCGCCCGACTCAACATCCAAGGAGTCATTGTCGGTAAGGCCCTTTACGAAGGGCGTCTTCGCCTGATTTAAGGAGCTCTATGCACATCGATCCGGAAGTTCAAGCAGCGCTTCAAGCAGGGCAAGCCGTCGTTGCCCTTGAGTCGGCGGTGATCACCCATGGCCTTCCGCAACCTCACAACCTCAATCTCGCCCGTACCCTCGACCAGATCGTCCGGGAAGAAGGGGCGGTCCCGGCGACGATCGCGCTCTGGCGGGGAGAGGTTCTGGTCGGGGTGAGGGAGGATCTTTTGAAGGCGCTCGCCCAGGAACCTCAGGTCGATAAGGCAAGCCTCTGGAATCTCGCTAGCTTGATGGCCAAAGGCCAGAGCGCTGGGACCACCGTCGCGGTCACCGCCCTGCTTGCCCATCAGGCTGGGATTAAGGTCTTCGCCACCGGAGGCATCGGGGGGGTTCACCGAGAACCCCCTTACGACGAGTCGGCCGACCTCATTCAGCTCTCCCGTACACCGATCGTGGTCGTCTCTTCAGGAGCCAAGAGCATCCTGAACCTCCCGGCCACCTTAGAGCGTCTCGAAAGCTATGGAGTCACGGTGCTCGGGTACCGAACAGAACGCCTGCCCGCCTTCTACACGCCATCTTCCCCTTATCCCTTGCCCAGCCGGGTGGAGCATCCCGAAGAGGTGGCCCGGATCTATCGAGCCAGTCAGGGGCTCCTCGCTAGCGCCACCTTGGTTTTCCAGGGGGTCTCGCAAGGCCTTGCCGCAGAGGAGGTTGAGGCCTGGATTGAGCGCGCCCAACAGGAAGCGTTGGAGCGAGGGATTCGGGGTAAGGCCCTGACCCCCTACCTCCTCGGTCGGCTCGCGGAACTCTCCCAGGGAGCCACCATCGAAGTTAATCTTCGGCTGTTGGCCGAAAACGCCCGTTTAGCTGCCCAGATCGCTCGCGCACTCAGCGGCTTTTAAGCCAAGTCACCCCTAGGTGGGTCACCAAGACGCCGAGCAGAAGGAGAAACCCGGCGAGCTCCGGGCTGCCTGCTCGCACGGCCAACCAGGCAAGGAGCAAGCTGGCCACAACCCCGACAAAGAGGCGAAGATCGCCGATGAGCAGGTCAAAGATGAGCTTCATCGAGCACCCCGCTTGAGCCAAGAGGTCTGCGCGAAACTGGCCAGGGTCAGAATGGCGGCAAGGGCCAAAAGCCAGAGATCGCTGCCCGGCCAACGGACACCCAGCCCCTCGCCCAGCCAGAAGGTGCCAAAGCTGGTCAGGAGAATCCCAACCCCATATTTGAGGGCATTCTCAGGGATCCGCGAGAGAGGCCGGTGGGAGAGCCAGCCTAGGGCTACCACAACCACCAAAGCTAAGAGCGCTCCCAAGGCAGCAGAAGCCAGGCCGCGCTCCGATCCCCCAGCAAAAGCCACCACGATGAGCACCACCTCGAGGCCTTCAAGCAGGACGCCTTGGAAGCTCATCGCTTGGGCCTCTTGAACGGCTTGTCGGTTTCCCACAAGGCGCTGCTGCTCGAGCGCAAAGGCCCGCTCCTCATCTCGAAACGGGATTCGCCCTGCCTGGCGGAGGACTGCTTTGCCCAGCCAGCGAAGCCCCAGCAGGATCAAGATCACCCCGACAACGATCTGGATCAGGACCTTGAGTCCGCTCAGGACCCCCAGGATGAGGCTCAGAAGGGCAATCAGTAGGATGAGGACCCCAAGGCCAGCGAGAGCTCCCCGTGAGGCGGGACGCCAGCCGACCGTAAGGCCAGCTGCCAAGACCAGGGTGAGCGCCTCAACCCACTCGACTGAGGCTGCGGCGAAGGTCGTGAGGGCTAAAAGGCCATCCATCAGCTTAGCTTACCTTGGTGGGGCAAGAGGAGGAGTTGATCGGGGATGAGTTCCAGCCATACCTCGGTCCCCGCCGGACAGTGAACCGGAACACTTCCCTGAACCACCGCGCCGAGGAACTCGAGCCAAACGTGGTAGTGACCCCCTAAATAGGCGCAGTGTCGGACTCGAGCCGGCAATCCTCGCGGTATGGGGTCGGGAGAGACCCTGATCGCCTCGGGACGGAGCCAGACTTCAACCGGCCCCTCCCTTCAGCCTACCTCGAGCTCGAGGTCAGCGAGACATAATCGCCCTTCTTCCACCCGAGCTAAAAACCCTCCGCGGGCTCTTGTGAACTCTGCAACAAATGCGCTGCGAGGGCAAGCGTAGATCTCTTCGGGGCGACCCCATTGCAGGAGCTTCCCTTCTCGCATGACTCCCAGGCGATCCGCCAGGAAAAAGGCCTCCTGCTGGTCGTGGGTGATGTACAAAGCGGTGATCCTCTCCTGACGAACTAGGTTCAAGATGAGGAGGCGCAGTTCCTCACGCAGCTGGGCATCCAGATTCGAAAGGGGCTCATCAAAAAGAAGGAGCTTGGGTCGAATGGCCAAGGCTCGGGCCAAAGCGACCCGTTGCTGCTGACCTCCTGAAAGCTGGTAGGGGAACCGATCTTTCAGGTGGAGAAGGCCGACCGCCTCAAGGGCCTGCTGGGCTGCTTCCCGCCATCTTTGGACCCGGCGCTCTCGAAGCGGCAAAGCGACGTTATGGAGCACGCTCAAATGCGGCCACAGGGCGTAGTCCTGAAAGACCATCGCGAGCTGACGGCGTTCGGGAGGAACCTGAAGGCCCGGAGCCACCACAGCCGTTCCGGAAATCTCCACAGAGCCCTGATCGGGAACCTCGAGGCCAGCGATGACCCGCAAGAGGGAGGTCTTCCCCGAACCCGAGGGCCCTAGCAAAACCCCAAAGGAGCCCGTCTCCAGCTCGAAGCTCACCTCCTCCAGAGCTCGCACGGACCCATAGCGCTTCGAGATCCCCTCAACCTTCAGGCTCACATCTGCCTCCAACGGACCCATCCCCTGGGCAGCCAGCGAGATGCGAGGACTCGAAGGAGCAGGACCACGAGAAAGACCAAGCTTGCCGTGAGGAGCTCCAAGGCCGTCGAAAGGCCGAAATTGAAGTCGTGGACGAACTTAACCAGAGCAACCGCCAGCGGGGGATGGCCCGGCGGGTAGAGGAGCTCAGAGGCTGGGAGCTCGAAGAGGATCCCCGAAGCGGCCAGAAGCCAGGCATAGAGGAGCGGCTGAGCGAGAAGGGGAAGAACGATCCGCCAGGCGGTCTTACCAGAGCTAAGGCCGTGGACGCGAGCCGCTTCGCTGAGACCTCGCTGAATCTGAACAAAGGGGCCAAGCAGGATGCGGCTCGCGCTCGGCAGAGCGCCTGCCGTATAGGCCATGGCCAAGAGGATAGAGGTTCCATATAGAGGAGCGAAGGGGAGATTGTAGGCAAAGATATAGCCCGCCGCAAGCACGAGGCCGGGGAGGGCCAGGGTGCTGAGAAGGACCAGATCCAGCCATCGGGCCAGCCGAGAACTCCGGCGGAGGATCCCGATGAGAAAGACAGCCAAGACAAGGGTCGCCGTGGCCGAGAGGAGGGCGAGCTCAGCGGAGTAGGCCAGCGGGCCCAGAAGGCCCCGCTGGCTCAGCGCCTCGGCGTAGTTGGCGAGGGTTAGGTTCGACCAATTGAGCCCCTGACCGATGACCCGAACGAGCGAGGTCGAGAGGGTAGCGAGACCGGGGATGAAGAGCCCCACCAGCGCGAGGAGTGCAAGCACTGCCCAGGCCAGCCCGCGAGCCCAGCCGCGCAAGGAGAGCCTCCGGTTCGAGCGGGAGCGACCAGAGAGGACCGCGTAGCGGGCTGCTCGTGCGCTCACCCAAGCCTGAAGGCCGACAGCGAGCGAAGTGAGGAGGAGCAAAAGCCAGCTGCTAGCAGCAGCCAAAGGGAAGTTGAGGGGCGCGCTGTAGAGGGCCTGATAGATCGTATAGGTAGCCAGCGGAAGGTTCGCAGTGGCCCCCAACGTCGCCGCCACGCCAAAATCAGAGAGAGCCTCGGCAAAGGTCACCGCGAACGCAGCCGCCAGCGCAGGCCAGAGGAGGCGGGCTTCCAGCCAGGCGGTGCGAGCTGGCGAAAGCCCGTGGACCCGAGCAGCTTCTCCCAATTCCCCTCCAATCCCATGCCATGAAGGGGCAATCGCTAGATAGGCGAAGGGGAGCATCTTGACGCTCAGGACCAAGACCACCCCTCCAAAGCCAACGATGAAGTGGCGGAGCCAGGCAGGATCCCAGCCTAGTCCGCTCAGCAGCCCCCCACGCTCCGCAAGGATTAGCCAACCGATCGCAAGAAGGTATGAAGGGATCAGGAACAAGGCCCACATCCCTCCCCGGATCAGACCAGCCAGGGGATGGCGGGTACGCTCAGTCAACCAGGAGAGATAAGCGCCGAGAAGGGTGGCGATCGCCCCAACCCAGAGGCCGAGCAGGAGCGAGTTGAGCAGGCCACGCAAGGCATAGCCGCTCATAGCCTGGCGAAAGGGAGGTGCGCTCACCCCCTCAACGCTCTGCCCGAAGAGGTGGGGGACAAAGGCTAAGGCGAGAAAGCTAGCCAGAGGATAGACGAGCAGGAGCGCAAAGACCAAGAGTATGAGGGCCCCTAAGGACCCTTGAGCGAAGCGGCCAAGGCTCTTGAGCCTTGGCCGAGCAAGTACGGGGGTCATTGGGCGATATGGTCGGTGAACCAGGCGTTGATCTCCCCTTCTCGGGGCCCCCAGACCTCTGGGTTGACGACCTGGTAGTGGATCTCCCTCAAAGGGGTAACCGCAGGATTAGGTCGAATGCCGCGCAGAAGGGGGTAGAAGTTGGAGTCTCCTCCTGGATCCCCTTCGAGCATGACCTTCTGCCCCTCAGGAGAGAGGACGAAGTCGACAAAACGCTTGGCCTCTTCGATGACCTGCGGGCTGGCGTGCGCATCGATTCCAATCACCCCTGGCAGCAAGCTCACCGGATTGAGATAGATGAGCTCGACTGGCTCCTTTTTGAGCATCGCCCCCACTCCTGCCGAGCTCTGAACGATCGCGATGCCAATCGCCCCGTTATAGAGCGCCCTCAGGGTCACTCCGTTCGTCGCATAGACATGCAGACCGTTCGCCTTGAGCTGCTCGAAAAAGGCCTTGCCTTGCTTCTCGCCACCGAGGTACTGCATGAGACCAGCCACCAGGGGATAGGTCGGACCCGAGATGGCCGGATTGTTCATCCCGATCAAGCCGCGGTATTCCGGCTTGAGGAGGTCATGCCAGGTGCGCGGGGGCTGATGGACAATCTGGGTATTCACCACCAGGATTCCAGCAAACGTCGCGGAGACAGCCACATAGGCCCCATCCGGAGGTTGAAGCTCGCGCCCCATGGTGTTCCAGTCAGCCCGAGGCTTCCACTTGAGGAGTAGTCCCTGATCCGCGAGGGCCCGCATGGCCTCTGCCCCATCGAACCAGACCACTCCCCACTGGGGATGCTCCCGCTCCGCTTCCACCCGAGCGATGAGGGGGCCAGTGCTGGAATTGACGAGCTCCGTCGGGATGCCCGTCGCTTTCTAGAATGCTTCCATAACAGCTTGATCGTAGCCCTGAGCAGAGTAGACGACTAAGGGAACCGGCGCCGCCCACGCCACCGCGCTCAGGGCCAAAGAGATCCAAAGTGCTCGACGCATCATTCCTCCTCAGGGCTTCAGCCTAAGGAGGCCTCGTCAACCTGCTGTCAGAAGATGCGCTTACCCAGCAAACTAGCCGCCAGCTCCACCATGATCCGAGCTGTGCGGTTTTCCCGATCAAGGATCGGATTCACCTCCACCAGGTCCAAGCTGGAAATCCGACCCGAATCGCTGAAGAGCTCCATGAGGAGGTGGGCTTCCCGATAGGTGAGCCCACCTGGCACCGGGGTCCCCACGCCAGGAGCGATCTCTGGATCCAAGACATCGGCATCCAGGGAGAGATGGATCCTAGGAAGGGCAGAAAGCCGCTCGAGGGCTTCTTCGGCGATTCGAGACATCCCCATGCGATCAACTTCCTTCATCGTATAGAGAGTTGGCCCGGCCTGACGCAGGAGCTCGACCTCGCCGGGGTCAAGACTGCGTACCCCGATGAGGACAACGTGGCGGGGATCCACCCAGGGGCCCCTCTCGAGGAGGCGAGGGTCGCCAAAACCGCAGAGGGCAGCCAGAGGCATCCCGTGGATGTTCCCGCTGGGGGAGGTCTCAGGGGTATTAAAGTCTCCATGGGCATCCACCCAAATCACGCCCGTGGGAACCCCTTGAGCGGCTCCCGGCACCGATCCCATCGCGATCGAGTGATCTCCTCCCAAGACGATGGGAAACGAGCTTTCTCCTTGCAGGGCCTCGCGGAGTTCGAGGCAGGCCTTATGGATTGCCGGCAAGTAGGCCATACCTCCGGGCTCTTGCCCAGACCGCCGAAGGCTCTCTACGACCGGGACATCGATATCACCGTGGTCAACGACGTGATAGCCCAAGGCTTCCAACGCCTCGTGGAGCCGGGCGTAGCGGAGTGCGCTCGGGCCCATGTCGACCCCTCGCCGGCCTGCTCCGAGGTCCATGGGCACCCCAAGGATCCGAATCTCCTTCACTCCCCTATGCTACCCACAGCGTTGACCCAAAGGCTCGGAGCGACTAAATTGAGGCGATGGAGCTTGACCTTCCGGGGATCAACGTGGCGCGTTTGCTCCGTGAGGGAGGTAGCGTCACAGCCCAGGGAACCCTCTTCGGAAGCCTGACTTCGGGAATCCATAGCCTCCCCATCGAGCACCTCGATTGGAAGGTGGAGGTACAAGCGGTTGGATACCTCGAGTTCTGGCTCTCAGCCCGCCTGAAGGGCGTTGCGCTCCTCGAGTGCAGCCGCTGCTTGGAGCCCGCCCCCACCCCCTTAGAAGCTCACTTCGAAACCCTACTCCGCTATCAAGCTGGCCTTAAAGAACCTGAGCTCTTAGAGGAAGAAGACGAAGACATCCTCCTGTTCGGCAACCCTCAGATCGACCTGAGCCCCATCCTCTACGAGGCTTTCTCCCTCGAGCTGCCGCTCACCGCACTGTGCCGCCCCGACTGCCAGGGCCTCTGCCCCGTTTGCGGAGCCAATCTGAACCTCCATCCCTGTGGGCATTCCCAGAGCCATCTAGCCCATCCTCTGATCTCTCTCAAGGGCCTGCTCTAGCTGTTGAACCTCAAGAGGCCAAGAGGTAAGATGCCAAGCTGACTGCCCTCGGGCCACCCGAGGGTGCTTGAGGAGCTCTTTATGTCGAAGCATCCGGTACCCAAGAAGAAAACCTCTAAGGCCAAGAGGGATGCCCGTCGCAGCCACCACGCCCTCAAGGCCCCCACGCTGGTCAGCTGTCCCCAGTGCAAGAGCCCTAAACCCCCCCATGCGGTCTGCCCTTCTTGTGGCTACTACGACGGGCGGAAGGTGCTCGACGTTTAACGACCATGCGGGCGGGTATCCTCGCGCTGGGAACCTACGTTCCTTCGAAGATCCTCACCAATCAGGACTTCGAGACCTACCTGGACACCTCGGACGAGTGGATCGTTTCCCGCACCGGGATCCACCAACGGCGTATCGCCTATCCGAACGAGTTCACCTCCACGCTGGCCTTTCGAGCAGTGGAGAATCTCATCGAGAACCATGGTCGTGAGGCGCTCGAAGGAGTCGATGCGATCATCGTCGCGACGAATACTCCCGATGCGCTCTTCCCCAACACCGCCGCTCTGGTGCAGCACCGCTTTGAGCTCAAAGCCTTTACCTACGATCTCTTTGCAGGGTGTCCTGGCTGGGTCTACGCGACCGCTCAGGCGACGGCTCTCATCCAATCCGGCCTCGCCCGCAAAGTCCTCGCCATCGGAGCTGAAGCCCTCTCCAAGATTGTGGACTGGAGCGATCGCTCCACGGCTGTGCTCTTTGGCGACGGGGCTGGAGCTGCGGTGATCGGTCCAGTCGAGGAAGAGTTCGGCTTCCGCTCCTTCGTGCTGGGCACTGATGGGTCGGGAGCTCAAGAGCTCATGATGGGCTGCACCGCTCCCCGCCTCCCCGATGGAACTCCTCTCAGCCGTACCCTTTACATGAACGGTCGGGAAGTCTTTAAGTTTGCGGTCCGGGTGATGAACAGCGCGAGCCTCGAGGCGATCCAGAAAGCTGGCCTCACACCAGACCAGATTCGGCTCTTCCTCCCCCACCAAGCCAACCTGCGGATCATCGATGCAGCCCGCGAGCGGCTCGGCCTCACCTGGGACCGGGTCGAAGTCAACGTCGATCGCTACGGCAACACTTCCACCGCTTCGATTCCCCTAGCTCTTCACGAAGCAGTCCGGCAGGGCCGCGTCCAGCGAGGCGACCACCTCCTTTTGGTGACCTTTGGAGCCGGCCTGAGCTGGGCAGCCAGCGTGCTCACCTGGTCGCTATGAGAGCGGCGCTCTTTCCAGGCCAAGGCTCGCAAGCCGTGGGTATGGGGCATGAACTCTATCAGGTCTCCCCTGCCGCTCGCCAGGTCCTCGATCAGGCCGAGGCCACCTTGCCGGGGCTTTTGAAGATCCTCTGGGAAGGACCCGAGGAGCAGCTTCGGCTGACCGAGCACCAGCAACCTGGGCTCCTAGCGGTGGGCTACGCAGCATTCCAGGCCTATCTCGAAGCTGGTGGCCTCCCCCCTCAGTTTGCGGCGGGGCATAGCCTTGGGGAGTGGACCGCTTGGGTGGCCGCGGGCAGCCTCGCCTTCGAAGAGGCTCTCATCCTAGTGCGCAAACGCGGCGAGTACATGCAGGCCGCGGTGCCCCCCGGAATTGGGGGTATGGCCGCCATCCTCAAGCTGACCCGCCCCCAAGTGGAAGAGCTGATCAAGGGCCTGGAGCTCGAACTCGCCAACCTCAACTCTCCTCAGCAGACAGTGGTGAGCGGTCCGCTCACCGCCTTGCAGGCCCTCGCTCCTCGGGTCCGAGAGCTCGGCGGACGCTTGGTCACCCTGCCGGTCTCGGCTCCCTTCCACAGTTCCCTAATGGCTCCTGCTCGGGAGCGGCTAGCTCAAGACCTCGCCCGTGTCGCCATCGCCCCCCCGCGCTTTCCCATCTATTCCAACGTGACCGCTCAACCTGAGGAAGACCCTGAGCGCATTCGCCAACTCTTGCTCGAACAGATCACCAAGCCGGTTCGCTGGGTCGAGATCCTTGAAGACCTCTGGCGACGGGGCGTTCGGGAGTTCCTCGAGTTCGGGTCGGGCAACGTCCTCTCCAGCTTGGTCGAGCGGACCCTCCCCGAGGCTCGAGCAGCCAGCCTCAACACCCCACACGACCTCCAGGCCTGGACGGGGGCTTCATGAGGCGCGCGCTCGTCACCGGATCCTCGCGAGGTATCGGCCGAGCTATCGCCCTCGAGCTGGCCAGCCGGGGCTATGCGGTGGCCCTCCACTACGCATCCCGACGGGAGCTGGCCGAGGAGGCCGCCGAGGAAGCCCGCCGGCGAGGGGCTCCCCAGGTCGCTGTGCTCGAGGCTGACCTCAGCCAGGCCGAAGCGGCTTCCCGCCTGGTGAGCGAGGCCCAGGAGGCCTTGGGAGGCCTCGAGATCCTGATCAACAACGCGGGCATCACGCGGGATGGCCTCCTTCTGCGGATGAAGGATGAAGACTGGGAAGCTGTGCTCCAGGTCAACCTCAACGCGGTCTTCCGCCTTACCCGGGAAGCGCTCAAGTTGATGGTGCGCAATCGCTGGGGGAGGATCGTCAACGTGAGCAGCGTGGTGGGAATTCTGGGCAATCCCGGCCAGGCCAACTACGTAGCCAGCAAATCGGCGCTGATTGGGTTTACCCGCGCAGTGGCGCGAGAATACGCAGCTCGCAACATCACGGTCAACGCCGTTGCTCCTGGCTTCATCGTCTCCGAGATGACTGGGAGGCTGCCCGAAGAGGTTCAGAAAGCCTACCTTGCCCAGATCCCCCTAGGCCGCTTCGGCACCCCAGAGGATGTCGCTCACGCAGTTGCCTTCTTGGTCTCTGAGGAAGCCGGCTACATCACCGGCCAAACCCTCTGCATCGACGGGGGGCTCACCCCCCACTAAAGCGCCGGATTGAAGAGGCGGGCATACTCCTCTACGGCAAACCGATCGGTCATCCCGGCCAAATAGTCGCACACCGCCCGCTCCCTTCCTTCCAGTTCGGCCGCCTGACGGACTTGAGGCGGGAGGAGCTCGGGGTGGCGGGTATAGGTCGAGAAGAGCTGCTCCAGGACCTGCTGGGCCTTGGCAACCTGCCGCAAGACTTCGTAGTGCTGATAAAACGAGGCGTAGAGGAACGCTCGCAGGCTTCGGAACTCGCCGAGCAGAGAGGCTGGCAACTGGGCCAGAGGTTGGGGAGCTCGCCGGACATCCTCCACGCTCGCGATCGAGCCTCGCTCGAGGGCCTCGTGGGTCGCCTGGGTCGCCGCGGTGATGAAAAGACCCAGAAGCTCACGGATCAAGATCCTACGCTCGGGCTCACCCAGACGAGGAAGGTCGATGCCCAGCTCGCGGGCTAATTCGAGGAGGAGCGGAACTTCGCTCAGCTGAGCAGGGAGCAAGAGCCCAGAGCGCAATGCGTCGTCGAGATCGTGGACGCTATAGGCGATCTCATCGGCAAGGTTGACGATCTGAGCTTCCAGCGAGGGGCGCAGGCCGGGATTCAGACCCTCCGAGGGAACGTCGTAGGCCGTTTCGTGCTTCATGATCCCCTCGCGAGCCTCCCAGGTTAGGTTGAGGCCGCGAAAGCCAGGGTAGCGCTGTTCGAGATGGGTGACGATCCGATAGCTCTGCTGATTATGGTCGAATCCGCCAAAGTCCCGCATGAGCTCATCGAGAATCCGCTCACCGGCATGGCCAAAAGGCGGATGCCCCAGATCGTGAGACAGAGCGATCGTCTCGGTCAGATCCTCGTTGAGCCCCAAAGGGCGAGCGATCGATTGGGCTACCTGAGCCACCTCTAGGGTGTGGGTCAGGCGGGTCCGGTAGTAATCCCCCTGAAGGGCGACGAAGACCTGGGTTTTGTACTCTAGCCGGCGGAACGCGGTGGTGTGGAGCACCCGATCGCGGTCTTTTTGAAAGGCGGTGCGGAAGCGAGACTCCTCTTCGGGATATTCCCGGCCCCGACTCTTCGCCGAACGCTCAGCGTAAGGGGCTAGGAGACGGTCTTCTCGGGCTTCCAAAGCTTCCCGGCCAAGAAGCATCTAGATCCTCTTGAATAAGAGCACCGCGTTCATCCCACCAAAGCCGAACGAATTGGAGAGGACATAGGTGACCCGCTGCTCCCTTGGGGTGAGCGGCAGATAGTCGAGATCAAGTTCGGGGTCGGGGTCCTCGAGGTTGATCGTCGGAGGAAGGATACCGGAGACCAGGGCCTGCACGCTAGCAATCGCCTCGATGGCCCCAGCAGCTCCAAGCATGTGACCCGTCATGCTCTTAGTTGCGGTGATGGGGATCTGATAGGCCCGCTCTCCGAAGACCTGTTTGATGGCGAGCGTCTCCGCTCGATCTCCAGCCGGGGTCGAGGTCGCGTGGGCATTGATGTGGCCGATCTCCTCGGGATTGACTTGGGCATCTCGCAATGCAGCGCGCATCGCTAAAGCGGCCCCTTTACCTTCCGGATGGGGTTCGGTGATGTGGTGCGCATCGGCGCTGCGGCCGAAGCCGACTAATTCTGCGTAGATGCGAGCTCCCCGAGCTCGAGCATGCTCATAGTCTTCGAGGACGACCACCGCGGCACCCTCCGAGAGGACGAAGCCATCTCGGCTCGCGCTAAAAGGACGGCTGGCCCGTTCCGGGGCCTCATTACGGGTTGACAGGGCCCGCATCACGTCAAAACCCCCTAGGGCCATCGGGGTGATCACCGCTTCGCTGCCTCCAGCCAGCATGATCTTGGCCTCACCGTGCTGGATAGCCCGGAAAGCATGGCCAATCGCATCGGCCCCCGTCATACAAGCAGTCACTGCTGTCGAGGTAGGGCCCATCAAGCCATAGCGGATGGCCAACTGACCGGAGGCCATGTTGGCGATGAGCATGGGAATGAAGAAGGGGGAGAGGCGGTCGACCCCTCGTTCGAAGTAAACCCGAGACTGCTGCTCCCAGGTCTCCATCCCTCCGATCCCCGAACCGATGAGGGTGCCGATTTGCGTGCGATCCTCCTCTTCTAAGTTGAGGCCGGAGTCCTCGAGGGCGAGCTGGGCTGCGATGAGAGCCAGCTGGACAAAGCGGTCCAGCCGACGGAGCTCCTTGCGGTCAAAGTAGGCCTCCGGGTTGACGTCGACCTCACCTGCGATCTGGCTACGGAGCGGGGAAGGGTCGAAACGGGTGATCCTGCGGATCCCGCTTTTTCCCTCCAGTTGGGCCCGATGAAACGCTTCGGCTCCGATGCCGATGGGAGAGACAGGGCCCAGTCCGGTGACCACAACACGGCGCATGGTCTAAAGTATACACAAGCTCCTAGCAGCCCACTCCTGGTCTTGTTATACTCGGTTAGGGTGATGGGGTCCACCGTCAACCGCCCCTCGGGGCTGATGACTCCTACTCGAGGAGGCCCTATGCGGTTCCTTCGGCGCCCACCCAAACCACCCTCCGCGCAAGACAGCCTTCAGTTGCGTCTCGCCGAGCTCGAGCGGGATCTCGAGTTCTATCGAGAGCAGAATGAGCGCCTCGCTCGCGAGGCAGCCCCAGCGCTCAGGGAGAACTCGGTGCTCCGCTACCAGCTGTCCAAGTGCCACTCGGATCGACAGATCCTCGAGTTCCACCTTCAGGGGGCGCGGGCCGAGGCTAATGCGGCGCTTCAGCTCCTCCAGCAGCTCAACCCAGGAGGCCGCCCCTCCAGCGATCAGCTGCTCGAAGCCATCCTTCTCCTTTGTTTTGAAGCCCGCAGCTTGGGCCTCAGCTTCCTCGAAGACCTCGAGGACGAGGCTCAGGCGATGTGGCGGAGCGCACGGGGAACTTCCTGGACCTTTGACCCAGCCCGCTGGCTCACCCTACGCCTTGGAGGCCTGGTGGCTGCTTTAGGAGCTTTCGAGCAGCGCCTCCTTAATGAGCAGGGCCCCGAGGGTCTGCGCTCTTTGCCTCCTCTTGCCGCCAAGCTCCATCAGCGCTTTGAGGAGCTTACCCGTGCGCCTTCTGCTCCTCGCTGATGTTCACGCGAATCCCTGGGCGTTGAGCGCCATCTTTGCCGAGGTTGGCTCATTCGACCATCTCCTCTTCGCTGGAGACGCAGTCAACTATGGGCCTGATCCTCAAGGAGCCCTCGAGCTCCTCATCGAACACCAAGCCGTTTCGGTGCGAGGCAACCACGATCACGCTGTTGCCTTTCTCCAAGCAACCGGAGCGAGTTCGGCCAAAGCCCCTCTAGCAGAGGCGCTGCGGGACTGGACACGGGAGCAACTCTCTCCTTGGACCCTTCGCTGGCTTGTCCAGACTCCGCTCAGCCTGATCTGGGAGTTCCATGGCCTTCGCATCGGCCTCGTACACGCGACTCCTCAAGATCCCCTCTACGATTATCGCCTGCTTCCCCAAGCTCCGCCCGCGCTCTTAGAGGAGCTGATCGGGCCCCTCAACGTGGATCTCCTCGTGGTCGGCCACACTCACCTCCCCTTTGTGAGGCGCATCGGGAAAACCTGGGTCGTCAATCCAGGATCCGCAGGTCAACCTCTCGATGGTCATCCAGAAGCTGCTTACGCCCTTTTTGAAGGGGAAGAACCTCAGCTGGGCAGGGCAGCCTACGCTCAAGGCCCGCTGCTTGAGGCACTCGATCAGCTTCCCCTCACGGCAACTGAGCACTCCACCCTCCAGCGCATCTACCTCGAGGCCCGGCTAAGCCGTTCCTAGGTACACGACAAAAGCCTCATACAAGCGTGCAGTTCGTTTTTCCTGGCTTCTGCAGCAAAGAGAAGCTGGCGT
>OGCG01000321.1_pt1 | contig 31649 bp, 25 predicted proteins | sample 1570061 | NCBI WGS metagenome assembly OGCG01 (sample SAMN06268698, study PRJEB24515) | hot springs metagenome | isolation source: Joseph's Coat, Yellowstone National Park, Washington, USA | place: USA:Joseph's Coat, Yellowstone National Park, Washington, USA
TCACATAGAATGACTGACTAAATTTACGGTCTGACATATTTATCCGTTGAAAATTTTAGGCAACTTCCACTAAATTCGCCCCCGTAGACAGCAGGGCCCGTCAGGGCCCGTTTACAAATCAGTTTACAAGGTGAATAATATGATCAAGATAGAGTCAATTACCATGAAACTCACAATGTAAATGTGGAACACTTATTTCGTGAGTTTTAAGGTAATTAATGGATGCTTGATTTCCAAATTCACATTAGATAACTGATAAATTTTATGGCCATACATATTTATCTATTATGATGCTTCATTAATTTAATTATCATTAAATTAATGATACATCATGTTGTGATTTTTTGGTAATTAATGAACTTTTGATTTCCATATTCACACAAAATGACTGACTAATATTATGGCTACACATATAATAATCTAGGGACCATTTACAAAACAGTTTACGAGAGAATTACGAAATCAAAAAATTGTAAATTAAATGAATATGATAGTTAATTTCAATGTTTTATATTTTAAAATTAAATATCCATAATTTTATTCGATGATTTTAAAAATTGAATATTTAATTATTATATTATAAAATTAGAAAAATATTCAATATGTACAACATTAAAGAATTTACCTGTAAATATGAAAATCTTAAAAATGAATGTGATATTGATGGTATTTTAAAATTATGTGAAAATACGCTTAATGATATCACTAAATATATTGATGATAATAATAAACTATGCAAACAAGAATTAATTATCATTAAATGTCTTATGGAATCTATCCGTATCATAAAAAATCCTCATATTTATTTCGAATTAAAAATCGATAAAAATGATGTTCAAAAATTAATCATTGAATTGTTTCCAGAAGTATCATCAAATTTTATTAAAAATTTTATCAAAGATTGTAAAGAAGATACCAGAAATTATTATAAAAATAATAATATATATTTACATTCGATTTCTAAAAATCGATTAGATTTTAAAAATATAATTGACTCAAATTATTTGAATAATTTTAAACTAGTAAAGCCTTTAATTCATAAAGGGAAAACTTATATATGTAAAGATACAAAAAACACTAATATTTGTTTTACCATCACCAATGATATCCCATCTGATGACATTTTAATTCCTTTCGGAATAATTAAGAAAGGATCTGATATAATAGATTATATATTTGATAAAATAATTCAAAATTTAGAAATAGAATTTATAAATATTTGTGAATATGGCCAATCTAATCGTCTGATTCAATATTCTGGTTATCAGATTAATAAATTAACTAAGTTTTATATAGCTGAAGCAGGCATCCTAAATAGTTATTATTAAATGAATTTAAATTAAATTTTATTGAAGGGGATCCTTAATAATTTATTATTAAATAATTTTAGGATTTAAAAAAAGTATGATTCAATGTAAAATTTATGCTTAGTATTAAAGATTTTACCAAATTTTCAAATTCACATTAGATAAGTGATGGATTTTATAGTCATACATATTTATCTATTGAGATTTTTAGACATTTTCCACTAAATTCGCTTCCCATAAACAGTAGGATTGTTTATAAATCAGTTTGTAGAGTGAATGACATGATCAAGTTATAGTTAATTACCATGAAACTCACACATAAATGTGGAACTTTTATATTGTGAGTTAAGAATACTTGATTTCTAAATTCACATGAAACGACTGATTAAATTTACGGCCATACATATAATTATTGGAAATTTTTGATGGCTTCCATTAAATTTGTTTCCATAAACGGCAAGGGCCGTTTACCAATCAGTTTGTAGAGTGAATGACATGATCAAGTTATAGTTAATTACCATGAAACTCACATATAAATGTGGAACTTTTATATTGTGAGTTTTTGGGTAATTAAGAGTACTTGATTTCTAAATTCACACGAAACGACTGATTAAATTTACGGCCATATCTATAATTATTTATTGGCTTTCACTAAATTTGTTCCCATAAATGACGGGGGTCGTTTACAAATCAGTTTGAAGAGTGAATAATAGGGTCAGGAAGTAGTCAATTATCATGATATTCACAACGTAAATATAAAATATTTACATTGTGAGTTTTTTGGGTAATTAATAACATTTTGATTTCTAAATTCACTTGAAATGATTGATAAATTTTATGGTCATATATATTTATCTATTGAGATTTTTTAGTTGGCTCCTACTAAATTTGCCCCGTAGATAATAGTGACCGTTAACAAATCAGTTTGTAAAGTGAATGACGTGACCAAGATGTAGTCAATTACCTTGAAACTCACAATATAAATGTGGAACATTCGTTTTTGTGAGTTTTTAAGGTAATTAATAGATACTTGATTTTCAAATTCACAATAAATAACTGATAAATTACGTAGTTATACGACCATATCTTATTTTCTGTAGATAGTAAATTAATGGTCAGACATAATTATTTTATCTAATATTGCCCATTAAAATTATATCTTATTATTTATGCTGTTTATACATTACGTATTATTTGTATTTGTTACTATTTGTGTCTGTACTATCTGTACCATCCGGGCTATCATGGCCAACAATTGTAATTTTGTACGGAAGCCCAAGTTCATGTTAATCCGGGTTCTGTTAATGATATCCATGAACCGGAGGCGTAGAGATTCTATGGACTGTGAGGACCCTAACTGTAGAGATTCTGCCAACTCTTCTGCAGATAATGTCATGAGCAGATAGTTCAAGGAGATGATTATATCCTGATAATGGTAACCCTGCGCCCGCAAATGGTCCACCTTTTGGACAACTTTTTTCATATCTCCTTGAACAATCAGGGGGAATATATTGCGCATCTCCATCGGATCGGGTATCCGACAAATTTGGAGTACACAGGTTTTGTTAATCTTACCATAGGCAAAGGCCGTTACCTGTAGAATATTAATAGCCTTGCGCAGGTCTCCGTCGGCCAGATATGATATCAGATTGGCACCCATTTCGTGACAAATGATCTTCTCATGTTTACATATATGACGGAGCCGTGCAACGATCTGATCCCGCGTAAGCATAGGGAATCTGATTATCTGACAAAGGCTCTGTATGTCCTCAATAATCCGCGAGGATTCGTTACACGTAAAAATGAAACTACATCTTCTGCCAAATGTTCGGATCATCCGTGAAATATCCATCTGACATTTCGGGGTCAAATTATCCGCCTCATCGAAGACGATGATTTTGGACCCTGGTAGGTTACGTTTGCAAAATGGGGGTATAATATTGACGATCATTTTAGTGCTCCGGTCTTCGGCCGCGTTTAGTTCTAAATAGGCATTCGAAAAATTATTCTTCAGAATGCTGGCCGCTAGGGAACGTGCACAACTACTCTTCCCGACACCCGATGGTCCGGTGATGATCAGATGGAATTGTGCTTTTTGTACAAAAACTTGCAGTTGATGTTTTAACCGGTCATCCAATACTAGGTCCTCGAGCTTTGAGGGTCGGTATTTTTCGATCCAAGGAATGCTATTTTCCATATCCTCCAGATCTATATGATTAACCTTTAATATTGAAAATCAATTTTCTTCACTATGAATAAATCATGGACTGATATATGTCCAAACTAATCAGCTGCAACATACATGGGGCTATCCGTGTGAGCGCCCTGGCGCTCCGCATCATCGATACGTTCGAGTTCCAAAGATTACGTGACATCAAACAGCTGGGCCTCTGCTATCTGGTCTATCCTACGGCGGTCCATACTCGTTTTGAACATTCATTAGGCGTCTATCATCTGGCCGGCAAGATGCTCGACATTCTGCTCCAAAAATATCCCGTCCAGGAGTACGAAATCCCTGGTCTGGGGCGCCGATGGTTGACCCCCAAGCTGGCAGAGTACATTAAGATAGCCGGCCTCTGCCATGATATTGGCCATGGACCATTTAGCCATATATTCGACCATCTGGTGTCAGGGGTCGACCATCCTAACCGGAGGCATGAGGTCCGTTCCTGTCTGATCCTGGAAAAAATCTGTCGTAGGATTGGTATCAAACAAAAGTATATAGACTTCATGAAATCGATCATCCATCCGGGCCCGGAGCATGTAGGGGCCCTCTACCAGATAGTCTCCAATAATCTCAACAATATTGATGTCGACAAATTCGACTATATCATACGTGACGCCCTCAATCTAGGACAGAATGTCTCTTTTGACCCAAACCGCCTCATCAATGAGATCATTATTGATATCAAGGGTAATATTGCCTTCCCAAAACATTCTAGTATTAATGTCTATGAACTTTTTCATAGCAGATATCTCCTGCACAAAAAAGCATACCATCACAAAACGGTTAAAATTCTGGAAATCATGGTCCAGGATATTTTTAGAATGATGGACCCCATACTACATATTTCCAACTCCATCCTTGATATGGAGGAATTCTGCCGTTATACGGATCATAGTATTTTTTCCCAACTTATATTACCCGAACATCCATTATCCCTGACCGGCGCAGCCCGCATTTATGAACGTATACATTTGCGTCATTTTTATAAACTGTTGGCACAAGATGACTCTCTAGAACGTTTGCAGGAATATCAGAAAAGCATCCAAAATGTTTTTAAAGTTCCGCCGGACCAATTGACCATAACTATTTGTGAGATTGGCTTTGTCAATCCTGACAAACCAGACCCTTTTGAGAATACATATTTTTATGATAAAAAGGAGGATGGACATACTTTTGTACTCCAGAAAAAGTATTATTCCAATCTAATCGGCAGGTCATCCGAAACTTTTTACCTGCTCCTACTCAAAGATGAACAATTCGAACAGATAGTCCCTTTTATGCGGGACTATCTTAAAAAGTTGAAAATTTAATATTATTCTTCAAATCTGGACAGATAGTTCCATACCTATGGAACCTATAGAACGTCGGTGGTGTCGGACCTGTGAACGTTATCGGAAAGTAGAACGTTTCACAAAATATTCGGCCATCTGTTGTACCTGTGAGGCGGCTTTCCGATCCATGTCCAAACCATTATACCTTATATGTGATATCTGCCACCAAAAAAAATTAAGTGTCCAATTTTATTATTTGGTACGCCTTGGTCCAGAAAAATATCGGAACGTTGTTTGTCGTGCCTGCAAAAAAAAGCATAAGGAAGTCTATATTTATTGTAAACGGATGGCCGATCGCTACCGGGCCTACAAAAACCATTATTATCGACATTCATCACTCTATCAATCAGTGGGTGCATATGACCTTTATCGTATCTATCTGGAACAGGAGGGACGCTGTGCCCTTTCGGGAAAGTCCCTCACCTGCTATCTGGCCAATAATAATACAATCTTTAAATGTTATCCTGATAATATGATACTGCAGGTAAAATCCCCAGAGATCGGATTTACACCCGAAAATATCCAGCTGATCTGTGCCTCCATGGTCCATAATGTAAGGGGACCAACGTATCCAACCCCGGGCACACGCGCTGTCCATCATAATAGACCGTCAAATAATCCTCTGATGGATGCCTTGGAAAACCCACCCCATGATTTCCCCTATGGTTTTGACCAATATATTGTCCAGATTCTGGAGAATCAGAGCTGAACGAGAATCGTTAAAATTTGAAAACCTGAAATCCATTTAATCTTTTATATAATAAAAGGTTAAATGGGTATCCGAGGATTATTTTCCCTTATCAAAAGGATGGCCCCTAACGCTGTCCGTGAACGTCGTTTTTCTGAATACAAAGGTATTAAAATCGCTGTGGATGCCAGCCTGCTCATCCATCAGACAGTGATCGCCCTAAGGTCCGCGGGACGGGAGCTGACCAACCTAGAAGGTGACCTGACAAGCCACCTACAGGGGATACTTTACAAAACTATTAGATTTCTCGAAAATGGTATTATACCCGTCTACGTCTTTGACGGACGTCCCCCGCGCATTAAAATGTCCACCCTACAAAAACGTGCCCTAGAACATCAATCACAGGACCGTGAGGACCGTGAGGACCGTGAGGGCTGTGAGGGCCATCAGAACCGTCGGGGTCGTCAGAGAAGTCAGAGTCGTCAAAATCGTCGCCATTATGTTCTGACACGACAGGATGTTCATGAGGCCCAAAAACTATTAGAACTACTAGGGGTACCCTACCTGATGGCCCCGGGGGAGGCCGATGTACTCTGTGCCTGGATGGCCTCCAGATATGATTCTTTCGATCATCCCTATGTTAAAGGTGTTTGTTCGGACGACTCGGACATGCTCGTTTTCGGGGCGCATAAACTTTATAAAGGTATGCTCAGCGGAATGAACAAAAATGGGATCGTTCAGGAGATCAGCCTTCATAGGATCCTGATAGAATTGAACCTGACCCAGAATGAATTTATCGATATGTGTGTGCTTATGGGGAGCGACTACTGCAAGAATCCCACAGGTATCGGACCGTTTACCGCCTATAAATTAGTACAAAAATATCGTAACCTTGACCGGATTATCCGTTCGAAACATATTGATGACGAAACTGCCCAGTGCCTTCGTGAGGCTAGTTTTCATTATAAGACTGCACTCCAAAGCTTGGACCGTGATCCTAATTTTTTTGTAGACCCCCAAAGATTAAGGATGGGTCTTCCAGACATGGAAGGGCTCATTAAGTTTTTTTGTGAAAAGCATCATTTTGAACAGAATCGAATAGTTAAGGCTCTGGACCGGCTTCAGAAGACTTTAGGTCGTGTTGTATCCGTAAAATAACGGATCCAATCATCAGTTATGGGATTCTGGAAAGCCTGGAAAGAAAGCTGTTGGATGTTTAGTTTACGTACCAAAGTGTCATATTCGTCCATAATTTCTATGCCCAGGGAGACAGGATATTTATCCTTAGGACAAACCGGTACCTCTAATTTCTTGGATGGTTCGAGGAGCACCCAATAGATACTTCCCGAAACAGCAGTGGGATAAAGATAACTTTTCCGGAAAAAATGTGAACTATAATAAACCCATTCGATATCTATCTGTGACCGAAGTGTCTCCAATCTGATGGCCCAGGATCCTCCATTTGCGATGTCCCAAAGTCCCCCTGTCCCGAACCGAAAATTAATCCCTTTTTGGGTTAATTTGTTGGTCATTGTAGGTAGATCGCGTTTTCCAAAGTATTTTGGATAAACGTGCAATAAGATTTCAAGGATTTCGGGCAGGTCGCTTGAAACCTGGAATATTTTAAAAATACGCAAGATTTCCCAGACCTCTAGGACGCGCAGGTCGGTGGTTTGTACCCCTAACCTTTCGAAAATATCATGTACATCCACTTTACGATGGGGAAAAATACTATATCCAGCCCTTAAAAGCTGGGGTGATGGATATAGATCACAGACTAGATGCCATTGGGGTACACTTTTTGAAATAGGTACAGGATAGACGGTAATGGGTAGGGTCATTATCCTATGAATAGATATTATATTATTTGGGCATTTGGGTTAATGTGGCGAGCAATTTAAGCCGTTTTTGTCCACGGGTAAAATAATATTGACGGTGCCCCTTTCGGTTCGGATAATAGACCGGATAATAAAGACCTTCCGGGCTACGATAGAAAATTAGATAGACGGGGTCCCGACCTTTCCTAAGTTGGAGGATTCTAAACTGATGATGATAATGTGTTCTCCGGTCAATATCCTCACGGACCATCCGGTGGCGTAACAAGTAGACACTTGGATCCCGATGATCCCTTAACCTTTGGTAGATCCGATTGGCCAGCGGAGATCTGATACCCTTATCAATGTAAAGGTCCGCACCATAATAGGGTAGCATTACTTTTTCCGCACGTATCCGACCGTTGATCCCAATAATCCGGGAGGGCTCCAATAGTACATCTTTATTGTTCTTGCGTACCTCGTGGTCCTTGCGTATGTCTTCACGACGGAAAATATAGTAACGGTTCAGCCGGAGCAGATTGAAACTGGCCTGGGCGGCCACATCATGTTCCAGGGACCGGTAGTATTGGTGTACCTTCTGATATAGTTTGATGGGCTCCACAGGAACATTATTCTGGAAAAAACCCCGATGGATCTCAAAAAGATTGGTAAAAGAATCTGTTTCCACAAGCACCAGGCCACAATTTTGGCGGAGGCTCGATACCAAAAATTTTGGAAAGACCAAATATTCCCGCTGGTAGCTGATGTTTTTCGTTTCGTTCTCGAAGATGCTGAAAACATCGATGGCCGACCCTAAGTTTTTGGGCTCATTATATGCCCGGATGATCTCAAAAAAAACTTCTTCAAGGCCGTTATCATTGGTATATTTGAGGGTCATTTTGGGCGATTTTTGCAACTCTTGGTGCACCAAATCCCCATCGAAACAGGTTACCAAAAAATAGCCATATTGGTCCAAATGTTGGCAAATATTCTGGCAGAAGGTTTGCCAGGTTTTTTCGTCCGAAAGATAATAGTGGATGTTGAACTGACAGTTGATGCCCGAAAATGTATGGTTTTCCAGAAATTGGCGGATGTATTCTTTATTTTTAGGTTTCATCAAAGGATAGATTTTTTCCTGCGCCTCTAGGGTTAGGGGTGATCTGAGGTTTGCCTGGATAAAATACATGGGGAATATATTGGGAATTTTTCTCTGGATTTTTCGGTATGTTTGTAGTGCAGAATTGTTAGAATAAAAAAGTTTGTATTCGTCCCGGTCGATGCCCACGTAGAGTTTGATGCCGGTATGTACCATTTTATGCAGATCTCCACCCCGGCCACAGCCAAAATCTAGTACGCTCTCCCTCCCGGAAAAATAGCTGGAGATCATGTTGAGTTTAACCCAATTATGGAAAGCCCTCATACCCATCATACGAGTGGGGTCCGCCTGGTTAAACTGTCCGGGCAGGCGTGATTCGAGCAGCCCGTACTCTCGATTGTAACTGGACGGGTCCGCCAGATTGATCAGGTTGTCTAGTGTTACCGGATTAATAATAGAATGCCAGATCCTCCGGGCCACTGGGAGGGAGTTACCATAACGAGTATGGTAGCGTTGTACTGATTCTGTCTTATCATAACGGGTGCGTACAGGTACCCAGCGTACTAGAGGATCGGCCTCCTCAGCATGGTAGACGAACTCTACCACCGTACGATCGTTCAGAATATAACCCTCCTGGTCCAGGGCCCGGCCATTCTGGAGATAAATTTTGGCCAACTGATCCTCATATTCCACCTGGAAGGGAACAGGTTTCCATTCTCTCCCATGGACCAGGCCAACATAGAGCTGACATATTTTGTAGGGATTTCCGACGGTATGGGCAACATCATAATCGTAGAAAATAGCCTCTTGTCCTTGTTCATCCCTTAAGAATTCAATATAAAAATCGATGGAATTTTGGTCCACGGGCTTCCATTTGTACTCTACCGGGATGGTGTCCAGATCCTCCACCCGGTAGACGATCTGGTAGGGGGTGTTCATGGGGGTGAATATGAGCCCGTCCAGACGGTAGGCTGCGCGGGACTGGTAGACATACTGTTGCCAGATAACCGTCGCATAGAGATAAATTTCGGACGGGTCCACACCATAGGGTAAATAGTACACTTTTTGTGTGATCATGGGATATTGTTCTACCTCATTATAAACTTGACGGAACGTTCGCCAATATTGGTCTATTTGGACCTCATAATAGGCACGCATCTTGATCAAATCTAGGTCCCTATATTGTTCTAGATATTCTTGAAAAGGTATTTCTCTAAAATGTTTGCGTACAATTTCGCGTAGTTTGCGCAAACGGTGGACCAGTTGGTACTCTTTTTGGTATTGATAGTCCACACCGTCCGCGTAGACAAGATCGAAGGCCAGATAAACACCCTGTTCGTCCTGCATCCTACCGTCCAGCTCCCGGACCAGCTCACCGTCCAGAATAATGTCCGCTTCTTGGGCCAGGGTCACCTTTGTTTTTTTGACCCGTAGATTCTGGTCGATTAGATAGACCACTTTTTGGTAGACCATCAGAAAATGTCTCTCCCCATCGGCTTTGTCCACGACAGCATAACCGTTGGAAAGGAATTTAACCACATGTTGTACCTCTAAAGAGGCCGCATTACGTGTGGCCAGCTGGCCCTGTTTCTCCACATGGAGCAGTCTACGGTAATGATTGAGGACGGCCTGTGCCTCCCCATAGGCGACGGGCGACCAGGAATCCTGTATCTTGAGGAGTACCGATGTCACATGGTCCAGAAAATCCGTAACCATGTTGTCTATTTTGGTCTTCTCCGATTTTGTAGGGATAATCTCCAGCTCGAGCTCATATTTGGGCTGGACATGGTCCAGACCTTTTAGGGAGGCGGCCTGGAAGACCTCGGTCAGGTCCAGACGATATTGGTCCCACTGGAAACTTGTCCGGTTCCGGTGGCGGAAGAAGACACGATGTTTTTCCGGAGGCTTCACAGGACCCTCCTCCTCCTGCGTCAACCTTATGGTAAGATTATACTCCCGGATGATAATGCTTTCCGACCCACTATGTTTTTTAAGGTCTATCTGTACATCCGGGCCCGATTTTAGACTGTAAACATATTCCCAAAATCGTGAATCTAAAGGTATATATTCAAATTTTTTAAGGAAGTCTTCCATCATATTTCCCGAAAGAGTGACACGATAGTTATCATGTGTATCAGTTGTATCTATGATGACCAGACTAGTCATTGTGATGCCGGACAGTCTGTTAGCATAATATTTATGCAGGCGTGCATAATCTGCATATCCTAGATGATGATAGATGGCCTCAAGTTCGTAATTTTTTTGGGAATGCCATACATCAAACATATGGTACAACTGTTGGTATTGTTCTGCGCTTAACATTATAGTTTAATCCCATTTTCTTTTCTAAATATTTCATGGATCAATCAATTTTTAAAATAAACAGTAACCACTAGGGTAGCATGGTATAAATAGAATACCTGTACTAGGATCCGTAGAAATTTTTTTGGATCATCACGGATATCTCTGTCCGGACAATAATATTGATAAATTTTTCGGGAAACTTGGTAGAGCATTCTTTGCGACCGGTTAAATTTAACATGGCTAAATATTTGGTAGATATATTCTACCAAGGATGCGGGGAGCATGAGTCTGATCTTCTGGATTATTTTTTCCAGCTGGAATCCGTTTGTTTGTGCCATAACCCGATGGATGCGTCCATAATAGTGTTTATAAAGATATGCGTAGAGGTTGAACCCTACCTGGACGTTCTGGAGGTTAGGCCCGGGAGCGATGGAATCTATCGGGTTGAACTGTAATGATAACTGGCGGACATTTTGGGGGATTCTTAGACCGTGCAAAAAATTATGGGCCAGGTCCAGATAGGTCGCTTTGGGAAGATTATCCAGGCTGGAGAGTCGGTTGTCCTCCGCCATGAGCTCCTCCAGAGAGGAGAGTTCCGGGAGACGGGTAAGCTGGTTATGCGCACAATGGAGTACTCGTAGACAGGATAGAACAGGTAGGGTTGACAGTCGATTGTTGCCAATATTGAGATATTCGAGCCGTGTCCAGACGGGTATGGTGGACAGACAGTTGTCCTCGAGATTGGCCTCCTGTAGGGGTGGGCATCCTTGTATCCGGGTGAGCCGGTTGTGCTCCGCGTCCAGCACATGGAGTACTGGAAAATAGTCCAGATTTAGTTCTACCAGTCCATTGTCCGTACAATAGAGATTTTGACAATAGGGTAATAATATGTTTAGATCAATGCCCTGGTTAAAACTACAATCTAAAAATTGGAGCCGTGAACCACGATATTGGGGGAGTCCTTTAATACGATTGTGGCCTATCTGGAGGTGCCTGAGCCGTGGATAATATGGTATCTCCTGAAGCCTATTGTGGCCGGCATTAAGCTCCCGAAGGTTTGACAATATTTCTGCCCCAGGCAACTTTTCCAGACAATTATGGTCCAGATGTAATCTAGTCAGACCTGAAAAGCCTGGATAGACGGCTATATCTAATACTTTGAGACGCTGATAGCCGATGTCCAGATAGTGCTTTTTTGGATCATAATAGGTTGTCTCCGTATATTGTTCACTTTCAACAGAGTTGAACACATCAGGATAATAGTGTGAACGTGCATGCATATAATCCTTTAAATATATAGAATGGAGAAAAAAAAAAGGGAACTAACCTCAGTTTATGGTAGACGTTGTCTGACCAAATGTTATCCTAAAAACACAAACTATCTGCATCCTGTGCTGCTCACCACCATCAAGAGTACACAGAATTCTTGTGCCGTTCAGCCTATTTATGCCGAAAGACCCGACGATAAAAATGTACAGATGGGTAACATGAACATGCTGATCACCGACAAATGTCGTCTTGAAGATAATGAGGAGGCCGGTCCCCCTTCCGATCTCGGAATTATACTTCTAGGCTATCATTTCAGTGCCTATGATTTTTTGACCAAAATTTATGATCTGCACTCTTTCAGGGAAGTTATTAGCTGGACCCAGGACCACCCACATATTCCTGGGAGGACACGGGTTAGAATACATGAATGTGCTTGGCGCGTTTTTGGCCGGGACCCGGAGGGACTGGAACAGAGTGTCCTAGAATACTATTATCATTTTATCCGGGAAAAATGGTTGCCCGATTATGTTCGGGAGATCGTTCAAAATTATGCCCTGGACCTAGAACTTCCTCCGGGAGAAAAGTTGGAGGAACAAGTGCTCCATATCCTACAAAAACAATTTACTCGTCCATTTTTTATCGACTCTATCAAAAATTTTATCCAAAAAAATTGGGATATTTGGAATGAAATCCAGGATTATGGTACTCAGATTAAAAATTTTTTACAAGAACAGCTCATTGTACAATTAACAGGAAAATAATCTAATATTTAGAATATTAATAATGGAGTTTAGTCTGACACCTACCTATATAGACATGTTGGGCCCCATCTATCGTAACCCAAAGACCGGATACTGGATGGTGCCTGTGCTCACCTTTGAGGAAGGATTTATTCCGTTCTATATAGAACGGGACGTCCTCAATGAGGATCCGAACTATCATAAAAATGTGGTGCGCTATTTTTATCTGCAGCTTACAGAAAAATGGCTCTATCATGATTCCATTTTCTTCGAGCTCACCAAATATTTCCGCCTGGACAAGGAGGACGGGAAGATCCGGGTCAGTTTAGTTACGGACCCCAACCGATTGTCGCCACAGGCGTCCCAGACGGAACGTAACTATGTTCTTAAATATATTGAGAAATTTTTTGTCACCAAAAAATTGGTGGAACATGTACTCCGTAAATATGTGGCACGCCATCATGTTAAATGGTACGATCTTTTCTACAATAAGGATGGGATCAAACGGGAAATTGCCCACAAATTACAAAAGATAATTGTCCAGACCATTCAGGATTTGCAACGGGTTAACTTAAAATAATAATATTTAGATAAAAATAACATGAGCTTCTACCAATTTTATTTTACGGAACAACAAAAGTATGCACAACTATATGGTGAAAAAACCATTGTTTTTATGCAAAATGGGAAATTTTATGAGGCTTATTGTACGAAAGACCGTGGATATACGCGGCTAGAGGAGTTGGAGCCATTGTTGAACATACGCTTCATCAAAAGAACCGATAGGACTTCCGATACAGAACGTCCCAGCCAGTTTGGGATCCCGTGTGTCTCCATATCGAGGAATCTGGCTGCCTTGATAGAGCATGGATATACTATTGTACTCTTCGACCAGACATCCAGCGGTCGGGACATCCAACGTGTTTGTGTAGGCGTTTATTCGCCGGGAACCTATCTTTCGGAGAAGTCTGGACAGGATGTCCAGTACATCGTGACCGTCTATCTGGTGGAGGAGCCACAGCTCGGGGGCGGATCACTCCTAGCCTGTGGTGTGGGCATCCTGGACGTGACCCGGGGAAGCAACCTGGTACATGAATTTTATAGCTATCGGTACGACGAACGTTTTGCCCTGGATGAATTGGTCCGGGTTTTCCAAACATTCTGCCCCGTGGAGCTCATCTTCTATTTTTATCCCCATGGAGGTTCGCAATGGACCCTGGAGAATGTAAGTTCCTATCTGGAGCTCAACAAATATCCGAACCGTCATGTCTACCAGTATCAGGGCGGTCAGGGTCCGGACGGTCTTGACCTACTTCGTGAGGAATATTTTAAAATTGTCTACCAGAATGATTTCCTGGCCGAAAAGTTCGACCTGATGGGAAGACTGGGTATCTCCCGGCGCACCGGGCTGGGCGGAAACACATCGCCCCTCGAAATACTTGGTCTCGAGAGACGCCCCTATGCCCTGATAGCCCTGATAATCCTGGTCAAATATTTGGAAAAAAATAATGCCCTTTTGGTGCAAAATTTAAGGCCACCTAGTATCTATCTTTATGAACAGCATCTCATCCTGGGTAACAACGCCATCGAACAGCTTAATATAGTAGACTCGGCAGGTTTGGAAGTTTACGATGCACGGACCCGTAGTGTTTTTGATGTGGTCAACCGCACTAGCACCCCCATGGGCCGACGTTTCCTCCGAGAGGCCCTGCTCAATCCATTATCGCGGCTGCAACATACAAAAATCGAAGCACGCTACCAGATGGTCCATATGCTTAAGAGTCTTCCTGAGGGTACATTGGACCAGATACGTGAGGAACTGCGCAAGATCCATGATATGGAAAGACTACATAGGCGGATGGCCCTGGGTATCATTACACCCTATGAATTTTATCGTCTAGACACATTCTATGATGCCTCGAAAAATCTCTTAGGACTGCTCCAGAATATTAATATGCAATTATTGTCGGAAAAATATATGCAAGAATTTTGCGCCTATTACGAAGAATATCACCAGGTGTTCCGTCTGGAGGTACTGGCCGACTACCATAACTTTACCGAGGTCCAGAGATCGCCTTTTCAAAAGGGTGTTTGTCCACGGATCGACCGGATCGAACGCCGTATCAACCGTATATTTCGATCGTTGGAACAGCTCAAAAGCTACCTTAACGGGCTTCTTGGGGAGCTTGGGGACAGGGAACTGATTGTCCTGGAGAACAATGAACGGGACGGATACCATTTTACCGTCCCTAGGTCGCGCGAGGCATTGTTACGTAAAAATTTGGACGCACAATATGTCGGCCTGGTCTTCCGGGGACAAAAGAAAGGTAGGACCAAAATTTTTGTGGAGGAGGTTGTAGGGGATACGACCAGCCTCTCCCGTCTGGTCTCCCATCTGGCCAAACTGGTGAGGCGGGAGTTTGTCCAAAAAATGCTGTCCTATTATGCCCAACACCAGGAGATGCTCCATCAGATAACCCTTTTCATAGCAGAGTTGGACTTTTTGGTCTCAGGCGCCTTAGTGGCCCAAGAGTACCATTATTGCCGACCCAAACTGGACATGGAACATTCGGGCAGCTATTTGGTGGTCCAGGGTCTGAGACATGCCATTGTGGAAAGGCTTTGTCGGGAGTCCGAATATATACCCAATGATGTGCAGTTGGGGAATTTACCCGGTAGGGACGATGCCCATGGTATGATCATTTTTTCCGTTAATGGGGCCGGCAAAAGTGTCCTCATGAAGTCCATTGGTGTGGCCATTATTCTGGCCCAGATCGGCTATTATGTGCCCGCCGAATCTTTTGTCTACAGTCCCTATATGGCACTCTATGCTCGCATCACAGGCAACGATAATATTTTTAAAGGCCTTTCCAGCTTTGCTCTGGAAATGGTCGAGCTGGAAGCCATTCTGACGCGTGTGGGACAGCAGGGCGAACATACACTGGTTATCGGCGACGAGATCTGCCGTGGTACGGAAAATGTGAGCGGCATGGCCATTGTGGCGAGCGCGCTCGTGGAGTTGAGCCAGCAGAAGGCCAGTTTTATTTTTTCGAGCCATCTGCATAAACTGGTACGACTGCCTGAGATCAAGGCCCTCAAAAATTTACGCGTCTTCCATCTTAAGGTTGGCTACAATCTGGAGAAAAAATGTCTTGTTTTCGAAAGGAAACTTTCACCTGGTCCGGGACCAAGTGTTTATGGACTGATAGTCGCCCGGTACATTTTACGCAACCCTCGCGTCATCGGAAGGGCAGAGAGTATCAAACGACGGCTCCTGCACGAGGATGAACCTCCCATAAAAATGTCCAACTATAATTCGAAACTACTCATGAAACGTTGTACCATCTGCCACTATACACCCTACAAAGAACACCATAAAGAGTTAGAAAGCCATCATATTAATTTCCAATGTGATACTCTGCTCGACGGTAAAATTAAAAAGAAACCCTATCTAAAAAAAAATGAAATCTATAATCTGGTAGTACTCTGCCGGCGCTGCCATGTAATGGTACACCAAAAATATATAAAAATCTATGGTTACCAGGACACTACACTAGGCCCACTGCTCAACTACCGGATTGATCTGCCCGCACAGATCAAAATGGGGCTCCAGGAACTGGACACTATTGAAAAATCCTAAAAGATACAATTGTTTACATTAATCATTGATTAATGTGAACAAGAACCTATAAATAATGTCTATTATCTATAGATTGGATGGACAATCCGGTTAAAAATGCTTGTCTGAACCAGAAAAATGTCCAGAATATTTTAGAAACTATCAAGGAGTATATTCGCATGGATAAAAAGTCTTTGAGTCAAAAATCCATGGACAAATGTATCCGACTGATCTACAAAGTTATGGAACATAATATAGCACGCCTTTCAAGGGAACCACGAAATCACGAAGAACTATGGAAGATTGTAAATTATCTGAACGATTTGTGCGTACGGACCATTCTGGAGGCCATCCAAAAAAAGTATGCATCCAGATCACAAATACCAAACGATAATCATATGCCACTAAAATTTATGAGTTCCGTAAGGCACGTAGGATACACAAGTTCCGTAGGACACGGAGGACACGTAGGACACGGAGAACCCGTAAGGCACGTAGGACACGGAGAACCCGTAAAGCACATAGGACACGGAGGACCCGTAAGGTCCGTAAGGCACGTAGGACACGCAGAATCTGTAGGGTGCATAGAGCATACAATGATCTCCAACCCGGAAGGACGGGAGCAACCAATCTATACGAATAGGATGCGGGCACACGAAACTATGAACCAGGGACCCTCCAACAAAAGATATGTCCTAAAATCTGTTCCAGAATATAAACTACAACACGCACGGACAGTAGATCCGGTATCACAAAATTATGAACCTTACTTTCAGAATGATACCTATGGTACCCTGCATATAGAAGATGGACCACCACAAATGCGTCCGGGCTATCAGAGCAACAAAGAGATCAACAGTAAACTTCAGGAGGAGTATGAAAGGAAGCTGGCCGAGAGGCGCCAGATAGATATAGAGACCGGCCAGCCCAATGTGGGTAATTAATTTAAGGGTTCGAATCTATATAGTTATAAAATGGATCTTTTACAAAAACAGCTTTTTTCGAAGGCCAATATCGAATTTTTACTGGAGAATGTGGGGAAAGAATTCCGTCTAAGTCCACGTGCGGTCCCACGCTGTCGTAGGATGATCATACGACTTTTAGAGTTTCATCTTAAAAATCTATCCGCATCTGTATATCATCAAAAAAATTTAATGGTGCTCATCGATCAACTGAACCGCGAATGTTTTCAGGATATCATCCGATATCTTAGGTCTAGATATCCTCATGGTCAGATAGATCGATCTTATCCGTCCGATCGTGCAGATCAATTTGATCTCCTATCTCTATTGGAGCAGCCTGAGATTCTGGAAGTATTACTTTTTATTAAAGAGGACATTTTAGAAAAAAGTACCAAAGGGATTGAACGTATTCTAGACGGTTCTGAACTCTATGATTATCTAATATCCCACGCTCCACGAAAACTTATGCCGCCGGATAAAAGTGATCAGGTTCAGAATACGGACGATGATAAAACTAGTAACATTATTGGTAATAAAGCCATCAATAATATCGGCGATAAAGATGATAATAAAATCGATAACAATAATGCCAGTGATAAAACCGGCAACATTACCGGTAATAAAACCGGCAACTTTATCGGTAATAAAGCCGGTAATAATGCCAGTGATAAAGCCGATGACATTACCAGTAATAAAACCGGCAACAATGCCGATGATAAAACCGATAACATTGCCGGCAATAAAGCCGGCAACATTACCGGTAATAGAGCCGGCAATAATGCCAGTAATAAAACTAACTACATTACTAGTAATAAAGTCGGAAACATTACCGGTAATAAAACCGGCAACAATGCCGATGATAAAGCCAACAATAATACTGATAATAAAAATGGCAACATTGCCGATAATAAAGCTGACAACAATGCCGGTAATAAAACCGGTAACATTGCCGATAATAAAACTGGCAACATTGTCGGTAATAAAGCCGGTAACATTGCCGATAATAAAACTGGCAACAATGCCGGTAATAAAGCCGGTAACATTGCCGATAATAAAACTGGCAACATTGTCGGTAATAAAGCCGGTAATAAAGCTGGCAACAATGCCAATGATAAAGCCGGTAATATTACCGATGATAAAGCCGCCAACAATGCCGATAATAAAACCGGCAACATTGCCGATGATAAAACCAACAATAATGCCGATAATAAAACCGGCAATAATACCAATGATAAAATCAGCAACATTGCTGATGATAAAATTGGCAACATTGTCGATGATAATGATAAAGCCAAAAATATTGCTGATAATACTTCTGGCAACAATATTGGTGATAAGGCTGATAATAAAACTGGCAATGTTGGTAAAAGTGCAGGTGATAAGGCCGGCAATAATGCTGATAATAAAATCGATAATAATATCGGTAACGATGTTCATAACAATGTTATTGATGATGGTTATGCTATTAATCCTCTAACAATCGGTAGATCGGTGTACCAGGACATGGCCGTCCATAAGGACGATCAGGAGGCGGATTTGTATGTTAGATATGACCCTAAAAGCAAATCGGTAAATCTAAAAAATTTAAATCTAAGGTTGGACGATACGCGGAGGATCAAGGAGATCATTTTGGTGGACTATTATTTGCCCAGGAGCACCTATAATGTGACACGGTTTAACAATAAACTAATCGTTTCCTGTGGTACGGTTGAAAAAATAACATTAGTGCCCGGTAGGTACACGTGCAGCCAGATATTGGAGATGATTGGTGCAAAATTGTCCTTTATTAGGGTAGGATTTAAGGATGGGAAAGTTTGTATTGCCCATAAATTGCATGAAAAATTGGAGCTTATATGGGACAATGAATCGATCCTACCATTGTTGGGATTTAAGGAAGATGTCTACCGTGGACAGGAATCCTATCTTGCCCTGGGGACCTTCATCGAAGATCCTCAGGAGAATGTATATATTAGCTTTCCCGGTTCGTCCATAGAATCCATAGAACTAGTGTTAGGGCAAGAAACACGGATAGGGCGTAGTCTGCGCTCCTCTAGGATGGGTTTCTTTTTGAGACAGATGCCCCTCAGGCTGTATAATGTTTTGAAACAAACCTATGATTTTTTAGAACCCTTTTGGATCCGTTTCCATGTTGTCTACCTAAAACGTGTTTAGGATCACATTTGGGTCCCGGTCTTCCCGGGGCCGGATGGTTGCGAAAGTAGACATTACGGCAGGCATTAATCTCCTCAAAGGTGAGTGGATTCTGGATGATCTCCTGATAGCTCTCACCGGCAAGTAAACGGATCAGAAAGTTACAACAATAGACACCACATTCCGAGCTATCCTGCTGTATTTTTTTCTGATTGTAATGATAGTGTGCATTCTGCCCGGTCATCTGACGGTAATAATGTAGATAATTATTGATAACCCGTTCTATTTTGGATAATGGTTTTTTGCCCACCGGATCGAAAAAATAGATGTCACCCCGGTCTACATGAATGTAGAGTGCTACCCAATGTGAACCCGGGTTGCCATATTCATCAGTGTTGAAAATGATGCCCAATCGTTTACCACGATATTTGGCGAATTTGATATTATAGAGCGGACAAAAATCAAGTTCGTCACAGTTGGAGGGGACCGCTCCCAAAAAAATAAAATCTGGATACTCCTTCTCATACTGGCGCATGATATTTTCGATGTCTGTGGTACTCAGCCAGGCCTGCGGGTCCTCGGGTCCGATGGGCCGGTAGGATTCCTGGACCAGTTTTTTTTCCAAAGGAGTTAGTCCCTGATAGAAGGGCGAATCGAAAAGACAAAGTTCATGGCTACATTGTATCCGGTGGAGTAGCTCCCGAAAGGTGTCCTCAGGACTACCGATAGGAATGGGCTGTTCTCCCGGATGTCTTAACCTGTTTTTGACAAGATAACGGTTATAGGCATCCACCAGTACGCGTATTGCGTCCGCTCCAGGACAAGGGTTCCCATATCTTCCGGGTGCACAATAATTCATTAATTATGGGTAGATACTTTTTCACGTGATTTATACATTGTCCTCCAGGCACTGGGTTCACTGTAGAGCGGCCTATAGTTGGTCCCCGGATGTAATTTTTGGTACTCCTGATGTATCCATTCGAAGATTTTTTTAGAATCCTGCCGGTCTACCTTCTGGAGGTATTGGAGCAACCGACCGAGCAGGTCAGGATGCTTACGGTAGAAGAGCACATAGTCCCAAAATTGTTTTAATTTTGGAATTTGTCGGCAGAACCATTGTGTGTCCGCCCGGATAAGATGTCGGGAGGCCACTTTGAGCCGCCAGTAGATAACACGGTCCAAAAAATAATTCTGGAAGTCGGAGTCCTCCTGGAGGCGCATGGTTTCCTGGGCAATCCACTTTTGGACCTGGGCAGGGTCCATGTGCAACTTGGGCGGATAGATGTAGATGGAGTTGAGCACACAGGTTTCCTCGTTCTGGAGGTTGAGCATCTTCCGGGGGAACAGACGGACGAGACACCCTTTTTCGAGCATGGTTGTCCGAGAGAGGCCGGCAATCCCAGGATGTTCGTCCTGAAGATACTCCTGGAAGGAATCATACTCCTCTACGGAAAACTGGAGGAAATCGCATTCATCCAGTCCGGTAACGAATAGTTGTGTTTGTATCTGTACCATATAATAGTGGGGACAAATTTCACCATCCAATTTACCCTGCAATCGGATCCGCCGATATTTGGGAAATTTAATCTCGATGAGCCTCCCGACGAGCCGGGAATATTGACCGTCCAGGGTCTGCGGCCCACAAATACCGTCCGGACTGGCACCGATAAACGGATAGACTTCGCTCTGGAGAACCCCAAACTCATGGACCCTAATATTGTTCCGGTAGGCGTAGTACATACTACCAATCTTTTCATACTTTTTTCCATGGTGTACCGTCAGGTTGTCTTCATAGGGTTTACCCTGCCCACATTTTTCTAGAAGCAACTCGATGGGATATTTATAGGGATCCTCGTCCAGAACAGTTGCTATACTAGTGGCCGTGAGACAGGAGTTGCGCTGGCGATACCATTCCGGAGACCTCTGGGCATAACAAGTTTTTTGGAGCAACTTTTGGAACTGTTGGTACCTTTTGAGGTGGACTTCCTGAAAAGACTCTAGGTTGGGAACATCATACTGATGGTCGACAAGACCATCGCGAACTGATGTGTCATCGGCGAGCAATTCCGGACGATTATAGAGGCTACATTTGTTATATATATAGTACGGCTCCAACTTTCGTGCGACCAGATAGGTAACCAGCAACTTTGTTTTTTTACGCGATACAAACCCATCCTGCTGGTGCACATAACGTGTTACCTTTTGGATAACCTTATGATAATTTTGAAGTAAAGGTCCCTGTTTTTGTATTATCTTTTGCAATGCTCGATCGACCATGGTATTGTAATAAACGAGATCTTCCATCTACTCAATAGTTTTTATCATAAATTTTATATTCAATTTTCAAATTTAAAATTGATTTTTTAATTGTATTCGATTCCTCATAATAAGTATAATATTATACTAACCAGGATAGGTATTCAGATGCAATTACATTCGGTCTATTATTGTATTTTTTACAATTGTTGCGATAAAATATTCCAAAGATTTGCTCAAGTAGTTGAAGTACTCAACAAAATGAATGTTCAGGAGCAAAAAAATTACTTTAAAAAATGTGAACTTTGTTCTGTTGAACTTTGTAATTATTATTTAAATATGATATCAAGCTTGAAAAAATTTATAGAATCTTTAGGAAAAATAGGTACCCCTATGTTGATTATGGGTACATTAATGCACCATTTCAAATTAATGACCGGCTATTATTTGAACCAATTAGAACAGCATAATTTTTACAAAAGATTGGCCGTGGACCCTTTGCCCAAAAAATACTATATTACGAAAAAAAATAATGAAACATGCCTGATCAAAGTACACGCATACCTACCCGATGTGGACGAACCATCCGCTAAAAGACGTAGGCTAAACTAGATTTGAGAGCTTGTTTATCCATTTAATTAATTAATTAATTAAATGATTAGGTCGATCATCCTAAAAAAACGGAATTATCAGGACATCATGAACATCATCAATTAATCAATAAACCTAATAATTACTAGATATATGGCCATTTATCCATCAGCCATTCCAAATGTATCATTCATATCATTAATGATATGAATGATCTACAAAAAATATTAGTAGAATAATTAACCACATTTTGATTTTTTTTATATAGTCGTTCCAATAGACTAATGATTAACTATATTTTGATGATCTACATATTAATGGTTTCATCCGGAAGGGATTTTATTGGTGGACAAGTGATAAATGTTTGGATACATCTTTCCAAAAGTTGGTTCTTTGAAAACATAGACGAGCATTCTGAGCAACGGATGGAGTAATGCAAGACGCGTTATCATACTAGGATCCCTAGAAATGAGCCATTGATAGAGTGGATTCTCCAGAACAGGTGGTGATCCGGTTGCGATCATTTCTAGAAAATGGGACATTTTTTCTACCTCTATAGAATTGATCATAGATACCATACTGAGATAGTCATGATAGATCTCAGGATACTTTAAATATAACTTTTTTAATGTATTTTCTAGACGGAAAAGTGCCAAACGTAGATTTGCGGTGGACATCCGGGCGGATTCTTTTTCGCTAATTCCTGGTTCTGTTTGCTCGAGGATCTCTTCACCAATAATCGCCAATTTTTCATGGGCCTGATCCTGATGGATTTCTACCAAGAATGTACGCGGTATCCGTTGTGCAATCGCCCAAGAGAGATCCTCCAGAACGATCGCTGGCGGGTTGTCCGACCATAATAACGGACGTCCCATTTTGGGAACCATTCGTAGGACTACTAGTAATGTTACATGTCGCCCCAAAGATAAGGATAAAGGGATATAGGTGTATGCCCTAATGTTCTTAGAGATTGGCGAAATACTTTTCCGGACCAAAAGTTCTATTAGCTCCTCAAAAGTTTTATCTATTTCTCTGGAAATTTCCTTTAATATATGGTAAACTTTTCCCATTAAATATTTATGATAAAATCTTATCTATAGATATAAAATGAACTCTGCAATGCCACATCTACATTATCAATCTTTTTATGACTGGAGCAATTCTGATGCCTGGAACAAAATGTTCAACAAAATGTTCCAGGAACTAAGTCCTAATTTTTGGACGCCTTGTTGGGATCAGCATAATATAGTCTACTACCCTCCAGACTCTCGCAAAACGAAATTTCTGCCCGCCCAAACGACTATGAATCCTATGGTTCCAAATACCCAACAGGTTGGGGGCGCATCCAAAAAAAATAAAAGAAAATGTTTCTGTGGACATTAGGATAAACAAGAAATCTTATCTATTAATTAATGGAAAATCTCTATGATGATATTTTCACCATTATTTTCCAATATTTGGAAGACTTAGATTATGTCCAGTTCCTGATGACCTGCCAAACATTCTACCATCGCTTCCGTCTAATGAGACCAATAGTACAAGCTTATCCAGTTTCATTAATAGTACATGTTGTTGATCAATTTTATTTTACCAATGTCATCTATGATCTAAAACAATTATGCTCAAATCTTCTTCCCAGCGGATTGGAAAGTCTCACAATACGTTTTGGCTGTACCTTACAAAAACCGATCGCTCTACGCAGACTACCCTCGGCACTCGTACTAGAACAATGCTATGAATATCCGTTCGAACTGCTAGATATACTGATTTCCAGCCGATTAACCTCATTAAAGATTAAAAATATACCTCCATATATTGACCTCCAACGTTTGGCCAACCTAAAACATTTGGACTTATACATCTACAATCGTCCCAATATTTTAGACTCACTAACACAACTGGTATCACTCAAACTACATATTGTTGTATGTCCGATCCATCATGTACCATCTACGCTTACCAATTTGATGATTCATGTACTCTATTCTTCGAACAATTATAATATACTACAATTGGATGCATATCCAAAATATCTGCGTATCCTCCATGTTCCCCAACTACCCGTCTATGGCTCTCCTCTACCAGAGTCCTTAGAATCACTAAAATTCTCCTATTTTAGGAGATCGGACGAGAGTCTGCCCAACTTCCCAAAAAATCTGACCCATCTGGACATTCCCAAGATGAGCATGGTCCAATATTTTTGGGAAAATCTTTCCCAACTGGTCGGTTTAAAGTTGTCCAACGATCATTGTGATCAATGGGAATATTTGGACTATATGACCCGTCTCAAAATCCTTTCCTTCTCTATATATTCCCATCTAATAGATGTTCCCCAGATGTCCCATTTACGAAAACTACATATAGGTGCCTATTTATCCATGCCTAGACTCACTATTAGTCTACCTGTCTTGGAAAAATTAACATTGATAGAACTAAGAACACTCAAATATAAATATATGCATACTATTTTTCCACGATTAGACCTCGAAACACCGCAGCTCAAGAGTCTCAGGCTCGAGGGTAATTTGGAGGACCTAACTTTCCTAGGAACGTGCTCTAGACTAGAACATTTAGTACTACGGGGCACCGCGGTGGTCATCAGACAAATACCTACAACCCTGACCCATCTGGAGACAGAATTTTTGGATACACCATGCCTAGATCTTTCCGGACATACCCTTCTAAAGAATCTATTATTACATACTATTCATCCCGAACCTATCGATCTACACTTACCCTGCCAAATTATTCGGTTAGAATTGAATAATTTTCGGAACTATACTTTAGAACTACCCAAATGCCTCCGACAGCTCAAACTAGAACATATGACACTTAAATATCCATTAGAATTACCCCAAAAATTAACCCGGCTAGAACTATATTATTGTAAAGTTAAAATTTCAGAAATACCTCCAAATTTAACTAATATACTCTACAATGGAAAAAATAAAGAATTAATCCGTAAAATTAAATCATGGATGGATCGTTCACCCAAAATTATTAAATTTTGGGATCTGGATACAAGATTTTTTAAGAATGGATGACCAATTTATTAAAATAATAAATTTTAATAAATTGACATCAAGAATGGATGACCAACATCCTAGAATAAAAGGAAAGGTAAAAATACTATGATGGGTGAAATATATGTTGCTGCCGAGATGAGGGGCGGATTAAATGGACCGAGCGAATTATTAGAAACAGGATAGATATTATCCAAAATAAAATGGAAATCCTGACACCAAAAACGAAGTACAATGATATTATGGGATGCTAAAATTTTAGAATAAATGCCTGCTGAATAATGTTGCCCATATCTTTGTTGGCGGATAGGGTCCAACACATAACATTGGTTCCAATAGATGGTAACATTGAGCCATTCGGAGCCCCTATTCAGGAATGCGATTACCAATGATCCGTCCGATAAAAATTTGGCCCATACATCAGAAACTATCATTTTGGCCTGGATTCCGAGAATATCCTGGTTGAGGGCAATGATCTCCCTATTTTTGATCAGTGAGGTGATCTCCGATGACATCTGGTCTAAATCATTTCCCAAAAGTAAAGGTGAGTTTAAAATTGACCAAAGTACAAAATGGCTCTGGGATTCTCCAAAGGTCAGAGGCGTGTTTCCTACCTCGAGCATGTCCAGATCATTCCATCCGCCCGGACCAGAATATTTTTCCAGACCGACACTCTGATCTAGAATAGAGAGGATACTTTGCCATTCTGGACGTATATCAAATGCAATCCTCCAAGAATTACCCACATTCCTACCCCAGAGCCAGGGAGAATCTAGTCCCCAAGAGATAATACTTAATACCATACTCCGATTAGTGGACATAATCGCATCCCGGAATTTTAGATAGGTTGATGCCGTATAAGTATCCGTACTACTACAATAATCAACCTTAACATAGTCTACACCCCAGATGGCAAAAGTCAACATATCCAGATATTCATAACCATAACTGCCAATACAACCTCCACAAGTTGTCGGACCAGCGTCCGTATAAAGTCCGAATTTAAGGCCCAATGAATGTAGGTAAGATGCTAGCATAAACATCCCATTTGGAAATCTGACGGGATCGGCCAGAAGGACTCCATTCGAATCCCTACCGAGAAAGCAGGGTTCGTCTACAATAAGATATTGGTAGCCTAGTTTGGGTAAATCTAACCGTACCATAGCCTGTGCAATTTGGAGGACTATAGATTCATTAACCATCATGCCATAGGTGTTCCAGGTAGAATATCCCATGGGCGGGGTGGCCGTCTTTTCTAAAACAGCCCCTGTTTTTACTATAAGGCAGAATAAGATTATGAGAATATGCATTTCTAATATATAATTAGTTTGGTACAATACATTATACTATTTAAATTTCAAATTTATTAATCAGAAATTATCCACTCTGTCCATCAATTATAATAGCAAATAATATTATGGTCAATCTATTTTATGATGCTTTTTATGATCCTAGTTATGAGAATCCGATCGACTGCTATCCAAATAGAACCATCGATCCGGAACAATCAGTTATCAGAATCATTGGTAACGATGGCATTTTTATCCGGACCCCATTAACCAATTCAAATTATATCCAATGGGAGGGTCGGTCGGCATTGGTTACCTGGGCCTTCCAAAAACCGATCGATCTATCGGCCATTAAAGCATTTTATTTCAATGCTAAAATAACCGGCACCGAAATACTTATAATTTTAGAAATCAATGATGTTCGGGTCGCCCGGGTCAAAGATCATGCATCACTACAATTTCCGACCATTTCCAAATATCATTTCGATCTAGATGGGAGAAATCTAACCAATGTTTCCAAAATATCATTAACCATTACATCTATAGCTTTAAAAATCCTTCTTTATGGAGTGGCCTGTGAATATGATACACATATAGTTCCTTTTTATGACAATTTTACACTATATCAAACCGTACGGAGTACCGGAATCCCGTACGGAGTACCGGAATCCCGTACGGAGTACCGGAATCATAAGTGCTGATCTGATCAGCGATGGTAGTTTTTCTTTAGATAATAGGATTAATATTGTACGTAAATTAGGTGCCCATGGCAATTTCGGTAATCTAACGATTTTTGGAGCCTTCGATAGACCAGTTACGACGCAAGGTGCCAGCCTCACTGGAGAAGTCGGAGCCATCATCTATGAAACATTCTTCCCTGATTATCCTCGCAATATTTACTATTTTCAAATGCCATATTATGTAAATAACATCAGTGGTGTTCCATCAAAATTATCCTTTGGTACGGATATTGAATTCCATCATACTATACCCTCCATTTTCCCATTGGTCACAACAACCATCAGAACCACGGGCGAAAGAGTACTCTCCAATCTTATTGATATGGTTGCAAATCGTAATTTTGGAATTTTGATAGGCAGTCTCAATTCGGGTGGATCCCTGGAGATAACCTTATTTTATGCTGCAGCATTTGTTAAAGGTCCTAACCCTTAATTATGATGAATTGGATCATCAAAATAAAATAGGATATTCTACCATTAATGCGATTTTAATTTTTTATGGATGGTCGCCATCTAAAGATGGACGCCATCTAAAGATGGACGCCATCTAAAGATGGTCGCCATTTAAAGATGGACGCCATTTAAAGATGGACGCCATCAAAACAGTACATTGGGTGAAATAGATTATCAAGATAGGAATATTATTAAAATAGCTCGTTTTACAAAGTATTCTACTGTGTAAAACGAGTTGATCAAATAATTTATTCAACTTGATTATGTTGTTCACCATATTTAACTGATTATCCGGGCGACTTTAATCAATATAGTATGTTTGATAATCTAGATCATATCAAGGCAAAATATTACTATGGTGTATTTTATAGGATATCTTATGTATAGTTAATTATTCCATTATTTCACTTTATTCATTGATCTGGGCAAATCTATTGATTATTTTAATTGTAATCGTCCGCGTGCGTAATCGACGAGCTGTCGCATCTGTCGGAAAAGGATGGAATTAGCATGGGATTTTAGACGTGATTGGTAAATATTGATCATCAACAAGATGACCAATAATGTAATAGCACAAAGTATTAAATTCCCATGAAATTTTTGATAGTTTAAGAATCCACCTTTTTGGAATTTTTTAGAATATTTTGTAATCACGATAATAATTATGATGATAATAATAATTACGATGGCAATCGTGACAATAATTCCACCTGTTGAACCAAAAATGAGGCCAAAAAAACTTGTACCCGAAGATTCTGCCTTTTGTTCCGATTCTACCCGGTTCACCAGATCCTGTAGGGCATCTAGTTGGCAGGCCATCCGTGCGGTTGCATTTTGTATGACGACCAGTTGACAGGCGGTCACATCAGTACCTTTAATTTCTACCTTATTGGTGGCCGATGTGGCTTCACATTTAGTGGTCAATTTTTGGCTAATTTGATTTTGGATATCATTAACATTAGTTGAAACGGCAAATCCTAGGGCTGCCTGGGCATTGCTCTCCATTTTGGAGATAGTTTCGGCCAGCTGTTTTTGTAATGTATTAATAACACATTGGGCGTCTAGTACAGCATTCTGTTCAATATGTAAACCTTTGGAACTGGGCGGACAGTGGGCCGGTTGCGTATATGTGATATCTTCTAAATTGGTAACATTAACCGCATTGGGTATAGCACAACCTGCATATACACTTGATGAAAAATCATTATTAACTCTCGTTCTATTAACCGAAACTGCCGGTCCCATAAAAGCTATATTTTATAGATAATATTTCATGTTTTTAGCCAAAGGTTTTTGTAACCTTTCCTGTCCCTTTTCAGAACTTTCTGAATTCTTTTCGCCCATTTTAAGTATATTACGTTCCTCGGTATCAAAAAATTTTTTACGCATTTCTGCTTTTTCCATAGCATATCGTACCTGTTCGGTGAGTTCGGTATCGTCCAAATCCTCCGTTTCCTCTTTTTCGACATCTTTTTGTGTTTTTTCCTCCGGACTTTGATCGGTCCCTACTAATTTCTCTTTGGGTTGATTAGACTTATCAGTAGAGGTTTCGGAGCTAAAAACTTTTTCCTGCAGCCGGTAAAGTTCCGAGGTAGAAACATCCTCATCATCGAAGGTGGGTTCATATTCAGCCTTTTCCTGGTTCTTCCCGCCCAACATAATATCCCCTTCCTGATCGCTTTTGTAGATAATAACCTCTACCCTTCCGTCCGGTCCTATTTTTTTTTCTTCACTCTGATAGATAATTTGCTCCAAAGGTTTACGTGCTTTTTCCGAATATTCTGTCGTATAAAAACGTTTACCCGGGGCCCAAAATTCAGATGGCTTTTCAGAAACCTCTAGATTAATAGACTTTTTATAGGGTAGCACGACCCCTTTTTCCGTGTCCAAAAATGTTTCCATATTTTCCTGTGGCGTTTTTTCTTCAGGACAATCTTTATCCATGATACTACCCATGTATAATAATAGTTTAGAAGAAAATTTATAGGATATAAATGTTCGGATGGATAATACTCTGGTTGCTTTTTATTATAATAATAATCATTTGGTTTTTAAATTCTAAAAAATTAATGATTAGGGCCCCGGACGGTTATACATATCATTTGGAACAACAAGGATCATTGTCCACTTTTATGGAGATACGTCGTCGGATAAAATTACTGGCAGCACATTTAATGGTACATCGTTATCCTGGATATCAGGAATATGTAGATAGATTGCTCCAAAGACTTCCCGATATTAAGTTCGAGGAGACACCTCTGGACCGGGAGGAAACTAGTTTTACGATCAACAAGGGTGAAAAAATATCATTGTGTCTTAGGTCTAGGATAGACCATCGTGTCCATTCCATCAACCTGATTATGTATGTGGTTCTGCATGAACTGGCACATGTCGCCTCCCCGGAACTAAATCATACGGACCTTTTTTACCGGATTTTTAACTTGTTGCTCCGTGAGGCTCGTATCCTGGGCATCTATCGACCTTTTTGGGGTCCACAAGAATATTGTGGTATAATAGTAGAACCATATGAACGATCCCATTAAAATCATCCATAAATATAAGAATAATCATAGGCGCGTCCAGTACCGGGTCTATGTTTTTATAGGGGATCTGGTGGAACCAGAATGTTTGCGCGTACTCCAAAAGATCCAGAATTGGGATCTGGAAAGAGCATGGACCCAACTTGATGCACGGGAAAGAAGCATATTGGAAAATTTTTATGGAGAGTTTTGGTATGAAAAAATTTATCTATCCCATCACATTAGGAACATCCAGGAAAGAATACTTAAAGATCCTTCCAAAATGGAGGAGATTCTCGAAATTTATGGCCGGTCGTGGACCGAAAAACATATCCGGGAATATCGTAAACGCCTTCAGGTGGTTACATATCGTTATGAATACATGGTAAAGGACCAGTTGGAAAAACGTATGTCCAAAAAAATGCTTAAACAACAACAGCAGGAAATTATCGAACAGATCGACTTCACCACACTAAAAGGCGGACAAAATGAGTTCGACCCTGAGGATCTTGAAAATGAAAGACAACTGGCCGAACTGGAGGATGAGGAACAGAGTGTAAGTTTCGAGGATGTCGAAAAATATTATGCCGAACTGGATGAAGTAGACCAAAATCTTAAAAAAACTACCCATGATATCAAAAATATTATTAGTGATGATGTTTACCGAAATATAGTTTCCCAAATATTAGAGTTCGATACCAGTAAAAATGAGAGTCTTTTGGACGAAAAGTTAGAAGATGTCTATCAAAAAAGTTATGTTACTGGACAATATATATTCAAGGATGATACCATCCGGAACATGCGCAACAAAATTACCTGTTCTTTTAAAAATGATCCTAAATTTGGTCAGGATGCCTATATAATACCATCCTATCAATACTTTTGGTCGGAATATTATTTCGAGGGCAGGATCGAAAAGATTATGATCGGTCAAAAATTTACGGTACGTAATATGTTGCTTAAATTGGATGTAGAACCCAATAATAATCTGGGTATTTATGAGGAACTGCGCGGTAACTTAAGATTACTCCGTGACAATATTCATCGGCACGGGAAAATAAAAAAAGAGGATGATGATTATAATATCCTTTATGATTATGAAGGATACTATACTTGTAATGAAATATTTATGATAGACATTTATAATGAGCTGGGACTAGACTATCATCCTAGTCCCGAAGAGTTACGCAACCTTCTGGATGTCTACTTTCGCATCTACTTTATTGGGATACGTCCCGAGGATGTTCAGAATATTATTGACTTTTTGGAC
>OGCG01000322.1_pt1 | contig 31519 bp, 45 predicted proteins | sample 1570061 | NCBI WGS metagenome assembly OGCG01 (sample SAMN06268698, study PRJEB24515) | hot springs metagenome | isolation source: Joseph's Coat, Yellowstone National Park, Washington, USA | place: USA:Joseph's Coat, Yellowstone National Park, Washington, USA
GAGAATAGAACATATTAATGCATAAATTCGTCAATTTTGGTTTCATCTTAGTATCGTCTCGTTAAAATTCTTTCATAAAATGATAAAATCTACAGAATGTCATTCAAATTAACGGTCAGTTATCTTTTTAATCTAATTTAAAAACACGCCCTTAGACCTACTTTTAACAACGCCGATAAATTAAAAACTGTTTACCACGTCCTAGAAGTATTTCTAAGTAACGTGGATTAAAAACTGTGGAGGCAAGAATTTAATCATGATGCCCTTTACTTCATATAAAATTTCCTCTTATATTCAGTGTTTAAAGAGAAATTTTGATGAGAAAACTGCGCATTCTTTAGCTTTCTTAGCTTCAATTAAAGGCGATATTGACGGATTTTATGTTGCAGACGGCAGCGTTTATTATCGGGACTTCATACACGTTCCAATAGAAGGCAACTGTTCCGAGCTGGTTAAGACAGTTGAAGGCTATGATCCGAGAGAAATAAGAAGCCTTGCATACAAATTGTTGATGGAGGTAAAGTATAAGAAGAGCGTTAACTACAACGAGAGGGAAATGAAATTGAAAAAAGTAGTTCTAAGGTATACACGTGACGATGAAGGAGATTAACTGCTACCGACTTACGTAACTTGAAGTTATCAGCGCACGATTTCACTATTTTTCTCTCAGGACGTCGTATACTCCATGCTATAAGGGAAAGCAAATTAATATTTTAACGATTAACGTAACTTATGAGTCAAGATCTTTTCAATAAGCTGAAAGAGAGAGCCAGATACTTCTTTGAGGAAAGTAGGAGGGACGCATTAAATAAGGCTTATGACATTTCCTTATTTCATTTAGAACAAGCACTGCAGTTAGGTTTGAAAGCATACCTTCTAAAAACTAAGGGGGACTTTCCTAAAACTCACGACCTTAATTAATTATACCTGCAATGACTGTTTAAAGAGGTTAGCAAAAAATAAATGGTATGTCATAAGCATTCTTACAGATGCTTATATTGGTTCTAGATACTTATTAAGGAATTATACAGAAACTGAATATAGGAAATCCAGAGAGTTTGTGAGAGGTGCGCTCAAATGTTTGAATATTATAGAAGATTAGATGAGATCAATAAGGATTATGAGAAAAATAAGGAGAAATATTTTAAGGAAATAGCTGAAATAGTTAGGAAATATAAAGGGAAGGCCTACATTTTCGGCTCTCAGCTTAAGGGTAATGCAATAGCAGCAAGTGACGTAGATATTTTAGTTGAAATACCTTGCGAAGTTTATTGGTTAGACGTACTCACAGAGTTAAGGATGAAAATAAGAAATCCTAAATTCGAGTTTCACGTGCATTGCGTAAAAGAGGCTGAGGAAATGAAGAAACTAATTAAAATTTATAAGGAAATAGATTAAAAACACGTAACATACAACGCAATTATAAACTATGACAGCAGGATCAACTTTTTCACGACGTCTGCTTCGTCATAGCCTTTAGAAACAATCCTATTAATAAGAGTGCTCTGAAGATGACGATGGTATTCTGCTCTTTCGCAGATTGCTAGAGCTCATTTTATAAACTTCCATTTTTACTTTCCTTTATGAAGGTAATTTGTCCAGTCTGCAATAGGCTGTTTGAAGCAGAATGTTCTCCTTATAAAGAAATGTATAACGGAATTGTTTACTATTTCGATACTGAAATTTGCCAATTAGCTTTTAGGCAGAACCCCGAGAGGTTTGTTTATCACTGTAAGGACAGTCAAGCCCAATAGCCTTTCTTTACGTCCTCAATCTTTGTAGCTAAAGCTATTTGGAAATACCTAAATACTTCCAAGGTGAAAGCTACAGCATCTGAGTCGTTCATGTTTTGTATCCTGTTAAGGATTTCATTAACTAACCTAGTTAAGTCGTTAAAAGTTTGCTTCTCCATTTCATACTTTGAAAGGTCTAGGATCGACTTTATATCATCCTTGCCTTTAGCGCTTTTTAATGCCTCATACATCTTCATTACTGGGCCTCTTCCTCCGTGGAATAACGCGTCCTCAGGTAACCTTAACCACCTTGCGTAAAGAGCTGCTACTTTCTTAGCCTCTATTTGCAATGGTGAGGATGACACAATATTATTTTTCTCGCGGTACTTATAAGGCTTTGCTGTTTTCTTACCGGGCCGTCAAGATGCGGTTATAGCTATATCTCACCTCATTGTTCTGTAAAAACTTATTTACTTTTTTGATTTTCATAATTTTATGGAAGAACTAAACTTGGTAAGCCTCGAATGCCCAGAACCTTTCCTCAAAGTTTCCGCAAAGATAATGGAAATGAAAGGAGGGGAACAGCTAAAGGTCCTATATAAAGATCCTAAATGCGACGAAATGTTGCTCCAACTCATGGATTTAGCTAACTGTCAGGTTATTCAACACGAGGAAAAGGACGGGGTTTTTACTCTAATTATAGAGAAGAAGGGAGAAAAGAAGAAAGTTGACTTAAGCGACTTTACCGGTTGCTGAAATGATAGGAGTAATTTGGGACGATAGGTTTCTTAATATTTCCTTTTCTCACCCCATGATAAGGGATATAGCCAAAGCTAGGGTAAGGAAGTTTAGGGAACTCCTTGATGGAATAAAAGATGAGATTCTCTTCATTAAACCTGAGCCTGCAAAGGAAGAGGATTTACTCATAGTCCATTCCAAGGAATACTTGAGAAAACTGAAGGAAGCGAGTAAATCTCCTTACATAGGTTTTTTAGACGAAGGAGACACTGTTCATTATCCAGGGATGTTTGACGACGTACTTTTAATCCTAGGTGGGAGTCTTACGGCAATTAAATTCTCTTCCTTCCTGGATTTCATTTACATTCCACTAGGCGGTTTTCACCATGCATTACCTTGTAGGGCAATGGGGTTTTGTCCTATAAACGATATCGCAATTGCAGCAAAAATTCTGAGTAAAACTAGGAGAGTTGCAATACTCGACGTTGACGCCCACCACGGTAACGGAATACAGAGGATACTTTATAAAGACGAGATCCTGAAGATAAACATCTTCGGTTACGACGGACACTTCTTCCCCGGAGACGGTAAAATGGACGAAATAGGAGAAGGGAAGGGAAAGGGGTTGAATTTGAACGTCCAATTACCTAGGGGCTCCGGAGATGACGCCTTTGCTGAGGCTTTGAGAGTTACTCAGGTTTTGGAGGATTTTCATCCTGATTACCTTTTGGTAAACGCTGGAGTTGACGGCCATAAGGATGACAGCTTACATTTCCTTAATTTGTCTGCTAATTCCTTCAACTATCTAGGTCAGAGGGTTAGGAGGCTTCAGAGAGAGCTGAATTTTAAGGTAATATCATACGGTGGCGGAGGTTACGGTGAGAGCTCTGCTTTATGCATGTTTGAATACATTTTAGGCTATCTAGGAAAGAAAGATAATCCGGAGGAGGAAACCAGAGGAAATGCTGAAAGAGTTAAGGAAGAAGTCGATGAAATTTTGAAAACTTTTTATTCCGTTTTTGTTAAGAATCATTCTTAATTAAAGCTCTTTTTCTTTAGATGAGTTGAAATATGAAAAACTGGTAAGAAGAGCTTTTAATCGTCTCTATTCTACTTTAAATCATGGAGTATGCGGTTATATCTCCAAATCTTTTTAAAAGATTGGACGAGATTGTTGAAAAGTTTAAAGGAAAATATTCCTTAATAATTACGACCTCTGGCTTATCTTTTGCACTAAAGGAAGGGATAGATGTTGATAAGGCTTTGGATGAAGGAGTCAAGGTTTTGGCTTACTCTCATAAATTCCAACCTTTAGAAGGGTTAAGCGTTGAGGAAACTGAAGCAGTACTTTTGGCTAAAGACCTTAATTATTATTTAATAACTGCAGATGATAAGGTTAAGGAATTTGCTGAGAAAGAGGGAGTAAAAGTTATTGTTTTCTAAGAATAAATAGAAGTCATCATAATGTATTTTATTATTATTGCCCTTTTAATCATAAGCAGGAATTTCTTATCCCTTTTCATCTAGCACCTTGACCACAGATCGTTCAAGTTTATCTCAACATCTTTCCATAATCTAGGTAGCCTTTCGTTGTGCATATTGAAACAGAATGCAATAAGAAATCTCTCTTCTCTTACTTTTCGAACTTCAGATCAAAATGTATTCTAGTATCAGATTAAAAATGATTTTATGTCTTTGAAAAAATATTACTGTGTACTCTTTGCAAGCATTTTTAAAAGTATTAGCGGGGGAAATGATGGAAATTCTTTTTCATTATATACTATTTTAGGAGTACTTAGCACGTGGTATTTATCTATGTACTCCTCATAAACGTCAACGTCATATATCTCAAGGTTTACGCTCTCGTTAATTATTGAAATTTGATAAAATAGCTCTGCAACTGCAGGACAATGAGTACAAGTCGCAGTAACGAAGAGCTTTAAGTTTCCTTTCAATTTCTTTGCTAATTCCATTTCATCATCCTGCAAGTGAACAGTATTAGAAGATATCCTAACTAGAGCGTTGAGGAAGGGCCAGAGTTCGTTAATTTCTGGTACTCCATAGTAAGTGAAGAATCTCCTCCCTTCTTTTTCTACTTTAATTACAGGCCTATTACAGCCGTCTAACTTCACTATTTCATTATTTACCTTCATTTCATCAAAGAGGTCGTCTGCTAAGCATTCCTCAATTTTTAGCCCTTTTATCACGTTAGAGTACTGTTTAATTATTGGATCGTAGCTCATATGAAATACCTCAAACTTTCTATTTTATCCATTGCGTCTCTCAACTTACTTTCTAACTCGTTCTCGTCCTTGAATTCCTTGATTACCAAAACTGATGAACCTTCAACAGAATAAGATACTGGAGAGCCTAAGCTTTGCACTAGCCTTGAAGCCCTTGCGTATTGAATGCCCATACTAACTAAATCATCTAAGCTTTCCTTTCCTGTAGGTAAAGGAATTGGAAAGACGCACTTATTTCCTCCTATTATATAAAAGGAATAATCATTCATATCAACGACTTTCTTATCTCCTTCGTTCTTCAACTTGTAACCTTTTTCTTCCAAGTATTTTTCAAGCATTTTTATCCTTAAATCTATCTACGTCTAAGTTAAAGAATCCTCTGCATGCGTTTATCATGCTTTCAGACAATGATGGGTGGACTAAAGCTGTCAAAGCTAGGTCTTTGCAAGTCATTCCTGCCTTAATTGCAATTGCCAACTCGTTGACAAGTTCTTCCGCAACGTCTGCGACTACTTCTCCGTAGACTATTTTACCTTTTTCGTCAACGCCTATTTTTGCGTAACCTTCTCTTAAGCCTTTTATTATAGCCCTAGTCGTTGCAGATAGAGGGAACTTGCACTCCTTTACTGCTAACTTTCTATCTCCCACTATGCCTATTTGCGGATCAGTGTAAATTACTTGGGGAACTGAAAAATAGTCGATCCTCTCCATTTTTCCAGAGGAGTTTAATGCAGAAATTATTCCTTCAAGCATTGCAACGTGGGCTACTTTCTTTTCCTTATCTATTACGTCCCCTGCGGAATAAACCCTCGAGTTAGTAGTTTGCAGTAAGTCGTTAACGACTATTCCGTTGTCGTTATATTTTATTCCCAGCTTTTCAATCCCCTTGGGGAAGTTGGGCTTCCTACCGGTTGCGTAAACTACAACTTCACCTTTCTTTCTCATTCCTTTCTTTGTTACCACTTCGTGTTCCCCTATTTCCTCAACTTCGCAGTTCTCTATTAATTCTACTCCGTCCCAGTCAAGGCTGTCTTTTATTATCTTCTGCCCGTCTTCATCTAAGTATTTCATTACCTTTCCTCTAGTAATGAGAGTCACTTCGCTACCCAATCTTGCATATATTTGTGCAATTTCTACTCCTGCATAGCCTCCTCCTATTACTACTAGTGATGAGGGAACGTAATTTAGGTTTACTGCTTCGTCTTCGCTTATTGCCCTTTCAATTCCTTTAATGCTGGGTTTTAAAGGGATTGATCCCGTGGCAATTATTAACTTATCGAAGGATATTCTTTTTCCTTCCACTTCAACTTCGTTAGGAGATACGATCTTTGCCTCTCCTTCAATTACTTCAGCTCCAGAGTTTTTAACCAATTCCTTCCCTGCATTGGATAAGTACTCAATTATTTCATTTCTTTTTGAGAAAAAATTTCCTTTAGAGTCGGTCACGCTAATTTCTAATCCTTTATAATTGCCAATTTCATTTAATCTAGAAAAAAGAAATGAAATATCTGAAAGAAAAATACTTGGTACACAACCGGAGTTTACGCAAACTCCTCCGAACTTTCCCTTCTCTATTACTATTACTTCCTTCCCTTCTCTCCCTAATACGCTACCGGCTACGTATCCCGCAGACCCACCGCCTATTACTACATACATGTCCATCAGAAGAATAATGTTCTATCTGCATCCATAGTTAAATCTATTAGTGTTGACCCTCCTACTAATTCTACTCCGTCAACTACGTCGCTTTCGTTCATGTGGCACATGTCTTTAAGGCTTTGTATACAAACGTACATTTTTACTCCGTTATCCCTTGCCATGTCGAAGAAGTGTATGAATGGGTTATTTCCTTTTTTCCTCTCCTCTTCTTGCCAGGCTTTTGACAATAGTAGAGGTCCCTTAATCATGAAGAATACTGAGGTTTCATATTCCATTGATGCTGCTATTGAAGCCATGAATAGTGGTGCGTATGTTCTGTCTAAATCTTCTGGACCGTGAGTTACTACTATTAGTATCTTCTTTTTCTGCTCTTGTTCTTGAGACATGTTTATCTTGATTTATTTAATTTTAGTTCCTTATATTTTTTATCAAACAAAATCACGTTACATTCTCGTAGAGCATTTTATAAGTTTATTTAGAAAATAAAGCAATACCAAAAAGCTTAAATATTTTTAAGATAAATGATATTTAGGTGTAAAAGTTGGGAAGTAAAAAGTTATCATTAATAGTATTCTCTGGAACAATAGACAAATTAATGCCGGTAGGAATTTTGGCGTCAGGTGCTGCAGCGGCAGGTTACGAAGTAAACCTATTCTTCACTTTTTGGGGACTTCAAGCAATAACTAAGAAGTCAATTGGACAGCCTCAGCCAATCGATAAGAACTACGAGCAATTCGGCCCAGTTATGATGCAAAGAATGCAGGAAATGAAGTACCCAACTTGGGATCAATTAATCATGCAAGCTAAGGAAGTAGGAGAGGTAAAAGTTTACGCTTGCTCAACAACAATGGAATTCTTCGGATTAAAGAGGGAAGACTTAGCTGACTTTGTTGACGACGTAGTTGGAGTTGCAACGTTCTTAGATAGAGCAGAAGGGGGAACTACTCTATTCATTTAAGGTGACCCACATGTCACAAGAAGTAAAAATAGCTAAAACCCTAGATTTAAAGGGAATGTTCTGTCCCGGACCAGTTTTAGAGACCGCAAAGGCAATAAAGACGATAAACGTTGGAGAAGTCCTAGAGGTTTATGCAACAGATCCCGCAGCAAAGTCTGATTTAGAGGCATGGGCTAGGAGAACTGGAAATCAAATAATTGACATGAAGCAAGAGAACGGCGTACTTAGAGTGTTAATTAAGAGGACAAAGTAAGTTATTTAATTTTACATTTTTTTAAAACAAAACTTATAAGTCTCTTTTGATAATTAAAAGATGTGAGTTAAATGGCAACTAGGGTTCTACAATTACCGGACGACCCGAGATTTCTCGATATGTCTTACGAAGAGCAGGGAGCTCTGCCAGAAGAACAAAGGAACTTAGATAGGCTTCCTCCAGATCAGAGGCAATTAGCTGAAGAGTTCTGGAAGGCAGTTAAATCAGACTTTAGGTTTAACGAGTATTTAAGGGGCTGTTTAAACTGCGGAGTTTGTACTTCTGGTTGCCCTGCAGCTAAGTTCTACGATTTCGGGCCTAGAGAAATGATACAATATATGATGAGAGATGAGGCAGATAAAATATGGGAATTCGTGAACAAGAAAGTTTGGGCATGCGTGCAATGTTATACTTGTTCAATGAGGTGCCCCTTCAATAACGAGATTGCCGGATTAATAATGCTCTTAAGAGAATACGCTGTCCAATTTGCACTACCTTCTGCTAAGGAAATTTTAGCTCCTTATAGAAGGGTATTGTACACTGTCCTTACTTTAGGTAACCAAGTAACTCCAGATATGATTCAACCCGAGGCATTCCCAGACTGGGGTCCTCAGGCTGTAGAGGAATCGAAGAACATGGACGTTTATAGGAAAGCGATCCCAGTTGATTTACTACAAAGGACAGACGTTGGATGGCACCCTTCACTTCAAACAGCAGTTGAAATGATGACTATAATGTTCGAGTCAGGAGTAATGGATTCAATAAAGAAAGTTGATCCAGATCTATATGACATGATTGCCGACATTTACGATGAAAGAAAGCAGCAATTAGAGGAAATTAAGGAGAAGTGGGAGAAGGGAGAACTTAAGGAAGAAGACCTTCCTGACAGCTGGTTAGATCTTTAAGTTAGTCTCATTTTTTATGCAATTTGCAATATTTTAGAAAACTTATTCTATGTTTCATAAAATGTTTAATAAGTAAAGTTTTTATTCCATTCTAACAAATGTATAGCTAAAGGGGAATTTGTATGTCGGAACAAGAAAATGTAGATAAAAAATTGCAGGAAGAGATTAAGAACGCTTTCCCTTATGCAGATGTAGTAGACTGGAACGAAGTATACCAAAGGATAATTTATAGATACAGTACTCCACACGGTTTACAGCACGTAAAAGAAGAAATGGAGAAATTAGAGGACGAAGGAGAAATAATAGTACACCACATTAAGCCTTATAATAACCCCGTAAAAATGCAATCTTTGAACGGTTTTCCAAAGACAATACCAACTACAAGGTTATGGAATCACAAGAGCTGCGGACAATGTGGTCACATTCCAGGGTACCCAACTTCAGTATTCTGGATAATGAATAAGTTAGAAATCGATTACATGGACGAACCCCACCAAACTTCTTGTACCGGCTGGAATTATCATGCATCTGGAGCATCGAACCCTGTAGCTTTAGCAGGAGTTTATGTAAGGAACATGTGGAGAGCTTATGAAATAGACTACTTCCCATTAATCCACTGCGGAACGTCTTTTGGTCATTATAAGGAAGTAAGGAATATGATAATATTACACAAGGAAGTGAGAGAGAAATTAAGGCCTATAATGAGGAAACTAGGAATGGATATAGTAATTCCAGAGGAAGTAGTTCACTACTCTGAATGGTTATATACAATGAGCAAAAAAGCTGCACAGCACAAGAAGTACGATTTGAGCAACATTAAAGTTGCAGTCCATACTCCCTGCCACGTTTACAAGTTAGTCCCAGAAGACACAATATACGACCCAGAAGTTTGGCAAGGAAGAAGACCTGCAGCACCAACTGGAACCGTACAGAACTTCGGAGCTAAAATAGTTGATTATTCAACTTGGTGGGACTGTTGCGGTTTCGGATTTAGGCACATCCTGACGGAAAGAGAATTCTCAAGGAGCTTTGCGCTATTTAAGAAGGTTATTCCAGCAGTAGAGGAAGCTCACGCTGACGTATTCGTTACTTCAGACACTGGTTGTGTAACAACTTTAGATAAGAGTCAATGGGCAGGAAAAGCTCACGGCTTTAATTACAACTTGCCAGTATTGGCTGATGCACAGTTTGCTGCAATAGCAATGGGTGCAGACCCATATAAGATAGCCCAAATACACTGGCACGCGACTGACGTAGAAGGCTTCCTAAGGAAGATAGGAGTTCCAGTTGATGACTATAAGGAGAAGTTCTTGCAATACTTAGCGGACTTAAGAGAAGGAAAGGCACAGCCAGAGTACTTATATAAACCTCACAGGAAGATTGACTTCTACTTAGCATTACCAGAAAGAGTAAAGTGGTACAAAGGAGAAAGTGCACAAACTGCGAAATCAAGTTAAGCAAATCTTTTTAATTAATTTTATTAAATAAATTAAGGGGTTAGAAAAGTGGCAGGAGAAAAAGTTCTTGTAATAGGATCCGGACCGGCAGGACTTTCGGCAACTAAGGAACTGCTAAATATGGGTGTTGACGTAGTCCTAGTTGAAAAGGAATCTTACTTGGGAGGAACTCCTAAGAAGTTAAAGTACAGCTTATTATTCCCAGAATTAAGGCCTGCATCAGAAGTAATTGATCCTTTAATAAAGTCTGCTGACGGAGCAAAGAAGTACATGGAAAGCATAGTTGAAAGTGCTAAACCAGAAGGCAAAGGGTTTGTAGTTACAATAAAGGACAAGACGGGGAAAACAACTACTGAGAAGGTTAGTGCGATAATTGCGGCATCAGGTTTCGAGCACTTCGATTCCAGGAGGAAATATGAATATGGTTACGGAATAATTCCAAATATTTATCAAATATCAGACGTAGAAAGGATGCTTTCAGAGAATAAATTAGTTACAACAAAGGGCACTCCTCCAAAGAGGGTAGCAATTCTACTGTGTGTAGGTTCAAGAGATGCAACTGTAGGTAATACTTACTGTTCTAGGGTATGCTGTGCAGTGTCAATTAAGCAGGCAATGGAAATTAAGCAAAGGATTCCAGATGCGGTAGTTCACATATACTATATGGATATAAGAACTTACGGATTAATGGAAGATAAATTGTACTGGAGGTCTCAGTTAGAATATAGAGTAGGATTCATAAGAGGTAGGATTTCCGAGTTCATGAGAGGACCAAACGATACTGTAATAATTAAAGGAGAGGACACAATGAACTTGAACAGAGCTTTAGTAGTTCCCTACGATATGGTAATCCTTGCAAACGGAATGGAGTTAGGTTTGGGTTCTAAGCAAGTAGCTAAAGCCTTAGGATTGGAGTTTGAAGAGCACGGATTCGTAAAGCCTTTAGATCCAGATAGACTACCAGTACAATCAACTAGGAAAGGAATATTCCTAGCAGGAGCAATAACTGGTCCAAAGACTATTGCAGATTCAATAACTGAAGGACAGGCAGCAGCAATGAAGGCTTATGAGTATATAACTAAAGGAGTATGGGAAGAGCCCGTAAAAGTTGAGGTGGTAGAACATTAATCCTATTTTTTTAAACGTTGATTACGTAAGGGAAATTTTTAATGCAATGTTAGATGTTGATATAAATAATACTGTATCCGGTAATGCAAAGAAGTCATTACAAACAATTTTGGATGCAATGGAATTAAAGAGCAAGACCTTACGCTCACTTGAGATTTCAACTGAGGAAGACGCAAGGAAATTATTTGAGTCCGTGTTCTATGCAAGGAAGCACTTTTCAGACATTATTTCAAAGACTTCTATCCCGGAGTTATCCTCTGCATTCTCTCAACTTAAGGATCCTTCCCTCTCCTATAGCGAGAGAGTGGAAAAGTTTAAATCCATAGTCAAGGGTGGAGAAAAGGAAGACATTGAGGATATGGCTAAGGAGATTATTCATTTTCTAGAGCCGGAAAAATATCCTCTCTGGACTAGATGGATATGGAATAAGGAGAGGGGGACTGGTTCAATAAATTACGTAATTAAGGACGACGTTAAGATAAATGACGAAAAAGAATTATTCTCCGCAATAGATGAACTAAGGAACGTCTTGGAAATATTTGGTTTAGAATCCAAGGGTAAATATTACGTTACTTCCGTTTTTTTAGTTTACGCATATGTTAGATACCTAGACTATACAACCCACCTGGCGGTAGATAAGAAAGCCGCCGGGTTAATTCCTACACATCTATCTACCACAGCCCTGGTCTTGGGGCTAAAACCCTATCTCAAGGTGATCAAACTTGCCAATCCCTGAGTTGGAAAAACCTATAATTAAAGGTGTAATTGAAAAGGAAAAAGTAGTAGTAGACGGAATTGAATTAGACGGTACTTGGAACGCATTCCTAGTGGAAAGAACGCAAACCGGTTACGACCCATCAGTATGGGATGAAATAGCTAACACTCTGGAAGGTGTTACAATTAGTGCCTGCTGGCAATGCGGTACCTGTACTTCAGGCTGTACAATGAGGGAATACGATCCAAACTTCGGCCCTAGAAAGTTCATTGATTTAGCAAGAAAGGGAGATAAGCAAGCATTAGCTGAATTGCAAGATTCGCTATGGAGGTGCGTATCATGCCAGAAGTGTACTCATAGATGCCCTAAAGGAGTAATGGTTGAGGAAGTTGTTCACGCTATACATAATTACGCATTAAAGCACGGATTAGTTAAGAAGGATCCTGGCACAGTTTTCGATGAGCTATTTCTAGATACCGTAATGAAAAACGGCGGGAGAATAAGTGAGCTTTTATTAGGTTCCGCCTCGGCAAAGGCGGGTTTCGTAACCATGAGTTTGAGGGACTTGATAACCATGTCCGTACCCTTAATTAAATCCGGTCTAATAAAAGATCTATTAAAGCCAAATAAGGTAAAGAATTGGGATAGAATAAAGTCAGTATTAGAGGAAGCAATGAAGGAGGAGGTGAGACCAGAATGAGCACTAATAATCCATACGGCAAAGTAGCCTTCTATCCTGGATGTGCATTAGACGGATTAGGAAAGTCGTACGACGTTTCGTTAAGGCTAGTAGCGGAAGACCTTGGACTTAAATTCGAGAGACTTGATGACTATAACTGTTGCGGTGCATTAGAAGTTAAGAACGTAAATACAATGGCCGGATTACTTCTCCCTGCTAGGAACTTATCGTTAGCTAGGAAAATAGGGGCTAACGCAATAATGTCTGCCTGCCCAGGTTGTCATTACTCTCTATCTAGAACGCAATATTACATGAGTAAATACACTAAAGTTAGGGAGAAAGTTAACGCGTACTTAGAGAAGATGGGAGAGAAACCTTACGACCTCCAGTTAATGACCATTCACGCAGTAGAGTACTTCTATAATACTGTGGGTGTTGAAGGAATAAAGGCTAAAGTCAAGAGGCCATTGACTGGATTAAAGGTTGCTCCCTACTACGGTTGTTTATACACTAGACCAAAACCTTATACTTTAGCTGGATACATGAAGTTAAAGGACGATCCAGAGAGACCAATATTCATGGACGAGCTATTGAAGGCTTTAGGAGCAGAAGTAGTGCCATTTGAGGCTAAAACAATGTGTTGCGGAGGACCGCACGTTTATTCTGACGTTGAGGTAGCTTTACACCTCGAGGCAAGAATATTAAAGGAGGCTAGGAGGAACGGTGCGGATATGTTAGTTGTAGACTGTCCATTAGGTGGCGTTGCCTTAGAGACTAATATGAATAAGATTGCAGAAAAGTACGGAGAAGACTTGAGGATGCCTATAGTTTACTTTACACAGCTGATGGCATTTGCGTTTGGGCATAGTCCAGAAGAGGCATTATTAACAGCTAACTTGACTAACCCAATGAGCATTCTAAAGAAGTATTTGTAAAGACAGGATTCTTTTTCCTTTTCTCCTTTTTTCTTACTTCTGTTCCTCGTTTCTTATTCATTATTAACTATGTTTTAGATTTTATAGGTCTCTAGTCTAAGGTAAACCTTAAAAATTTGTTCATTATTTAATTAATTTGATTAAAAATGTCAGAAGAACTCCTTAAGCCTGGAGAAAGGGAAATGATACAAAGTAGGAGCTATCTCTACGATTTGCTTGACAAATTGAATGATATTCTAGAAAATAAAAAGGAAATACTTGAGCAGAAAGGCATAGCACCAAAACTTTCCGTAACTCTAGAGCTTATTACGTTAAATAGACTTTATCTGGACGTAATATATAAGACATACTGGAACCAATTACTTGAAGTTATAAACGAACTTAACGCTATACCAGAGCTTAAAGATGACATGGTTGACGTTAACGCTGATGTAGAAGAGATAAAGAAACTTAAGCAAGAAGGAGGATTTTAATACAATATATAGAGCATAATAACATAATAATCATTTTTTAAGTGAAACCATTGCTATTTTTCTTGTCCTTTTATTCTTTTTCAACTTTCCAGTTCACGTTAACTTTTATTTGCCTAATTAATGTGTCTTTTAATGGACACCTCCTCATTGACTGTTCTAATACTTCATTTATTCTTTCATCTTTGCTTTTCACAGTAATGAAGTAATTTACCTCAAGTAAGCCTGGAGGAACGTTAGGATCTCCTTGAAAACCTTTTGGATCCATAGTACCTTCAATATAGCCTTCAACGTCATCGAGCTTAACATTCATCTCCTTTGCGACGTAGTAAATTGTTAACATCATGCAAGAGAGTGCAGAAGCTAAGAGCATTTCTTCCGGCGTAGGGTAATCTGAGCCCATTAAACCTATATCGACTTCTTTTCCTGCAACGCAAGTTTTTGCTACATCTCCTTCTAATCTTCCTTCCACTGTAAAGGTTATCATGTTAATTAATTAAGCCAATGTCCCTTAATATTGCTAACTCCACGGCATACCTTATATAATAAGCAGTCTTTTCTTCACTACTTAAAGCCCTTCCTATTTTCCTTTCGACTTCATTTATCTGATCTGTTACTACCACGCTTATGTTAGTCTCAATGAGCGGTTTATTGAGTTTGAAAGCTTGATAAACCCTCAATGTAAGTTCATACATCTCTTCGTCCATGTTAAGTAAGTAATTTCCTACTGCTGGAATTAGTTGCCCATTTATTTCGACCATCTTGCCTTTAAAATACGGTTTCCAACTTAGCATACTATTCTTTACAAATTCCCACGACGGTGGAAAGCCTTTATATTCGTCTGCGGAAGGAACTTCAGCTATTTTGTAAGTTTCTCCGTTAATTTCAATTTCTCCTTTAACTTCGACTTCTATTTTTCCTAGTTTTTCCTTCAACGGGGATTACACCACTGTTTCTACTTAATATAAGTAAAGATTTTTTTCTTTTCTATTTATTATAACTTGATCTGAAATGACTGCAAAAATGGACCCCTGTATTGAGGAATGTTACAGTCCAAGATCATCTTGGAAATATGTTACAGTAGAAGAGTGCCTAAGGCAGTGCAAAACTATACAAATAAGTAAGGTACCATGAGCCTAGAATACATGGTAAAAAATAAGGTAGATAAATTAATCGTCAACGAGGGTAACAAAAGGAAGTTAGTAACACTAAAAGGCTTGATCTTCGGCAGGGAAGAGATATTTCATGAGATAAACGAAGGAGGAACTTGGAAAAAAGAAGAAATTTACGACCTTATCTCAAAATATCATTTTTTATTTTTCACTTCTTCAAACCTTTTGATTGACGCTAAGGATTTCATAAAAAGTGAAAAAGCTAAGGAAATTGAGGTGGGAGAAGTAATGAACGTTGAGCCAATAATTTCTCCTCCAGAAGAGAGTGTATATAACGTTTTACAAAAAATGAGGGAGAGGGACGAAGAATACGCTATAATTGTTTGCGATAGCTTACCTTGCGGGATTCTTGACCTATTTGGCGTTGGCAAGGCAATATTAGAAGGTAGATTGAAGGAAAGCGTAATGAACTTTGCTGAGAGGAATTTCTTTAAGGTAACACCAGAGTCCTCGTTGGAGACTGCTAGGAAGTTAATGATCTCGTCCTCACGATTCTTCTTGCCTGTTGTTGACTTTAGGACTTTGCTTGGTAGCGTCTCTTGGAAGGAAGTTTTTGATAATTTAAATAAAGAAGCTTATGTTTCATGAATTTCATAGGAAAAATTTTTAGTATAGTTAATTGGTAAAGTTAATTTAAGTGGTAGATTTGGTAGTCGAATCCAACTGTGAAATTCCCGAAAATCTTCTTTACTATATTGAAGGCAAGAATACGGTATGGGCAAAGCAAGAGTCGGCTGACGTAATTTTAGTAGGAATAACTGATATTGCACAAACAATGGCAGGAAAGATCGTAAAAGTTAGGATAAAGAAGAAGGGCATTAAAGTAGAGAGAGGCAGACCTTTAGCTACAATGGAGAGCGGTAAGTGGGCAGGCCCAGTTCCTGCTCCGGTCTCAGGAGAGATAATTGATGTTAACGCTGAGGCAGAAAAAGATCCAGTAATAATTAACAGAGATCCGTATGGTAAAGGTTGGTTAGTTAGGATGAAAGTAACTAATCCAGAAGAGTTAAAGCAACTCTATACTGGAGAACAAGCGATACAAAAGCTCAAGGAGCTAATAGCCTCAGAGAAAATATCATGCAAGAGGCTCTGAAATGAGTTGGAGATTTGCAGCTTTACCTCCCCAAGACGGCTATCACATGGTTACTTCATTCGTCTCTGTTGCTGATTACGTCAGCAGGGGAGGTAAAGATACTTTAATGGTTTTTTACGCTAAAGAACCTTTTGTTAACGTTGGTGTAAATCAAGAGGTTTGGCTTGAGGTTAACCTTGATTTTACTAAACAACACAATATTCCAGTAGTTAGGAGGGATTTAGGAGGAGGAACCGTCGTAATTACTCCTGGGGAGCACGATTTCTTCATTGTAATAAAGCAGGAAGAAGCTCCTTCAGACCCTCAATCTCTGTATAAGAAATACTTAACTCCAATCGTTAACGTAATTAGGAGTTATGGTTTAGACGCTCAGCTTAGAGATCAAGATATAGTAGTAAACGGTAAGAAGATTAGCGGTAACGGTGCAATGACTTACGAGAAGGCTGTAGTAATTGCGGGGAATATCTTACTTTCCTTTGACGCGGATTTTGTAAGTAAATGCATTAAAGTTCCTTCCGAGAAGTTTAGGGATAAGATTGCAAAGGACATGAGCGAGTGGTTAACTTCAATGGAGAAAGAACTAGGTTATGTTCCGGATAGGAACGAGCTTAACAAGAAGATCAAGGAAGAATTTGAGAAAGAACTTGGGATAAAATTTGAGGATTCTTCTTTAACACCGGAGGAAATAGAGCTTTGGGATAAGTTAGCTGAGGAAAAGAAGAGGGAGGAATGGATATACTACAAGGATAATAGGCATCCGGACTTAAGGACTGATAGGTGTGTTAAAATTTCTTCAGCAGTTGCTGTATGTCACGTTGATTATAAGGCTAGAAAATTGATTAGGATAACTGTAAAAATTGTGAATAAGAAGATTGACGAAGTTTCAATTTCCGGCGACTTCTTCCTAATGTCGCCTAAGGGATTCCTAGATAGGTTGGAAGATTCTTTACAAGGAGTTGAAGTTAGCAAAATTAACGAAAAAATAGATGAGGTCTTTAGTTCAGAAAAACCGGTTATCTTCGGTTTTACTGCAGACGATTTGAAGAAAGCCTTTGAGGAGATTTTGAATAAACCTGAAATAAGAGAAATTATTTAACTACTTTTTCTGCTTCTTCTTTAAACTTTTCATATGCCTCATTTATCGTCTTGAATCTTCTTTCGTCAATACTCTCAACTCTTACCTTTATTATCCATGCATCATAAGGTTTTTCGTTGATAATCGATGGGTCTTTGATCACATTTTCGTTAACTGCAATTATTTCTCCAGTTATTGGCAACCTAAATTTTCCTACCCATTTTGCGCTTTCTATGCTAAATAATGTACTCTTTGGCGTAACTTTTTCTCCTACTTCCTTTGTAGATACTTGGAAGATTTTTCCGGCCATGTATTGGCCTAATGACGTTATTCCTATAGAAATCACATTGTTTTCTTCTTTCTTTATCCATACGTGTTTTTCCTCGTCGTATAAGAGCTCTTCGGGAAATTCAAACCCTGAAATATTCATAATTTAATAGCTTATCTTAAAACTTAAAAATCTTAATTTTAGAAATCAATCTATGAAATATGCCATATGGCTTGACGGCGTAGTTCTTGACGTAGATCTTACTGAACTGCTTTACAAGAAATTTAAGGGAGACAAGGATGTAAATTTGCCTTACACGTTTAATGTTCACAAAGATTGGGAGGATTTCTATAGCAAAATAAAGGGGAAAGATATTGTTTTCCTCTCGCCATATGATGAGAGGACAACTAGAGAAATAATAGAGAAGGTCTTTAAAAATGACGTGATAAAATTCATTCCTTCTATGAGTAAACCTGAGAAGAAATGTTTAGGTAGGCTTTTTTCTGAATTTCCAGAATTCCAACCTTTAGAGACTGCAATTATAGGATCTTCTCCTTTAGATCTGCTCTCTGCTAGGTTTTATGATTCGAGGATTAAGGTATTATGCGTAAATAGGTATACTAGCTGCGCTAAATATTCTCCGTATTTAATGGCTAACTCCTTAGAGGAACTTTACGATTTAATGGTAAAATTGAAGTTGTAAGTTTCGCAATCTTCTCAATCTTATTATAAAGAAATTTTTATATATTTAATTAACTTCTTTTTCTTTTGATGGATTCTTTTAGATTTTTGATAGAAAGGAATTCACAAGCTAAAATACTTGCAGGAGAAGAGGCTTTGTTAGAATCAGTTGCTTCTGGTGGAGAATCTACTTTAAGGTTTGTAATCTTTGATCCTACTGCAGTATTAGTAGGCTATCATCAAGCCGTTGAACAGGAAGTCAATGTGGAGGAAGTTAAGAGGAGGGGTTGGGAGATAGGTAGGAGACCTACAGGTGGTGGGACAATTATAATGGGGCCTTTTCAACTTGGTTGGGAAATTTACGCTGAATCTTCCATTATAGGTAATCCAGAGGAAGCAATAAGAAAAGGTGCTGAAGGAGTAATCATTACCTTGAAGAAGTTAGGGCTTAACGCCAATTTTAGACCTAAAAACGACGTAGAGATTAACGGTAGGAAAATTTCCGGCATAGGGGCTTTCTCAATAGGCAAATACGTTTCCGTAACTGGAACAATATTATTGAATTTTAATGTTGATGACATGATTTCAACACTAAAGTTAAGTTCTGAAAAATTAAAGGATAAAATAGCTAAGGATTATAAGGAGAGAGTAACGTGGATAAATAGGGAGAGGAGCCCTATCGATATGGAGGAATTAATCTCAACAGCTAAAGAAGGTTTTGAAGAAGCATTAAAAGTTAAGCTTATTGATGGAAAGTATACAGATAAGGAGATTGAGGATATTAATACATTATCTTTAAAGTATTCCTCTCCAGAATGGATTTTTAACACTAGAATTCCACTAAAAGGCGACATAAAATATGCTGAGGAAAAGTTCCCTGGGGGATTAGTTAAAGTTCAAGCTAAAGTGCAAGGAAAAGTTATTGAGGCAATTTTGATTACTGGAGACTTTTTCGTCGAACCTAAAAGGGCAATTTACGATTTAGAGGCTAGGTTAAAATGGTCGTTAGTAGATGATATAGAGAAGGAGGTAAGAGATTGGTACTCTCAAGTTAAAATTATTGGAATAAAACCTGAAGACTTAATTAAAGTGATAAAGGAGGCTGTAAGCAAGTGAGGCCAATTTACTTTTATGCTCCATCTTTAAAAAGATATGAAAACGATTACTTTAAGCCTGGATCGGGCTGGAAGGCAATTTCAGTAACTGGAACTTATTGTGCGTTTAATTGTAAGCATTGTAATAGGAGAGTCTTAGAAACCATGGCTGACGGTTCTACTAGAGAAAAGTTCGAGAAGGAAATCTCTACTGCAAAGGGAGGAGTAATAATCTCTGGAGGCTCAACTCCTAGGGGAGATGTTCCTGTTTGGAAATATTCTGATATTCTAAGAAATAGAAAGGATTTAACAATAATTGCACATACTGGAGTAGTTAAGAATGAAGAGATTGCAAGGAAATTCAAGGAATCTGGCGTAAAGATTGCATTATTGGACATGGTTGGAGATAACGAGACAATTAAGGAAGTACTAGGTCAGCCTTTTACGGTAGATGATTACTTGAATTCTTTTAAATACTTAAAGAAAGAAGGAATAAAGATTGTTCCTCACGTAATCATGGGTTTAAGTAAAAAAGGAGAGGAAGGAGACCTAAATGCAATAAGATTATTGAAGGAAGTTAATCCAGACGCAGTGATAATAGTAGGTTTAATGCCTTTGGTTGGAACAGCATATAACGAAATTTCTCCACCTTCTCCTTCACATTTAATTAATGGACTTAAGTTGGCTAGAGATTTATTTAACGTGCCAGTAATGTTAGGTTGCGCTAGGCCCTTAGGAAGTAAATATAGTGAAGTTGAGAAGTTTGCAGTTGATTACGAAGTGGATGGAATAGCTTTTCCAGAGGAAAATACTATAGAATACGCTGAAGAAAAAGGAAGAAAAGTAATCTTAAGTAATGCTTGTTGTAGTAACGTAGTTTATGACTTTATTTTACGGGTGTCCCTATGATAAGTAGTCCAGATTGGGTTAGGTTAAGTTTCGGGGCAGACATGGTTTTAGGTTTCAGTCCCGGAAAATTTCTAAAAGGAGCATTAAATACTACAATAAATCTCCTAGAGTACTATCCTGACGGATGTAAAGCAAACTGTATCTACTGCGGTCAGGCTAGAGAAGTAGCTAAAGGACCAGAATGCAAAACGTTAATAAGAGTTGAGTGGCCTCTAAGAAAACTTGACGACGTGTTAAATAGAATTAAAGAAAGGGAAGGAAATCCAGAATACGGACTCCAAAGAATATGCGTAGGGCAATTAGCTCATCCAAGAGCTTCTCCAGACGCAATAGAAATCACTAGAAGAATTAGGGAGAAGGGAATAGAATTGCAAATATCTGAACTGGTAACTGCAACATACACTTTTAAGCAACATATGATTGAAATGAGAAAGGCAGGGGCCGACATGATAGACGTTGCAATCGATGCTGCTAGTAAAAGAGTTTTTGATCAGGTTAGAGGAAAGCCAGTGAGAAGTATGCATAGATGGGAAAGGTATATTCAAGCAATTGATGAAGCTGTAGAGGTGTTTGGCAAGAAGAATGCTGGAATTCATTTAATTGTTGGCTTAGGAGAGACTGAAAAAGAGGCCGTTGAGTTAATTTGGTATGCTCATAGTAGGGGAGCTAAGATAAGTTTATTTGCGTTCTATCCAGAACTAGGAACTCCCATGCAAAACAAAAAGCCAGTTCCATTAAATGTTTATAGGAGAATTCAGTTAGCCAGATGGTTAATAGAGAATGACCTAGTTAAGTTGGAGGACTTTACTTTTGACGAAGAAGGCAAGATAGTTGATATAAATATTCCCCAAGACTTGAGCTTAAAGGAACTTGCGCCGGCCTTTATGACGAGCGGATGCCCAGGCTGTAATAGACCTTATTCTAACGAAAGGCCAGGAAGTGTATTGAAGAACTATCCTTGGTACCCCGACGAGAAGCAAACCTTATCTGCAATAAAGGCAAGTAAAATACCATCTTTAATAAAGAGGTTTGTAAACTGAATGCTCTTAAGTTATTTTTCTAGCGGTTTTCCTTCTCACGTTAAAGGTAAAGCTTTAGATCTTTCTTCAGATGACATGGAGTATTTTTATTCTCCGTTTTACGGTAGAATTGAAAGAATTGAAAAATTCGTAGTAGGTAGACCAAATAGATTTGCTGAAGTTAATTACGATTACCTTATTCTATTAAGGCGAGAAAACGGCAAACTAATAAAGATACTTCACGTAGAACCTTTCATAACTGTTGGAGAGGAGATAAAGAAAGGAGATAAGCTAGGCAAGTTCTTGATTAATCCTTATACTGGGGGAGATTTCCTTCATGCACACATTGAAGGTCTAAGAATAAAATTTCCTAAGCTCACTAAATATGATGAAAGGGGAATAGGTAAAGTAGTAAATAAGTGTAAGAACTATTTTGACGTTGAAATAATAACCTATTCTGCTGCAGGAAATTTAAGGGGATTAGGCTGTTGTGGCGGGTTATTAAATGCAAGCTTACCTTACGCAGGATATGGCGGAATAATAGGTATAGAAAACGTAAGCGAAGTAAAAATAGGAAACATGAAATTTTTTATTCACAGGATTAAGAAAAGGAATGTAGTAATGTTTGAAGTAAGGAAAGGATTAATAAGAAACTGGGAATACTCACCATCATTTAAAGTGCTTGAAGGTAAGCCAATATACGGTTTACCTCTCTTCGAAGCTGTTCTCTCAATTAATTCTCTTCCTAGAGTTAGATTTTTTATAAAAAATTCTAAATTTAATGAAGGAGATGAGGTAGACGTTTGGGAATTAATTAACTCTTCAAGTTACTTGTTACCTTAGCTCCACTTTTCATAAAGTATTACCTCTTCTGGGCTTTTAACAGTCTTAGGCTTCGGTTTATATTCTGGATCAGGATATCCTAAAGAAAGCAGAGTAACCAAAACTTTTTCCTTAGGTATTCCTAAGATTTTCTTTGCAGTTTCGTTCTCATAAGCAGCAACCCAGCCTACTCCTAGACCTACTGCATATGCCGAAAGAACGAAATACATAGTAGCATTAACAACGTCTACCATCCAAGTGTCGGGACTTACGTCTGGCTCTCCCACAACTGCTATATTAACTGGAGCATTTGATAAGTGAGATGCCCCTTTATGCAATTTTGAAAGCTCTTCCTTAGTTTTCTCGTCCCTTATTATTATGAACTTCCAAGGTTCTCTATTCATGGAGTTAGGGGCGTGATTTGCCACATAAATTAACTTTTTCAAAAGCTCGTTATCTACGTCCTTTTTCTGGAAACTCCTAATACTTCTTCTATTCATAAGGAATTCCAGTATATCTTCGCGCATAATATTATGACTAAGGGACATTTTTAAGTTTATTTTAACACTGACGACTCTTTCAAAATGTTTATAATTTACGGAGATAACTATTCCTTGAGACTATGTTTTCTTCGGATCCTTCAATGATAACAAGAAAAGAGAAAATGGACAAGGAAGAGGAAACTAGAGCAATAAGAGGAGCTTTAATGGCGTAGCTTGACGCGATTAATTATTACCTTCAACAAGGAAGGTTATTTAATAAAGAATTCATAAAGAAAGTTCACGAGGATATAGCTAAAGAAGAGATAACTCACTTTGGAGAATTTCTAAGATTACTTTACGAAAACAGTAAAGAAGATTTTGATTACATAATAAAAGGATGAAATGAGGCGTCAAAGTTAATTGGATCTAACGTAGATTTTCCGTTAAAAGTGGAAACACTATTGTTAATAAAAATCCGGAGCATCCTGAGAATAGCCTAGAAAGTTTTGTGTATAATGCATTACAAAAAATTAGAAAGATCGGCAAGATTATTAAATATGACGAAGAAAGCATTTCAGTTTATGAAATAGAAGAAAAGGATAGTGAAATTGTACAAAAGAACGACTCTACTACTTATAATCTTCAATTTCTTAATGTACAATTCAATATTAGGAGCGACTTACCTTTAAACAAGGTTTTTAACGTGGCCTATAAGGCAGGATTAAAATATTCAAATAAAGAAGATTTAACTCTACTGTCCTCTCATCCATTGTCATAGTCTAAAGAATCATAAGCCCCAATAAACTTTCCTTTTGCAATTACAAAATATTTATCCTTAGGTAATGTGTCCTTTAATTCTTCAAAAATCTTGTTATTTAGTTCTCTTTCTACTTCTGAATCCTCAGCTCTCACTTTATTTAACCATAAATCTATTGATTGCTTCAGAAAGCGTTAATTCTCTTCTTATTGCTTCAGCCTTAAATTCCCTAAGTTTCTTCTCATCAATCTTTTTTATAACTAAGGTCACATCTTTTACTTATTTCACCTAGGTAAATAAGTTTTCTTAGAATTTTTATCAATATTTTGTAATTATTTGTGAAATGATGTTATTTTCTCTCCTCTCAAAGTAATATTCATCTATTATTCTCTATATAGGAAGAGAGCTAAGAACTACTTATATAAATTTCTTTCTCTAATAAACTTTCCATAATACGATAACTTTTTACCTAAAGTGTTATAGTGAGTTAAAGGTTAATATATAATATTGTTCTCATATAAATTAAAAAGTTTTTATGTATTATGGGAATTAAGGAAGGGTTTATATACCCCTAAAAAGAACCTTATCTTAGTGAGAAAAAATGGTGGTTGAGAAAGTATTGGCAACAATTGGTGGAATATTAACACTAATGGCTGGAATAGTAGACATTGCAACCAAAAATCCATTAGCTCACTACATATATGGACTTAATATAATAAGCGGAAGTATAATGATCTATCTAGGAATACTTGGCATCGTTGCAGGATTAATGACACTATATGGAGAATACAAGAATAATAGGGATTTTGTAATTGCTGGCGGAGCATTAGGACTAGCAACTCCAACTGAGTTCTCCTTACTAAGCTTAATCGGAGGACTCATGATGCAGAAAGAAAAAGTTAAGGCTTAAAGAAGCTAACGACAATAATAAATTAAAGTTAATTTTTGTTAACTTGTGTTCTCGAATTATGTTTAGTTTTCCCTATATATTTGCATTTAATAATTTATCTCAGATATTAGATTTAGACTGGAATTATAACATAGTTCTTCAATTTATCATTTAACTTATTAAATAATTTTATGTCGGTAGTTAATAGCTTAGTTCCTTCCTTTATAGCAAGATAAAGGAACGCTGAATCGTAGAAAGGTAACTTCTCTTGTACGGCCAAGCTGATAGTATCCATAACGATATCCTTAACGGAAACTATTTCGCATAATTTTTCTATAAAATCTAAGGCATTTCTTAACTGCTCTATTACGACGTCCTTTTCATCATTAAATAATACTATCCTCTTCCATGCTACATTAGAAACTTCAGAAAACGCTAGATCTAATGTTAAGAAATCCTCATCGCTACTTTCTATTATTTTAATTACTTTATCTGTAAAACTATCTCTAAAGAAAAATGAAGCTATTGCGGAAGAATCTAGTATCAAGCATCTCTGTCCTCTCTAATTAGATCTGAATTATTTATGTTTTTCATTTTAGTTAAATTGTTTTTTCCTTCTTCTATATATTTTCTTATTAACTCTTTCCTTACTCTATCTTCTATGTATTTACTTATCTCCCTTTGCCAATCAACATTTACTGAATTCATTAGTTCCCTTAACTTTTTTGGTATCCGTATACTATAAACTGTAGACACATAGAAGTATTCTCGTCAAAGTTAAAATAAGTTACTGTTCTTCATAGTTCAAGAGGCTCTCAATAAGTATATAATAGGAATAATACCATAATAACAACGATTTTATCAATATTTAAACAGCTGATTTCTTATCTCACTAATCGAATATCTACTTATAGTTATCCTAGATAAATTCTCTCTACCCTCTTTCATCTTAAAATACTTAGAACCGTCGGCTACTTTAACCGAGAATTTCTCCTTTGGGATAGTAAGTAAAAGAGATACTCCTCCTTGAGGTACTTTATAAAGATATGAGGAAAAGAAATCCTTGGCTTCATTTAACCTTTTCTCATAAACTTCCTTTTCCTCTTTAATAATCCTTTGCAATTCGCCCACCTCGTAGAGCCTGGATATAATGTATTGCGAAATTGATGAAGGCCTACCGTAATATTTGCGATTTGTAAAAGCTACTCTTAATCCCGGGCCTAATATCCTAGTAAAACTTGAAGTATATACAACATTCCTCTCTAGTAAAGCCTTCGAATTTGAGAAATAACCGTAAACGTCGTCTTCCACGATCCTAACTCCTTTCTCAATGCTGTCTTCAAGAAACTCCTCTGAAACTCTGGAGTCTGTAACTACTCCAGTAGGGTTATTTACTGGAGCAAAGTAAAAACAATCTCCCTTAAATTCCCATTTTCCTTCTGCAACTAAACCTTCGTAAGTTACAACCTTATCCTCTCTTATTACACTATCGTGAGTAGGTTCTTCGGCAGAAACCGTTCTGCATTCATCAAAAGTTTGTCTAGTCACTTCCATAACAGAGGTTGCAAAATAAGGCTCGAAATCAATCCCTCTTAAGTTAATAACGTATTTGACTGCGTCGTAAAAACCTTTCATTATGCCTTCAAACATTACTGTTTCTATTTTCAATTCCTTCATAATTTCTTCCAAGGATTTAACTATTCTAGGATCAGGGAGTCCTCTACTTAAATCAATATACGAAGTACTTGATTCCATTAAATTCTACCTCTTTTGCAACTTTCATAACTTCTTTCAAATCAATATTATGTTCCTTGCAAACCTCTCTTATTTCATCCTCAGTCATTGGCTGTATTTTTAAGGTTAAAAGTACGCTTTCTAAAGGATTCTTGGGATCTACATAAAACTTTCCTCTCTCAACATAATCTATTATATAAACTTCACGTACGTACTTAGAGATTATCTTTCCCGCTTTGATTAGCGACTCTGCTGAAGGTGGCAAAGCCCATTTTTCTGCAGGTGGCCTTGTAGGGACCATTATATGAACTTTATCTGGACTAAACGAGGCGAGAGCCTCACCTATCTTTTCGAGCTCATCTTCTTTATCGTTTATTCCCTTAACTAACATTACCTCGGCCCATATTTCTCCACTGAACTCTTCCCTAAACTTTTGTAGACCTTCTAAGAATTTTGGAAAAGTAATTTCCCTATGAGGCCTATCTACTATTCTAAAAGTTCTCTCATCCCCTGCATCAGTGCTAACTTTAACAACGTCTGCTGGACTCAAATCCTTTCTAACCTTATCCAGATAAAGCCTACCTCCGTTAGTAAATACTGCAACTTTCTTATCTTGAATTTTCTTACTCCACCTAACTAATTCTCCTAACTTGGAGTAAAGCGTTGGTTCGCCGTCACCTATGAAAGTCAAGTAATCGTAATCAAAAATCTTTACTGCTTTTTCTATTTCTTTCTTAATTTCTTCCTTGTCAAAAAAATCCCTTTCCTCGTTTATGAAAGTAGTAGTTCTACCTAATTGGCAATATACGCAATTCCAATTGCACACCTTGAGGGGAACTACGTTAACGCCTAATGATCTGCCGAACCTTCTTGAAGGTACTGGTCCGAAGACGTATTTCATAAGATGATATAATGTCTTGACAATAAAAATATTAGTATAAGTATTCTATTAGTCGATTAATAAAATGAAATTAACTTACATTATAAAATTACAATATATTCAAGATTTAAATGAAAAAGCATATATTCACGACAAAAGAGAAACATAATATATGCAATTACCAAAGGAGATCGAAGACGCGATAAAGAAAGAAGCCAAAGAGAAAGGAATTGATGAAGAAGTCTTGTTAATAGATAAGCTTTCTAAAGACCTAGATCCTCAAACTAGGTATAGTTTATACAAGGAAAAGCTGAGGAACTTTTAGCAGAGGCAAGGAAGTATCTAGAAAGCAAGGATTTTATTCAAGCTTCAGAAAAAGCATGGGGAGCTTGTGCCTCGATCGTCAAGGCTTACGGTGAAAAAAGAGGTTTAGAGCACTATAGGCAATTGGAAGAAATAGTGAGTAACATAATTTCACAGATGAAAGGAATTAATATCTGAGTGGTCAACTTGTTTACGTTTGCATTCTAAGAATCTCATGACGGAGAAGGATTTACATTCATCGATTGAACTAGTTGAGAATTTCGTAAAAAATATGGAAAGAATACTAACTAGCAATGAAGGATAGAGCTTGTTAGAATTTATTATATTCTTACTCATGGGTTCAAATTTATATTATTCAGACGCAGAATAATATATAATGTCTAATGTTAATCTTTTATCAGCCTCAGATGTGTTAATTAAAGAGGCCGATGAACTGTTAGAAAAAGGCGACACAGTACAAGCATCGGAAAAATACTACAAAGCTGCAGAAGAAGCAATAAAACTCATAACAAAAACATTAAACATACAAGACGTATTACAAAAAGTAAAAAGCCTAGGAAGATGGTCTTCAACTTTACTTTTTGAAGGAGCTATGTCAATCTCCCCGGAAATGTACTCTATCTGGAGCGATGCGTGGTATTTGCATATTTACGGCTTTCATGAAATGAAACTAACATACAACGAGGTCAAAAGCACCTCACATAACATTCATAAAATAATAAAGATCCTAAACGATTTAATTAAATAGATATTTCAATTAATTTCCTTTTTACTAGCTATCTTATATCAATATCTTCTACATTTAGTTCCTAAGATGATTCTTTTTAAACTAAAAACTATAAAAAATGATAAAAAAGAATCATATAAATTTTACTTTCTTAGAGATTGATAGTTAAATATTTATAAAAAATAGACAAAGATCTTTCTGAGGAAAAATGAATCTAAAAATCCTTGTTGGACTCTTCATATTAGGTATAATAATTCTATCAGCAATGACTTTCCTCAATTTTACTAGCATTGTAGCACAAGATAAAGGAGACCAACAGCCTAAGGGGCCTATAGTTTATACTTATGACGAGTACAACGGGACTTATTTCCCTCACATATTGACCGTTGTCTATTACCCTTGCAACGCAACTTGCAGTAACTTAGGTTTTCCATCAGTCTGGCCAGTAAGTAATGAAAACCAATGCCATAATGCGGTAGTAAATACTACTTGCCAAGCCTTAATAGAAGGAGTTGACTGGCAATTACCATTGCTCAATTACGTAGGTGGAGTCGCAATTCCGCTATCAACACCTCCATGCAAATTACCTTGGGCACAGCAACTTGGAGTAAAAGGAGCATTAGTTTACTATACTCAAATGGTAGGTGAACCTCTAGGAGTTACTTTAGCTTGTGGATTACTTTACGCAACAGAGGATAGCATGCCGGGAAGTATAACTGCAATTAACCCAGTAACAGGGAAAATTGTTTGGATGGCTAACGGCCTAGCAGGACCTGCAATGAATAACCCAGTAGTATGGCACGGTATAGTTTACGTCTCAGTTGGTGGAGTCTGCTTTACCTTCTCACAGTTTGTGCACTTCGAAGAGCATCAGTACTGTAAGATACACAGAGGTAGATGCGGAGCAGTTTACGCTTTTAACGCAACTGATGGCCAACTGTTGTGGATGAGATTTACTTACGGTGAGGCAATGCCTGCACCAGCAATTTATGACGGAATTTTAGCTTACGTAACAGGTGGAGGCTGTTTTGTAGGAGTTAACGCAACCACTGGACAAACATTATGGGTAGATCACTTCCCAGGCTTTATGGCTAACATGGCAAGCGTTAATTATTACGTGTTACCTAACGGTACTCCATTATTTATAGCGGGCTTTACTTACGCTGCAGCACCTTATGGTTATATTATTGCAGTTAACGGATTAAATGGTCACGAAGCTTGGAACGCAACAATGCCTGCACCTTACGTAGGAGCTAACACGGGATTAGGAGACGTAGCTCCAGCAGTTGACCAACAATTAGGAATAGTGGTTGATAACGATATTGCAAACTTTTCCAATGGTTACGTTGATATGGTAACTTTCGCATTAAACGCTACAAACGGCAAGCCTTTATGGGCTGTGAACACTGGCAGAGGGCCAATACCACCTGCATATAAAGGTGGGATGCCATTAATAGTGGGCAATGTAGTTTACGACGGTAACCCATCCTTAGGAACAGTTAATGCAATATGCATAAAGACCGGTAAGATATTATGGTCTACAAAATTGCCATGCTTACAAACTCCTCCAAAGTTCCCCGGAGGACCGAGAGGTTCGCCAACGTATTATCACGGCTTACTGTGGGTATCTGCTGGACAATACGTTTACGTAATTAATCCAAAGAATGGAGATATACTAACATTTTACTGGATAGGTGGTAGGTTAGGAATAATGAACCCAGTAATAGCTGGAAATACAATGTTCTTGTCAAACTCCTACGGTTGGATAGTAGCAATTCCGTTATCCCAAATATATCCTGCATACATCTATTATTAAAGGAATCATGAGATAGTAATTTAATAATTAATTTATTCATTTTTTCTCTCTTTCATCTACTATAATATATTCTTCTGCTCTTGTCTTCCACTCGATTATAGTTAATCATATTTAGTATGGGTACCCGTAATTCATGGGTACCCATGAAATTTATCTTCGGTAAACCTACAGATAATCCATTCGATAGAGAGGAAGAAATTAGGACTCTCCTTACTTTGATTAACAGAAAACAACCGGTAAGCGTAATAGGAAGTAGAAGAGTTGGAAAAACTTCAATATTATTAAAAGTTATGTCTTCAATCTCAACTCCGCATGTTTACATATCGGCGGAAGATTTCGTAGAGGGAAAGAGCTTTGACCTTAAATCTTTCCTCATATCATTTTCTGGATTAATTATTGCGGAAACGTTAAAATTCCTAGATACTAGGAGGAAGTTCATTTTTGATATTAAAGAGAAAGGAGAAAAACTAATTTCATCATTGAGGGACTTAATAGGGTATGCGAAAATTTCCTTAAACTTAAACTTAGCAGAAGTTGAGGTTTTATTAGAAAATAAAGAGAACTTAAGGGATACAACTAGGGGGATCTTAGATTTGCCCCAAAAGATGGCCGAAACTATGGGAAAGGATTTAGTAATTATAGTCGATGAATTTCAATACTTACGTTTAGCTGAACAAAACCTCCCTGGGTTAATGCACATGATGAGGAGTAAGTGGCAGTTTCATAAAAATGTCGAATACATAGTATCTGGCTCTGCAGTAGGAATTCTGGAGAAAATGTTCAGTACTAATACTGAACCGTTTTACCAGTTCTTTTATCCAGTTTACGTTAAGCCTTTCACAAAAGATGTTAGTAAGGTTTTTCTAATGGAAGGTTTTAAAGATGAGGGAAAATCCTTTGAGGAAGAGGGCATAGAAAAAGCTATAGAGGAACTTGATGGATTTCCTGCTTGGTTAAATTATTTTGGAATAAAGGCCTTGAGCTGTAATAAAGTGGACAATGACTGTGTAGAGAAGACTATAAAAGAAATAGTCCAAGATCCAATTATTAGAAATATCATAGAAGGAGAATATAATAAGCTTGGTAAAAACGCAAGAGCAATACTTTCACTTCTAGCCAAGAAAGGTGGTGAAGGAAACCTTAGGGGAATAAATTTAAGCAGATCTAGTGTAAATGAAGGGCTCAAGTCCTTACTAGGAGAAGGTTACATAACGAGAGTAAATAGGGGAGTATATAAAATTGTAGATCCCTTATTTGTGAAAGTTCTTGGAAATGAATAAATAGGAACGAAGAAGGGGAAATTCCATATTTATTTTTCTTAACATCTAATTTCTACCCTAGGATTAAAGAATTCCTTGTAGAATTCCTCATAATCCTTCCAATTAGAATAATGAAATTCGAACGGTGTTACATTGCGTTTAAGTGAAGATAAAATATAAAGGTTCATCTTAGCTTGCCACACGACGTCTCCTACCTTATCGCTTACAATTAAAATATCTATATCGCTTAAGGAAGGCACATAATCTCCTCTTATTACACTACCGAAGACAACTACCATGACGTCTGGTAAAACCTTCTTTAATGAAAAGCAAATTTCCTCAGCATATTTTCTCCAATTTTTAAAATACTCTATTCTTTCTGCCATAATCCCAAAACCTCTAAAAATTGTTTCACCAAATTAACCACCTTTATAACAACGTCCTTATCGTAAGAAACTGGAAAGTACCTAGACCCAGTGTAGGACAACTTAAGTAGTTCTATTAAATCCTTATTGTGACTATATAGGTCGAAGATTTCGGACTTTATGTCTCTTTCGGAATTTATCAACTCGTCATGAGTAAAAGGATAACTTCCCCTATTCTCAAGAAGAATTACCTTTAATACTAACTGTAGGGATTGTTCGG
>OGCG01000324.1_pt1 | contig 31401 bp, 43 predicted proteins | sample 1570061 | NCBI WGS metagenome assembly OGCG01 (sample SAMN06268698, study PRJEB24515) | hot springs metagenome | isolation source: Joseph's Coat, Yellowstone National Park, Washington, USA | place: USA:Joseph's Coat, Yellowstone National Park, Washington, USA
TTTTTGTTCCTTGTTTTCTTCAGACATGTTGTACCCATCAAAACTAACTACTTATTAATAAACTTTCTAAGACGCACTCTCAGAAAAACATCATTAACATTAAAAGTTTATTTTTAAAGCTGATCATCATTCTGAAAAATGATCTCACAAATTTAAAAAAAACGGCAATTAATTTGTTCCAATTTCAACAATATTAGCATCCAATATAATTGAACCGTATAAATACAAATTCATACAATCAAGTTTTATCAGGCATAAAACTACTTTGGCGCTTACTGTTTAATAAGTATGGAAGGAAGATTATTTGCATTGATGGCGCTCTTTGGTACGTTGATGCTGCAAGTGTTACAAATTCGTGAGCAAGAAAGCTCCGACATTCATGGAGGAGATGAATTACGAAGTATGTATTTATATACCATTAATGAATAATACATAACAGAAGAATGCGCTGAACAAACACAGTGCGCATCATTGCTGGAAAGGAAATCAGAGCTAAATTAACTTCTATTGGAAAGGCATACATGAACTGCTTGAACGAAGTTGAGGCTTGAGCAGTGCAAGATGCGTGCTGCCCTGCTAAAGAATGCTAGAGAAGGACTAGCTAGGGAAGATGTAGAGACACTGTATGACAAAGGTGTAGGGGAAATAGACATTGGCTATCCAAAGGGCATAGCTCAGGATAAAGGCAATGAAAGGAATTCTAACTTCTGGAACTATTCATCAATAATAAACCGCATCAAGGACGTCGCGCAAGAATACGGCATAAAGGTCAAGCCTGTTAATGAAGCAAATACCTCTAAAACGTGTTCTCTGTGTGGGGAAATTCACGAAAATGGAAGAATAAAGAGGGGTTTGTTTGAGTGTCCTCACACTGAGAAGGTAATAAACGCTGATTTGAACGGTGCAATAAACATGATGAAACATATCCCCAAATCCGATGAGGATAGGGGTAAATGGTTGAAGGCACAGCCTGTGGTCTACCGTTGGACGAGCAGAGCGGGGTGGATAACCACTAGCAATGAAGCCATGAGAATGAAAACGGTAAACCACGAACCTATGATCAGCCTTGAAGGAACCACTCATTTAGGGCTGTGAGGATGTCAGTCATGTGATTTATGATCAGAGCCTAAAAAACCTAATGGAAAGGTTGAATTAACATATGCATAAAAGCGTTTGTAAACATGCAGAAGGCCGAAATTTGACCATGTAAAAGACTGGTTCAGAGCGTTCAGGTTCTTTTATAATTACGCATTAGCCAACAAAGAAATTGGTTCAGCTCCACTTTCAAATGAACAGCTGCCAGAATGGATTAAGCCAGTCTTGTTAATTGCATAAGGTGATATCTGTGAGCTTAAATTAACGGCGTCCAAAAAACAAATTAAAAAGTTATACGCGTGCTTTTCTTATATAAAGCATGAGCGAAATAGATGCTCAATCAATTGACAAAAAATTTGTTGAAAAAAACCACTTAAGGTATTTTATTACAGTTAACGATAATAAAATAACGTTAACTCGCAAGAACAACCCCTACTGGTTTATAGCTGCTGCTGTTGCAAGTTTTATTCTAAGCCTTTTCATACTTGGAATTGTTTTCCTTGTACTCACATTATTTTTTATTTTATATTATTTTATGCAAAAGCGCACTTATGAATTTGATAAAAACACAACCGGAATAAGGGATACTGGAGACAAGCTGGAATTTTCCGTGCTGAACAATAGAATTTATGTTTTTAATAAAATAAATTCTAATTCTATTCAAGACAAAATTCAGAACGATGAAAATGCTATTTAAATACATGCGGGCCTGGTGGGATTCGAACCCACGACCTACTGGTTAAGAGCCAGCCACTCTACCTGCCTGAGCTACAGGCCCATTCTTGAGATAAAATTTAGTTTTTATAAGCTTTTCTGGATAGAATTAACCCTCTTTATTATGTTGGTAAGCTCATCTAAACTGTGCATTACATAGTCTGGCTGCACGCTACTGGATTGGCTGTACTGATCCCTGACAATGAGTGCTGTGAGTGAACCTGCCTTTTTTCCAGCAATTATATCGTACTCTCTATCACCTACGCTGATGCACTCCTCTGGTCTTAAATTCATCTTTTCAAACGCCTTTAAGAATACGTCGGGTTCTGGCTTGGGATTTTTCACATCCTCACTACTTACCCAGCAACAGACCATCTTGTCTATGTTAAAGTGTCTTACTATCACATCTATCATATCCCTACCCATGCTTGTTGCTATTGAAGCTCTTATTCCCATATTTGTTAAATTTGATATACAAGAAACGGCGTCTGGAAATACCTTAATTCTATTTATGTTTTCTATAAAGTGCCGCTTCCTTACGCTCTTCATCCTTTCTACATCGTCATTGTTCAGATTGCTTACGAACTTGGAGGCAATGACCGCAGGTGAAAGGCCAACGTACTTCCTTATTTCTGAAGGTTGCACATTATGCCCAAATTCTTTTAAAGTTTGAGACCAAGCGATCATCAGTGTCTCTGCGCTATCTATAAGTGTTCCATCTAGATCAAACGCTACGCCTGAAATCATCGGCTCACTATAAATATTAAAAATTTAAAAAGTATGCGGAAGTTTTGACCAGTTAATTTATCCCAAAACTTTTAACATATATTAAATTTATGCAATATGGCGCATGTCGCAAGAAAAAAGGAACATATTTTACCTTTTTATGTCAAGGTCTTTGAGGAGCTTTGCGGCTGGATTTATAGCAATAGCCATAAGTCTTTACTTTTATGATGTGCTCAAGCTTTCACTTATACTTGTGGGTGTGCTTTTTACAGTAGGTGCTTTTGCAACACCGCTGATCTCTTTACTAGTCGGAATACTTGGTGACAGGAATGGTAGAAAACTTGTGTTAATTGCTGACCTGCTTACGCTGCCTGTAGCACTTATAATAATAATGCTCACCCGCAACTTTTTTGCGCTTGCATTGGCAAGCGCAATCGGTGGTTTCGGAGTGGCTGGTGGGCTGATAGGAGGAGGAGTTGGCGCCTCAGTTGGACCGGTAGTAACTACCATGCTTGCAGAAAATACAAGTAATGAAAACAGGACATTTATATATTCACTCAACAGTGTAGTTTCAACATTTTCAGGAGCAGCTGGTGCGCTGCTCGTTTCATTCATTAGTTTTCAAACGCTGTTTAAAGTAGGAATAGCGATATCGCTTGTTTCTGTACTGGTAATTTTACCTGTGCGTGAAAAATTTAAAGGACTTAAAACCACCATAAAGAAAGGAGAAAACCGAATATCAGAGAAGGATAGGAGATTCATAAAGGCATTTGCCTACACGGGTCTGTTCAACGGTCTGTCAATGGGACTCATAACGCCCTATTATCCTATTATATTTCATGCATTCTTTCACATGACAACGTCCGATGTTGGTTACCTGATGAGTATAGGTGGAATCCTTTCTGGAGCTGCTGACATATTCACTCCATCTTTAACAAAGAAAATGGGGTTCCTAAAACTCATCACAAGAACTAGGGTAGTATCTGCAACCATGATGCTGCTTTTACCATTCTCACCAAACTTTATTATTGCAAGTGTGCTATACCTTTTTATGACACCACTGCGTGCCATTTCATTGCCAGCACAAACTTCTCTGCAAATGACCCTTATAAGTGAAGGAAGAAGAGCTACTTCAAGTGGTCTAAACCAGGCAACAAGGCTTCTTGCTTCAGCTGTGGCCACCTCAGCAGGAGGCACATTGATGGCACTAGGCCCATTGGCCATTCCATTTATTATGGCCGCAAGCTTCACCTATGGAAACACGGCACTCTACTATTATTACTTTGCAGGCATACCTGAAGCAAATGATGATGCCCCACGCTAAAGCTTCCCTTTCTAGGTTAGCATGCAACATGTTCCCTGGTTCAATATATATACCTATATGATGCTTCACCGTGGTTTCTTCGCAGGCATAAATTCGGAACATCCTACCAGCGCGCTCCGTTGTTCAGCGCAGCTCAGGTCCTTTAGTGCTCAAGCCTTTCATAATGCTCTGTTATAGAGTCCTCTGTAACTGGTTGTTGAGGGTTTTCCCTTTCTTAGTAGAGCTTATATGCTCAATTCATACGCATATAAAAAATATTTAAACAAAGTCAGTGCATCTAGCGCTGAGATTTACCGTTTCCCCAACCCATAAGTTTTATTTAAATGCTCTTACCAAACAGCTTAAGCATTATTGCTTTCTGAACATGAAGCCTGTTTTCTGCTTGGTCAAAAACTATTGAGTGATCACCATAAAGCACTTCCCTTGTAACTTCCTCCTCGTGATGTGCTGGAAGGCAGTGCATAAATAGAACATCCTTTGGCGCACTAGATATTAGTTTAGCATTTACCTGGTATTTTGGAAGAAAAACCTTCAATCTTTCTTCCTTTTCCTTCTCTTGGCCCATACTTGTATATACGTCAGTATATATTACATCTGCATCACTTACAGCTTTAAATGGATCATCAGTTACCTTGACAGAACCCGCTGAAAGCTCATTTGCCATGTTAACTATGGTCTTTTTCGGTTCATAACCTGAAGGTGATGCAACTGTAACGCTGGCACCCGCAAGCGCAGATCCAAGCATAAGTGAAGTGCAGACGTTGTTGCTTCCATCTCCTATAAATGAGATCCTTTTAGCTTTAACGCTGCCAAGTTTTTCTCTTATGGTGTACAGGTCTGCCATTATCTGGCACGGATGCTCAAGGTCAGAAAGCGCATTGATGACTGGATTCTTCATACTAAGGGCCAGTTTGACCAAGTCTTCATGCCTGTAAACTCTAGCCACAACCATGTCGACGTACCTGTCAAGTGTTCTACCAGTATCCTCAACTGGTTCTCCCCTAGAAAGCTGAGATGTCGAGGCATCCATGTAAATAGGGCTTCCACCCATCTGGTTAACCCCAACCTCAAAACTGACCCTTGTCCTAGTTGAAGGTTTTTCAAAAAGCAATAGCACATTCTTCCCGTACAGTAAATTGTTATGTGGATTAGCCTTGAGCCTGTCAGTCATGGACCACACTTCTTCCATCTCCTCAGTGCTGAAGTCAGTAACGGATAGATAATCTGCCATAATTCTTGTACTTTTACATAACCATTTTTAAGCTTTGCTTGCAGTATTTTAACATGCGTGGACTGATCGCTATATTAAGTGATTTCGGCAATAAGGATCATTACAATGGGGTAATGAAAGGAGTCATATTTAGTATAAACCCCAAAGCAAAAATAGTGGACCTAGCTTTGGATACAAATTCATTTAGCATAACTGACGCAGCATTTATGTTGCTTGCTTCAGTAAAATATTTCCCAAAGAACACAATTTTTCTTGTTGTTGTAGACCCAGGAGTTGGCACAAAAAGGGCTGCGGTGGCTGTAGAGGGATCTAAGCATTTTTTTGTGGGCCCAGACAATGGCGTTCTCTATCCAGCTTTGCAAATTGAGGGCATTAAAAAAGCAGTCAGACTGAAAACATACGGTGGTACATTTGATGGTAGGGACGTTTTTGCTCCAGCTGCAGCCATGATAAGCCTTAAAAACGGAATTGAAGGTCTGGGCGAAAAATATGAACTGTCTGTAAAAACAGAACTGAAAAATGCAGAGATAAGAGGTGGTACCGTGTGGGGTAAGGTTATACACGTGGATAAATTTGGTGATATTGTTACAAACATAAGAAGTGAACAGTTAATGGGATATTCAGAAATCACACTAGATAAAACAACAATCAAGAGAGCAGAATCTTTTTCAGAGTGTGATGGTTTATGCTTTATTGAAGGTAGCAGTGGATATATAGAAATAATTGCAAATAAGAATAATGCCTCGGAAATGCTTGGGCTAAATACAGATGATAGTTTGAGGATTATAGTAAAATGAACAAAACCAGAAAAATTGAGTTGATGTTTTCAGGAATAACAAAAATATATGATGGATTAAATGATATAATGAGCTTTGGGCTTTCACGCATATGGCGCATTTATGCCAGCAGAGCAACGATCTCAGACAAAGATGGAAGGTTTTCTGTTCTTGACCTTGCGATTGGCACAGGATATATGTCCAAAAGAATACTTAAGGACTCGGGCAATGGCGCACAAATTGTGGGCCTGGACATAACAAGAAACATGCTGTTAAACGCTCAAAAAAACCTTGGGGACAAAGTGCAGCTGGTGCTGGGGGATGGAAAAGCATTGCCGTTCAGAAATGATTCTTTCGATTCCGTCGTCAGTGCATTTTCCCTGCGAAGTTTTATAGAAGAGGGACCAATTCAGCTGCTTAATGAAATAAAAAGGATCCTTGTGCCACAAGGAAGAGCTGTATTTGTTGATACAGGGAAGCCTGAAGGCAACTTTATGAACGCGTTCTTTTATGTTTATATGAATATCATAAAGGAGCTGGGTGGTATCTATGATCGTAAATCATATAACTGGCTTGCAAGGAGCATATGGACTTTGGACCCCAGAAGGTTCAAAATGTTAATGGATCAAACTGGATACGTTACTGAAGTTTACTTGCTACCATTTGGTGTGCCCTATCTCTTTATTGGAAAAAAGAAATGAATGATTATTTGCCTAAGGCATAGTGCCAAATATTTTACCAGCTATAAGGTTAGTAAAAAACGATGTAAGTATGTACCAAGTAACAAAGTTCATACCATAGCCAATGCTGATAGGTTTAACTGCTTCAAAGTAAAATATTGAAAATTTAAATGGGGAGATTGCAACTATTGAAGCTCCAAAGAAATAGCTAAGGAGGTAAAACAGCACCAAGAACGGTATGAGCAGATACAGGCTGACCTTCATCCTATCCATCTGGACCTTCATTGTCATTTCTTGCATCTGCTTTTGCTTTTTCTCAAGCTTCTCAATTTTTGCTTTATCCCCAGTTTTGAGAGTCTGTCTATACTCCTTCAAAAATTCGTTATATGCCTTCATAGTCTCATTGCTTGCTTTAAGGTCAACCTTTGCCCTTGTAAAGGCATTGCTAATTAACGATGATGCCGCAGCTACCATCAAAATTATGAGTGATGATTCAAATATCTGCATGCTTAATTATAGCTCCAGCTTTTTAATAAGCTCTTCTACTGTTTGGTCTAGCATGTTTTCCCTGTTGTAAACTTCAACCATCATTGCTCCTGTTATTGCCGAAGCCGCGCCCATCATTATTCTGGAAATAAGGATCTCATGTTCAATGTCTGACTCATTAACCATTTCCCTCTTCCTCGTTGGATCATTCATTCTTCTCCTTATTATTTCCCTAGGCTCCGCAAGGAGCAGCACCAAATGTGTTGGCCTAAGTGCATTGAGTACATGAGCCGGCAGACCTGGAAGATAACCGTACGATGTAGGGATCATGTAGTGTGTATCAATAAATACAGTTGATTCGTCAACCATCCTCATTGCTGCCCTTTCCTGGAGCTCCTTTTGCATTTCAAAAGGTAACTTTCTCATTTCATCCCTGTCCTTTATACCTGATTTCATCGCCTCTTCCAGCATCACGGAACCAAATACAAATACCTTGAACTTTTTTCCCTCTGAAACAAGTCTCTGATAAAGGGCATTTAGCACGGTTGTCTTACCAACACCTGCTAGGCCCCCTACTATTATTGCCTTTCTGCTACTTTTCTCCAAGTATACCACCAAGTCCAGGTATCATTGAAGCCATTTGTTCCTGAGCCAGCATCTGATAGTAGCTGATCGATATGTCTATTGCAAGGAGCAATCCAATACCAGTGCCGAAGACGTTAAGTATTGACGATGTGGCTGCTAGTATCCCTATAAGAAGCCCGCTGAAAAGTGTTACTGTAGGTATGTACCTTTCCAGCAATGAGCTAACTGATGATCTAGTGGTCCTAAAACCAGGAACCTGAAGGTCTGAACCTAACAGGTTTTCTGCGGCCTTTTCAGCTGACATTCCACTAACATCGACCCACATCCTTGCAAATACAACGCTTAGCACTATAACAAATGCTGAATAAGTTAAAACCTGCACGGGATGGAGCATTGCGGCTGGATATGGAGGTGGAGACGTTATGTAGTACAGCAAACCTCCGGTTATTGTTCCATTGGTTTCAGTTCCAAGCCATGAAAGGTGTGGCACGAGGGACGCATTCTTTGCAAGTATAAGGAAAAAGAACTGAGCGTCAGCAATCAGCGCAGATACAAGTATTACTGGTATGTTTGAAACGTATAGTAGCTTTATCGGGTATGTAGCTGAATATCCCCTGAACTTGGCCGAACTTATTGGTATTTCAATCCTCACACCTTCAAGGTAAAGGATGACTAAAATGAATATAATTGTGCTTATTAATCCTATCAATGAAGGGTAGGAAGATGCGCGACTTACAAGAGAAGCAAAAGCTCTATGTATACTTGCATTTATTGCAAATGGTATGTATCCAAAATATTGCCCGCTAACTGGTATTGGACTGAAAAAATCTAGCATTATCTGCATCGATATTCCTGCAAGTATAAATAGACTTATCCCACTTCCAAGGCCCCAGCCCTTCTGGATCATCTGGTCCAGCAGAAAAACTATCAGGCTAGCTACTATAAGTTGAACAATCACTATGATAGCAATGGTCGGGGTAGAAACTACGCCCACAACGCCGCTAACTACATAAAATACAGCTTCCACTATTATAAATACAAAGGTAAGCACTTTGGTAAGCGAAGCAAAAAGCTTCTGGTCTTCTGCGTTTGAAAGATCAAGGCGAAGAAGGTCTGAACCGACAAGCACCTGAGTTATAAGTCCTGCTGTAACTATGGGTCCAATGCCCAAAGTCATAAGCGTGCCAATGTTTGCTGCAAAGATTATCTGATAAAAGAAAAGTGCACTCTGTGTTGATGTAATAACCTTGTAAAGTGGTATCTGTGCCATCACCAAATAAAGAACAACAGCCAACCCTGTCCATATTAGTTTCTCTGTAAGCCCGGGCTTTCTTGCTGGCTTGGGCACCTCGGGCAGAATGCCAGCTACTTTATTTATGACATCCTTAGCCCTCAATTGGGGCTTCACTTATTTTTCCGCCAACACTCTCTATTGATTCTTTTGCTTTATTTGTGAACTTACCGACCACTATGCTGAAGGCTTTGTTTACTTTACCCTTGCCCAGCAATTTATCATATCCCATGGAGGTAAGGTCTAACAGGGGCATTCCATTTACAACCTTCTTTTCCTGTTGTCTTTCATAGAGCAATTCGAGTTCACCAACATTTATCCACTTTTTTGATTTCCTGTGCGTGCTCAGCGAATAGAATCCATTTTTTCCAAAATAATCTGGAGCATATACAACTGTCCATGACCACTTGTGCTTGTGAAGGCCTGCTTTTCCCACTCCACCCTTCATCCCTGACTTCCTGTGTTGCCCTATCTGACCCCACCCGACAGTCCTTGAGCCTCTGAGCTTCCTTATTTTTCTCTTACGCGTTGCCATTTTTCATCATCCTGTTAAACAGCTCAATGGCAGTATACTTTCTCCTTGGAACCCCGCCACGAGGTGGTGGCATGGCAAAGTAGGGCTTTATGCCAAGGTCCTTGAGTTTAAGTTCGCCCTTATCTACTCTTTCTGCTAACTCATCAAAGCCATTTAAATTATGGCTCTTTAAATAATCCAGTGTAAGCTTCTTCCATCCTGAAACCTTTCCCCTAGACTCGATCAACCTTGCGGTTGTTGGCACATCTACCTGTGACCAGACAACACAATCCTTTACCTTCTGCAGCATTCCCCTCACTGCATCACTATCATTTAAAATGGTTGCGTTGTACTTTCTTTTAAGATTCATTAGCCTGAGTGTTTCTTCAACACCCTCTCTCAAATTTATTTCCCCCCTAACCCTTATGATAAGAAGAAGCGCCATTACCTTATCACCTTTGAACCGTGCTGAAAAGCATCATATATTGCATAGGTTATTGATATATCACTGCTTGTCATACCAAAAGTTTTTGTCCACGCATCCTTTATTCCTGCAAGGCTAAGGACGTTCTTTATATGAGGGGCTGCGACAATTCCGAGGCCTCTCGGTGCTGGAATTATCACGATCTTAACGCTTCCGTTTTTACCTTCAAGAACATAAGGCACAGAATGGGGCTGGCCACACCTGCATTCCCAACTACCGCATCCAAGAGGTACTGGGACAATGCTGAGCAACGCATTTCTTGCCGCTTTATCAATTGCAACTCTAGTGTGTAGAGATTTGGCATGTCCAACACCGAACCATCCACTTAGATCACCAACGGCCGTAAGCGCCCTGAACCTTGTAAGCTCACCCGCATCAGTTTGTTTCTGAATTACCCTAATAGATATTAGCATGGTCTTTATGTTTGGAAGAAGATGCTGAACTATTTCAGGCTCCTTTATCTTGTATCCATTCTCAAATATTTCGTGAAGCGAAGTTATTTTTCCATCCTTTACCATCTGGCCAAGAGCAGTTCTTGGAACCCATTCCTTTTTCTGTTCCTGTTCAGCATGCCTTTGATGACTCATTTGAGCTCACCCTTCAATACCTTTCCCTTAACATCGTTAAATATGGCATTCATACTATCAATTTGGCCTCCAACTTTGGATAACTGAAAACCAGCATAATTGGCTTCCTTCAGCTTTAAGGCATAATCCATTATACTCTTTCCGCTTATCAGTTCATCTGATGGAAATACGCTTTGATCGACCCTTACGCTCAAGCCTCCTTCTGTAGCTCCCTTTACAAGCGCCATCAATTTTGAACCCTTTCTAAAAGCCTTGAGCCCTGTATAAAGTATTACTTCCTTTACTCCAGCATCAGCTGCTCTCTTTCCAAGAAGAAGACCTACAAGGTAAAATGCCGGATAGTTCTTTCCACTGAATTGCCATCCTCCCTTAATTATGTCCTTTGAATTTGCCTGAACTACTGTCCTGTCTCCCTGCTTTGTTGGAACGTTAATCTGAGCCCATACGTACCTGTTTGATTCAAATGCATATATGTAAGGCATTTTTGACAGAATTACCTTTTTCCTTCTTCTATAATCCGTTTTAAATTCCTTCCTTCTCCTAAAGATCATTTACTACCACCTAAAAACTCCTTTAACCTAGCAACGCTCCTAATTTCTCCACCCTTTACCTTCTTATATGCTGCCCAGTAAAGCTTTTTACTTATATTAGGCTTTACCTTTTTAAGGTACCTCCTTAATGCCCTAACCTGCCTTACCCATTTTTCTTTCCTACCAGTTCTAGCAGTCTTTTTACCTTTTCTTGAACCCGGGCCCCTTTTTCTGCTTTTCTGCCTGCGCGTCTGACCTTTTATATGATTTATCTTTACTGTCCCTTGAGAAATCAGCGCCCTTACTTCAGCTCTGGTTACAGCATCTTCTATATCTTCAAGCTTTTCAGGATTAAATCTAACTCTGCCCTTTCCAACACCAGCTATTCTGGCAACCATTTCCTTTTTATTTTCAAGATTCATTCTGTTTCAACCTCGGTGCATTTAACACGCGCACACCAATGCGCCTTGCTTCCTTTAAGATTTCCAGTCTCTTTTTAAGTCCAACTGTCCCGGCTATTCTGGCGGCCTGTGTTTTTGGATCAATTTGAGATAGCTCCTTCACATTATGGATAATGATTTCTTGTAAGCCTGAGGGATGTAACCCTCTCCCTATCCTGTTAGATCTGTAACCAACCTTCACAAGAGGTGGCCATCCTTTCATCTGCAGCCTCATTTTATTGTCTATCCCCTTCGGTTTGCGCCAGTTAACTTTGAGCTTCTTGTATCTCCAGCTTTCCTGTCTAACAAATTTATGCTTTTGCATATATAAACACCCCATCAAGAAACACCCTTGGATCCTTTTCCTTTATCCTAGTAGCATTTTCAATGTTTGCCGCTGTTTGCCCAACGCTTTCCTTGCATGGCCCCTCAACTATTACATCATCACCTTCCAATCTAACTTTTGTATTACCCACGATGTCAGCATATCTAGGAAATTTTTCTCCTATAAAATTGTCTATCTTTACTCTATTTTCCTTTATGCTTATTTGTATAGGAAAATGCGAGTATACAATTTTAAGGCTATACTTGTAACCATTTACTGTGCCATTGATCAGGTTCTTAACGTGCATTGCAACTGCTCTTGTAACTGCATAGTTGTCTCGCCTTTTGCTTGTAGCAGTAACAGCAATGAATTTTTCATTTACACTTATTTTGACCTTCATTTTTCCAAAATCCTTCTGGCATTCTCCCTTTGGCCCCTTTACTTTGAGCACAGAACCTTCCAAGGTAACTTTAATACCTGCGGGGACTTCAATGCTCTCAGAATAAACCTGCTCAGTAGACATATCCCAATAACCTCCCACCCAATTTCTGGTTCATGGCATCGATGTGACTCATAACACCCCTGTCAGTGCTAACCAGTATTATACCCATACCCACCGCTGGTAGATATCTTCTCTCCCACTGACCCATTAATTGCCAATTGGTTGAGTATCTAGGCTTTATTGCTCCACATTTATTTATCCTTCCTAGGAGTTGAACCTTCAGTTTGGGCATTATCCTGTCGTCTATCAGCTCAAATTCACCTATATAACCGTGCTTCTGAAGTACCTTTAAAGTCTCCTGTAACAGTTTTGATGCAGGCATTACGATGCATTCCTTCCTGTTACGCCTTTCATTTTCAATTATCGTTGAAAAAAGATTTGACAAAATATCGTTTGCTGGCATTCCATATCACCTAATTGTATTTCTTGAACCCCATTCCTTTAGCCACTTCTCTAAAACATTGCCTGCATAGCATAAGGTTGTATTTCTGTATTACTGGGCCGTACTGACCACACCTTACGCATGCCCTTGAACCCTTTCCATAATACCTTGGCTTATTGCTCCTTAACTTTGTCATTATACCAAGTTCACCCCTAAACCCCTATAAAACTCTATGGCCTGTTCTCTCGTTACCTTCTGACCAGCACCAACCTTTGATTTTAACCTCTTCCTCTCCTCAACTCTCAGGCCTGGCATTGACAGGTTTACCATCACATCCATTCCATAAATCCCTATTTCAGGATCGTATTTAACCCCAGGTATATCTATGTGTTCACGGATACCAAAGGCAAGGTTTCCCCTTTGATCAACAGATGATATATTGACTGCGTTGTTCTTTGCTTGAACAACTCTCTGCAAAAGCTGCACCGCTGCCGCCTTCCTAACAGTTACCATACATGCTATCTTCTCTCCCTTATGTATGCCAAAATCCCTTAGGGTTTTCTTTGCTTTTAATTCCTTTGGCTCTTGGCCGCTAAGTTCCCTTAAAACCGATTTTGCCCTTTCAAGTCTTTCGCCTGCTTGACCAACTGATATGTGCAGTATTAGCTTGTTTATGTAAATTTTTTTCATGCTACTTTCCTGTGCAATCATGGCAGATCACCGCTTGCAACCTTAATGGCTGGACTTTCCTTTCCTATAATAATCACATAATCATCTGGCACTGTAACAACTTTATTTGATACTGAAAGCCTGATCATGCCTTTCCTTGAAAACGTGCTGGGCAAAAGTTCAATAACCTTACCTACAACGCCCACTCTGCGTCCTTTAAATATCAGGGCGTAACTGTCCTTTGCAAGTGGAAACGATTGCGCAATCTTTCCATCGACATTTGATATCATAAGTGAATCACCAACTCTGTACTCTGAAGCTTCTGTAACGTAGTTAGTACCATCATGGCAAGTGTATTGATATTTACCGTTGGAAATTGAGGTCTTCCTTATTATCTTTCCTATCCTGAATTCGCTTTCAGCCTTATCAATGCTTATAGGATATAGAGCCTTTCCATTGACGGGTAACAGCCTATAATATGTTTCAGAGCCCCTTATACTGAGAACATCCATTAGCCCGAGCGGCGCCTGATATTCCTTAACCGGTTTTCCATTGACAAGAAATGCACCTGTGCTCAGGGTCTTCTTGATTTCCTGTGAATCTTTGCCTAACTTTAAAATGTCCCTTAGCACAGTAACAGGGTCATAAGCGAGATCCTTTCTGTGTGCCCCCGGCTTGACATTTGTGGAGAATGTATGCTTTTTCCTTGCAACGCCATAAAATGACGGCAGCACCTCCCTCTTTCTTGACCTAGAACCTCCAAGCTTAGCCATTTACTTTCTCCTCCTTAAAACGATTTTTATCACTTGTATCAAACTCCATTATAATCACCTTTGAGGAGTGAACCTTCACTGGCACCTCCTGCCCGTTCACCTTCTTCCTAGTCAAACCCTCAACGCCTATCCTTGCCTGCTTTGCAAATATCCTTGTAACCTTTCCCTGAACACCTGCGAAGTCTCCCCTCATCACCTTAACCATATCTCCCTTTCTTACCCTCGCAGTGCTAAAACCGTACTTTTTCTTAAGGTCATCTGAAAGCATTGAACGCATCTGTTTGTTCCTTTCGGACCAACTCATTTCTTTAACGATATGTTTTAGCTTCATTTTATATCACTCACACTATCATCGATGCTAGGTTGGCTATCCTGGGCCACTTTTCCGCCGCTTCTGAAGCAACAGGTCCCCTGATCTCTGTCCCCTTTAAATCTCCCTCAGGTGTTATCAGAACAGCTGCATTGTCCTCAAATGATATGCGTTCACCTGATATGCGCCTCATGGGATACCTCTGCCTTACAATTATTGCATGAAACAGTTGTTTTCTTACTTCTGGTGTTCCTACCCTTACAACGACTACAACTTCATCTCCAACTGCGGCTGAAGGAACCCTCTTTAGCCTTCCCTTATAACGGATAACCTGAACAACCTTAAGTTTCTTTGCCCCAGTGTTATCAGCACAGTTTATCATTGCGGTAACCGGTATGCACTTTGTAATGTGGGGCTTGTATTCCTCAACACCCTTTGCAGAAACGGCTCTTGTCTTTTCCCCTGGCATTTTATGATGTCACCTTACCAAGCATAACATGAGAAATGTTCTTTCCAAGTGGCCTGCACTCTGCAATTGCAACTAGATCACCAATATTGACGTTGACGCAAGAAGGTATGTGGGCATGTATAGTACTTCTCCTTCTTTCGTACCTTGTGAATTTTGAATCGTATGATGGATACTCAATTTCAATTACTGCTGCCTTTTTCATCCTAAGGCTTGAAACTCTTCCCACCATTATTTTTCCTCTTATTTTTAGGTGACCGTGGTAAGGGCAATATATGTCAGAACATGCACCAGATGGCTGAGCTACCTTGATACCTAAACTGCTGATCATTATGGATCTAACCTCTCCCATGCCCTTTTTTCAATATTGTTACCGTAGTATATTTTACCGTGAGCTTCAAATATATTTCCATGCTTTGGAACAATTTTGATGCGCCCAGAACTGATCCAGAAAGTTTTCCTAGTTTCATAAACCAATAAGCCTTCTACACCAAGGTTTTTAACTTTTATTGGTTCCCCAAGCCTTATCATGACTTAATTCCCCTCTTTTTCATTTCAGCAAGAACGCGGGCCATGTTACGCCTCACACTCTTTACTGAACCTGATTCCTTAGCCAGCATCCTGGTGACCCTAAGGTTCTTAAGCCTAAGGGATTCCTTTCTAAGTTCCTCCAAATTCTTCTTTAGATCTTCATCACTCAGTTTTGTTACCTTTATCACTTTCATCTTTTTCTACCTCCTTTTTAATGCGAAATTCTTCCTGATATTTGTATGCCACAGTTACCTTTACACCATATAGCCCCATTTTCATAAGTATGTGCTCTACAGCTGTTCTGGTATAAAATTCACGAGGGAAGCCGCTCTTTGGTATGACCCCTTCGGTGAATTTCTGGAAGGCCGCTCTTTCGCTTCTTATTTTACCCTGTAACTTTACCTCAATTCCTAGAGCACCTGCTCCCATTGCTTCATTCATAACCCCTGTAACTGCCCTCCTAAAAGCCACTCCCTTCTGGAGTGCGTTTGATAACCTAAGTGCAATGGCCTTGGGGTCTAAAGCCGGGTTCTGGATCTCCATGGCATTTACAGTTATATCCTTAAGAGAGGTTTCCTTTGATATGTCCTCCATTAAAGACCTTATACTGGATCCATGAGGACCTATTACTAGCCCAGGCCTCAGTGCTAGCACATTTAGCCTAGTTCCAAGTGGTGTCTTTTCGATGGTCATATCAATGAATCCGGCCTGCTTTAGGTTTACATCAAGGTACTCCTTGAGCAACGCATTGCGCCTTGCTTCTGCCAAAAGAGGATAATAGCTTGTCATATGGCCCTCGCCACAATTTCAAGATGAACAAGAACTTTATTTCTTGGAGACGATCTTCCAAATGCCCTTGGAATGTTCCTCTTGAGCTTCCTTCCGGGATATGCTGCAACATGTACTAGAACCATTTTTGACGGATCCAGCCCCTTATAATCAGCAACTGATTCAATATTATCCAGAAGCTTCAAAAACAACTTTGCCGCCTTAACGGGATACTTTCCCGTTCTAAAGCCTTCAACGCTGTGATGAGCCATTTTAAGGTTATACCTTCTAAATGGAATAAGTCTCTTCATTGATATCACTTCTTCGAGTGCCTGCCTTGCCCTGTCCATTGTCATACCCTTCAAGTAAACTGCCAGTTCCCTAGCCTCCTTAGGGCTAACATCAACCTCCCTAAGGCTACCCCTAGCATCAGAAGCCTCCATGTAATCTTCAAACGAATAACCAAATTCAGGCATTGCCTTCTCTAATCTCTATTTAATTACTTTAAAAACTTTCCCTGAAAGATATGAATTGTTAGATTTCACGGATTATATGCCAGTGGTCCAAAGCCTGCCCCTGAAAGGTAAAGCCCAATGGCAAAAACAGCAAGTATGAGTATTATGGTTATTATATCGATCTTCTTTATTGTCGGTTCATTATAATACGTCCTCTTTGGCATTGCCCTGAAGCCCCTGATGTCTGCAGAAATGGCTATGTTTTGTGCACCCTTGAGGGTCCATATTACAACTGAAGCTATTATGAGAATCACGATTTTGAACTGCTCAATTGACCTTCTGAGCATGGCTCCAATATTTAATCCTGCACCACCAGTAAAATCAAATCCCCTTGCCCTTGCGGCATCAGTTATGGTTATTGTTGATTCAAGTATTTTGGGTATTGAAGTTATGCCCACAATAAGACCAAACCCTATCTCTACTGGGATCTTTGATTTTTCTAATGAAACCAATATATCTGAAGGAGAGCTTGTGAACACAAGAAGGAAGCCCGAAGCTATTCCCGTAGATGCCCTGAAAGCTATCTGCAAACCATAGAATATGCCCTGCGTAGAAAAGCCATAGGCCCCAATGTCCTGAAAAGCCGCTGGAAAGAGAATCAAGAAGGTGTCCTTCCCAAAAAGAAGAGCTAATGTCTCAGGTGGAGTGAACATACCTTCAGTCCACGCTGTTCCTATAAATGTTGCAAGAGTAAGCGGAAGCACGATTCTGTACTTTGATACAGGATCGGTAGTCCAGATGTACATCATAAGCAGGACGGCTAGAAAGATCAGAGATATCCACCATATGGTAACAGCTCCAATTGTTGTAAGCACTATTGCAAGTAGTATTTTTGTCCTGGGGTCAAGCTTATACAGGAACGACTTTCCAGAAACAAACTGGAAAAGGGACATATATCCCCTGAACCCGATTATCTTCCATATCAGATATATGGTAAGAGCTGGACCAAGAGTTATAAGGACGATTGCCAAAACCCAAGCTTCTACAACTTCCATGACGTTTAACTATATAGCAAAAATGACAATATAAACTTTTGCATTTCAGATTTTTGAAAGAGCTTGTTCGAGATCTAATATTATATCCTCAGTATCTTCAAGCCCAACCGAAAGCCTGAGCAAAGAATCAGTTATCCCGAGCTTCTTCCTATCATCTTCGTTTATTGTAGATGATGCTGAAAGAACAGGATAGGTCATTATACTTTCTGTTCCGCCTAGGCTTGGAGACGGTTTTATCAATTTAAGTGAGGATAGAACGTTGAGGGCTTCCTTTCTTCCTCCCTTCACCCTAAAGCTTACAACCCCACCAAAACCCCTGAACATGCGTTTTGCAATTTCATGGTAGTTATCATTTTCAAGCCCAGGGTACATAACATCCTTAATTTTACTGTGTGAGCTCAAATATTCTGCAATTTTAAGGGCATTTATCTGATGCCTTTCCATCCTTACACCAAGTGTCTTAATTCCCCTTATTACAAGGTAGGCACTTATCGGGTTTATAATTGTTCCAAGCATTCTCCTCCATTCCCAGATGTCAAGAATCTTTTCCTTGCTGCCTGAAACGGAACCGCCAATGACATCGTTGTGACCTGAAAGATATTTAGTGAGGCTCTCTATGGAAAGATCTGCCCCATGTTTGAGAGGTTTAAAATAGTATGGACTCAGGAATGTGTTGTCCACAATAAACTTTATTCCCAGCCTTTTTGTCCTTTCTGACACGTGATCTACATCTATTACCTTCAGTGTGGGATTGGTCATAACCTCTATGAAAACCATTCCTGTATCAGAATCTATCATCGAAACTATATCGTCTGCCGAAGGAAATGCCTTCTTCACCTTAACTCCAAACTTAGAAAGCTCCTCAGCCAGTTTTATTGATGTTCCATATGCTTCTGAAGTTATGACTATGTTTTTACCTGATTTTATTGCATTGAGGTATATCGAAGATATTGACGCCATACCACTATTAAAGCAAAGAGAATCCTCAGAGCCCTCAAGCCTACTTATCACTTTTTCAAGAGCCATAACTGTCGGATTCTCCTCCCTTGAATACTTGAGGTCGACACCCCTTGAGCTCTTCCTAGCTGGTCCACGCTGTTCAAACATTGAAGAAAGGTAAATTGGTGGAATAAATGCCCCTGTAGCTTCATCGAAGTACTCATGACCATGGATCGAATTTGTATTATCCAACTTTAATGCTATTCCATATAGAAATATAAAAACCCTTTTGAAAATTCCTTTGAGGAATTATTAATTTTATCTGCTTAAAAAAAGCTTGAGCTGTTCCTGGCAGCTTTTGCACAACATAGGGTACTTTTCATCTACCTGCTTTAGATCTGAAGTATAGCTCATTATACATGTGGTGTTACTGCAGTGCCCAAGACCTAGAAAATGACCTAATAAATGCGCGGCTTCCTTCATTATCCTTTCTCTGGCCAATTTTCTGTCGGAGGCAAGCCTTCGTTCTGAGAGTATAGCTATCCTGAGTTTTGGGTCAGCTATACCGAATATCTTTAAACCCTTAGAATCTTTGAGCTCCATATCTGTTACATAGAATGAATAGTAAGTATCGCGGTTCCTTTTTTCTGGCACAAGGATTTCTAGGATTTTCTCAGCCGACAGCTCACCGCTTGCACTGACCTGGGATATAGGGTCAGTTATGATGTTCAAACCATATAACGCAGCAGCAGCCTTGTAGCTTTCAACGTACACGGTGTAGTAACCGTTAATTCCCATCAAACTTACGTTAAGTTTATTGTTCATTCAATTATGTCTCCGTTTTTAGGGCATATAGCCTTTATGCCCATTCCGTTCAGCTCCTGAGACATGTATGAACATGAATCATTATCTCCATGCACCAAGATCACCGTAGGTGAACCCTTGAGCTTTTTGAACATTTCTAGCAGTTGTGACCTTCCAGAATGCGAGGACAACTCAAACTGAAGAACCTTTGCCTTTACACTTGTTAGCTTTCCGTCAAGCATTACTTCGCCTTCATCTATCAACGACCTTCCAGGAGTCCCTTCAACCTGATAAGAAACTATCGCTATGCCGTTCTTTGGGTCTCCGGATATCTTCCTGCTGTAAAATACCGAAGCACCACCAACCAGCATTCCTGCTGGTGATATTATGCTGGCAGGCTTTTTAATTGCCTTTCTCCTTCCAGCCCATCCATTTATGTACTTAACAGAATCCAAAGCCATCTTTAAACCTGCAGGGTCCTTTATGAATTCCGAATTTCTTAGTAAAATATCGTTGATCGTAAGAGCCATGCCGTCCATATATACTTCATGCTTAAAGTTATTGTAATAGTAAATTTCTGCAACCTCCTGAGCTCTGCCCACAGCAAATGACGGAATCAGCACTGTGCCGCCACCCTCTATTATTTCATTTGAGAAATCTATCAGCCTTTTCTCCTCCTTGGCCCGATCTTCATGATCCCTCGTTGCATATGTACATTCTGATATAACATAATCAACCTCTGGAAGGTCGTATGATGCCGGAACGAGCAATCTTGATTCTATGTGATTGACATCACCGGTATAAAGTACCTTCTTGCTGCCCCTAATGTACACCATTGCACTTCCCGGAATGTGACCTGCATTAAGAAGCGTGATTTTTAATCCATCAATGCTGAACTCTTCGTTGTATGCCCTTGCAGTGCTCATTCTGATTAAATTCTGAACTTCAGCAGAGGTGAAAGGTAACCTTTCGCCGCTTATTTTTATAAGGTCGTTAAGGAGAACCTCAGAAATCTCTATTGTCGGGGCTGTGGCGTAATGTGGTATGCCCTTGCCCATATACAGATAAGGTTCATATCCGATATGGTCGAGGTGTGCATGTGACGTTATAAGTGCGGTTATATCCTTTGGCCTAACATGCATGGGATGAACCATGTTCTTTCCTGGATTAAGACCGTAATCTAAAAGCAGTGTCGTTGAATCGTCCTTTACTAAAAACCCAGAATTACCAACCGTGCCAGCGGCACCAAGTATCTTGATTTGCATTTTAAACTTCTACCGATTTATATATTAAATTTAAATGCACCCTTTTTTAATGTATCGGTGTTTTTGAATCATTGCAATGAGTTTTTAAATATAACCAAATAATGATGGGTGTGAATCTGATAATAACACATACAGATCTTGACGGTGTGTGCAGCGGTGCAATAGCAAAAAGGTATATCGGTGGCAACGTTAAAGTTGTGTTTTCTGATCCTAGATACATTGCTGATACATTAAACAGCGTTGATGATGATCCTGAAAACATAGTAATAACAGATATATCACTTAACCATGATAAAGCAGAACAAGCAGAAAAAGCGCTGAAAAAAATCAAATCGAAGGTGCTATGGGTGGACCATCATGAATGGAATAAGAATGACATTGAATTAATTTCAAAAATTTGCACGTTGCATGTTGAAAGCTCCCCTAGTGCCGCATCCCTGTTTTATAGATTGTATATGCTTGATGATCCAATATCTGCGGAAATTGCAAAAATAGGCGATGATGCAGATACAAACACCAATGCTTTGAAAAACACACTCACTTACAAGCTCGGTATAAGCCAAAAAGGGGGAAAGTTTTACTTACTCAGAGCGTTTTCACACGGTGAATTTGAACCTCAAAGGCTTGATGAATGGAAAGAGGAGCTACAGAAACAAATAAAGGAAGCAGAAAGAATAGTGAAAAATCTTAAAGTGTTAATTACTAAATCTGGAAAAAGGTTTACAATAATTGATATGAGGAGCAAACAGGCCTCCGGAACATACACCGCCAAACTTGCAGCAGAAAAACTTGACCTTGACTTTTCAGCTGTAATATATAATTGCAAATCAGTATCATTTTATAGAGGGATCAGGGATGTGGACCTGCTGCAGTTAGCACTGAAACATAATGGTGGTGGTCACAGGTTTGCATGCGGTGCAAATCCCAAGGTTTCACTGATCGAAAGGATAATGTGCTGGGCAAGAAAAAATTACATCACTGGAGAAATAAACCAGATAATTGAAGATGCAAAAGAAATTTAATTAACAGTATTTTCATCCTTTATTATTTATTTTCCTTGACACTCAATACACTGACGTGCTTTGGCCTAAATAGTGAAGGTATTATGGCAATAACCACTGCTATGGTAAAGAGTAAGAACACATGATGAAATGCATTCATAAATGGTATCCATTGATTCTGATAAGTTACTGAGTTAACTAATGACCTTGGAAGATCCTGAGTGGTGCCTATAAAAAGTGTAATAAAGCTGCTAATACTGACAGTAGTTCCAATAAAAACAAAGGCTACAGTCAATGCTAGCATGCTGGCTATATTCATCAATGTGGAATTTGTTGCTGCACCCACACCTCTAACCTCTGGCTCAACTGAACCCATTATAGAAGATATATTAGGTGAACCAAAGAGGCCACCTCCTACTCCTGCCAAAGCCAGAATTCCCGTAACCAATAGCTCATTTGACTGCTGGGGAAGGACGCTCAACATCGATATTGCTGCGGCAGATAGCAAAACACCAGCAAGTGTAAGGGTTCTATAACCAATTTTGTCAGACAATATGCCACTTAGTGGACCAACAAGCAGAAAGCCAAGGCTCATTGGTATCAGATCAATTCCTGCATGAAAAGCGCTATATCCCTTTACCCCCTCAAGGTAGAATACAAGTAGGAACATTATACCACCTCTTCCTATGGCAACAAGGCTTGATGCAAGTATGCCGCTGGTGAACATCCTTCTCCTAAAGAGTGAGAATTTCATAAGTGGATATTTGGCCCAGTAAAGTTCGTTTATGATAAAAAGAATTAGCAATACAGGAAATGCAATAAATGAAATTTCGCTGTAGAAAATATATGGATGAAAAACGCTGTAGAAAAGTCCGGCCTTTGCTGCTGAAGAAGCCATGAACCCAAGTGTATAGAACGTTGCACCAAGAAGGAGGGTCGCTATTGAACTTGAAAGCAAAATTCCTCCAAGAACGTCAAGTGATTCTTTGGCGTTTCTCTGAGAAACTTCCTTGAGTTTCATATAAGCCCAAACCGTACCAAATATGCCTATTGGAACGTTAATGAAGAAAATGTACCTCCAGCTTGCAATTGAAGTTATTATGCCACCCAAAACAAGTCCCAGAATTCCCCCACCCACACCGGCAACCATATTGGTACCAAGAGCAAGTCCTCTCTGATTTGAGGGAAAGGCATCAGTAAGGATGGCGGCTGAATTTGACCAAAGCATAGCTGCGCCTGTTGCCTGCAGGAGTCTGAAAATGATTATTTGCACGCCCTCAGTTATAAGATAATTTGGAATTATGATCGCTGAAAATCCAGTTAAGAGTGAACCTACTGTGAAAATTGCAAATCCTAGATTATAAATCTTAACCCTGCCCTTCAGATCAGCAAGCCTTCCAAAAAGAAGGAGGAGTGTGGCTGTAACAAGCATATAACCGAGCAGGGCCCACATTACATAGCTAAATGAATCAGCTGTCGCAATTGAATAAGCAGCTGAATTAATGGGTGCCGTGCTGCCTGGTGTGTGTGCTAGCACACTTTTTAAAATATATGGAAGAGAAATTATAACTATGCTGGTATCGATGGATGCCATAAGTACTCCTATTGTTGTATTGGATAATGCAATCCATTTATAATTGTCTTTGACAGAATTGCCTGCCATTTTACTGCCTTATTGAATAGCATATTTAATTGTTTAGATGGTTTTTAACGTTTAGAATACTTTTAGTCAAATAAATTACAAATTCGTGAGCAAGAAGCTCCGACATTCATGGAGGAGATGAAATGTGAAGTATTTATTTATATACCATTAATGAGAAATACAAAACAAAGAGAATGCGACGATCAAACACAGTGCACATCATTGCAGGAAAGGAAATCAAAGCTAAATTAACTGGCAAGGCATTTGTGAACTTCTGGAACTATTCATCAATAATAACACGGATTAAACAGGTTGGCAAGGAATACGGCATAAAGGTTAAGCCTGTGAATGAAGCAAATACCTCTAAAACGTGTTCTCTGTGTGGGGAAATTCACGAAAATGGAAGGATTAAGAGGGGCTTGTTCGAGTGTCCTCACACTGAGAAGGTAATAAACGCGGATTTGAACGGAGCAATAAACATGATGAAACATAGTCCGATGAGGATAGGGGTAAATGGCTAACTGAAGGCACAGCCTGTGGTCTACCGTTGGACGAGCGGGGTGGGCAACCACTAGCAATGAAACAGTGAGAATGAAAGCGGTAAATCACGAACCAATGATCAGCCTTAAGGGAACCACATTTCCTTTAGGGTTGTAAGGATGTCAGCGCATTTCTTTTAAACCGGGCTCAGCAAATATTGGGCATGGTTGACCTATTAGAATATGAAGGAAAACAGATATTTCAGAAATACAAAATACCGGTTCCAGAATTTAAGGTAATAAGGAACGAAAATGATATACCAGAATTTTCTGAGAAAAAGGTGGTAAAGGCTCAGGTTCCGGTTGGTGGGAGGGGAAAGAGAGGCGGCGTGATCTTGGTAAATTCAAAACAGGAGGCGCTTAGCGCGATTGAAAAGATAAAGAAAATTGACTTTGACGGTCACAGGGCGGAAATATTTCTTTTAGAAAAAGCTTACAAAGCAGTTAAAGAACTTTATTTAAGTGTTACGCTGGACAGGAGCAAAGAACTTCCAGTTGTGCTTGCTTCTGCAGAAGGAGGGGTGGATATAAATTCAGTTTCTCAAGAAAAAATATACAGGCACCATATAGTTCCATACATAGGTGTACCGCACTATGTCAAAAGGGAACTCGCTGAATTTTTAGGTTTAAAAGATAATCAGATTTATGAAATTGTTGATGCGCTTTATTCAATATATGATGCAATGGATGCCAGCTTGGTTGAAATAAATCCGCTCGTCATTTCAGAAGGCGGTCTGATGGCCCTAGATTCTAAAATTACGATAGAAGACGACGCGTTGTTTAGACACCATGAAATTGAGCCAAGATTTTACGGCCTTGATCCAGTAGAAATCGAGGCAAAGAAAAAGGAGCTTTCGTTTGTTAGATTGGAAGGAGATATAGGGATTATAGCCAACGGCGCAGGTCTAAACATGGCCACAATTGACCTGATAAGCCTAAGGGGAGGCAAGCCAGCTAATTTCTTTGATTTGGGAGGAACTGATGATCCAGAAAAGGTAATTGAAGCGCTAAAGCTTGAATCAAAGGTTGTCAGCAAGGTGCTTTTCATTAATATATTTGGAGGGGTTACAAGGTGCGATACTGTAGCAACGGGAATAGTGAAGTCAGTTAAAGAATTAAAACCAAAATTCAAAATAGTGGTTCGCCTTAGAGGCGCAAACGAAGAACAGGGAAGACGCATTTTACAGGAAAATGGCATAGAATCCATTTTAAATCTTGATCAGGCCATTGATAGGGTGGTAAAATTGGCAGGTGAATAAAATTGGCAATAATAATTGATGAGAAAAACCTTCCTGTTATAGTTCAGGGTATAACTGGTCACCAAGGAAGCTTTCATGCTCAGCAAATGAAGCTATTTGGTACAAACATAGTGGGCGGTGTAACGCCTGGGAGGAGTGGTACGCAGGCAGCGGGGGTGCCTGTATTTGATTCTGTAAAGGAAGCTGTAGAAAACACTGGAGCAAGGGCATCCGTAGTATTCGTGCCAGCTCCTTATGCACCAGATGCAGTAATTGAATCCATTGATGCGGGATTAAAGCTGATTGTGATTATAACCGAACATATACCGTTCCATGACATGGTAAAATTAAAGCTCTATGCTCAGCTTAAGGGATCAAGGCTCATAGGACCTAATGGGCCAGGCATCACTTCCGTAGGCCTAGCTAAGCTGGGGATAATGCCAAATTCAATATTTAGGAAGGGGAATGTAGGGGTAGTATCAAGAAGCGGAACTTTGACATATGAAATAGTTAATTCAATAAGTGAATCAGGATTGGGAGAAACAACGGTAATCGGTATTGGCGGTGATCAAGTAGTTGGCACAAAAATGCAGGACACAGTGCAGCTTTTTGAAAAAGACCAAGAAACAAAGGCTATTGTAATGGTTGGTGAAATAGGAGGAACAGCAGAAGAGGAAACTGCAGAAATAATCAAAAACAGCGTCAGTAAGCCAGTGGTTGGATTTATAGCTGGTAGATACGCCCCTCCCGGCAAGAGAATGGGGCATGCAGGCGCAATAATAACAGGTAGCAAGGGCACTGCTGACAGCAAAATAAGGGCGTTAAACGAAGCAGGCATAAAGGTAGCCAATACGCCAACCGAAATACCAAAAATACTAAAACAAATCATCTGATCTTTAAAAAAGACTACATTAAACTATATGAAAAATGACAAGGGTAAACTTATTTAGGGAGCTAAAGGATTATTATTCTGAATATGACATTTAGAATTGCTCTTATTGGAAAAACAAATGCAGGTAAAACGACAATATTTGATACTGCCACAGGGATAAATGCTCCAATAGGTAATTATGCCTTCACTACAAAGGAACCATCAGTAGGCATAACCTATGTTACTTCTCCATGTGTTCACAAAGAGTTTGGGGTAAACGATAATCCTGTTAATTCAAAATGTATAGCTGGCTGGAGGTATATACCGGTTGAGCTCATGGATATGCCTGGGCTTATAAAGGGCGCAAGCGCAGGCAGAGGTCTGGGTACTAGGTTTCTTGCTGTGGCTGCAACATCAGACGCCTTCCTACATGTGGTTGATGCTTCAGGAAGTATAGATGAGGATGGTAAAATAGCAGAACCGGGTTCTGGGAATCCCCTGCTGGATTACAGGGAAATAGAGGGTGAGATTGTTCAGTGGTATAAAAGTATACTTGAAAACAACATTGAAAAAATTATAAAAAAAATTGAAGAGAGTAGAACTGAAATGGAAGCTTTTAATGCCATATATGAAGTGCTGGCAGGAATAAAAGTTACAAGAGATCACATTATACAGGCTCTTGGTAATATTGAAAAATCACCATATGATATAAAAAATATGAAAGATAAGGAACTGTGGGCTCTAGCGTCAAAAATAAGGGAAATATCGAAACCAACATTAGTTATAGCCAATAAAATGGACATACCTACGGCAGAACAGGGCTTCAAAAGCCTCAAGGAGACTCTAAAGGATAAAATAATAGTTCCTGTGAGCGGAAACTATGAGCTAATACTCAAAAATGCTGTTGAAAGAAATGCCATACAGTTCAATGCGGCTGAGGATAACTACATAATAAAGGACACTGGCCTTTTAAAACCGGAAGAAAAGAGGGCGCTGGATTTTGTTAATAAGTTTTCCATGAAGGAAATGATGAGAACTGGCATTCAGTTCGCCATCAATGTAGGAACGTTCAAACTCTTAAGAATGAATGTTGTATATCCTGTAGCTGATCTTAAAAAGTTATCAGATAAAAAGGGCCATGTGTTGCCAGATGCGATGCTTGTGCCCGACGGTACGACGGTTAAGGACCTCGCAGCGCAGATCCATACAGACTTGGCCAAGGGGCTTCTGTATGCAATAGATGCGAGAACCGGCCTCAGATTACCCCCAACCTATAAATTAAAGGATAGGGACGTTATCAGCATCGTATCAGCCACAAGAAAGCAGTAAATATTGATTTTAGATTAAATTTTTGTTTTTAGGAATATTTTAGAGGAACAAAAACACATCCACCAAATTCTTCAATTTTCCCATCCTTCCAGACTCGCGTCAGTTCTTGATAACTGCCTGACCCTAGCGGCGCGAGCACAAAGCCATCATCTGAAAGCTGTTTTAACAAAATATTCGGGATCAAATTGGTGGAAGCCATTATTACTATCCTATCATATTTTGGATTTTCTGACAGTGGCGGATAGCCAGCAGTGCCATCCCCAAACACAGGGAGCACATTTAAATAATTTTTTAGGTTACCTTTGGCAAATTTATATAATTTGTAGTTATATTCTACAGTTACAACGCCTCCAAGATATGCAACTTCAGAAATTAAAGCAGCACTGTAACCGCTTCCTGTGCCTATTTCCAAAACATAGTGCCATTTTTCAATTTCCATGGCTTCAAACATAATCCCCAACATGCTAGGAGCTGAAATAGTCTGGCCGGTGTTTCCAAGCGGTATCGGTTCATCAAAGTAAGCATATTTTTCGTAGCCAGGAAAAACAAACTTTGACCTATCAACTTTCATAAATGCGTTCTTAATTTTATGGCTTTTTATAAGCCCCATTTCAACAATTTCATTGACCATACCCTCATTATCAAGAGAACCATTCATCTAGAGCACCACTTGCTGGCCTTTTTTTCAACCGGTTTATTGCGTTTTTGACCCTTTCTTCAGAAAAGTTTTTTTCTGAACATAGGAAACTGACAATACCCTCTTCGTCTGGGTTCTTCCATTCAAGCTTTTCTACATCGACAACGTTTGGCTTTAAAAAAATATTTCTTACTTGCGATACCAGGTCATCAGAAATCGTATGTTTTATGTCATTTACATTCTCTAAACGGCCATACTGCTTTATCAGCTTTAAAGCTGTCTTGGGCCCTATCCCCTTAATTCCTTCATTGAAGTCTGTGCCTATAATTATGGATATATCAACAAGCTGTTCTCTTGTAATTCCGAGTTTATTTAAAACCTCTTCTGTTTCCACAATTTCCGGGGAAACATCTATGTAAAAGTTCTTTCCGGGCAGTTTTCTTTTACCTGAAACTGTAATGTTTCTTAAAAGGCGTGGTGATCCAAACAGAAGCGAATCATAGTCCTGTGATACAGACCCCCATGTATATCCCTTCGCTGTTAGATGAGCGGCCTGTGCTTCACCCTCACTTGGCGCCTGTATCCAAGGTATACCCATTAAGGTTAAGAGTTTTTTTGCATCGTTAACCATATAGGATTTTAATGTGGCTGCTCTGATAGAATAGCGTTTCATAAGTTCCTGATTTCCCTGAACTTTAGCTTCCTCATACAGCCTCAAAGCACCGTCCCTGGTCATTTTTCTTTCACTTATTTCCTTGGCTTTAAGTTCAGGTGGGGTTCCGTCAAATACATAAACAGGTTTAATTCCCTTTTCAAGGAAATTTACAGTTCTATAAAAAAGTCCGCTAAGATGGCTTGTAATTAAGCCCTTAGAATCCATAAGCGGCGACCCATCCTCTCCTCTAATTATGGTTATAAATTGGTAAAGTGCATTATAACCATCAATAGCAAGTTTTTTATTGTTAAGCGCATCTAAAGTTATGCTCCTCTTATTATTCCCTATTATGGGCGAAAGATCAACGCCCAATTTATCTAGATACTTGCAAGACTGGCTTTTAACCTTTTATTAAACGCTTCAATCGATTTCTAGGCCCAGGTTTTCAGCAAAACTGGAGAATTTTCTGTATTCATCTAAAAGCATTGCACCATTTTTGGTGATCCTATAATAGTTTCCATCATCGTTTTTTATTGATTCAATAAGCTTCTTTTTAAGAAGCTCATCTAGAAGTTCAGTTAACCTTACATAGGGTACGTTGGCCTTTCTGACAAGGTCAGTGATCTTGGCACCATTTTCGGAATTCTCTAAAGCAACAAGAATGTCAACAATTATCTTCATCTGGCTTCTCATATCAGCGCACCAGTGCTGAAATTAACAAGGAATATCCTACTAACTGTACAATCAGCTGCACATCATTTGGTATCAAATATATTATTAGCTGAAGGAAAATGGAAACTGAAATCAACATAAAACCAAGGCCAGTTATTAAATTGATCTTTTTGCCGCTCCTGCTGTAGAATAGCACGGTTTCTAGACCTGCATAAAGAGAAAAGAAAAAAGCCAGTGTTTGGCCTATTGCATCTGGGACTATCCCCAGAACCAGATACCGCCTTACTGTTTTGGCATGGCTTAGCGATGACAGAAAAAAGCCGGCAGCTTCAAACAGATATCCTATGAAACTAAGATTGTAAAAATTTAAAGATAATCCAAGAGCTATAAGCAAAAAAGCAGCAAAGCCAGTTATAAATGTTGTGCTTTTAAGCTTGGAATATCCAAAAATAAAATAAAATGAAATAATTAACGAAACAGCAATGCTAACAGAATAACTTATTATTTTAAGGTCCATCATTTCATTTAAAGATTGTTTGCACGCCCCCTTTAAAACTTTTTTTAAACTAAGAGCGGGCCCGCCGGGATTTGAACCCGGGGCCTCCGGCTCCGAAGGCCAGCGCTCTATCCATGCTGAGCTACGGGCCCACTTTGGTAAAATCAAAGGGTGGATAATAAACTCCTCTTTCAGTTATTATGGCTGTAATTAAATCTGGTGGAGTTATGTCAAAAGCTGGATTATATATTCCTACCCCCTTCGGTGCGGTCCTTCTCCCTCTAATTTGTGTAAGCTCAGAAGAATCCCTCTCTTCTATTTTTACGTCCTTAAGTTCACTTACTAGGTCAAGAGTCGAAGACGGAAGTGCAACATAAAATGGTATATTGAACCTTTTAGCCATTGTAGCTACTTGAAAAGTTCCGATCTTGTTCATGGTTGTTCCGTCTCTGAGAACCCTATCTGCTCCCACAATGACCTTATCTATCCTTCCCATCAACATGGTGTATCCTACAGCTGTATCTGCTATTAGCGTTACATCAAATCCGTCCTTTAACAGTTCATATGTGGTAAGTCTAGCTCCCTGCATAACCGGTCTAGTTTCTGTTGCGTACACCCTTAATTTTTTACCCCTTTCCTTGGCAATCCTTATGGGCGCAAGAGCAGTTCCATAATCAACCGTAGCAAGCGCGCCGGCATTGCAATGTGTAAGCACTGTATCACCATCTTCAAAGAACCTTTCACCATTTTCCCCTATCTTTCTTGCATTTGATAGTTCTTCATTGAAGATATTCATGGCTTCGTTATATGCTGCTTTATAGCTATCTGCAGAATTCTTCGCAGCGTTGAGAACTCTATCAACAGCCCAGGCAAGATTTATGGCAGTAGGTCTGGCGCTTTTTAGCTTGGTGGCTGCAGCATCTAGGTCTTTGCTAGGAGCTGTTAGGGCAAGTCCAAATGCGGCAACGACCCCTATTAAGGGGGCTCCCCTGACCACCATGGTCTTTATTGCACTATAAGCATCTTCATAGGAACTTATTTTAACCCATTTTTCCCTTATTGGAAGTAACCTTTGGTCCAGAACTTCAACGTTGCCATCGCTAATTCTAATCGGTCTCATGGACAACCTTAAGAAAAACTCAGTTTTATTCTTTTGCTATTTAACTTTTGGGGGTTAAGGGGCGAAAGTCCCCTTCCGTGACAGTAGATCAAAACTTTTTTAGCATAGGATGGCGTTTTACCGTTTATGGAAACCATAAACAATCCTACGATCTAATAATGGTAAAGCGCATTACACGTTAATGAGACATTGGAAAAATCTATGGATAATGCTTGTTTTTAAACCTGTGCGGACAGACTGTAAGGAACAACCTAAAAGAGCAGGACCCAGAGCGCGTTCTAAAGTACAATGAAGAAATAATAAAGAAAGAAGATGAGGGAAATGGGGGCGTTCAAAAAACCTGTAATCGTTGCCATGGACTGGCACGATATAATGTTCTACGGCGACGTTAACGCTGAAGGCGTAAAAGGGACTAAGCATAAAAACGGCACTAACTGGGCTTATCAGTTCGCAACGGCAGCTGTTGTTATGGGAGATGAAAAGTTAACCGTTGC
>OGCG01000325.1_pt1 | contig 31276 bp, 26 predicted proteins | sample 1570061 | NCBI WGS metagenome assembly OGCG01 (sample SAMN06268698, study PRJEB24515) | hot springs metagenome | isolation source: Joseph's Coat, Yellowstone National Park, Washington, USA | place: USA:Joseph's Coat, Yellowstone National Park, Washington, USA
ATAATCAGGTGGTGGAGGCATTATGCAGGGCAGCAGTTTGGAATGCAATATCCCTGGCATACCATATGGTATGAATGAAAAACAAAGAAGATGGCTGCTAGCTAATGCCATGGTTGTTGCTCATAAAAAGGCAAATAAAAGGTGCAGTATTGCAGCAGATTAATTGGTACAAGCAAACAAGCATCACGGAAAGCCGTTGCGTTAGATTATATAATGATTAAATTTGGGAATTTATGGTCAAAACCGCAACCATGAAAAAGCTTATAAGCTAGCATTAGAAAGGAAATTGGGCGAAAATACGTTTGGAACGAGACGATAACGTTTCTGGACGATTCGGTTCTAAGCCGGTAAGGGTAGGTGCCGAATACGAACTGGAAGTAAGTGAAATAAGCAAAAGGGGAGATGGAGTAGCCAGAATAAAGGGCTTCGTAATTTTCATAGCAGGAGCTCAAAAAGGACAAAAATATAAGGTAAAGATAACAAAAGTTGCCGACAGGTTTGCTGTTGGCAAGATAGCAGAAGAAGGGCAAGCATCAGAATCATCTGAGCCACAGGTTACAAAGGAAGCATCAGACGAAGACGACGAAGAAGACGAAGAAGAATAAACCCCATTAATTTATTATTGTCATTATTTTTTTGTTTAAGCTGTTGTGGATAAATTTAAATTAAGATCTTCTATATGTTAAGCAATGAAGAGAGAGGACTTTTTTAAGGAAAAAGTTGAACCGATCGATATTGAAAAAAGAAGCATTTCTGAACTTCTTGATGCAATGAGCAAGACTTCATTTCAGGGTCGTAAGCTTGGAGAAGTCTTTCATGTTTGGCAGGCAATGCTAAGCGATCCTAATGTAGCAATTTTTACAGGTTTTACAGGTTCTATGTCAACAGCGGGAATGTGGAAATTGATAGCCAGAATGATACAGGATGGTCACATTGATGTTCTGGTTTCAACAGGGGCAAATATCTCTGAGGATATATATGCAGGAATGGGTTTTCCCTATGGTAAGGGTACACCATATGTTGATGATCAGTTATTACTAAAATACAAGATAGACCGTTATTATGATGAATGGGCTGATGAGTATAAATATCGTGAAATGGAGAAGCTTCTCACAGATTTTATAGGTGAACTCAAAAGGGATCACATATATTCTACAGCTGAATTGATGTATCTTTTGGGTTACAAGCTGGATACGATGGGGATCGATTCGATATCTACAAGGGCATTCAAGAAAAAGGTACCTATTTTTTCACCTGCAATAATGGATAGCAGCTATGGGATAGCATCAGTATTGAGCAAGAATGGCAGAATAGTTTTGGATCAATTTAAGGACTTTGAGCAAATGACAGAAATAGCAATGAAATCTGATGATACTGGGGTTGTTTATATAGGAGGAGGGGTTCCGAAGGACACCATACAATTAATGGCGGTAATAAAGGCCCTTTTGCTGGAAACCCAAAAGAAAGAGGAGATTGTGAAACCGCACAAATTTGCAATACAAATAACATCCGATTCGCCTCAGTGGGGCGGTCTGAGCGGAGCCACATTTGAAGAAGCTGTAAGCTGGGGTAAGATATCGCCTCAGGGTGGTAATGCTGTATGTTACTGTGATGCAACAATAGCATTGCCCATAGTGCTGCATGCAATATATGAAAAGGGAATAAAGAGAAATAATAAGGACTTTTCATTTGTATTCAAAGAAGTTGAAAAATATATAAAATGAATAAACAACAACAAAAATTAAATATGATTTTTTTATAAAAATGTAGAATGGAAAAGATAATTGTTTTTGGTGGCGGGATTACGGGACTTATGACAGCTTTAAATTTAACATTATCTGGGGCTGATGTAACTGTTATTGAAAAGGATAAAAGGTCTAGCGGTGCATCTGTTAGAATAGGTGGAGTAATTCATAGTGGGGCAAGATTTGCGGCGGTCAATCCTAGGCTTGCAATAAAGTGTGCAGAAGAGAGAAAATTCTGGGAAAACTTTGCAAAGGAATTTTTAAGAATCAGGAATGGTTTGTTCGTTGCCACAGAAAATTTGGATCATACTTATTATGAAAACTGGATAGAATCGCTTGATAAGCTAAAAATTGCTTACGAACATGTAGAGAAGGTTTCTTCAGTAAAGGCAAAGTTTGCAGTTAAGACTGAGGAAGCACTAGTTGATCCTGTTGATCTTATAGCAAACTTGCAACTAGAATTGATCGAGCAGGGAGCTAAATATCTTAACAACACAGAAATCATTTCTGCAAAGAATATGGGTGAAGGAATTTATGAAGTTAAATTAAAAAGAGGAAATTCTTCATCTATAATGAATGGAATATTGGTAAATGCTACTGGTGTAAGTGTACCACATTTCCTGAACTTAATCACGGGTACCAGTATCAAATATGATATATGGCAAGGATCACATCTTGCGTTCAATGTAAAGGTTGAAACAGTTATAGAAAAGATTGCGCCGCCGGGTCAGGCCGATATAATAGTTCCTATAGAAAGTGGCTCGTTAATAACACCTACAATGGTGAAACCTAGTAATTATAGGATAAGCGAATACGAATTAAATACGCTTTTAAACAGTGCCCGGGAATTATTGGGAGTAAATGAAAGCAATATTACAGGATACTTGACAGCCCCAAGATTAACATATGATGCGTCAGCTAGCATTATGGAAACTGATCTAGTTAGACAAGATATGGGTATGGTGAGCGCCTATAGCAGCAATTTTGCATGTGCGGCAGCAGTTGCAGAGAAGGTTAGTGAAATGTTAAGCAAATCATTCAATATTAAATACTATAATGGGATAAGATTGCACAGGTTAGAAAAAAGAAATTTGAAGGTTGAAAAGTTACCGATTGGATACAGTTGAACAATATGGTATTTAATCCATTAAACTATGATAAATGGTATGACGATAATAGAACCATTTTTCAGAGGGAGATCTATATAATTAAGGAAGCTGGGATAGAGGGTTTATCAGCTGAAATTGGAGCAGGCACAGGAAAATTCTCCAGTGAACTTGGCATAAAATTTGCAGTAGACATTTCTCGTGATATGATTGAATTTGCAAAAAACAGGGTGGAGAATGTACTTGTAGGAAGTGCATGTTCTCTTCCATTCAGGTCCAAATCATTTGATACGCTAGTATTTGCGTTTTCCATGTCATTTATAAAATGTAAGGATCAGGCTATAAATGAAGCTATGAGGGTTGCCATGTCTGCAATTATACTTGATTTTGATCCAGAAGACAGCTACTTTAAAGACCTAAAATTGCAGTATCCGGAAATAGGGCCATTTAATTTAATAAAGAAGGATAACAGCAAGATTAAGATAAATCAAAACATTAAACTGGATTTTAATAATAGAATAATATCACTGATTTTGATTAAAATCGAATCATTAATTTAAAAGTATTAATAAAGCCCGTAATGATATTCAGTAAAGGGAATAAATTATGCTGGTGGGTTTAATAGGTAAACCAAATGCAGGAAAGTCTACGTTTTTTAATGCTGCAACAATGCTGTCTGCAAAGGTTGCAAACTATCCATTTACAACAATTGAACCTAATGTTGGTATTGCATGGGTTGCAACTGGTTGCGTTTGCAGGGAGTTCAAAGTTAAGGATAATCCAGTTAATTCAAGATGTGAAGATGGAATTAGATATATTCCCGTAAAGCTTGTTGACCTGCCTGGATTGATACCAGGAGCACACAGAGGCGAAGGTCTTGGAAACCAGTTTCTTGATTCTGTGATGAGAGCTGACGCATTGATTCATGTTATTGACGCATCAGGTTACACGGATGAACAAGGCAGAGTGCTTGAATCCCCATCGCATGACCCACTCACAGATGTAGAATTTATAGAGAATGAAGTGGATCTTTGGATCGCAGGAATCGTGAAGAAGGACATGCAAAAAATAAACAGAGCAGTAAAAATGGATGAAGTGATAGGCATAATATCACCTAGGTTGAGCGGGCTTGGAGTAGATGCATCAGTCGTAAAAACAATACTTATGGACGATCCTATGATATCAAAACTAAAGTATAATGAGTGGGATGATGGAACAGTTTTGGAGTTTTCCAAAAAGGTAAGAGCTACTTCTAAGCCAATACTCATAGCTGCTAACAAGGCCGATGTTCAGAGCTCTGATGAAAACATAAAAAAACTTATTCAAAGTGGCAGGACAGTTATACCTGTTTCTGCTGAGGCTGAATTGCTGCTAAAGAAAGCGACAAAGGCTGGATTGCTTAAATATAGACCTGGCGAAGGTGAATTTCAGGTAATAGGCAATCTTACAGAAGCACAAAAAAATGCGCTTGAATTTGTAAATAAACTATTTAAAAAATATGGATCAACTGGTGTACAAAATGCGATAAACTATGTTTACTTTAACCTTCTTGACATGATCGTGGTTTATCCTGTTGAGGACGAGAACAAACTAAGTGACAAAAAGGGCAACGTTCTGCCTGATGCTCATCTTATAAAGAGGGGATCAACTGCAAGGGATTTAGCGTTTATGATTCACACAGACCTTGGAGAGGGGTTCCTTTATGCCGTTGATGCACGGACAAAGATGAAGCTAGGAGCGGAGCATCAGCTAAAAAATAATGATGTAATAAAGATAGTAAGCACGGCAAAAAGGGGTTAAAAAAGTCGTGGTTGGGGAAAGCTGTAAATCTTAGCACCGATATGCTGAGCTTCATTTAGAGTTTAAATATTTTTTACGCTAATAATGTGTATTATTTCGGAATCAAGGCCATACCTTAACAGGAAAAACAATCAACGACTAGCGGCTGCATAATAGAGCATATTATTATGAAAGGCTAGAACACTAAGGGCAAGGACCTGACTGCGCCGAACAACGGAACGCTCTGGTAGGGATGGATGGTCAAAAGTGACACCTGTGAGACGCCTAGGCAAGGCACAATGCTGGCCATGCGCCATTAAATCATGCTGCGGACTAACCATAAATAAGGATACGGGAAGCTCCAGCGTGAGAAGATGTCACATGCTGTTGATTATAGTTTCCAAAATTTCATCGATAAGTAATACTGTGCCGTTCTAATGTTTACACCTTGCAAACCATATTAGCGCACTAATAAATTAGGAATGCCTTGAATCATTTAATGTTGTTTGTATGCTTTGGCACCACTGACATCCTCACAGCCCTAAAGGAAATGTGGTTCCTTCAAAGCTGATCATAGGTTCGTGGTTTACCGCCTTCATTCTCATGGCTTCATTGCTAGCAGTTACCCACCACGCTCTGCTCGTCCAACGGTAGACCACAGGCTGTGCCTTCAGTTAGCCACTTACCCTCATCGGACTATGTTTCATCATGTTTATTGCTCCGTTCAAATCAGCGTTTATTACCTTCTCAGTATGAGGACACTCGAACAAACCCCTCTTTATTCTTCCGTCTTCGTGAATTTCCCCACACAGAGAACACGTTTTAGATGTATTTGCCTCATTAACAGGCTTTCATGCCGTACTCCTTGCCAACCTGCTTAACTCGCGTTATTATTGATAAATAGTTCCAGAAGTTTGAATTATTTTTCAAGAGCAGTTAATTTAGCTTTGGTTTCCTTTCCAGCAATTATGCGCACTGTATTTGTTCTACGCATGCTCTCTATTATGTTATTCTCATTAATAAAAAATATATACTTCGCAATTCATCTACTCCATGAATGTCGAAGCTTTTTTGCTCACGAATTTGTAAAAATTGACGATATTTTATAATTATAATAATAACTGCTACGTCTTAATGTTATATATATATTTCATGATTATGGTTATGCCTTTTACTCATGCCTGTTTGTTGCGCGTTTTTTAAATACATTCAAAAAAGCGGTGTACGTGTTTATGTCAAAAAGGTAAACATTTATCTCTTTTAATGATTTAAATTTTAACGTTAAAACTGAATCTATCATCGCATTTGCAGAATCAGCTGCTGGAAACCCGTAGGTGCCTGCAGAAACTGCTGGAGAGGAGATACAGGAGCAGTTAAGTTCATCCGCTTTCCTAAATGCTGATAGGTATGCCATCATAAGATCCTCGTAGCTTCCTTCACCATACCTAGGACCCACTGTATGTATTATATATCTGGCAGCAAGCTTTCCGGCACCTGTTACCGCAACTTCGCCTTTCTTGAGTGGACCGTGATGCCTAATGAATTCATCACTTTCTCTTTGAACCTGAGGACCACCCTTGGTTGATATTGCAAGAGCCACCCCACCCCCATGCTTCAAATACATATTGGCTGCATTTATGATACAATCGCAAGAAGATTTCGTTATGTCATCAAGCAGCAATGCAATGCTCAATCCGTTTATATTGAATTTGTTGTTCGTAATAAAACATTTAGCGCTTTTAAATTTATACCTTACTCCTTTTGTTCTTTTTCTTCGTTCCCAAATCAGTTCAAGCTACATATAAATCATCAACAATATATTATGTATATTTTTCAAGTCAGGCTGTGCATGTATCTAAAACATCAAAAGAAAGAACATGAGTGGTGCGGGCGATGAGCGCTGCGCGTTTGCTAATGTTTTGAACCAACCATTTTAACGTTAAAGCTTATATTGCCCAAGACTGGCACTTACTTAATAACATTGAACGAAAATACCAAAGCTCTTACATTCACTGCCATAGGACACTTCCTTAATGACAGCTTTTTGGTCCTGATTTCAATACTTATAGTTTACTATATCGCTGAAGGTGTTTCACCGGTATTTCTGGCTGTTATAAGCGCAGTTTACGGCATAATATCTGGCCTCCTCAGCACACCTGTTGGAAGCATAGCAGATAGAAACGGAAACTACGCAGGACTTATGCTATTAGGATTCTTGCTAATTGGCATATCAAACATATTTTTTGCATTTTCTTTTTTGTTTTATAGGGAATATTTTATTGCCTTAGGATCTGTGCTGCTTGGAAGCGGCGCCGCATTTTACCATCCACTTGGAGGCTCGATACTGCAGCTTAAATATGGTGGAAAGGACGCGCCCAAGGCACTTGGAATAAACGGATCGCTTGGCAGCCTTGGACGCGCTATATTTCCAGTGCTAATTGTGCTAACCCTAACGTTCTTTGGAAATGTATTGGGGCTGCTCATTATTTCTGTTTACGTGTTCGCGCTTGGCAGTGCAGTTTATCTGGGGCTCAAGGGCATAAGTGTAAAAACTGTCACTGAAAGAAACGCAAAACATGTGAAAAGCTCACTTGTACCGTACATGTACATTTTGCTTCCGTTAGCACTAATGGTATTTGTGAGGTCCATGTTCACTTTTGGTGTTATGATGTACGTTCCAACTTATATGACCGAACTGTACAAGTCAAAAATAGTGATGAGTGTGGTATTAACGTTAGGTTATGCTATGGCAATATTCGGTCAACCGTATTTTGGCAGGATAACTTCAAGCCTTGGTGGAAGAACAGTTCTGATCATAACCACTGTAGGAGCTGCCTTGGCTTTTTTGCTGTTTATGGCGATTGATAATTTCTATGCGCAGATTGTGCTGTTTGCCATTTACTCCTTCTTTGCATACAGCGGATTTCCCAACCTTCTTGGTTATGTCGGACAGATTGTGGACAGAAGCGCGCTGGCACGAGCTAACGGCATAATATGGGGAATTGGAAACTCCGTTGGTGGGGCCATTGGCGCACTTGTAGGCGGTTCACTCATAGCCGTTATTGGAATGGAAAAAGTGATGTGGGTGTTTGTGGCGTTCTCACTAATCTCCGTAGCACTTCTGATAACACTTCCAAGGACCAGAAGCCAACCCACTACACCTTAAATTGCAATTGAATGCATTTCAGCAAATTTTAATTCACAATTTACCTAAAATTGTTCTTCGCGAAAAATTCTGTGCCTTGGCATAGATTCCAATATATTTTTGCCATAATTTTGTATATCTTTAAAAGTTCTTCCAGATATGAATTCTCTGAATGATTCCAAATCCTTCCATTCAGTATATATAAGATATTCTCCCCTGTTTCCAATTTCCTTGTAAAGTTTCCCATCAACGAACCCGCTTTCTGACTTCCTTAAAACCTCAATTGCCTCCCTAAATATGCTTTCAAATTCACTTTCATGGCCATCCTTGACCCTATAATATAATCCAACATTTATCATACGGAAAATTTATATCGCGTAAAATAAAAGCTTATTTATGCTTTTCACTAATATGAAATTTTAAGGTATTTATTAAATAATTGTTAACTCGGACCCCATAATGTTTAACTAAGTCCTTATCGCGTTAAACCTGCGCAGAATGCAAACTGTTATTTATACGGATGTGATGCATTATATTATAAAATGAAGATTCTTGAGATAGATGAGCGCCTTAAAACAATAAAGATAAGGCTTGACAATGAGGATGATCTTTGGGAACTTTACAATATTCTATACACTGGGGATGTGCTGGTTGGCAGGACAACCAGAGAAATAAAGACAAATGACAGCAGTTACAGGCGCAGCATGACTGTTGCAATTAAGGTTGAATGGGCTGAAATGCAACCAATGAGCAACAGGCTCAGGGTGCACGGCATTGTAATTGATTGTCCTGACGATGTTGAAATCAAGGGTAAGCATCACACTGTAAACGTTGACCCAGGGAGCATAATCACACTGGTTAAGGAGCAAAGCTGGAATGCGCCTGACATAAAAAGGTTGAGGGAAGCAGAAAAGAGAACAAGGGTTAACCTCATGATTGTTTCAGTTGATAATGAAGAAGTTGCAGTTTCAAAGGTCACAAACAGTGGATCAATGATTTTGATGCAGAAATCAATTGATTTGAGAATTAAGGGCCATCCAGAGGATGATGAAGATAAAAAGAAGAGCACAATTGAACTGGCAATTAATGATGTTCTCTCAATCATAAACAGGCAAAAACCGGATTTTCTAGCGGTTGCTGGTCCACCAATGATAAAAAACGATTTTCTGGAACTGCTCAAACAGAGAGTCAGGGGAAAGGAGATAATATCTGTTGACACTTCCTATGGCGGCGTAGCCGGCATAAATGAAGCGTTAAAAAGGGATACACTAAGCTTAGCTGTAAAAAACCTCCAGGTGCTTGAAGAAATTTCAATTATGGAGGAATTCAATTCTAGGATAAGCAGAAATCTGCCTGTTAGCTATGGTATTGAGGATGTCGAAAGGGCAGCTGCACTGGGGGCTGTTGAACAGCTTTTTGTTCACTCACAGATGCTTAATGACCAGCTGACCAGGGAAAGGGTCATCAGGATCATGGAGGATGTTGAGAGAAAGGGAGCAAGGGTTAAAATTTTCACGGCGGATGATAATGCCAGGGCATGGCTCAAGAGCTTTGGTGGGATAGCCGCTTTCCTAAGATTTGCTGTTCAGTAGTCCAGAACGTTATAAATTCTGTAACCCTTGAGCCTTTCCCTTCCATTCAGATAGTTAAGCACAACCAGATATGCCAGGGCGCCGACCTTGGCTCCCGCCGAATCAATCAAGTCCATGGCAGCCAGAGTTGTGCCGCCTGTTGCAAGCAGATCGTCAACTATTAAAACCCTTTCCCCACTTTTGAAAGCATCCTCATGAACCTCTATTACCTCTTTGCCATACTCAAGTTCATATGTTACACTTTTTTTCTTCCATGGTAGTTTACCACCCTTCCTTATTGGAACAAATCCTACCTTAAGCATGTTTGACAGGGGGGCTCCCACTATGAAGCCCCTTGCTTCTATTGCTGCAACCTTGTCAATCCTTTCATTGGCAAGTTCCTTATACAGTTTATTTAAAGCGAAATTGAACGCTTCGTAATTACCAAAAAGTGGCGTAAGGTCTCTGAAAATGACGCCCTTTATCGGGTAGTCCTTTATGTCCCTGATGTAGGATTTGAGATCGTTAACTGACCCTATCACTCCTTTATTTTTAAATTGCGTTCTTATAAGCCTATATTGTTTTTGTTTCAAAAAGAAAAATTATTTTAAGAGCGAAGGAAAGAAGTTTCTTTTACCCCTTTTCTTCTTTATTTCATCCCACTCGGTGAGAATTTTTACAGCTTCGTTACTGACCTTTATCATTTTATCCACACCGGCGTTTGGGGTGAAATCACCAGAAGACCTGTTTGCTATAGCTGCAAATATGGATCCTGCTCTTGCTCCGTAAATTGATGATAGCGTAAAGAGCGTTGATGACTCCATCTCCATGTTGACTATTTTTAATCCTCTAAGCGTATCTACAATCTTTGAGGAGAAGTTGTTTGTGAAACCCCCGTAGCCAGGTCTGCCCTGCCCCAGGTAAAAACTGTCGGTTGAGTAGGTTAATCCAGTCCAGTAACCCACTCCCAGTGTTTCTGCGGCTTCAATCAGAGCAGAAACCACTTCGTAATTTGCAACTGCGGGATACCCAAGGGGTGCATATGCGCGGGTGGCTCCATCAGCCCTGAATGCGCCGAGAGATATTATCAGGTCCCCTATCTGAACGTCGTCGTTCATTGCACCAGTCGTACCAGTCCTTATCAGCGTATCAGCTCCAACTCTGAGAAGTTCCTCTATTGCAATTGCTATGGCGCCTGAGCCAATGCCTGTAGATGTGCATGCGAGCTCCACTCCTCGGTACTTTCCTTTATATGTCAAATATTCCCTTTCTTGCGCAACCAGCTCACTTGTGTCCCAGCTTTCAGCAAACTTTTTTACTCTATCAGGGTCGCCAGGCAGAAATACGAACCTTGGAATGGATCCCTTTGCTATCCTTATATGATAAAGCTTTTCTCCAACCTTTGGTTCTTCTGCTTTTCTCATGCCAATTATATTTTTTGCATATTATATAATCGTTGCCTTACGAATCAGCACATCCATGATCTGGCAGTTCAAGCATTAGTTCTTCGTTAACGCATACGCTTCCCTCATGTGCAAGAAGTAGCAGAGAAAGGAACATCCTCACCACATCAGTTATGTTCATCCCAGATACAAGGTCGTAAAACGTTAGATGCCCACCCTTTAATCTTTCAAGTATCATCTTCTTGTAGTTCACAAGTTCTTCAAGCATTATTGTCTCTGAAATTATGGGTGCATCTATGGGTTCAATTGATTTTGGCCCTTCCATGCCTCTCTGGTTAAGCAGCTGAGAAACCATTTCCCTGAATGCTTCCATCAGCTCCTCCAGGTCACCTGCACTCAGTTCTACCGGATATGAAGGCTGTATTTCTATTACAGGACCTTCAAGTCCCGGCAATTCAGGTCTAGATTCCCTTGCTTTGTAAAATATCCTGCTGGCCTTCAACTTGTAGATTATGCTTGAAGTTGAAACGGCAACACCGCTTAGCCTGAAGTCAACCATCTGCATCTTTATAGCATAATCACGGAATATTTCCAGAAGAGCGTAAACCTTCAGCTCCCAGGGGTCATACCTCCTTAGAGAATCTGGGTTAAGCAGTATCCTAAGTGCTCTGTCCCTTTCCTCCTCCATCTACTATCCTCTCCATATTCAGCCTAGCTATATAGCTTGAGCCCTCCTTTTCATAAACACCTATGATGTTCTGCGCCTTTGATATCACCGTATCTCTTAGTGAAATCAGAACTATCTGTGATGTTTTTCCCCATTTATTTAGAAATTCACCCAAGCGCTCCGCCTTTTCCGCGTCCATGTTAGCATCAATCTCATCAAACAGGTAAAACGGTGATGCATATGCTGACTGCAGCGCCATCAGGAATGCCACAGAAATTACAGCCTTCTCGCCTCCGCTCAGAGATGCAGATTCACGTGGCATTTTATCCCCAAATTTTCCAAGCATGAATACGCCACCAGAAAAGGGGTTTTCCTGGTTCTCCAGTTCTAGCCACGCCTCCCCCTGCACAAGCTCCCTGAAAACTGACCTCAGTTCCCTGTCTATCTTTTCGAACGCCTGAATGAACACTTCCTTCTTTTGTCTGTCTATTTCCTCTATAAAATTCACTATTGATTCCCTATCCCTTTCAAGTTCATTTCTTCTCACAGATGAATCCTTATATGAAGTATAATATTCCCTGTAATCGTGCACAGCCATCCTGTTAAGCCTTAACTGAAGTTCATTTAGCTCAGCCTGAAGTTCATTTACAATTGATTCATAATTCCCATAAAGGTCATACTGCTCCAAGTTTATTGATTTGTATTCTGCGTTTAATCCCTGCAACTCAACCGTGATCCTTTCTATACCTGAAGTTATCCTAGAAAGTTTCCTTTCATTTTCCTTCATGCGTTTTAAAACTTCTGACCTTGCTTCCTCCACGGATTTAATTTCATTGTTCTTTTGATTCAACGATTCCCTCATTGCACTCATTTCCTTTTCAAGCACCTGAATTTTGGCTTCCAGCTCAGCCCTTGTGCTTTCAATTATATTTAGCCTTTGAACTGATTCAGATTCCTCTGACTCAAGCTCTTTAATTCTTTCCAACTGCTGATTTAGTGATTCCTGTGTTACATTTAGCCTAGCCTTGATTTCCTCAATTTTTGCATTGATCTCCATCCCCTCTCCCCTTACCTTCATGACATCCTGATTTAGAGTCATGATTTCCCCCTGGATTGCCCTCATCCTCTCCTCCACTGCGCCAGGGTCCAGGTCCTTTAGCTCTGAACTTATCTGGTTGAGCTTGGATTCCATTTCCTGCTGCTTTGAGGTTAATGATGAGAGAGCGCTGGCAAGCTTTTCAGTCCTTTTTCTCTTTTCTTCAATGCTAGCCTTCATTGATTCAAGCCTCTTGCTCAGCCCATCCACTATCCTGCTTTCCATCTGTGATATTTTATGCAGCGCCTCGGCCTGCTTTTTGCTGACATCCCTGTTTATCGTCCTGCTACCGAGCTCCCCATTTATCTCCCTAATTTCAACCATGAGCCTCTTTAGGACGCCGTTCTTTTCCTTTATGACAACCGAAAGGCGGTTTATGGTTCGCCTGATTTCCCTCAACCTGCGCGCGCTTAGCTTATCCGAAAGCTTCAGGCTCGTAATATATCCCAGTTCAATCACACCCTTTCCAAAGATTGCTCCGTCCTCCCTGATCCTTGAAGAGCAGCACGGTGATTCCCTGGTGCATGTATTGCCAAATAAGGATGTGACCATTGGTTCAAGCTTTTTATCGTATTCCATTGCGCTCACTATGGAGCCTTCACATGGATCTGCTTTGCTGAACATCGATAGAACAAGGATCCTGCTCCGTGGAAGGTTCTTCATGGCGCTTTCAAGATTCTGGTCAAAGTCCTCAAATACAAATGGGTTCCCCAGAGCTTCAATCGCCGCACTGACCTGAGTCATGTATCCCTGTTTTGCCTTTATGAGGTCGCTAAGCCTGCCAAGATAGCCCCTAAAAACCCCTGAATCAAAAAGTTCCTCAGCGGCATCTGGCGACATCTTTGACGTTAACCTGTTAAATGCCTCCTCAACGCTCACCTCCTTTATGGACTTAAGTATTACATCGTTTGCTTCCCTCAGTCCATCGGCCACAGCTTCCCTTACCGTGGAAAGCCTCTGAAGCCTTTGCAGGAGTTCCGAGACCTTTTTTGATTCATCCTCACTGACCCCCCTGAGCGAATTTATTCCTGATTCAAGTTCGCTTTGCACTTCTGTGACAGATTCTATGTTCTTTATCAGCTGTTCCATTTTTTCCTGTTCGTCTTTCAACGAATCTCCCATTGTAGCTAATCTGCTGCTGATTTCTTCCTTTCTGTCCCTGATCTTACCCAACAGCGCAAGTGTTTTTTCTTGTTCAGACAGCAGCCTAGCCCTCTTTGATTTGTTCTTTTCATACTGCGCGCTGAGCGAACCCAGCTCCTTTTCTTTAAGCGATATTTGCTTTGAAATATCATTCTGCTGTGTGTCCAGCCCTGCTTTTACTTCAATACTCTTTTTCATATCTTCCTGCAGCTGTTCCTTCATCAAATTCAAATTTGCTATGATCCCCTGCACTTTGGCCTTTTCATCCCTTACCTGAAGAAGCCTCCTGTTCACAAATGTGCGTTCACTTTCCAGCGAATCGTAGTTTGCCCTTGCGTTGGAAAGCTCTGTGATCTTTGCCTCCGTTTCTTGATCCATTGCCCCAACACTGAGCAGCCTTTGAATTTCTGCCTCAAGCTTGCCGTTTTCCTCAGAAAGCCTTTTTTCCTCCTTTTTCATGGATTCCAGCTCTTCAGTTTTGCTTTGTATTTTTTCTGCAAGCATTGATTTCCTGTACCTCTGCAGCTCTCGCTGAAGCGTTTCATACCTGAGTTGATCATTTCTCTCCCTTTCAAGCTTTATCATGCTTTCCCTCCTTTCATCAAGCTTTGCAAATATAACGGCCAACTGTGAATCAGCTTCCCTCAGTCTCTGAACGGCCTCTGCCTTCCTATCGTCGTAAGCCTTTATGCCAACAATGTCCTCCAGCATCGCTCTCCTCTCAGCCGGTGTTATTTCCGCTATTCTGTTAAGTGCCCCCTGTGGCACTATGTTTATGCCATCATATGATATCCTGGATGAAAGCAAAAGGTCGATTATGGCGTTTCTGGTGCTTCTTTTTCCATTTAAAAAATACTTCTGAGACCCATCCTCAAAAAGTTCCCTAGTTATGTTTACAGTATCTTCTTGCAAGGGCAGGACATGATCGTCATTGACAAGCTGTATGGATACCCTAGCCTGTTTTATTTTAGACCTTTCATTTATCAAAGAGGTCATCTTGCTTTCTCTTAATGATTTTGGGCTGTTTTCACCAAGCACGAACCTTATTGCATCTATTATGTTGGATTTCCCGCTTCCGTTCTGACCGGAAATGGCGTTGAACCCGCGGGCAAGTTCTATCGTAACGTTCCTCTCAAAGGATTTAAATCCACGAATTTCAAGCTTGGATATATAAACCACGGCTATATATAATAAATTACTATAATTTATCCTTTTCAATATTACCAATAAAATGGTAAATTACCAATATATTTATAAATAATATGTATGAGGTCTTTTCATGGATAAAAAGCGCCATCTTGCACTGATTACAACAATGGTAGCTGCGTCAATGGTTCTGGAGCTGCTGCCCATCAAGCTCTTTTTTCCACTTTTGCCGTACCTGACCTTTGACATTGGAGAAATACCCATATTCTTCCTTGCGTTCTATGCCGGAGTTAAGGATGGAGTTTTGGCCTCAATTGCACTCACTGTGCTCCTTTTCATGTTTGGCACATTTGTCCCCATCGGACCTCTGTTGAAGTTCGCAGCAGTCTTATCAGGAATCACAGGAGCATGGACAGGAATAAAAATTAGACGATCACTTTACATGTCATTTACACTGTCAACTGTTCTGAGGATAGCCGTGATGACATTAGTTAACTATGTGGTTATTGAGTACTTTGTGCCAGGATTCCTCGAGTTTTTGCCCCACTATATAACGTTTTTAACTCCCATGATAACCGTGCTGGTTCTTACCGCATTATTTAACATAATACAGAACGCTGTGTCATTTTTCCCTGCCTACGCTGTATGGATGAGGTTCAGAACAGCCTGAGCGTGCTTGATGCACCCTTAATCCATGTATTATCTGAAAGCTTCTTTAACATCCTTTTTTTATCAGCCTGATCAATTGATGCCCCTTCAATGATTTCCTTAAGATAATTGATTGTGGATTCATAAACTTCCCTATTTACTGGGTAAGGTATGCCATCCTTCCCACCATGTGCGAAGGAAAAAATTGCAGGGTCCTTCCATGATGGCTCAGCACCGTAGATAAGAGAAGCTGTCAACGCTAAGGCCCTGACCGCTTTAGGCCCCATCCCCTTTGAAAGGAGTAATTCTTCATATGATGCAGGAGATATGGAATTTATTATTCGAAGTAACCTTTTATCAAAGAACCTTTCCAAATGCAGAGATGGCTTTCCTAAAACCCAGTGATCCAGGCCCGAACCTAAATTTAACATCTCAAGTGTAACTTTCCTGTTTTCTGAAGATTGGTCTGTTGCAAGATTGAGGACGCTGATCCCTGGATCAAGGGCTGCTATACCGCTATTTGGGTCACGCAGCATATCCTTGCCTTCATCACCCATTATGTGGTACCTCCTTGCATACCCGTTCCTTTCATTCATTCCTTGCTGAACAACTGCCCACTCTTTTTTATCGGTTATGAGCATCCAGTGCTGGTAAATGGTGTAACCATCCTGAATTGCAGTGCCATCTATTTTTGCTGAAAGTACACTGCTGCGCCTTAATGGCAATGGGTCCAAGTTAAAACTGTCTGCTATTTGCTCTATTTCATCTTTAACCGTTTTGCTCTTTCCTTTTCCGCCTGCGACCATTATTCCCATATTAGCGTTTTGCATAGCTTCCTTAAGAGCAGCCATAGTTACAGTTGTTAGACCGCTGCTGTGCCAGTCAAACCCCAGCGCGCTGCCAAAGGCCTGAAACCAGAATGGGTCAGAGACCCTCCTTATTACTTCACTTGTACCCTTATCATCTATAATTAATCTGATTATTTCGCCTGATAAAATGACCATCTTTTTATAAAGCCATTCTGGCGCTTTACCCCAGTGTAGTGGAAGGTCAGCTGTACCACTTAACACTCAACATCACCAGAGGCATCATAAGGTCTTCCATATCTTCCACTATTGGGAGGTTTAATATTTGCTTTTTGATGAAAAAATTTTATCGCTAAATGATTTTCCGTTTACAAATCCATGAGCAAGAAAGCTCCGACATTCATGGAGGAGATGAAATGTGAAGTATTTATTTATATACCATTAATGACAAATACAAAACAAAGAGAATGCGACGATCAAACACAGTGCACATCATTGCAGGAAACCAAAGCTAAACTGACTTGGCAAATCATTTGTAAACTGCTGGAACGAAGGTGGTAAACCACGAACCGATGATCAGCCTTGAAGGAACCACATTTCCTTTAGGGTTGTGAGGATGTCAGTCCCATTTTAATGCCTTTGTGAACTGCTCTGTCCTCACTAAGGCTTCCCAGTTCATCGAACACTTGACATGTATTCTAGCTTGTAGGAGTGGTCATCCTTGGTACCCTACATTTCATGGGAAAAGCCCCTTTTCCAACACAACAATTGCAGATGAGGCAAGTGAACTCCCTTTAAAATAGGCTCAGCTCAACCACAGTAAGGAACAGTTGTTTTAACAAACTTGGGTGCTAGCCTTTCTCTTCAAGGCTTTATGTAGTTCACTACCGAAGTTTTATAGATCCTTTTTCCAAATAGCTTTTGCCATGAATGAATGTTGTCGTCCAGTAAGGCTACGTACCATAATTGTCAGTAACGTAATGAGCAACCTTGTATCCATTTTACATGTTTGAATTTTCACATTCGTTTTTGATCTTGGTAAGAGAGGATATCCCTTATCAAGCAAAAGGAAAATTTCGCCCTCCTTAAAGACCCCTATATGATTAAATTTTATTTTAGATAGCGTCTGAATAGTTCCTTGGGTAACTTGACTCGGGTGTCATTTTGTACAACTTTATATGCTGCCACTGCATTGGCAAAATCACATGCAGTATCATAATCGTTATTCATAATACATGCAGCTATAAAGGCTGCATTAAAGCTGTCTCCGGCTCCGGTAGTGTTTAGAGGCTTAACTAAAGGTGGTTTGTGCTGTTTAACCATCCCATTTAGGTTTAAATAACAACCATCACTTCCAGATTTTATAACGGTTAACTTTGCATTTACTCTTGACTTTTCAGGACACTTTCCCCTATTACAAAATACTATGGCTCCCCTTAAGTCAAGCTTGGCGCCGGTTTCCCCTATTCCCTCCAGATCAACAGAATAATTTATTCCGAGAGTGTTTGCCACTTTAATCACAGAATTCAAAACGTTAATTCCATTACTGTTAAGAAGCGTGTATCCAGAAAGATGTATCCATGACGGTGATGCCGAAATCAGTTCACTTGCATCCACATTTATTCTTTCACTTGCACCACGGTTACCAATCATGGTTCTTTCGCCTTTTGAATCAACTAGTATAAGGAAGAACCCAGTTGTCAAGCCATTTACCGTTTTAACCATGCTATGGTTTGCTCCAAATGCATGCAGGTCATTTTTTATTAAATCACCCCAGCAATCATCGCCAACTGATCCAAAAACAGACGCCTTCTGCTCCAGTTGTGTCAAATACCATGCCATGTTCCCCGCAACGCCACCAGCTGATATTTTTGCATTTCTAAAAAGAACATTTGCCCCGGGTTTTATTGAATTTTCAAAGTTTCCTACGATATCAACTGCAAGATCTCCTATTACTATAATACTTGTCAAATGCTCTCCCTCATTTTGTTAAGCTAAAAATCAAGCCTGTTACCCCAATACTTATGTCCGCAAACCTCACTTTTCTGTCCTTAATTTTGCCACTTTATTCATGAATTTCTTAACTCTCTCCAGGCTCACTGGGGAACTTATATCACTTTCCTTAAAGTAGGTACCCACTATTGCTCCATCGGCTAGCGGAAGCAGTTCCTCTAGATTAGTCTCCGACAGGCCACTGCCTATAAGTGTTGGCCCTACAGCTTTAAGCTCAACTATCTCTTCCGCTGATGGTGGCATTCCTGTCCGTCTGCCAGTAACTATCAATGCATCAGCTCCTCCCCTTTCAAGAGCATCAGAGGCCGAATCGGAAACGCTTCTTACTGCCAGAGGGGCAGCATGCTTAACTCTTATATCTGCAAATATAGCAATGTTTTCAGCGTTCAAACATCTTCTATATCTTAACAGTTCTGCAGAATTTCCTTCAATTATTCCCTGATCTGTAAGGTATGCTTCAATTAGCACATTTACCCTTATGAATTTGCAACCTGAAACATAAGCCAGGGCAAGCGCTGTTTTTGCACCATTTCTCAATACATTAACACCCAGAGGCAAGCTAACTGCATCTTTTACCTCCAACAGAATTTTTGTAAAAGATGATACCATTTCTGGAGAAGATGGATCTTTAAAGTAGGGGGTATCGCCAATATTCTCCACAAGTATACCATCCACTCCTCCACTCTCGAGGTTTTTAGCATCTTTAACTGCACTTTTAACAATAGAATCCAGGTCTCCTACATACTTAGGAGAACCTGGCAGTGGTTTAAGGTGGACCATGCCAATTATTGGATATTTTTTTTCAAATATAGAGTTAAAATTCATTGGTGTAATTTGAGATAAACACAAATAAAAAACTTTCTGCGCGCGTTGTTGGCCAGTTAGTCATGCAATGCCTATTTAGGTGAACTAACTAAACTAAAGCAATTGAGAAGGCCTAACAGCTATCAACATGTTTCTGCATTTTTTAAAATGCTTGCTCAAGATAAAAATTTTAGTTTGATTGATTGTCAGCTTTTTTCTGACCGATGACACTTTTCCCAGAAAATTAACAGAGTACTTAAGGGTTCATGAGACAGGTTTTCTTATTTTCTGTCTAATAAATTTTGTTTACTTCATATGCAGATATCTGCCATTCAGGTTTAAGTGATGAAGCTACACTTAACAGATGCTGCAGAGAATCAGCTTCCCATTTACATACTGCCACGTTGGCGTTCTTTGCCAAATGTATTTCTATTAGGTTTAACCCCTGAGGAAGCTTCTTTTGTTTTGCCAAATTAGTGATAGTGCTTGCAAATGTCATTACTTTATCTTTTTGTTCATCCTTCCATTGATGCACAACAATTATACTTACCATAAAAAATATTTAACTTAGGTACTTAATATATTTATCTGAAAACCATGATTTAATTTTTAATTTATAATCATTTAATTTAAAACCAGTTTTTAAAATAAGGGAAAACCCCATTTATTAGATATATTTTATGCATGGTTACCAATGAATTTTGCTATTGCACCTTAAAATTTCATGCCGCGGGGTTGCTATTAATTATATTCTGTCAGCACTGAACTGTCATCAGGTGATACAGTGTTCTATGATGTTTTTAATTAAATCTTTCATTGTTACCCTTGTGTCACATAGTAAAATTCAATATGATATGCACTTTTCTACTAACTTAAATGTACTGGCGTATAACGCAAGTCTAACTGAATCTCTAAAATCTCTAACTGTTTTTCCAATATTACATCATGAAATATGTAAGATAACCATTTTTCAAAGCAGCAACGAGAAACAGTTTTTAGCACTATTTTTTTCGTATTTGGGTAACACCCTTGCGCTTGCACCATATTCCTTGCCAATCGGCTTTCCAAAAATATTTGAAGGTTGTACTAAGACTCTGCCATTGTTTTTGATCCTCTTAACCTTTCCAGAGTCAGCTCCTGTGTGCACTAAAATCCTATCTCCATCAGTGCCAAAAAGCACTGTCATAATGACTTTACCTCCATTTTTTCTAAATATGGTCAAATTAATGCATCTTGTATTTCTGAAATCTTCTGGGGTGGTCAACAAAGACCCATGAACAGCTTCTCTAATTATCTTTTTTAAAAAATTTTTATTTATTTATACTGAAAATGTAGAAAATCAAGTTTATATTACTGAGTTGAGTAAACACATTATAAAATGGATTCTTTAAATAATAAAAGGGAATATGAAAGTGCTTATGGTAAAATGTCTAGAAAGCTTGTCACAGAAAGTTCCGAGCTTTCAGGCAGATTTATGCAGCGGTTAAATGGTATTAGAGAAAATCACGAGGTTCTGAACTCCATAAGGGGGCTTGATCACAATCTTGCATTAGAAACGGCAATAAAATACTTCGGTAGGGGTGTACATACAGCAGTTGGCATAGACGGTTCGATGGACTATGATGAAAGACTAGAAACTCTGCTCTTTTATGTTAATGCTTCTGCTTACAGTGCACCACTAACAGTTTCTGAAAACGGAGTTAATGTAGATATAAAGGAAATCAAAAGGACAGACAACCTTTCTTCGTACGCCGCCGTTCCGCTCTGGCTTGAAGACCTTTCCGAAGTATTTATGGATCAGGTAGCTGCTGAAACAGAATACGATTTTCACACTTTCATAGAAAAAATTCCATTTGCGCTGATGACCATGGCAGAAATATGGAGTGCATTAAATTCAGTTAGAACTCCAGGCATAAGGCTTATATTTATGGACAGGCCGCTTTACGGGACTTACACATCGGCATTAAAGGACCTGAGGGTCATACTCAGATCAGGCGTCTCACTCCTTACAAAGGTAAGAACAGAATATGGCCAACCCAGCATGCTTGATATTAGCCTTGCTTCAACAATCGGGCCAGGGATGTGGATACCGAACAGAATACCATATCAGATTTATGGTATATTGAAGGCGCTAATTGAAGGGGCAGACTCAAATTCTATTGCCGAAAAACTGGGTCTTACTAACGAAGAGTTAAAAAAACTTGGTAAAAAGATTGAAAAGAAAAATAAGGAGAGCAATGGCGAATTATTGGATTCCTCGAATAATGGTGAATTTAAAATAAAGGAAGAAGTAAAGAACTACTGGGAAAGGGTGAGGGCTGCATCGGAGAACATAGCAAGGAATGCCTTTGAATCTGATAAACATCCGTTGAAGGTCGATGACGAAAACTGGCTTACAATTTATGAGCTAAATGCAGTAAACGTATTTCTTTTGTATGAGTTAGTGAAAGAGGCCGTTGAAAATAAAGTACTGCTAGTAGGCATAACAAAGGACACAACGGCATCTGACTTTACAAGGTCAGCCCTACCGTTTTCTCAATCGCTTGGCATTATAAAAGGGCCATTATCACCAAGCTTCAGAAATGACAGAGGATTTTTAACTGTAATGGCTGCCGTAAACGGTGAGAAATTAAAAACACCGTGGAGAACGCTAAGTTATGATTCTTCTTTCACTTCGATGAATGGGGATATAGATCACAGGCCTGTCCTTTCGGCTGCAAGAAAATACATATCAAGAGAAAGGCTTTTCGTAAAATCTTATTTTCAATTGAGAACCTTCGCAACAGACCCTCAAATGAGATCACCGGTGTTTGCCTATGACAGGCCATTTATGGAAGCGTTCGACTCAGGTTTTGTTAAAACTGTAACAGCAAGAACCAGGTCAGGCACAGTTAATTTGAAAATTTTCTTTGAAGAAAATGGCATTAGCGAAATCGACAACCTTGTGCTGTGCCTTCTGCTATGTTCAGACAACCCTGAAGTGCTAGAAGCGTATGGCCACAACCAGTTGCTTTATATGGCAGATAAACGTGTAAAATATGAGATAATGATGACCAAAAACGCCTTAAAGGGTATAGCTGACCTGCAGCTTGGGGCTCTTGCTAGAAGGGAAAGGATATTTTCCATATCAAGAAGGTTCAGAGACATCAGGGCTGAAAGTGAAAGATTAAGGGAAAAGGGAGCAACGGAGGGCAGTTAAATGATCGAAGACGTATTTGATAGAATGGGAGGTAAGTTTGAAGCAAGGTTAAGGGATCAATCAATGAGGGTAACCCCCGTAAAATCAAAGGAAGGGGAAATAGTTGTATCATCCCCAGTGGCCATGCTAGAAGTAAAATTTGATTTTGAGGTATTTGACAGACTTCATGAGCCTTCGTTCATTGGAATAGAGAGAAAATCCCCTTCTGGGGTTTCTTACTTGATTTACGAAATTGCTACAATAAAACCGGTGCATTTTGAGATGGTTGGCCTTGATGAAAGGCTTCCCACCGGGATAAGAAAGGAGTATCTACAGACTGTTGGAGAAAGCTGGGGCACAAGCGATGAAACTTGGATTGATTTATGGGCAGTACCTACAAAGTATAAAATGGTGCTTCAGGGTGGAATGCCTGTATTTAGCAGAGAAAATTCGGTACCGCTTGCAGGCTCCAAGGCATATCTATTATCTAGGGATACCGTAAAGAAGTTTCTTTGTGTAGAAAACGGCACGTCAATAGGAAACCTTCTGGGCTTCAACATACCACTCACGGTAAAGCCAGATTCTCTTGTACGATATCACATGGGCATATTTGGATTTACGGGTTCTGGGAAATCCAACCTGATGTCATATCTTATAAGGGAAGCCATCAAATCTGACCCTAACCTCAGCGTAGTTATATTTGATGTTGCTGGTGAATACGCGATAAATCTGCTTGATGTGCTCCTGGAAAATGGAGAAATATATTCTACGGAAAATTATAGGAATGGTACAGCTAGCTTTATGGACTCTCAGGCAATACCCGAATCACTTGAGGAAAGGGTTGAGCCAAAATACATAGAAAATTATGTAGACCTTCTTTTCAAGAAGGGCAGGGTAAAAAAACTCAACCTTTCAGTGAAAAAGGCAATCACATTGGGGCAGCTGTTTGAAACGCTTGAAGAATCGCTTTCTTCAAAGCCCGAGACTAGGCTTTCTGGGATGAGGCAGCTCAGAAGGTTTACAGGTTACTTTTACGGTAGTAGGAATTATGATGAAAGCACTGGAATTCAAGACTTGGATCAGGAAGCAAAGAACGAACTCAATTCAATACTTTCAGGAATAATGGAAAACGTAAGCGACAAGTCAAACATTTACAAGCAACTTTCCAGTATAATGGAATACATGAATGAAGAAGAAAGCAGTGATCAGGATACATTAACAGGTCCATCAGCAATGGCAGAAATGTTCAGGTCTTCAGACTCACCTAGGATAATTGTTAATTATGTGCCAGACCCCGATAAGGCAAGGAGGGCAGTGTCAGGGTTCATAGATGAACTCCTTTATCTCAAAAAAACATCTGGAATAAGGAAGAAGGTTTTGATTGTGCTTGACGAAGCACAAGAATTTATACCTGACAGGACAAGGTTTGAGGATTATTCAGATCAATCAAACGGTTCAGTTGAATCTTTGCTCAGACAGGGCAGAAAATACAGGGCTCATTGCTGGATAAGCACCCAGAGAGTTGCACATCTTAACACAAATGCCCTTCAGCAACTTCATAGTTACTTTGTCAGCACCCTTCCCAGATACTATGACAGGATGGTAATTGCAGATGCGTTTTCCCTTAGTACGGAAATAATAGAGAAGACTACAGAACTGGAAACCGGTCAGTGGCTTTTTGTGTCCTACAAAGCAACGAAGCAGAAGAATGTGCCGGCCTTTATTCAGGCCCCTAATAACGAGGACATACTGGTAAGCAATCTGAAAGATATTAACTCCAAATAAAAGAGCCTATAACAAAAATTAGAACTGCCGTTCAAATTTCAGTATTTTTTATCTTAATAGGACGAAAGACCAATCCCGTTTTGGTAGGTAGGAGGTCAATAATTCGCTGTTTCACACATGTATATAAATCCGAACGGTTCAGCGAACTGCCCTGTCCTCAACGTAGCTTCCATGTTCATCTAGCACTTTCACACATATACATACTTGATATATATTCCGCCGTGCAGAGGTGCGGTCATCCTTATGGCCTTGCGTTCCATAGGGAAAGCCCATTTCTTTGTTTGGCAACCTTGAGCATCGAATAAAAGTGATAGTTCTTTGTTAGGCCATCCTTTGGCTTATTGTAGATCATGAAGTAAGTCACATGTACAAGCTCGTTTTTATGGGGCCAGGCGGTGTTATAACATAAATCCCATTGGCAGCATCATGATGCTTGCACTCCAGTTATATGTCACATTGTTCAATTTTATCAGTATGTGGTTGGTCGTGTCATTCTGCACACCGCCCTTGAGCTAACATGATTCAATTCACAACGCCGAGGTGTTTTGATGCAGTCTTTTCAGCATTATTTTTATTGAATCGTGTGCAGGCTGATGCTGATCGTTAGCTGGATGGCATCTATTGGATTCAACACAACATGTATATGCCTTCTGTGTGGCTATAAAAAATCAACCCTCATCACGTTTGGCAATATGCATAAGCACATAATTTAATTAAATATTAAAAACAGTAAATTAAACGCATCAGCTCAACGTGTAAAATTTTTATAACCTCTATTTATTGTTCAACTTTATAACTCATAATAATTATTTGTAGTAATCATCCTTTTTAACTTCGTTTTCAGTAAATGACCCTTCAGTGAATCTGAGAGCGTTCTTGCATGCAATTTCCTTGGCCCTGTTAAGGACTTCTTCATTGCCATAAGCTCCGCCAGTATGCAGGGTTCCGGCAAAATTATCAAGCTGCCAGAGTTTTGTTTCAAAAACCTCAACACCATTCTTGCGCCAGAATACATCAGTTCCGAACCTAACATTGTTCCTTTCTGTTAAAATCCTGTATATATCGTCTTCTACTATTGTCTCACCCCTCCCTACGTTGACAATGACAGATTTGTCTTTAACACTTTTTAGTATATTATAGTTTAATATACCATTTGTATATTTATTTAATGGAAGTGTATCAAATATATAATCAGCTGAGCTAATGGTTTCGTTAAGGTAAGACATAGGGAAGGTTTTATCAAAATTTTTTAAATCCCTGAAACTTCTTGAAAGACCAATTACATGATCATTGAACCCATTTTTTGCTATCCTGGCTATTTCAATTCCAATTCCTCCAGCTCCCAAAATCAATACATCACGATCTGAGATTTGAAATGTTTCAACCTTTTTCCTGCAGTTTGTCCCCTTTGCCAGAGTTAGAGCCAGTGACCATGCCTGCTCTGCTACTGGAAGCGAAAAGGCTCCGGCGTTGGAAAATACCCTCACATTTTCTGGCAATGCTGAGAAATCTAGGTCGTCAACGCCGGCAGAAAAGGTCTGTATGGCCTTAAGGCTCGTCATACCTTTTATCAGATCCGGTTTAACCTGCTTGGGCCATGCAAGCAACACTTCGGCAATTTTCAAGTCATTTACAGTTAAATTTTCATATTTTACATATGATCTGCAAGCTTCAGGAACCTTATCAAGCGATACTATCTTCACTTTAAACAGTTTATAGGATTGTTGTAGATAAATTTTATTATAAAAGTTAATTGGGTTTTATTTTAAATGGCTATTGCGATATATAAACCAAGTATAATTGATATCTGAACTGAAAAATAAAGTACCCTTAGAGTCTGTTTTACAAGTTTAGCTCTTACCTTTTTGAATTCAGAGTGTTTCAAGGCTAAAATGTACCTGTAAACCATTAAAATCGCAGTGATGCTTATCAGCAGAAATATAGGATTTATTCCAGGGTAAGAGATATAAAAAATTGATGTAACAATGGCAGCAACTATAGTCAAGATTAATTCAATCGCTTTAATCGCATTTTCCACGCCAAACGTTACAGCCAGAGACTTTACGCCTGATTTTTTATCGCCATCATAATCTATTACATCACCAATCATGACCAGCAACATTATAAGAAAACCGTTAAGCGATGAAATAAGAATGCTTAAAAGAGAAAATTTAAAGATTACTGCAGAAGCAGTAAATGTCCCAACAAAACCACCCATCCAACTTATCAGGCTCTTAGAATAGTATCTGTCCTTGGCTCTTATAAAAGGAAGGGAGTACAAGGAGCTCAGAATAAAAGAAATAAAAACCATAATTGCGGTAAGAGGATTTATTATCATAGCTACAGCAATGCTCAGAACTAGGCTTGAAATTATCAAAGTTTTTGCATCCTTAACAGAGGCTCTGCCAGACGGCAGGGGCCTATTTGGGCTGTTCAGTGTATCCTCTTTCATATCCATCAAATCACTCAAAATGTAGGCGCTTATTGTTGCCAGAAATGCAGAACCAACTGCCATGATGAAAATTATGGGGGAAATACCAAAGCCTGTAAGTACCAGTAAATTGCTTGCTATGCCCGAAGTGTAAAGAAATACGGCCACATACCTGCTCTTTACAAGAAGAAACATGCCCTTTAGGATTGTCATGAATCCTTTACCTCCTGTATTAACGTATGAATTATCCTATCCTGCTCAGCTCTTTCATACATATTTTCCAAAATTGAAGACATTCTTTCTGCAATTATGGGGCTTTTGAACTGCATGCCCAACAGGAAGCTTTTTTCGCCAAATATGTCAGGTATTTCTATTCCTACATCTTCTTCATCAACAATTATAAAACTATAAGGAACATTTGCCGTCTTTGCAGATACATTTCTTAAAGTAAAAAGCTGTTTTGCAACTGTTTTATTTTCTTCATTGGATATTAATGCAAGATAATATTTGGCCCTAGATGTTGTGTCGGTTCTATCCGTTATCATCTTTACACTGACCCCCCTCTTTGCAGCCTCCAGGAGCGCCTTTAACACATTAGAATCTATGTACCTGCTCGCAAGCTTTACGCTTTCCTTTGCTACCTTTATTCTTTCTGTTAAGGATTCAATTAGAGAATACCATTCTGTATACACGCGCACTGGCTCAAATTTTGAGATTCCGATAATGTTTTCAAGGCTTTTAAGCAATGCATTTGTGACTTTAAAAGTTTCAGAGCTATCTATGTATTCGTTGAGCAGTTTGACTTCATCCTTGTTCTTAAGCCATCTCATTAATTCATTTTCCACATTGTAAACAAAAAATCCGAGAAGCGAAAGAGAGTACCTGTTGCCCTTTTTAATTATTAACCCGTTTTCCCTAAATTCTTTTAATATGTAATAAAGGGTTCTCCTTTCTATGCCAAGTTTTTTTAGTATTTCATTATCAACCTTTAGACCTTGGGATAGCTCTTCAAGTAACGTAATAGAGTATTCACTAGATAAGATTCTATTTAACCTTATTATTAAAGAGCTATCCACTTTATTCAACTTTTTAACTAAAATTATATAAAACACTTTAAGATTTAACCTTTTCCTAATCATATGTCGCTTTTATTCCTAAACTCGTCTTATTTTTGTGAGAAATATACTGTTATAATTAATGAATTTTTGCAAACTATTTTTAAAACCACTAAAAAATCTGAATAATAATAATTGATAGAGTATGCTGGACCGGGGACACAGGAGGGAGTTAGGAAACTCTTAAACCCGCTTGTAATCAAGTGGTTTGATAAGAATTTCAGAGAATTTACACCCCCTCAGCTTGGTGCTATAGAAAACATTCATAATGATAAAAACGTACTTGTATCTGCACCAACAGGTACAGGCAAAACATTGGCAGCATTTCTGGATATAATAAGCGACCTTTTTACAATTGAAGAAATGGGCGAGCCATTCAATGGGGTGCAGGCTCTGTATATTTCGCCATTAAAGGCCCTCATAAACGATGTTGAAAAGAGTCTTCTATATCCATTGGAGGGAATAAAGAGTCTGGCGTCTGAAAAAGGGCAAATCTTCAACAATGTAACTGTTGGAATAAGGACAGGCGATACATCTTCATATGAAAAGTCAAAACAGTTAAGAAATCCTCCGTCAATTCTTTGTACTACTCCAGAAAGCCTATCAACGGCGCTAACTTCACCTAAGTTCAGTAATAATTTAAGAAGCGTAAAATGGGTAATTGTTGACGAAATACACGCTCTAGCTGAATCAAAGAGAGGCACCCATCTTTCCCTTAGCCTTGAAATACTTAACAATATAGCCAGTTTTCAGAGGATAGGGCTCAGCGCTACTATATCACCTATAGATGAGGTGGCACAGTTCTTGGTTGGTAATGGCAGAGACTGCACCATAGTTGATGCAAGGTTTGATAAAAAATCTGATCTAAAGGTGGTTTCACCTGTCAAGGATCTTGTCAAATCACCCGAGAACGTTGTTAGCACTAAAACCTACGAGGAATTAAGGAAGTATCTTAAAAGAGGTAGAACAACTCTGATATTTACTAATACTAGAAGTGGCACTGAAAGGGTAGTAGCAAATTTAAAAAGAAGATTTCCAGACATTTTTACGGACGATTCAGTTGGTGCTCATCATTCATCTGTGAGCAGAGACATCAGGCTTGAAATGGAAGGCAAACTCAAGGGTGGAAAATTGAGAGCAGTAGTGAGTTCAACCTCTCTGGAACTGGGCATAGATATAGGCTACATAGATCAAGTTATACAGCTGGGTAGCCCAAAGAGCATAATAAGGCTGCTGCAGAGGGTTGGGAGGTCAGGCCACAGCGTTAAAGGCATTTCAAAAGGAATACTGATATGTAATGATAGGGACGACCTTATAGAAGATTTAGTTATAGTGTACTATGCTGAAAGGAAACAACTGGACAGAATTAAGATAGTGAAAAATGCGATCGATGTGCTGGCGCAGGCGCTTGTATCTCTTTCGCTCCAGAGACAATGGAATGTAAATGAAGCGTACCTGTTGGTCAAAAAGAGCTATCCGTACAGGGACTTGAACTGGGAAGATTTTATTGACGTTCTAAATTACCTTGCGGGTTCATATCATAGCCTTGAAGATCAGAGAGTTTACGCAAAAATACTGCTTTACAAAAATAACCAGCTTGTGGACAAGCTCGATTATTCAGATCATGATGCTGCTTTTGGAAGGAAGAGTTCAGCAAGGATGATATTTTATCTGAACCAGGGAACTATACCGGATGAAGCCAAGGTAAAGGTGTATGAAGGAAAAAGGCCAGTAGGTAATCTTGAGGAGGAGTTTGTGGAAAAGCTTGTTCCGGGCGACAGGTTTGTACTGGCAGGAAGAATATATCAGTTCATAAAATCTTACAGAATGAGGGTTTACGTCAAGAGAACTGATGATCTAAAGCCCACTGTCCCGGCATGGTTCTCTGAAGAGCTGCCATTGAGCTACGATGTAGCAAACATGATCAACGCTTTTAGGAACAGTTTAATCGGTAAATCAAAAAAAGAAATAATGAAAATTCTCACGGAATTTCCTTTAGATGAAAACGCAAAGGCTGCAATAACAGACTACATTCATTACGAATCAGAATTCTTGAAAAGCAGAGGCGTTGATCATTTAAAGGCTGAAGATTATATTGTAGAAAGGTATGTTGACAACAAAGTAAACATAATTTTTCATACAATGATTGGAAGAAAGGCAAACGATGCACTTTCAAGAGCATACGGGTATCAGCTATCTAACATGATAGAATCATCAATAGGGATACTAGTTTCTGATAATGGTTTCGTGCTTTCATTTGATAGAAACATAAATTACGATGTTGAAAAATTAATAAGAAGCGTAAGTTCTGAAAATATAAGTAAACTACTTGATGTTGCCATAAAGAATACAGAGCTCTTCAGGAGAAAGTTCAGGCAGATTGCAGCAAGAAGCTTTATGATACTGAGAAACTACAAGGGGCATGAGATAAGTTTAGGAAAGCAGCAGTTCAATTCAGACAGGCTTGTAAAGGTAATGGACCAGGTGCCTGGCTTCCCAATTACAAAAGAAGTTTACAGAGAAATAAAGGAGGATTACATGGATGTTGACGCAGCAATTAACTTTCTAAAAGGCGTTGAAAGTAAAAAATCGAGGTTCATTATAATGGATGAATTTACTGCGGCAAGCCCGTTTTCATTTAACATGATTGCCATGGGGGCCCATGATGTAATGTTAATGGAAGATAGAAGAAAGCTTATCATGAAGTTACACAGGGACCTTCTATTATATCTAAAAGAAAGCGGAGAGCAAAATGGAAATAATTAAGAACGTCTTTTCTTTGCCGGGCCACAGAGGCATATACTTTAAGGATTTAGATCTGGTTGCAATTTCTGATCTTCAGCTTGGTGAAGAAAGGGTGCTTGCCGAAGAGTCAAAGGTATTCGTTCCTGAGATTCAGCTGAATATAATTATAAATGAAATAATAGTTATGCATGAGCTCACTGGAGCAAAAAGGTTGCTTATAAATGGGGATCTTAAGCACGGGTTTTCTGGGGTATCAAGGCAAGAATGGTTTGAGGTTGAAAGGGTGTACAAGGTGGTCAGCAAACTTTATAATGAAATGGTGGTTGTCAGGGGCAATCATGATAACTATCTAGCCAATATTTCCTCATTTTTAGGGTTAACTTTAAAGGATGAACATTTTGAAAAAGGGTACAAGTTCGTTCATGGTCATAAGCTGGTTGAACTTGCCGGAGTCTCTACACTGGTAATTGGGCATGAACAACCCGCCGTGCTTCTTAGGAAATCGTTCGATAGCGTTAAGATGCCAGTGATACTATATGGAAAAACAATTTCGGGCACAAATTTCATATGTCTCCCCGCTTTCTCACCAATATCTTCAGGTGTCGAGGTTAATGTAGTGAGCAAGGAAAATTTGCTTTCACCGTTCTTTAAATCGATCGTTGATATAGATGAACTTTATGCAGTTGCAATAGATCCGGATGTGGGCGAGATACCGCTACCCAAGATAAGGTTGCTGAGGCAATTTATACGGAATATGGATTGATTTGTAATTTATAAGGGGATAGGGGTTTGGGGGAAGCAGTAAAACTCCTAACTTCAGGGGAGATACATGGACTTGCACTAATGTTTAAATTTTCTTTACACTAATAATGTATGTGCTTTCGGCGTATAAGTTCAGGCTCTACCTAGATGAGGAACAGGAGAAAACCCTCAACAACCAGCTCTGCAAA
>OGCG01000326.1_pt1 | contig 31265 bp, 27 predicted proteins | sample 1570061 | NCBI WGS metagenome assembly OGCG01 (sample SAMN06268698, study PRJEB24515) | hot springs metagenome | isolation source: Joseph's Coat, Yellowstone National Park, Washington, USA | place: USA:Joseph's Coat, Yellowstone National Park, Washington, USA
ATAATTTTATATGTAAATCAAAAGTATAATAATTTGCGCCTTATTTTTAGTTTGCATAGGGCATAAAGTAGAGCTGATTAGATAATAGCAAAGGCAGTTAAATATTAAGCTTATTTACACAGCAGTCTAATCCTACGCAACAACGCTAAATCTTCTTATTCTTCTTCTCTCTTTACTATCTTTATAAAGCCTGCTTTTGGCGTGTATATGTCACCATTTCTCTCAAGCTCGCCTATATACTTTGTTGTTGTAGCCCTGTCTATGCCTGCCTTCTCAGCTTCTTCCAATACTGTTACTATCTTAGCTCCTTGGCCCCCCTCATCAAGCTTGGCTATAATCTCCATAAGTGTATTTATCTTTGTAACTTTCTCTCTTGGCATGCCTGTGAGAAGTGTATCAATATCTTTTCTACCTCCCCTGTCTACTGCGAGTGTGGTTAGCATATAATCAAACAGCGAAATTGCGAGCTCAGCATCTCTAAGCTCTATCTTGTCTGAAAGCCTTGACTTAGCACTAGCCTCTGCAAGCCTTACAAGTCCTTCTATCTGTCTTGGTGTTATAGGCACCGCCCCTTGCTTAATTCCAAGCTTTCTAAGCTCTACATAAAATTCTTGTATTCTGTTGCTTGCCTCCGGGCTTAGCACAGGCCTTACGTGCTGTCTTGCATAAGCAATATATTTTCTAAGCAGCTCAGGTTCTATCGGTGGCGCTTCTACCTGCTCATACTCTTCGATTTGAGCTAGCTGTGCACCTGCAGCCTGATGCTGCACAAGTATATGCCTTGCGATCTTCTTATCCTGCTCTTCATCTAAAACATCTATCATTGGAAAGATTAAATCAAACCTTGAAAGCAAAGCAGGAGGTATATCAAACTGCTCAGCAGGATACTGATTCTTGTCAAACCTACCATACTTTGGATTTGCTGCAGCAAGCACAGACGCCTTTGCATTGAATTTAGCAACTATACCTGCTTTTGCTATGCTTATTGTTTGTGATTCTAATGCTTCCAGTAGTGCAGACTTATCTTCGTCACTTATCTTGTCAAATTCATCTATGCTAACCTCGCCACCAGACCCCAAAACAAGTGCTCCGGCCTTAAGAGTCCAGCCCCCCTCAGCAAATTCATCCCTCTCTGCGGCAGCTGTAAGACCAGCAGAGCTCGTACTTTTTCCGCTAACATAAATTCCCTTTGGCACTATTGATGTTACAGCTTGCAAAAGCCTTGTTTTAGCAGATCCTGGATCACCTATAAGAAGTATATGTATGTCGCTTCTTATCGGGCCGCCATCCACAAGTTTTTTGTCTGGCGTGCCGCCAAATAATTGAAGGGCGAGCGCCTTTTTAATTTCATCGTAGCCATAAATTGATGGGGCTATAGACTTTGCTATCTTTTCAAATATGTGCGGATCTTTTGCGAGCTCTTTTATTTTTTGCTCCTCCTCTGGCGTTACCTCTATTTCTATAAACTCTTTTTGCCTCGGCTTAATAGATACGGCATCAAATAGCATTGTAAATACAGTCTTTTCTTCCTTGCCTTTTGCATTTCTTCTAGGCCTTATTCTGAGTATGCCTGTTATATCTACTCTATCTCCAGGTATGACGCTGTTTACCAGATCATCTTCGAGCCATACCTCTAGCTGCCATGTAGGCGTGCTTCCTTTTAGCCTTTCCAAAGGATCTTGTACAGCAATTCTCTGCAAGTTTATGAATTCAGATTCTTCATCTACCTGTTTAAGAGATCTTCTTTTACACTGCGGACAGAATTCAGGAACATTTTCTTTATCTACATTTACTTTTAACACAGTGCCGCAATATGAACATTTGAATGTACCCACATGTACCTTTGGCGTTATCTCTGACCTTTTTACAACCAGTGCATCCAACGTCAGTAGCTTGCCAATTTGCTCTGAACCAAGGTCTTGTATTAGCAAATCTTCGCCGCTTGCCCCGAAAAACCTTGCATAAACAGGTTCTTTTGCTTCAGGGTTTGGATTCATTGCGGCAAGTGCAGCGTTAGCAATAGGTAGTATGCTATCGGGTTGATTTATTAGCTCGCTTGCTATTTCGCTATCAAATTTTTCCAAGTCTTTTACATCAATAAGTACGCTCCTCTTCTTAGGATAGCTGATAAACATCTCATTGATCTGGTTAATATAGTAAGCATTATAAAATTCGATGAATTTATTTTTGTACTCCTCTGCTTTTATAGAATCCATAAAAAACCCCCCATATAAAGAAAAGCAATAAATAATATAATCAAAAACAATAAAAAATGTATATTATAAAAGATATTTACAAGATTACTTTACATTACTTAATAGACTGGTTATTTCATGAAATATATAATAACCTCTGCACTTCCATATGCCGAAGGCATGCCGCATCTTGGCAATTTAGTGGGCTCTATCTTGCCTGCAGATATTTATTTTAAGTTTATGAAGATGTGCGGAGAGGATGCTATATTCATATGTGGTAGCGACCAGCACGGCACACCTATAGAGTTGCAGGCAATTAAAAAAGGAACTACTCCAAAAGAGCTTGCTGACACAATGCACAATAAGATAAAAGAAGCATTAGAAAAATTTGAATGCACATTCACATACTATGGCAAAACAGATACTGAAGAAAACAAGGAAACAGTATATGATATATTCAACGCACTTTACAATAACAATTACATAAAAGAGGTTAAGTCGGAACTACCTTATTGTAATGTTGACAAGCGTTTCTTGACAGATAGGCTAATAGAAGGCACTTGCCCTTATTGTGGCTATGAGCATGCACGTGGTGACCAATGCGAAAATTGTGGCAGGCTCCTAACTCCACGCGAATTAATAAAGCCATATTGCACGATATGCGGAAAGAGTGATATTGTTTTTAAGGAAACAACAAATCTTGCATTTGACATGAAAGCACTTGAAAACGAGATAAGAGCATTTATCGAGAAGAATTCAAAACACAACTGGAGCAAGAATGCGATAAATCATTCGCTTAATTATATAAGCCGCGGACTTGAGGCAAGAGAAATAACAAGGGACCTAAAGTGGGGATTCCCTGTACCGTTAAAGGGCTTTGAAGATAAGGTATTTTATGTTTGGTTTGATGCTGTTATAGGTTATATTGGAATAACAAAAGAGTGGAACAATGAGAAATGGAAGGATTACTGGCTAGGCAAGTCAAGGCTTATTCAGTTCATGGGTAAGGACAATATTGAATTTCATACCCTTATGTGGCCAGGCATACTTATAGGCTCAAAGAAGGGTTTTGCATTACCTTATACAATCTATGCTTATGAATACCTTCTTGCGCACGGGCTTAAATTCTCAAAGAGCAAAGGGATAGGGCTTAATATAGAGAATGCACTTGAGATACTGCCTGCAGATTACTGGCGTTTTATATTAGCTGAGCTCTTGCCTGAAGGGGCTGATGTTGAGCTCTCAATAGAGAGGATAATGGAGATAGTAAACAATGATCTTAACAATGTGCTGGGTAATTTTATACATAGGTCACTTGTTCTTGCTGTTTCGAATTTTGGAAACGAAGTTCCTTTGCTAAATGAGGATATATTAAGCAGTGAAGAGAAAAAGGCGATGAAAGAAATAGATAAGAAAGTAAATGAATACTTTAAGAACTTCAAATCTATTAAGATAAGGGAAGCACTTAAAAATATTTTAGAGATTGCTTCTATAGGTAATAGCTTTATAAGCAACACAGAACCATGGGCTCTTGCAAAGAAAGATGATGAAAAGGCCAAGCAGAAGCTCAGCAACATTGTATACATTTTGCTTGATACTGTTTTCAAACTCGGAAACCTGCTTTATCCTTTTGTTCCAGAGACAAGCTCAAAGATTCTTGCAGTATTTAATGAAAGTTCACCACACTCGAGCTGCTTGGAAAGTAACTTAAGAAGCGGTTCAAAACTAAACATAGATAAGCCACAGCCGTTATTTAAAAAGATAGGTGAAGAAGAAATAGAGAAATTTAAGAAATATGGCGGCTAAGTATATTTTAAGCTTAATGCTGCCACTTCTTGTGTTGTAGAAGCATAGCCGGGTATTGTATAGTTAAGCCATACATATCCTGTAAATACATTTCCTAATGCACCAGAGGCTATGCCAACATTGTTGTAGCAATTTGTCTTGAAGTTATAGCCGCTACCGCTATATATTGTTATTCCATTCAACAAAGCGTTGTTGGGATATGCATTGTAAGGATAATATATTGAGTTCGCTGTTACATATATGTTTCCAAAAGCAGGATTGTTGCTGCTTCCATTAATTGCTGATGAGCAGGCAATCCCGTGAACAGTTATTGGACCACCTGTTGCTTGAGATAGATATATGGTAAGGCTTCCTGTTTTGTTTATGGCAAAAAGCCCGCATGCAAAACCAGGAGAAGGCACGCATACCACTGGTGCGGCTATAGGATTAAGGACACCGACTTTGTATATAACAGCAACAGCGATTATAATTATTATGAGAGCTATCCCATAAGACATTAAAAAATCAACAGCAGCTTGGAGCTTCAAGCCCATCATCATTTAGCCTTCATCTCCACCTTTGCCTCGAAATCGGAGATCTTATAATTAAACTCATCATTAGATTTTATTATACCTTTCTCTTTTAGGAATTCCCTTGCCAGCAGATAATATACTACCGCAAGAGAACGCCTTCCTTTGTTGTTGCATGGTATTATAAGGTCAACAAACTTTATCCAGTTATCAGTATCACAAAGCGCTATAACAGGTATGTTTGTCTTGCTAGCTTCTTTTACCGCTTGTTTCTCGTTTCTTGTATCGCTCACAAGCACAATAGCTGGCTCTATAAAGTCATCTCTGTTTGGGTTTGTAAATACTCCAGGCATAATTCTGCCTTGCAAAATTCTCGTTTTAGTTATCTCAGCAAACTTTGAAGCAGCGGCTATAGCATAAATTCTCGATGCTGTAACAACAATTTCTTTTTCGTCATATCTAGCAAGCATCTTAGCAGCAAGCCTTATTCTTCTGTCTATCTCTGGCAAGTCTAGAAGATAAAGACCATCTTCTCTAATCTTGTAAATAAATTTCTTCATCCCAGGCGTCTTTACCTTTGTACCTATATGCACGCCAGCTTCCAGATAGGTTGATTGGTCTATAAGCAATTCATCCGCCATTTATACACCTTTTTTCGGGGTCGCCGAGATTTTCATGAGCATTTTGAATTCCCGTTTAATCTCGGGTCATGTGCCCCCTAAGCACAGAGCCTAACCAGGCTAGCAGACGACCCCGACATTCAATATTTTATCTCTATTACTTTTTATCTTTATCGCTTTTCATTTCCTACCGTAATCGATTATTTCATCTATTAGGTCAACATGCCCTATAAGCATGCGCCTGCAGCAGTATCTCTTTACTCCGAGGTCATCTAATACCTTCTCTGGGTCTTCTCCATTATCTACCCTTGCCTTAAACTTTTCCCATTTGTTGCCAATTACCTGACCACATGAGAAGCATCTCACTGGTATCATCATATTCTCACCTGTATGATGTTTGGAATCTTGCCCTTGCCTTAGGCCCAAGGAACTTCTTAGGCTCAACGTGTCTAACGTCATCAATCAGAAGGGTTCTGTCATATCTCATATAAGCCTTTCTCACAATATCGCTGTTTGCTGCGGCTGCTATCACCTTTGCTATTGCGTTCCTTGCAGCCTGTGCTTGGCCGCTTGCTCCGCCACCTTTAACATTTACATATATATTTGATGAACTTGCTATCTCTTTGGTAATATTTGAGAAATTGACTGGCTCTAGAATAAGCTCTCTCGTCTCAACAGGCTTAATAAGCTCTATGTTAACGCCGTTTATCTTTATTATGCCGTTTCCTTTTACAAGCTTGGCTCTCGCCACCGCTTCCTTCCTTTTGCTCTTAGCTAGAATAACCTTTTGCTTTGGCGCTCTTCTTCTAGCTTTTGCTGCTTTTTTCTCACCCTCGGCCTGTGCCTGAGGTGCAAGTGAACCAAGCTCTTTGTTTAGGTTTTCTATATTTTGATTCTGTTCCAAGCAATCACGCCATTAAGCCCTGTATCCAAGCTTTTCAGAAAGCTCTTTAACGCTTATTACATTTTCAAACATCTTTTTAATATCTTTCTTCTCTATATCTTCAGGCTTCTTATTTTTATAGCTTTCTGGAACGCCGATATAAACTTTAAGCAGTTTATAAGCCTTTTTGCCTTTTGGCTTCTTATAAGGAAGCATACCTCTTATAACCCTCTTTACAAACAGATCTGGCTTCCTAGACCAATATGGGGAATGCTCTGGGTTTGCTTTATCTTTAAGATTAAGCTTATGCTTATAGTTATCTATTATATTCCTCTCATGCCCGCTAATAAGCATCTTCTCAGCATTGAGCAGAACAACACTATCGCCACTAAGCAGCATCTTTGCTATCTTGCTTGCTGTTCTTCCAAGGATTGTACCCTCTCCATCAATAATTCTCTCGGCCATAAAAATCAAACATTATATTATAATTTTAGGCTCTTTTGCCTTTAAAGCTTCTTCTATGCTAATAATATTGCATCCGCTCTTTTTAAGCTTTTCAGTTGCAGAAGATGAATACTCAATAGCTGCTATATTAAACTTCTTCTTTGCATCTCCTATGCCAAGCACCTTTCCAGGCACAATAATATAATCACCATCTTTTGCAACCTTATCAAGCTTTCTGATATTTACCTTTACCCTCTTCCTTCTAGGCATGCTAGAAAGCTCTATCAAATGCCTTATAAAGCCCTTGCTCTTAGCTCCATTAGCTAAGGCTTTGTCTAGCTTTGAAAGCCACTCGTTTATTTGGTCTTTCTCTATATAGCTTTTCATAAACACCACCTATGCGGGGGGTGAGATTTGAACTCACGCAAGCTCTAAAGCTACAGGAGTTCTGATAAAATCCTCAGTCCTGCGCGTTTGACCAGGCTCCGCCACCCCCGCGCATCATTTTAATTCTTTTTCCGTAGCTTTTAAATCCTCTTCTATTATCTCCAATGCTTTATTTAAAATTTCCCTTGCACTCATTTGACCGAATGTCTCAATATAAAACTCATAATTTTGCTCGTCTTTCTTTTCATATGTTGCTAAACCGGGTTGGAATTTTGCACTCTTTGAACCGTTTCCCATAATTGCCTTGCCATCTAGCTTTAGCCTTTGACCTTCTGCAAGCTTTATTATTGGTATGTCATCAAATGCAACCTTTACGTTCTTGTCTGTGCTTATTAGGTCTTTTGAGTAAACTGTTCCTGGACCTTCCATGTCAAGATTAAATAATATCTCGTCTTTCTCGTCATAGCCCTCGGTAGGTGTTATTAATGGTATAAGGCCTATCCTGTGTGCTATGTATTCGTCGAACATTGAGCTTGTATTAATATAAAAAGTAACTTTATCGATAGCAAATGTCTTTACCCTGCTTATTATAATACGCCTTAGCGTATTGACGAAATCTACATCTACACCGCTTATATTAAACCTTAGCGCTGTTGGAGTATTTTCAATAAATTCTACTTTCATGTAATCCCAGAATTTGATAGATATAGGTTATTTATCCTATAATATATTTATTTCTTTCCTTCTTCGCTTCGCCTATAGCAACTTTACAGAATGCATAGCAGAAAGCATGAATTTATTCGTGTGATAGGTATTGTTTTATATCGCTAACATTTATTACCCGCTTTCCACATTTGAGAAGGCAAAATTATTTAAAATAAAACTCAAAAACTGCTTATATGCAGGGGGTTGGTCTTTTTCAAGTAAGTGATAAGGAATATTATAAGGTTTATAAGTACGGTGGGCTAGCGATACTTTTTTACAAGGTAAAGCCCGAACCAGAAAGCCAGGCGTTAATCGAGATAAGCAATGCCAGCAGGATAAATCCTGATAAAGATGAGACCCTTCTCGAAAGAGTTATGAGAAAAAGCGACTCGTTTTTAAGTAGCGATGACCTCCCTGAAAAGGCAAAGAAGGCAATTGATAAAATAGCCAATCAATTAGGCCACAACAACATACTTGAGCAGGTCCACGCACTTATAGCGGTGGTTGTACCTATATGGGTTGCACTCCGTATACAAGACGAGCGCTTTGTAGAGTCGCAAGAAAGGTCAACAAGGTACGTTGAGTTTAGAGAACTTTATATACCAGAGGATATTAAGGAAAATGAAGAAGCTTTTTCTATATTTATAAGTGCAGCTAACAAACTCCTTGGTGTTTATAAGGCCACATTCAACGAAATGGTGGAAAGATTAAAGGAAAAATACAAGAAAGAGAATGGAAATGAACCCAGTAGCGAATATATTAAAACAGTAATAGAACCAACAGCAAGGGATCTTGTTCGTGGCCTTCTTCCAATGGGTATGGAAACGGTTGTTTACTTTTCAACTAATGCAAAGGTCCTTGAAAATATAACAAAGAAGCTTCTCGCAGAGGCTGACAAAACATGCCATATAGTGGGAGAGGGCCTTAAGCAGGTTATATCTGAAAACCTGCCTTCTGTCTCAAAGCATCTTGACCCAAGCCCATTCGAGGCTGTGTATTTTAATAATATTAGAAAGTTAAATCAAACGTTTAAAGAGCCGATAATAAAAAGCTTTGATGAGGAGAGAGTTGAAATTGATGGTATCGACGAAGATAAGCTAATTAAAGAGATAGCGCGCATTGCCAAAAGCACGAATGATGGCGATATAAGCATGGATGAGGTATTAGGTTACATTAAACCGTTAACTATAAAAAGACAAGGCAAATATGATACTTTGAGCAATACAATCTTTAACGTTGGCTCCATTTTGTTTGATTTTGATGTAAGTATAGGCTCGCTGAGGGATCTGCAGAGGCACCGCGATACGATTAAAAATTATGTCATAGATGACAGCGTTGTTTACCTGCCAAAAGAGATAATCGAAAGTAAGATGTTTGAACAGATAAAGCAAACTTTAAGCGAGATCGCAGATGCAAGAAGAAAGCTTAGCGAAATGGGTTTTGTAGGTGCGGCAAAACTTCTAATACCTCTTGCAACTGGCGCAAAAATGACAATGCACATGGGGCTTGGTGAAGCAATTTTCATTATAGAGAACAGGTCTACAAAAGAGGCACATCCAGAGTATAGGCACATTGCTTTAGAGATGCTAAATAAGCTTTCAGAAAAGTATCCAAATATAACAAAAGCAGCAAAGATCTTTGTAAATAAAGAAGAGCAAGCATATTCAAGGATTGAAAAAGAGAACACAGACAAGACAAACAGAGAGCTTCTATTCTAGCGATTTGGTTTCTTCTGCCACTTTTTTTATTATGTTTTTGATGGAAGCAAAAAACCTAATGAATTAAGAAGAGGAAAAGCACACACCGAGCAGAACAACAAGAAGAAGCTAACTACATGCTTATCAAGAATAAGCAATCAAATACTTGGTGGGCTCATCCCCAACGGATCCCCCACCCCTAATACTTAAATCTTCATACATTTATTTCTTCTTCTTTTTGTTATTATCGTCCATTTTGGTCACTTTTGTCATAGCTATATGAAAATGCAAATTTATTTAAATCTTTTGCAATGGATTGATACGCGTCTGAATTAAAACTTTGAGTAAGTGGGCTTCACAACTGAACTACCCACAAGCATGAAAGAACTTATGAAACATTGGCTATGATATGCTGAACTTCTTGAAAATTGTAGGCTTGATATATTCTGTTATCAAGAAGAATGCAAGCGCAAGCAGCACTACAGTAAGCACAGTGTATGCATTTATGCTCGTCATTAGTATGCCATAATATGAAAGCAGTAGCCCTGCTGCTATGCCGCTTGACGCTGCTAAAATTAACACGTTGCTTGGCCTGACACGCCACGTAGGTGCATTTCTTGTTCTTATGTTGAAAAGCACAAGCTTGTCTGTAATTACAAACATCAGGAATATTGCAGTCTGGAATTCGGCAATGCTCAGGTGAAGTATGCTTGTATTTATATAGGAAAGCGCAAGTGCCTGAAGCACTAGAAGCAAACCGAACACCGCTGATGCGTATGTTATTGATTTAACGTTCCATTCAACAGGCCTCTTGGAATAGCCCACATTATCTGTTGCTATAGATATGTTTATAAGGTCGTTTGTAAATATAAGCAGGATAAGCTGCAATGAGAGTATTGGTAGGAAGTGGAAGGCAAGATAAATTATAGCTATGAAGCCAACTATCTGTATCACCCTAGCTATCTTCACCATAGTGTACGTTAGCATCCTCTCGAATATCCTTCTGCTCTCCTTTATCGCTTCGACTATAATATCTATGCCGTTTTTTGTAAGGACAAGATCTGCGGTGCTCTTTGCAACGTCTGTAGCATTCTCAACAGCTATGCCTACTTCTGCTTGCTTTATTGCTGGTGCATCGTTTATTCCATCGCCAGTCATACCAACAATATAGCCACGTTGCTGCAGAGCCTTGACTATTTTGTATTTGTCTGAAGGATATATTCCTGCAAATACATCCGCAGCGCTAGCAACCTTAGGCATCTCACTCTCTGAAAGCTTATCGAATGATGAAGCATCTATCACTTCCTTGCCTAAACCAAGCTCAGATGCAATCTGCTTTGCAACTGCTATATTGTCGCCTGTAAGCATCTTTGGCATTATTCCTAGCGATATAATCTCTCTTATGAACTTTGGTGCATCTGGCTTTAGCCTGTCTGATAGAGCGATAATCCCTGCAAACTGCCATCTTCCTTTTGAAGCCTTCGCAACCGCTATGCTCCTGAATCCAGAAGAGGAATAGCCATCAACAACCTTTTCAACTTCTTTCAGCTTTTGCGCATTGAGCTTGCAGAGCTGCGCTATTACTTGAGGTGCGCCTTTAGCAACTAGATATTCTGCTTTGCCATCCTTTATCTCTGCTTCGGTCCTCTTTGTGTTAGGGTCAAAAGGCATAAACTTGAGCTGCAGGCCAAGCGAAATAGCAAGAGATTTCGCCTTATCAAGTATAGCGATGTCTATGGGGTCTTTGTCCTCTGCCCTTGATGCCTCTGCTGCAAGCTTTATGAGCTGCTTTTCATCACCAATGAATGGGCTTGCATGCTCGACAAATATTTTGTTTTCTGTCACTGTGCCTGTCTTGTCAAGGCAAAGGACATTCATATTAGAGGTTTCCTCAAGCGCCTCAAGTTTTGTTATGAGCACATGCTTGCTTGCCAGCTTCTCTGTCCCAAGGGCCATTGCAACTGTGAATGCTGCAGGCAGTGCAACAGGCACTGATGCTAATATCACAACAAGCGAAAATGGAAGCAATATTGCTATCGCAGAATGCAGTACAAGAACCCCATATATAAACATTATTGTAACTATACCAATATCTGCTGCAACAAGGTATTTTACAATAGACATTATTGCTTCTTCTAGATGAGATTTAGGCCTTGCCTCTTCAACGAGCTTTACAGTCTTGCCATAGTATGTATTTACCCCTGTAGCGACAACAACGCATGTTGCCTCTCCATGAGTTATTGATGATCCAGCATAGATCATACTAGATTTTGATTTAGCCACAGGCATTGATTCTCCTGTGAGCGCAGATTCATCCACCTCAAGTGCCTCTGCCTCTATTACTTTTGCATCTGCGGCTACTATGTCGCCAAGCCTAACACGCATTATGTCGCCAGGAACTACATACTTTGCATCAATCTCTAGCCATGAACCAGACCTTAACACCCTTGCCTTTACAACAAGCCTTTTCTTAAGAAGCTCTATAGAAGAGTCTGCCTTGTATTCCTCTGCAAAAGAAACAATGGCATTGAAAATAAGAAGCGCAAGCACAACATAGAAATCTACAATATGGCCTAGCACATAAGAAATAGCTATTACAAGCCACAGCATTATTGGTATGGGCCCATAAAATTTGCTTATGAAAAGCAGGAGCATGCTCTTCTTCTTTGTTGGTATCTCATTTATGGCGTATGTTTCAAGCCTTTTCTGTGCTTCAGCATTAGTCAGCCCCTCGCTGCTACAGGATAGGGCTTTCATAGCCTCTTCTATACTCATATCCTTAAATTCCCTTGCATGCATTGTACATCACTACAATAACATTAAAATAAAAGTTATTATCGCTTGTGTAGAATTCATTAGAAAAATACTACAAGGCTCAGATTATTCGATGTTTTAGCTATTCGGGCATCATATTAATCTTTGAAATAAGGTATAGAAGCCACAGGGCTAGCAAAGTTAGCTGGAAACCCTGCACAGTTCATATAGCACATGCCATAGCTGAAAGGTTATGGCGCCCTGTCTGGATAATGTTTCATCGAAATTCCTGCAAATTCCACTACAGACTTTATATTCCGTGGATATTTACCGGCAGCTTTAGGCTCTGGTAATTGTATATACTACTTGCACTTCTGCATACATCCTTGAAGGCTCTGCAATCTTTAAGCTGCAAAACATTTAAAAAAATTATCTTAATATAAATTAGTGTAGCTTAAATGAGAGTGTGGTTTAAATGAGAGCACTATATATAGCCAATAGTGATCATAGCTTGGGGTATGCAGGAAATAAAGTATTTAAGCCCATTAAAAAGATATCGAATTCTATCCCGAGTAATGCTTTCAAGAACAGAGTGAAAGAAATTAAAACTAACGATTTTTGGTACCACATAGCAAAGATAAACCACCAGATAAATATAGCTGCGAATGAATATTTCAACAGTATTGGAAGTTTATTCGCACTTTTACCTTTGACAACTAGAATGATATCTTCTCCTGGCGCAGTATATGGTAAAGAGCACCTTGATTATACTTCAGATACTGTTCCAATAAAACTAAAATGGTTTGATTTAAAAGAAGAGGTATTTTTAGCTGAGTCTTCACAGATATACCTGGAGCTATACTTGGTTAACAATAACATAAAGAGTGTGTATTCAATTTACAATTCATTTAGAAAGGAACATGCTGACGCGACGCATCTTTCTGAATTTCACCACATAGAATTTGAAGGAAAAGTCTCGCAAAAAGAGAATAAAGAAATAATATTGAATCTTGTCGCTTCTATAATACGCCGTCTATTAAAGTATAATCAAGAAGACCTAGAGTACTTTCTTTTTGATGAAGATATTGATGCCTTGAAAGAAATGGCAAAGAGGAAACTTGGAGAGGAAATAACATTTGAACAAGCACTAGATATTTTGTATAGGGCTACTAAAGATAAAAGGTACCAAAAATTCTCAACTGCAAATTTTGGTGCATGGGAAGAAGTCAAAGTTACGTCAGAAATTGATAATATGGCAATAATATCTGAATATCCACTTTATGAAATAGCGTTTTATCATGCCCCTTTAAAAAGAAATGGCAGAGATGTTGGTGAAAATTCAGACTTTATATGGCCATATTACAGAGAATTTGTTGGATGTGGACATAGAGTTAGATCTCTTAAAGAACTGCTAGAGAAAGCTAAAGCTTTTAATCTTCCTGCTAAAGATTATGAGTATTACTTACAGTCAAGGAAATTTTCAGATTATAAAGAAACTTCAGGGTTTGGTGTTGGCTGGGAAAGGTTATTACAAGGTATTTTGAAAATGCCTTATATTTATTCTGCATCAGCTTTTCCAAGAGTACATTTTACTATATACCCGTAAGGTGTATCATTAAAGCAAATGATATTATGATAAGAAAAGGTTTACGTGCAAAGAGTAGTAATAACATACGCAAACTTATGAGCGCACCTTTTATTGATCCCCAGGTTAACATAGGTAAAAATCTATTTGGACCTAATTCTGACATCAACATATTTATATCCCAAATGGATAGACTAAATATAACACATGCTATTGTAATACCAGAGTCTACATATGAACTACGTCTTCACAACGGATATATTGAAAGATCATGCATCTGGAATGTTAATGAAGATGGTACTATTTCATATAAACGGATTCTTAAAAAAGGCAATAAGGAGACGGTTGAACTAAATCCAAAAAACCCTTTATTAAATGGTAATAAATATTCCTTAAATGTAATAAAAACCAAAAACAAAAAATTGAAGAAACGTAAATTACATTATGCACCAGTTTTACACGCTAAATTAGACTCTCCTGCATATGTTGAAGAACTCCTAAATGATGATTTGACTGTAGCAATAAAAATCCAGGGACTAAGCTCCCATTGTACCCCTGCTGATATGCCAGATTGGGTCGTTCAGATGGCAAAGAAGTATGATCTGCCATTTATAATCCATACTGACTATCTAACTGATCCTCGTCAGGCATCTTCTCCAGAAATGGCAAAACTAATGAATAAGAACCAGCCTATAGCTTGGGCAAAGTGGGTAATAAATCACAGTGTAAAAGCATATCTAGCACACGGCATAAGACTTGACCCCGAAACTGCAAAATTGGTTAATCGTGAGGATTCATTAGTTGTGGGTACTGGGCCTGATTACATGTTAAACCTTGAAAAATATAGATTATTCATTACTGACAAAGATTATTTAGAAACTCTTTTAAAGCTACTTGATCCTTCCAAAATATTATTATCTAGCGATTTTGCTTGGAATTGGTTTAGTAGTGTTACGGATAAAGATACTCCTGCAGAGTTAGATTGGGGTAGTAAAGGTAGAGTGATAGAAACTGGGTTGAAAATTGGGTTAGGTATTAAAGAGATAAAAGGAATACTTAGCGAGAATGCTGCAAAATTTTTTGCTTTGAAATAAGGTGCTAAGATGGATTTAAAAAAACTTACGGAAAAAGAAATATCGAACATGACATTGACAGAGCTTGTTGGATTTACTGATGAGCTGAATAAACCATCAGGTGGTATAAAAACATTAAATAAAATTATATTAAATGCACATATAAATAGTTCAACCAAATTTCTTGAAATAGGATGTACTACAGGATTTTCAAGTATAGAAATTAAAAGGTTAACAAATGCAGACGTTTATGGTATAGATATTGACAAAAACTCACTTGAAAAAGCTAAAGCGAGAAGCTTGGCAGAAGGTCTTAAAATAAATTTCATGCTAGCTGATGCTACAAAGCTACCGTTTAAGGATAATTCATTTGACGTGGTATTTTGTAGTAATGTTACCTCTTTTATAAAAGATAAGGAGGCTGCATTATTTAACTATAAAAGAGTTCTCAAAACTTATGGCTTCCTTGTTGCCGTTCCAATATACTATTTAAAAAGACCTCCTAAAGAACTACTTAACAAAGTATCAAAGGAGGTTGGCAATAAAATTGAATATTTTACGAAACAGGATTGGCTTAATTTTTTTGAAGATAAAACTTTAGAGCTATTCTATTACGAAGATTTCAAATATAAAATACGTACTTTAAAAGAGATAAAAGAATATGTCGAACAAAACTATATGAAAAAGCCGGAAGTATTAAAATTGCCAGATAACCTAAAGCTTGCAGTCTACAATAAATATGTGTCACAGTTGTCCATCTTTAATGAAAATCTTTCTTACGCTGGATCATCTATCTTAATTTATAGAAAAGTGCCAGAAACTTATGAAAAAGAGTTGTTTCCGTCAGTTTACGATTAAGGATAAATTCTTGACAGCGTTCTTGGATATGGTATTGCATCCATTATGGTTTCTCTTTTTGTAATCCATCTGACAATCCTATCTATTCCAAAACCGAAGCCTGAATGCGGGACGCTTCCATATCTCCTTAAATCAAGATACCATGCATAATTGTCTGGATTGAACCCCTCTGCTTTTATCCTATTTACTATTTCTTCAAGGTTTTCTTCCCTTTGGCCACCTGTGCTTATTTCACCATACCCTTCCGGAGCAAGCATGTCTGCAGATAAAACAAGCTCAGGTCTCTTAGGATCTATTTTTGTGTAGAATGGTTTTACAGCTTTTGGATATTCAACAACAAATATTGGTGCCTTTTCGTTAGTAGTAAGGAACTTCTCATGTGCCGTTGATAGATCATCACCTGGTTTAATATCAAATCCATTCCTACGAAGTAGCTCGATAACATCATCATAATGTATTCTCTTAAATGGTGCTTTTATTGCAAGTAAATCCTCGGGGTCTCTGCCCAGGGCCTTGAGCTCATTTGGAACAGTTTCTGCAACATGGTGCAATACATGCTCAATGAGCTTCTCTTCGACCCGCAATATTCCTTCGAAACCAAGCCATGCTGCCTCACCCTCTAGGTGCCAAAATTCCATCAGATGCCTAGTCGTTCTGCTTTTCTCTGCCCTGAATGAAGGAGTCAATGACCAGACCTTTTCAAGTGAAAATATCAAGGTTTCAAGATAAAGCTGCGCTGATTGCGATAGGTATGCTTTTTTATCAAAATAATTAAGTTCAAAAAGAGTGGCTCCACCTTCTGCTGCACTTGCTGTTAATATAGGTGGGTTTACTTCATGCCAATTCTCAGATGCAAACCACTCTCTGGCCCCCTCTAAAACACGCTCTCTAACTAGCATGATGTTCTTCATGGTTGTTGATCTGATCCAGAGATGCCTTTCATCAAGCAGGAAGTCCTCTGAGAAATCTTTTGATATTGGATAGTTTTCTGAATCGCCGATAATTTTAACTGAATCTGCTTTAATCTCAAAACCTCCAGGAGCTCTATCATCCTTTGCTAAAATTCCAGAAACCTCAAGAGCTTGCTCTATATAAATTGGATGTTGAAGTATGGCTGTAGATATAACAGCCTGCATTACACCTGTCGAATCCCTTAGAACTATAAAAGTTTCATTTGAATGTACTCTTTTTCTCCAAACCCACCCCAGCAAATCAACGCGTTTACCTACCTTGTTTTCATCAAGCAAATCTTTTATAAAAACTTTCTTACCTTCATCAAGATTTATATTTATTGTTTTATAATCATCACTTTCTTTACTCTCTTTTTCTAATTTTGTATCTTTATCTTCTTTACTACTAGACCCTTTGATAGGCTTGGCCATTTCAGCACCTTTAATTTTATTTAATATGATTATATTATGATTACATTTATAACAATCTTTCCAGATGTAAAAGTACTCTATACAAAACCATAAAATCACAACTCATTACTCATTACCCCAGTTTTATCTAAAATTGCTTGTAAATCAATATCTTCATTTGTAAGTATTGAAGATATCATTTCTTTAGAGGTAATCTTATTATAATTTTCTTTAAATTTTCTGACTCTTACTAAAATTTCATCAAGAAGTAACTTTTTAACATCCCCACTTAATAACTTTCCTGCTCTATAATCTTTATACAATTTATCACCTTCTTCTTTATCGTAGAAAAGTTTCTTGAGATAAATACAGGCAACATCGATTTCTGGATCACCGCCTAAACGTCTTTGTTCTTCAATTGTTGGGCGTCCTCCGCTAAATGCTTGTGAAATTTTTTTCTTTATAATCTCCTCATCTTCATATAAGAATATAGCATTTCCTTTGGATTTTGACATTTTTTTACCATCTATGCCTGGTAAGAAGGAGGAATGTAATACAGCAGGTTTTTCATATCCACCTCTTTCAGCAACATCCCTGCATACTCTTATATGGACGTCTTCATCAAGACCTATCGGCACTAATACATTTCTAATATTAAAAAGTTGCGGGAACAAAATATGTACCGATTGTACCGCAGGATAAAATATTAAACCTATATTATTAGAGTCTGTATAGTCATATACTGCTCTTATGGTTGTAAAGTTTATAAATTTAGAAAGTTTTATTGCAAAGTTGTAAATGTTGGTATAAATTTGATCTATTATAAACTTTGTTTTCTTTGGGTCCAACCCAAGTGCTAAACTCTCTCTAACCAATTCAAAAGAATTTTTTAAACCAATTTCCTGACTTTCAATTTTGTTTGCGACATAGCTTTCATCATCAGATAATGGAAAATATACTGTTGCATTATAATTGTGTTGAAAAAATAGGAGGGTGTCAAATACACCAATGTGTCCTAAGTGAAGACGTCCACTTGGATTTAAACCTGTTACTATAGCACTTTTTTCCCCAGCTTTTAACCTTTGGTAAAAAGAGTCAAAGTCTCTATGTGAGGATATCAACCCACTTCTAAACAACCTAAAATCCGGGATTTCCTTTAGTTCCTCTTTTCTTTTTGCACCAAAAGAATTGATAAGTTTTTCCTTATCCTGTTCAAGCTGCTTTAATGCTTCTAAAATATCATGGCTCTCTTCCATTCTAACACCTTCAAATTTTATTGAATATAATAGTATCATGGCCATAACATAATATAAAAAGGTTTTCTACAAACCAAATACCAATTACTTTATTATCTGATTTATTATCTAAAAATAGGATAAAGAATAAACATTAATTTTATTTCTAAGTTTTTATAAAAATAAAATAAAAATAAAAATTCAGAAAACAGCAGATATATAAAAATTATTATATAAAGTTAAAGTGTAGTTTATAGAGTACTACTATGTTTTTATTATAACACTATAATATTTTATATTTTGTAATATTTATTTTATTATTATAATATTAGTGGTAATATGAAGATTACATGGATGATTGGTGGGGCTCAGGGTTTTGGAATTGAAACCGCTGCAATGCTTTTTGGAAATGCTGTTGCAAAAGCGGGCTATTATTTATATGGAAATAGAGAATATTATTCAACAATAAAAAACAGGCACAGCTATACTACGCTGAAAATAAGCGATAAAAAAATCAACAGCACAGACAGTATTGCAAACATCCTTGTTGCTATAGATGCAGAAACAATCTTCCAGCATTTTACAAAGGTATCTGATTTTATAATATATGACAAAAATGTAGAAAGCGTTGATATTGATTCTATTAAATCTCTTGAATATGAGATAGAGGAAGATGCAGTCAACCTGCTCAAGGACAGCGGCTTGAATACAACAGTGCTCGATGCTATAAACTATGCTAAAAAGAGGGGCGCTAAGTCAATCCCTGTAGATTATAAAAGCATAATAATGCAGATTATGAACAAGCTCAACATACCCTCGCCCGTGGCTGAGAGGGCTAGAAATACAATAGGCGCGGGTGCATCCTTTGCGCTTCTAGGCTTAGATATCAATCTGCTTAACAATGCTATAAAGGAAACTTTCAATGATCAAACATTTTATAATCTAAATATGCTTGCGGCAGAAGCTGGCTACAATTCAGCTAAAGATTATTTAAACTATTATAAACTCAATCCAATTAAAATAAATTCTCATAGAATACAGATAGATGGTAATACCGCTTCAGCTATAGGAAAAATTATCGGTGGTTTGAGATTTCAAGCTTATTATCCAATAACACCAGCATCTGATGAAAGCACATATATAGAGGCAAACCAGCTTGTAAAGATGCAGACTAAAGAGGGAATCAAAGAAGGGGGTATAGTTGTATTTCAAACAGAGGATGAGCTTAGCGCTATCAATTCTGCAATTGGTGCCGCCTTGACAGGAACACGATCAGCAACCGCAACTTCAGGTCCTGGATTTTCACTCATGGCCGAAGGGATAAGCTGGGCTGGAATGAATGAGGTTCCAGTATTAATAACATACTACATGCGTGGTGCTCCTTCAACAGGCTTGCCGACAAGGAGCGGCCAATCTGATCTAATGTTTGCTTTAAACGTCGGACATGGCGAATTTCCAAGAATCGTAATCGCTTCAAGCAACCATGAAGAGGTAATTAAAGATGCGGCGTTTGCCTTGAATATTGCAGAGATATATCAGACCCCTGTAATACATATAATAGAAAAAACTATAGCAAGCGCATACTCTGTAATAGATGAAGACACTCTTAATGCAGATAATTTTGAAGTTGATAGAGGTAAAATTGCAGATAATAGCGATGATTATTACAGATTCAAGTTTAGTGATGATGGAATATCGCCAAGAGCTTTTCTTGGTGATGCACAGATGTTCCATTCTGGTGATGAGCATAATGAATTTGGACATATTGATGAAACATCACAGAATAGGGTTAAAATGTATGAAAAGAGAAATAAAAAATTAGAAAGCGCTTCTAAAAATATATCTATAGATTACAAATTCAAATTTTACGGTGACAAAAATGCGGAAAATATTATTCTTACCTGGGGTTCCCCGACTGCTCCTTCAATAAATGCAATAGAAGAACTCAAAAGGAATAATATAGACGTTGCGGTTTTGCAGATTAAAATGTTTAATCCATATCCAAAAGAGGTATCTGAATTACTAAAAAATAAAAAGAGGATTATTGCGGTAGAAAACAACTATTATGCAGAGGGTGCTGAAGTATTAACTCTAAATACTCTGATTAGACCTACTCATTATATATTAAAATGGACTGGAAGGGCTATCGCTGATGACGAGCTTGTTAATGCGCTTATTAATGTTATTAAAGGAGAAAACAAAAGGGTGATATTAGATGACAAATAATATTGATGGAATAAAAGATGAAATAAAATATAGAACAGAGTATACTGATTGGTGTATTGGTTGCGGCAACTTTGGAATATTAAGGGCGGTTGAGCTCTCTTTAGAAGAGCTAAAGCTCGACTTCCATAATACTGTAATGGTTTCAGGAATCGGGTGCTCAGGAAAGCTTCCCCACTTCCTTACAACAAAGATATCTGGAGTACATACATTACATGGCAGATCACTAGCATTCGCAAGCGGTATCAAAATAGCAAATCCAAAATTGAATGTAATAATAGATGCGGGTGATGGAGATACATATGGAATTGGAGTCGGGCATTTTGTAAGCGCTGGAAGAAGAAATTTAGATATGACATTGATTACACACAATAATGGGGTTTATGGCCTGACAAAGGGGCAGGCATCGCCAACATTAAAAAGAGGTGAAAAAACAAAATCGCTGCCTAAGCCTAATATAAATGATGCAATAAATCCTGTTGCACTCGCGCTTGTTTCTGGTTATACATTTGTTGCAAGAGGATTTGCTTATGATATTAAGCAGATGCAACATTTGATTGAAGAAGCAATAAAACATAGGGGAATGGCGCTTGTTGATATCTTGCAGCCGTGCCCTACATACAATGACATAAATACAAATGAATGGTATAAAGAGAGGATTTATAATCTTGATATAGATTATGAAGTTAAGAGTGAAAAAGAGAGAGATAAAAAATTCAATACAGCTATTCAAAAAGCGTATGAAGAAGATAAGATACCTTTAGGTATATTCTACAAAAATGAATTAGTGCCGACATATGATGATAGAATTAAAGAGGATATTGAAAACTATTTAGAGTATCCACCAGCAATCCAGGAGATTGAAAACAAAGGGAAGGCAAGTACAATTCCATCTTTCATAGAACAGCATAGAGTTGTATGAATATAAAAATAAATATTATATAAAAATAATTATATAAAAATAAATAAATAGAAATTATATAAAAATAAATAAAAAAATAAATAAATAGAAATTATAGATGAGCATCACAAGCACAGTAACCGAGCTCATCTATCCTACTGTTGCATATAGGACATTTATCAAAATATTTCACTTCATCAAATTCTTTGTTGTACATAAGCATGTGCATGCTTTTAGCCCCACTTTTACTTTGCACTTTATTTTTAGTATTTTTAATTTTTTTGTTTATCAAATTTTTTGTATTTTTCATAACACCACTTAAATATATTTAAAGCATATTAATAGTCTTTGGCATTGTTACGCCTCTTTGACCGAGGTATTTTCCTTTATATGGATTCTCAACGGGGGTAAGGGTTCTTGCAAATACTAGATGAAGGAATCGCATATCCTTCTTTATTCTTACTGGAAATCTGGATCCAACAACCTCTATAGTAATATCGCCTTCAAATCCAGCATCGATTATTGTAGGAGGTATAAACAATCCCATTCTAGCAACAGATGATTTAAGATTTGCAAAAGCTATAATTTCATCAGATAATTTAACATATTCTTTTGTAACGAGCAGAACATGCTCATAAGGATTTATTATAAAAGAATCTCCAGTCTCTTTTTTAAAGAACTCATCAAAATTATTTTCACCAGAAGCATCAAAAACAGTATTTGTCTCTTTCATTCTTAGTATTTCATTACCGACTCTTAAATCCATACCATTCTCATGTATAGTATTGTCACTCAAAGGTTCAACAACGATTCTCTTTTGTGCCAAAAAATACTTTAGATCCCGATCTCCTAAAATCATATCAACACCTCCAAAACACACCAAAACAGTTTGTATATTATAAATATTATAAAATTAGCACATAAAATAAATAAAGGTATCTATTAATTTGCACTTTTGCAATATCAATTAAAATTAGATATAATTATATGCAATATTGAAGAATATTTCTTTTGCAGATAAGATATTTTCTTTAATTTCATATATCTTTATATTATTTTATTTTTATATTTATTTGAAGTGTTTTTATGAAATCTGGAATAAGAATATTATCCTTAGGGTGCGCTCCTCTAATAAAAAAGAAAACTCTCCTTGTCGGGATAGTATCAAGAGACAATAATATAGAGGGTGTTTTATCAACATATGTTGAAGTTGACGGAACGGATGCAACAGAAAAAATCAAGCGGCTTTTTAAAAAATCTCGTTTTAGAGACCAGATAAAGATTATTGCGGTCAACGGGCTAGGATTAGCTGGTTTAAATATTTTAGATGTATTTGATTTAGAAAGAGAACTCAAGGTAAAGGTTGTTTCATTAACAAGAAAAAAACCACATCCTAATGAATTAATAAAGGCGCTGAAAGCATTTTCAAAAGAAACAAAAATAGATGTTAGAAGTAGAATAGAACTTGTTAAAAATCTAAAGAAATTAAACATAGTGAAGATAGATAGATTTTATATCCAGACAAGCGCAGATGAAAGAGATATAAGGAGGTTTATAGTAGAAATCTTCAACATGCTTCGATTAGTGCATATGATTGCATCTGGTGTTACAAAAGGAGAATCAAGAAATAGAATATAAATAAATTTTAGATAAAAATAAACAAAATAAATATATAAAAGATAAAATAACAAAATAAAAAGATAAATAAAAAAAATAAAAACAAAATTGTGGATTCTGCTTGCTTTTTGTTCTTTTCTTTTCTAATTGTATTTATTTGCTAGAGTCACACACTTCTGTTTATTAAGAACTGGGTTAAATCCCTTATTTTATCCTTTGCTGGCGATGGCTTTAATATTTTATCAACAGAACTCCAAGCTTCATTCATAATTCTTCTTGCTTCGCTCTTTGCATATTCAATTCCTCCACTCTCTTTTATTAATGATATCGCCTCGTTTATCAGTGCTTGATCTTTTGTATGCATATTTAATATTTCTATTAATCTATCTCTCTTCTTTGGTTCAAGATGCTTGAAAGCATATATAACCATGAGTGTTAATTTACCTTCTGTTATATCATCACCGACGCCACCTTTGTTGTCGGCGAGCTTGCTTGGTATTATATTTAGAATATCATCCTGTATCTGGAAGGCGACACCGATAGTAGCACCAAGATCGCCTAATGCGGAAGTTGTTTTACTGTCTGCTCCTGCCAATGTAGCCCCCATCTCTGCCGCCATCCTCGCCAATACTCCTGTTTTGCTGTAAGCCATCTGTAGATAATTACTTTCCGTAATCTTAGCTGGATCAACAAGGAGGTTGTGCCATGCTATATCAATAGCCTGGCCGGTTGAGACTCTAAGCATTTCTCTGGCGTATATTGAAAGAAGTTTGTTTTTTGTATCCTGTGATAATTTAGGACTATCAAGAAGTGCAACAATAGGGAAGAAGTAGAGCCAGTCTCCAAGATTCACGGCAATATCAACACCATACTTGACATGCACTGCAGGCATACCCCTCCTCGTAGGAGAATTGTCTTCTATATCATCATGAAGCAGTGTTGAGTTGTGTATTATTTCAGGAATGATTGAAAATTCAAAATATTCATTTGGGTCTTTCCCTAGCGCCTCTAAAATTAACATCATTAATGTTGGACGCCATCTTTTTCCACCTGTACTAAGCAGATACCATGCGGGCTCAAGAACTCCTTTGTTTATTGCTTCATGATCATATTCATAACCCGACCTTCCCAGCAACTTGTAGATGTACCTATCAGAGGATTCCTTGCTCAGGTATGTTCCTATCATTTCATCTATATATTTTGATCTCTCTTTTAGATATTTTTCAAAATCCGAACTATTCTCTTCCATATTTTCACTTTTTATTTTTTATTTTAAATTTTAAGTGGTTTATTATTTGAGATATACTTTAAGATCACAAGATTATAATAAGATTATAAGATTAATAAATTTTATACTCTGCCTTATCTTTATATCTTTATTTTGTCTTTATTTTGTTTTAATCTTTACATAACTATTTAATACTTTAATTATATTCGTTTTAAAACGAACTTGTATTTTATTTTTTTATCCATTAATCCTAATTTATGTAATTTTGTAAACAAAGATTAAGAAATGTTACAAAAAATATTGAAAATATTTAAATAATTATAAGATAGAATGATTATGATAAAATGCCTGGTCTGCAATCTAAAAATTTAAAAGTTAATTATAAAGAAGAAGAATTGGAAGTTTTAAAGGTCTTTTTCTCAAATCCCGGTGGAAATGTTTTTGTGCTCCTTGACAGTTTAACACCAGAGATGAAAGCGGCTTTAGTTGCAAGATATTCTCGCAGTAATGACTTAAGTATGCAGAAATTATTCCTACGTGAATTTTATGGAGATATGGAATTACAATTAGTACAAATTTTAGCCAATATTTATCCAAATATTTATAAAGACAACAACGAAAGGGTACAAAAGTTTAATAATAGAGTTTTAAACGAATATGGTGATGATTCCGTAAGAGAAATAGGAGCACCTATTATTGGAGTGGAATTTATAGATCAAATAACTACAAAAAAAATAGAAGATTCAAAATTATTTTCAGGAATAGAAAAATCAACACGCTATCTTGATTTTTCAAAAGGAGTTAAACTAAATAATAATGGAGAAATTATTGAATATGATGAAAACAGCAGAGTTTATCTTTATTTAGTACCCGAAATCATAGAGGAATCAAATTATAAAAATATGTACGAAAGCACTCTTGATGAACTTTTTGAATTTTATAAAAAACTTGAAGCTGAAGTCTTTAAAAAGCTTAAAGAGGAAAACCCGCTTGAGAATCAAAAATTCCCATCAAGTTATGAAAAAGATGAATTAATTAGTTATGATAAACTGAGCGAAGAAGAAAAAGAGGCTGCTAAGAAAGCATATGATCAAGCACTGATGACCCAAACTCACGATGTCTGCAGAAATATATTACCTATGGCTACATTAACAAATCTAGGATGGAGTTCAAACTTTAGAGAAGTTGGAGAAAAGATTGCTGAGATGCTTGCTGATAAAAATAAAGAGGTAAATAAAGTAGGAGATGAAATTTATAAACAGCTCAAATTTTATGCACCTACACTGATCAATTGGATCGAATTGGAACACGGAAAAGAATATATAAATAATATAAAGATGCGAAAAGAACTTGATCCTCTTGTAGAGCGATATCTAAATGATGCAATAAAAGAGTATCAGGAAACAAATGATATAAAATATAGTGATGAAGATATAAAGCTTTTAAGGGATGAATATGAAAATGATGCAGAAGTCGAATTTGTAACTTCAATTTTGTATCCTTTCTCTTCGCTTGATTATAAAGAGCTAGAGAAAGTAGTAAAATCAAATAAAGAATTGCAAAATGTGACTATTGATTGGGTTAAAAAATTAAGAGGTGATAATAGAAGAAATAAATTACCGGATGCTGGCGAAAATGTAGGAATAAAAATAGAATTTAATATACCAATATCTATATGGCGGGATCTTCAGAGGCACAGAAACCTAACACAACTTAGGCAGGAATATACAATATTTAATGGTTATGAAATACCAGAAAAAGTAGAGGAGATAGGTTATGGAAAGGAGTTTATGGATAAGATTGATGCAGTAAATAATCTTTATATTGCATTACACTCAAAAGAAAAAACAAGACCTTATGCACAGGAAGTAGTTACATTTTCACATAAAATTAAAACCGTATTTACAGCTGATTTAAAAGAGTGGACATGGATGATTGAGCTTAGAACATCAAAACAGGGCGATCCAAGATATGTTAAATTAATGAGAGAGTTATATGAAAAAATAGTAAAGGAAATGCCTTTTGCAGAGAAGATTATGGCTCATGTTAATAAAGGCGATAATAACAATGATAATGATGATAATTTAGGTAGACTTTATTCTCTATATAGAAATATGAAGAGAAAAAACACGTGAAAAATATAAAAAATTAAAAATAAAATCTAAATAAAAAAGTTTAAAAATCTTAAATTACTAATTATTGCTCAAACTGAAAGATATTTATAATTTAGGTATACAATACTATATTAGTTTCTCTCGAAGATATAAAATATACTGAAAAGTGTATTTATGTTTTTTGAGAAATATAAATGCCAAGGTGGCGGAAACTGGTAACGCGTACGCCTGGAGATAAACCAGGTAGCGTATGGCTCTCTGAGCCTTCTGGGTTCAAAATAAGCTGAGTATATGCTAGCTTATGAATATCCCAGCCTTGGCGTTTTTGTTTAACGGTGCGTAAATGGAAGATGATGAAAAAAATGTTAAAAAGGAAAAAGCTGAAAAACCAAAAGAGAAGCAGAAGGAAAAGGGAAAGCCCCAACAGGTTGAGCAGAAGAAGACAAGCTCTATTATAAGGCTTGCTGGAAAGGATGTCAACGGCGAGCTTCCAATAATGAGGGCTTTAGATCAGGTGCGCGGTATCGGGGTTAGCATGGCGAATGCAATATCATATGTATTGGAAAGCAAGTTCAATATACCTAGAAAAACAAGGCTTGCAGAGCTCAGTGAAGAGCAATTGCAGAATCTTGAGGATATAATAAAAGAGCCTGCAAAATATAATATTCCCTCTTATATGCTTAATAGAAACAAGGATATGGAAAGCGGTAAAAACATGCATATAGTTAGCAATGATTTATCTTATGCTGTTAGATATGATATTAATAGAGATGTTAATATAAGAACCTGGAGAGGGTTCAGACATCAGCGCGGCCAGAAGGTGCGCGGACAGAGGACCCGTTCAACAGGTAGAACCGGAACGACCATCGGCGTCGTGAAGAAGGCAGAAGCCGCAAAGACGGCACCTGCAACCGCAGGAGAAAAGAAGGAGGAGAAGAAAGAAGAAAAGAAGTAATGGTGATTAATTGGGAGCTCCAAAAAGGAATAGAAAAAAATATGAAAGACCAAAGAATATGTGGAACCTAGAAAGGATTAAAGAAGATAATGATCTCAAGGAGGAATATGGTCTTAAGAATATGAGGGAGTTATGGATGGTTGAAACTGAATTAAGTAAATTAAGAAAAACAGTCAGGGCTATGCTCTCAGGTGTATCAAAGCAGACTGAATCAACAAAGAATGATATAATAGCAAAGCTATCAAAATATGGTATTACATCAAGCAATGCAACAATTGATACACTGCTCGATTTGAGGGTCAATGCATTCCTTGATAGAAGGCTCCAGACAGTGGTGTTTAAAAAAGGCTTAGCTAAGACGATAAAACAGGCAAGGCAGCTTATAACACACGGCTTCATAGCGATTGATGGCAAGAAGGTGACAAAGCCTAGCTACAGGGTAACACTCAGTGAAGAACAGCTTGTGGGTTATTACAAACCAATAGATATAAATGCAATAGGAGCATCTGCAGAGAATACAAAAAATGAGGGCGCTGCTGAAGCACAAGCAGAGAACACTGAAAATAACGAGGAGAATGCAGCCTCTTAATCATTTAGTTGTATTTTAAAATATTTTTAATAAAAGAAAAACAAAAATTTATATTAAGGTTGTTTATATGGGAGGAGGTAAAAAGCAAAATCTAAAAGTTAAAGCACCAACAGAGGGCAAAAAAGAGAAGGAGATTGTTTCATATGAAGCAAAAGCAATGGAGGAAGCAAAGACAAAACCAAGGCCAAATATGATAGCGGTTGCGCATGTTTACTCGTCAAAGAATGATACAATTATAACGCTTACCGATTTGAGCGGCGAAGAGACGATAGCAGTAGGAAGCGGCGGAATGATGGTTAGCGCTGATTCGCAAGAAGGAGGGGCATATGCCGCAATGCAAGCCGCGTACAAGGTGGCAGCGGTTGCAAAAGATAGAGGTATAAGAACTATTAATGTAAAAATAAGAGCCCCTGGTGGCCACAACCAAAAAACTCCAGGCCCTGGTGCACAAGCAGTGCTCAGAGTTCTTGCAAGAAGCGGGCTTCGAGTCAACAAGATAGAGGATGTTACACCGATACCTACAGATACAACAAAGAGGGGCGGTGGAAGAAGAGGAAGAAGAGTATAAAGGATCATTTATCATTTTCTTTTTTTCCTTTTTGTTTAATTTTTTATTAATTTATTTTATTGTATTTTATTATCTTATTATCTTTTTTATTAAATCTATTTTTATTCAATTCCACTTATTAGCCGTTCATCAAACAATACCGAAAGTAATAAATAACTGAAAAAAAGAAGTTCTTAATATTAATATATTATTGTATAATATAATATTATTGTATTTTACTATAATCTCTAAAATTAGGCGATTTAATGGAAAAATCAAAAAAGAAAATTTTATTTAAAATCAATGAATCAAATGTTAGAAAAGAGGAAATTAATAATCCAAAAACATTAGGAGAAAAGATAAAAGCTTATGCTATAAAAGAGAGTTTTGCTTATACATCAGAAATGGATAAAAAAGGAATATCTACAACAAATCCCTATCTTTTAAAATATAGGCAGGGCGATCTTTATTATGATAAAGAATATTATACAACATATGGTAAAATTATAGTTTCATCATTTATAGAAATAATCAAATATTTAAACAATAAATATCAAAAAGCTAATAATTCTAAGAAAAAGAAGATTAAAAATTTAGTTGAAAAGAAGATTAAAAATTTAGTTGAAGAGTATACTGAAGAACTTCTTTTTGATAATCTAGATATTATAGACCCCACTAGAGATAGTTATATAGAAATTAAAAATGATAACGATAATTTGACTTATGAAATTCCAAAAGAAACTATTAGCCAGAGATTAGAAAAAGAAGGAATTGATAAAAGAATTGTAGATTTTATTAATACAAAAATTGAAGATCTTAAGAAAGATTTAGAAAATAATATTGAAAATAATATAAAAAGTAGAAATAATGAAAATCTTAAAAAAGATTTAGATAATAATAATGAAAATAATATAAAAATGGGAAATAATATAGATAATATAAAAAAAATTAGAAGATTAGAAAAGTTTACAAACAAATAATATAATATCTTTTACTGAGTAGCATAATTAATATTTATTTATATTTTTATTTGGTTTTTATAAATTCTAAAAAAGTGTTTTTATTTATTAGATAGGATTTGCTGCCATTCTGCATTGTATGCAAACCTAGATTTTCCATTACCAACATATCATCATTTTTTAAGTTTAGTAGATAAACTCCTTTCTTATCTATACCGCCAGCCGCATCATAAATCCCTTTCAAATAATTTGCTGAATATTCATTTTTATATTTAAAGATATGCATTTTCCTTTCAAGCACGCGCTTGATGAGCTTTTTTAGTTTTGAATTATAGAAATATATCTTATCAAATTCTTTAGCATGCTCGACAATAATTTTGTTTGGCTCAATCTCAAGCTCGTTTATTGCAATGCTTATGAACTCTTCTACAATCTCTTTTTTCCTGCTCATTATCCCTATTATAGGCTCATTAAGATTATATGAGTAATTATATTCAAATAAACCTAGGAAATATGCAATCCTTGGATTTATTTTTAATCTTGTAGACAAATAACCACTTTTATATTTTTTATATTCTATCTTATATTCTATATTTTTTATTATTTTTATATTCTATATTTTTCTATGTATTTTATACTTTTTTATAAGGTTCACTTTATTTATTTTTTGTATTTATTTTTGTATATTTATTATTATTTAAAAATCTTGATATCTATTTTATATAAAGATCGTTTTGAAGATAGAAATTTTATTATTTATTATCATGCTTATTATATATTTAGGAAAATATAAAAACTAGTTATAAATTATTTATAGATTATTTATAAATTATAAAATAAATGGTACGGGATAAAAAGAAAAAATAAAAATAAAAAGACAAAAAAGTAAGATAAAAAAAGTAAAACTTTATAAATATTGGGAAAGTTGCGATAAATATAAATATGTTTCGTTAATAAATAAATATAGTTTTATGATTTAAAGAACAAAGATTTCATCTTTATTAGACGTAGTAGTCTATCATAAAACGTTATGAAAATTCCTGTTTGGGATTGGATACAGTCTCGAGATGTGCAGAGAGGAATCTCCGCAATATGCTTTATGCGGTAAGACCAGCACTCGACTCCAGTCGATGCTGCTGGAGGGCACTGCTATCAGATTTCGACAGCCATGCAAGTCAGCTGTATCACTTGGTACGGCGGCGTACGGCTCAGTAACACGTAATCAACCTACCATAAAGTAAGGGATAACTATGGGAAACTGTGGCTAAACCCTTATAGGCTATGACATCTGGAAGGAGTTATAGCTCAAAGGAGCGTGAATTGGAGCGCTTCCGCTTTATGATGGGATTGCGCCAGATCAGGCAGATGGCGGGGTAACGGCCCACCATACCTATTACCTGTAGGGGCTGTGAGAGCAGGAGCCCCGAGAAGGGCACTGAGACAAGGGCCCTAGCGCTACGGCGTGCAGCAGGCGCGAAAACTCCACAATGCGCTTAGGCGTGATGGGGGGAATCTGAGTGATTCACTTCGGTGAATCTTTTGCTAAGTATAGCAAGCTTGGCGAATAAGTGCTGGGCAAGACCGGTGGCAGCCGCCACGGTAATACCGGCAGCACAAGTGGTGTCCACGATTATTGGGCTTAAAGCGCTCGTAGCTGGCTGATACCGTCTCATGTGAAATATTGGCGCTCAACGTCAATACGTGCATGAGATACCTATCGGCTAGGGAGCGGGTGAGGTAAGGGGTACTTATGGGGGAGGGGTAAAATCCTATAATCCTATAAGGACCAACGGTGGCGAAGGCGCCTTACCAGAACGCATCCGACAGTGAGGAGCGAAGGCTAGGAGAACGAATCGGATCAGATACCCGAGTAGCCCTAGCAGTAAATGATGCAGACTCTGGTGTTGCAAATGTTTCAAACGTTTGCAGTACCGTAGCGAAAGTGTTAAGTCTGCCGCCTGGGGAGTACGGCCGCAAGGTTGAAACTTAAAGCAATTGGCGGGGGAGCACACAAGGGGTG
>OGCG01000327.1_pt1 | contig 31101 bp, 28 predicted proteins | sample 1570061 | NCBI WGS metagenome assembly OGCG01 (sample SAMN06268698, study PRJEB24515) | hot springs metagenome | isolation source: Joseph's Coat, Yellowstone National Park, Washington, USA | place: USA:Joseph's Coat, Yellowstone National Park, Washington, USA
TATACTAAATCTCTTTTAAAAGTGAAATGAATGAACAGCACGTAGCACGTGGCTCATGGCAGGTGGCGCATAGAAAAAACAGTGAATAGTGAGAAATAAGCGGTAAATGGCAAATACTTATTTGCTGTCACGAAAGGCGAATGCCGGAGCCAAAGATTCGAAATCTCAATTTCGTTTAGTATACATGTTTTATGATGCTAACTATGTATTCTACTATTTTGCCAGCCACGCGAATACTTTCTCTTTTGATCGCGTTGTATGTCAATTCAAATAAAAACGTCAAAAAAACGGCTGAAACGGTGAAAACAAATGGGAATGAAAGACCATAAACCGTGATTATGATAACCGTGTCAAGAAACAAGAGAATCACGTCTGGAATTTTAGGATTTTCGTTGGATTTAACCTCAAATTTTTCTATTATGTTATGTATGAATCTTGAAAAAACTTCCACCATGAGAGTCACAAATATAAAAGCAAATATAACCCAAAAATTAGCCCAAAAATCGTTAAGATATCTGGAAACCGTAAATCCAACTATCCACGGAAATCTGGAAAGAATTAAGACAATTGCGATAAAGATCGGACTTGAAGATATAGAAAGAGGCTGATTGTTAAACCTTAAGATCAAAGATAACGACAGTGGAACAATGAAAAGCACAAAAAACAAAGCTCCTCCTATGTCGTTAAAAGCAAAAACAAAAATAGTCGCGACAACGATAACTTTTACCCATTCTGAAAATGACTGTTCTCCCGCATAAACGAGAGGAATAAGGCTTAAATAACTTACGACCGTGCCAATTCCTGCGATCAATTGCATGGTATAAATTAGAGCTGTTAAACCTCCAAGAATTGCGCCTTCAGATATTTCAGATATTCTTTTCGACTCACGTCTGTAATCCAAAATATCACCTCCAGACATGACGCGATCTTTTTAATTATACCATTAAAAATCACAGTCTGACAGATGTCAGACTGTGATCAATCGTGAAAACTCATTCGTACCTTAACGCTTCAACAGGGCTCTTTTTCGATGCCATGTAAGCCGGATAAAGTCCGAAGAACAAACCTATGGCAACTGATACTCCGAATGAAAGTACTATACTTGGCCACGTTATGATCACCGTAAGTCCTAATCCGCTGGCAAGATACGTTACTATCATGGCAATGAGAAAACTGAAACCAACTCCTATTGCGCCGGCCACTATCGTTATGAACATGCTTTCCACGAGAAATTCGGCCATTATTCTTCTTCTTGTCGCACCCATGGCCATCTTAACGCCAATTTCTTTCGTCCTTTCTGTAACTGATACTAACATGATGTTCATTATCCCTATACCACCAACCACCATCGAAATGGCCGCTATAGATGCGAGCAACAAGGTTAAAACATCTGTTGTCTGACTCACAGTTGACAAGATTTGATTTTGACTTATCAAACGGTATTGATTTGCATTTTGAAGTCTCATGTAAAGAATGTTGTTGATTTCTGATGCAGCATCTAATGCCGTGTTCGCAGATTTTGCCGATGCAAGTATTTGTGAAACCCCGCCATTAAGTTGAATCAACTTTACCGATGCCGTCGTGTATGGAATCATCAACATGTTATCGGGATTGAAAGTGAGTTTGCTTCCAGTTTCCTGCAATTCTCCTATTATGGTGAAAGGTACCTGAAAACTTCCCGTTGTGATGTAAACAGTTTGTCCAACGGGATTTTGATTTCCGAAAAGAGTCGTGGCTATTGTGTTGCCTATAACGGCGACGTTAGCGTAATTTTGTTCATCTTTTGTCGTTATGAGCCTTCCATATTGAATTGGAAGATCAAGAATTGAAAACGCATCAGGGTAAGCACCAAAAACGGATACAACCGTGTTTGTTGCCTGATATATGACGTTGAAACTTTTCTGCAGTATAGGAGTTACATCCGCCACATCGGGAGCCATATTTTGAATATTCTGAACATCTGTTTCCTGAAGCACATTTGTCAAAGCAGCGGCAGTTCTTCCACCGAATCCTCCTGAAAAACCTGGGGTTACAATTATCACGTTTGATCCAAGCGAAGATATCCTTGCCGTGACATTTTTGGTTGTTCCGGCTCCTATGGCTATCGCAACTATGACCGCTATAACACCAATAACTATTCCAAGCATTGAAAGGAAGGTTCTTACCTTATCTTTTCCCAGAGATCTGAAAGCTTCCATCAAAATTTCCATAAGATCACCTTGTCCTCTCGTCGTTTACTATGCTTCCATCCTCTAATGTTATCGTACGGGTGGCTTCTTCACCTACAAGAGGATCGTGGGTGACTATTATGATCGTCTTTCCAGACTCGTTTAATTTCTTGAATATATCTAAAATTCTTCTCCACTGATTAACGGCAAGGTTTCCCGTTGGTTCATCTGCCAAAATAACGGCCGGATCGTTCGCGAGAGCACGCGCTATGGCAACTCTTTGCTGTTGACCTCCTGAAAGTTGATTTGGTCTGTGGTGACCTCTTTCTTCTGGTTCTTCAAGTCCAACGATCCTCAAAAGTTCCATGGCCCTTTTTCGTCTTTCTACTCTTGGAACACCAGCGTAGATCATCGGCAGTTCGATGTTTTCAAGTGCGCTTAGATTACCTATCAGGTTAAAACTTTGAAAGACAAAGCCTATTGTTTTGTTTCTAAATCTTGCAAGTTGAAAATCATTCATGTTTTTAACAGCTGTACCGTTTATTATGATATCACCATCCGTTGCCCTGTCAAGGCATCCCATTATCTGCAACAAAGTCGATTTTCCGCTTCCAGAGTGGCCCATTATCGCGGTGTAAGACCCTTCTTCTATTGAAAAAGATACACCCTTTAAAGCCTCAACTTGTATATCCCGACCCATATCGTATATCTTTTTGACATTTCTTAACTCCAAAAGGGCCATGCCGTATCATCTACCTCCAAAGCCGATACCACGGAATGCATTACCATTTTGCTGGAATTGCGAAGAAACTTTCATTATGAGCACATCGCCATCTTTAATTCCACTTGTAACCTCAACCATCATCCCCATTTGCGTTCCAAGTTTAACAGGGGCTCTTTGATAACCTGACGCGGTTTTCAAAAGTACGTATTTTTGTCCATTTTGATCTGTAAATATAGCCTGATATGGAATCAACAACCCTTTTGAAGTGTTTAACAGAAGGTTTATGTTGCAATCAAGACCATATACAACTCCATATTTTAAAGGATCCTTGTCAAAGGTTATATTTATAGGTATAACGGTTAAGCCACTTTGAGTTGTTGCGAAAGGTTGAACAAAAGAAACGGTTCCTGTGAGTTGCAAGTTGTTAAGTTGTGTAAAGGTTATGACGGCTTTTTGCCCAACGTGAACATCGGCAAGATCAACCTCACTGACATAAGCGCTTACCCACATACCCGTGTTTTGTATTATGGTTACCATGTTGGAAGATGAGGTCTGTGCGTTGACAAAATCTCCGGTTGCAACGTTTAAAGTCTGTATAAATCCAGTTGCAGGAGAGGTTATGGTCGTGTAATTGAGATTTTCCTGCGCTAACTGTAATGCGAGTTTGTATTGTTGAATGACAGAAGATGCATCCTGTGACAGGAGAGCGTTGTAATAATTGTTGAGAGCCTGAATGTAATTAAGTTGATACTGAGTCGGATTCAATTTGGCAAGAGGCTGATTCATACCGACAAGTTGGCCTTGATGAACATAAACATTCGTGATCTGTCCTGAGATATATGGCCCTATGTTGTAAATATTGGCTGTAACCTGACCTACCAGTGGTAAATAATTACCTATACTTGTTGCACTAACCGTGTAATTTATATGAGGGCCGTTGATTATCGCAAGATCTGGATTTGTGCTCGATGATGTAGTCGTACCAGATTTTCTAAATCCAAAATACCATACACCTGCTCCAACAACGACAATCGCTATTATGACTATGATGACGATCCACTTTTTCAAATTACTTCACCTCCAAAAGGCAACCCTTCCATTTGCATTATTTGAATTTCATTTAAAAGTATTTGCTGCTGTACCTGTTGCGCACTTAACAAAGATTCCTGATAACTTAAATTGGCAAGTGCGTAATTATCTTGACTTTCAAGTCCTTCTTTGTAAAGTGCCTCAGCCGTTTGAAATGCCTGTAACGCTGTTTGCACGTTGTTTTGAGCAGTCGTTAGATTTATTTCAAGAGATCTTTGCTTTAAAATCAAGCCATTCAAAGATAAAATATCCGTAGTTGTGGCATTTTGAAGTGCTTCCTGGCCGATCCGCACATTTGTCAACCTTTGCTGAGACTGAATTACGTTTGATCCGCCGTTGAGTAATGAAAAATTAAGGCTTAAAGATATAGACCATTCTGAAATGTTATTCAAAGGTACGGCAAAAGTAATGGTCGGATTTGGGATAAAAGGTAAAAACCACAAATTTCCTTGTGCCTGATAAGCCTGATATTGATATTGAAGTGCTTTTACGTCATTTCTTTTTGATATAACATCGTTTACGTTTATATCAGTTGAAAAATTAGATGTTATCGAAGAGACAAAGGTCATCGTATCCTGGTAAAGTTGTGTGGAATATGGAGTGAAGTTTGGAAGTGGCTGAATGGTCTGCAAAGAATTTTGATAATTTGCAAGGGCAGATTGGGATGAAAGTAATTGTTGATAAGCCGCATTTTGCTGGGTGTAATTTTCAGGATTTATTGAATTGTAAACATCTTTAAGCACGTTAACCTGTTGAGTATAAAGATTGACCATTTGATTGTAGTAATACCAGTTAAATATATTTTGAACGAGCGTTGTAAAGTATGACCATTTAGTGTTCTGTATAGACCACAATGCATTCGAATACGCAGATTTTGCCTGCATCATATTCGCTTGATCTTCAACGATGAGACTTCTTGAGACACTGAATTCTGGCGTTTGAAAACTCATGTTGCTAACGTTAAGAGGCAAAGAAAATCCAATTGTAGTTGAATACAAATTCAATATGCCAAGATTTATATTCAAAAAAGACGTTGAATTTTCTAAGCCCGTTGCTTTAAAAGTTAGTCCAACGGATTGCGTCGTCAGACTTAATGTAGGTACAAAAAAAGATGTAAGTGAATTCAAATTATTTTGTGCCTGTATGAAATTGATATTTGCACTTTGATAAGTTGGATTCTGATTCAGACCTGAATTGTAAAGATTCAAAAACGAATTTGAAGATGCAAATATTACCATCGGTAAAATCAGTAGAGGTATCAAAAGGTATTTCCTCACTGCAATGCCACCTCCGGTTTCAATCCCATAGAAAGCACATAAGACACGAGATCGCTCCAGTAAGTCTCTAACGAATTGTAGTAGGAAAGTTTGGTGTTGAGATAAGGTATCTCATATTGACTGAGATAGTTAACCTGAGAAATAAGGCCCGAATTATAAGCATTTGTGTAAAAATTAAGGTTATTTGTCGAGATATCAAGATTTGCTTTTGCGTTCAAAACGCTTTGATAATCGTATTGAAGTTTTTGCATCGAAGATGAATAGTTATTCTGAGATGATAGAAGAGCACTACTTTTGTTGAGTTGTGCTTGTTGAACACTCATCTTCGCGATTTCCATCGTGTACTGAGAAGAATTAGATGGCGTTATCTGTAAATTGTATTGTGCATTTTGAAGATTTAAATTTGCAAGTGTTACACCGAGATCGTTGTTCACCCATGTCGTTTGACTTGACGGCAGGGTTGAAAGAGCAGGAACTGTAAATGTCATGTCTTGCCAGTTTAATCCTGTCACTATTTTAAAATTGGAAACGGCATAACCGTAGTTCCAATTGGCATTCTTAAGGTTGTTTTGATCCGTCGCAACAGTAACAGATGCCTGCTGAAGAGATACCGTTGATGCCATCGATTTTTGAAATAGTGCTAAAGTACTTGCGTAATTCATGGTTGCAACGTTTAAATTCATCTGGGCGATTTCAACGTTTATGTTCGCTATCTTCACTCCAAATGCAGCATTTACAACACTTGAGTAATAACCTTTGAGATCATTTTGATAGGTCTGTATACTCGATGTGTAAGCAATTTTTGCCGATAATTGCGCACCCTGATTTACAATTGGTACCGAAGATTGAATCATGTTCATCTGGTAGGTCATACTTGCCTGCTTTAACGTGATATTTGCCATTGCAAATGTCGTGTTGCTTGCCTGAGCACTCTGGAAAAGTTGTGGCAAAGTCATCGAAAATGCGTAAACTGGGATCACAAACAAAATCAATATCAAGAATCTTTTCATATTTCCTCCTTTTAAATATGCGTGTGGCAAACGCCACACGCATCTTTCTTTTGAAGGGGATAAGTTTTACTGTGCTTTAAGTTGGAGTGTGTTTATAACGAGATCGTAGATTGGGACATTGACAATTGCATATATCAAATCAGGTGACCTCAACATTTGAATTCTGACATTCTTTTCAAAATTTTGGAAAAGATTCATCATGTTGTACATTTCCTGGGGATTCACGGTAACGTTGAAATTGAAATTTTTATTTGGTAAAGCCTTTCCAATTTCATTTCTCGCATTAGGTCCAACTAATTGACGTTCCATCTGCATTGCTGATTTCTTGAAATAATTCTGAAGCAAAGACAATTGCTCGAGAGTTATCGTTGATTTGATGTTGGTTATCAAATTCTCGGTTAATTTCGCGTATTGAGAGTTCAATTTTGCAACTTCAAGATTTGCGGCCTTTATACTCGTACTGTCATTTGTAACAAGCGCGTCTCTCAAAGTCGTAAGTGCTTTTATGCGTTGATCCTGAAGTGCATTCACTTGAGTTTTAAAGTCTTTGAGGTAACTCTCAAGATCAGATGCCTGGGCAGATGTGAGTTTCATAGCGTTGAAGACTTTAAGCATCTCAATTTGAACTTGAAGTTGAACGCTTTGAGAGCCCTGAAGCAACGCATTCATGTTGGAAAGTAGTCCTCCAAAGTTAGATTGTGTGGTACCAGCCGATGCAGCAAAAATTCCCGTTACGAGTAATGGTATGAACAAAAGAACAAGAAACTTTTTCACAAAAATCACTCCCTTCAAAACTATTTTATAATTTAACCATTCATAATTTTGACATTAAAAAAAAGAATGAGTTCTATTTTTTCACATTTCTTTCACAACTTGTGTTTGAGTTAAAAAATCTTCCGGCTAAAGCCGGAAGATTAAATTTTAATTTGAATTTTCTTTTTTCTCTGGAATGTATTTTTCGTTTGGTATTATGGTACTTATGGCGGCTTTGTATATCATGTTGCTTTGTTTTTGGTCTTCCGAATCAACAAGTACAACAAAAGGATCAAAATCTTTTATGATACCTCTTATCTGAACTCCATTTGTGAGATATATCTTTACCTCAGTTTTATTTTTCTGAAGGTAACCCAAAAAACTGTCCTGAAGGCTTTCTTTTGCCATTGTTTTCTCCTCCAAATCATTTTTTATTAGACTTTTGGACTATCAACTTTGTTTTTTTCATTCTGTGTTTTTCTAAGAACCTTACGATCGGACATCTCATTTTCCAAGTTTCAAATAAATTCAAAATTTTCACCTCTTTTATTCTGATTACCTAAATATATTCTGATTACCTAAAAATTCAAGAAGCTAATGGGACATATTCTTTATCTGTTTTCAAAATATGAAAAATTATCTCAAGTGCCTTTCTCATAACTGCTACCAAAGCCAATTTCGAATTCTTTTCCCTCTCCCTTTTGTAAATGTTGAACGGGAAAAAAGTAATAAAAAGGCTCTTCGAAAATTTCTATAAAGCTGACAATAAACTTGAGAGTATGAGAGCGTTCACACTGTCTTCCCGATACGAATAGGACCTTTTTTATACAAACTTCATAAGTTTTTTGGAATGAACAAGTATATAGACAAAGATATTTTACCACGGAAGAAAGAAATTCCGTATATATATTATACTTGATCAACTTTAAATATGAAATCTGGCTCCGGCATTCGTCTTTCGTGACAGCAAATAAGTATTTGCCATTTACCGCTTACTTCTCACTATTCACTGTTTTTTATACGCGCCACCTGCCATGAGCCACGTGCTACGTGCTGTTCATTCATTTCACTTTTAAAAGAGATTTAGTATACATCTATACATCGACCATTTGTGCAATTTCAAGGTACAAATCATAAAATATCGAATGCATCGTCTCGATATCCGATTTTTTTAAGGTATTTGACTTTATCTTTTCATGAATTCGTTTGTGAATTTCTTCGGCTTCTTTGAAATGATCCAAAACTCCGTAGATCGATCTTCTTCTTTCAAACCACGATGTCATCGGGCACTTCGAAAATTCTGAATCGCAGTAACAAGCCTTCATATGTTCGGTGTCCATAAAAGCGTATTTTAGGACTATAAAGTCTATAAACAAAAATGGTCTTAATTGTTTATAATTCAAATGCTTAGAAGTGTTTATCCATTTGAAGAATTCTTCCTCTTCCATTGGCTTTGCAACGAAATATCCCTGAACATATCTGCCTCTCATCCTCATCCACAATTCCATGTTTTGTGCTGTTTCAATGCCTTCCGCAACGACATGCCTGTTTGAAAGCTCGCCAAGTGTTAAAACTGATACTGCCACTGTGAAAGCGTTGGAATTCGTTCTGAGCGCCTGAACGAAAAATTGGTCTAATTTTATCTCATCAACGGGCAAATTCGCGTGGATGAGAGAAGAGTAACCCGTTCCGAAATCATCCAAAGAAAAAGTAAATCCCCTCTCTTTGAGTGATTCTATCATGTATTTTGTCATTTCCATATCTTTTACGGCAGAACTTTCCGTGATCTCTATTTTCAAATTATGCCCATCTTTTATTCTGTCTGTGACATCCTTCAAAAAATTTTTATCGAGAAAATGCTTTGCACCTATGTTGAAAGATATTTCAGATATTCCGACCGTTTTAATTTTTTCTCTGAGTACAGAGGCCTTTTCAAGGACATAGCAGTCAAGTGTGCGGATCAAATCGTGATCTTTTTCAACGATGTCTATGAATTCACTCGGTGGCATCCATCCATTTTCGGTTTTCCATCTTGCAAGCATTTCCACACCATATATCTTTCCTTCAAAACAATCGCATTTTGGCTGCAAAAAAAATTGTATATCACCTTTCTCAATGGCTTTATGAAACTCAAGATATACTTTGTTTGCTTGCTGAAATCTATTCATCCATGTCTTGTTCAAAATTCCATAATCATTCCCCCCTTTTTGCTTGATTGTGTATGAAACTTTGTCGGCAAGGTTGATAAGATTTTCTAAATTCTCTCCATCCGCAGGATAAATTGCCCATCCTAAACTGCACGTGATTTTCATTTGAGGCATTTCGAGATCGGACATCGATTTCAGCAGGCGCTTGGAGATGATCTCTAAATCTTCCACGTCATCTATCATAACGTGAAAAAGAAACTCGTCTCCTCCCATTCTCGAGACGATATCTCCACCACGTAAGACAGATTGAAAGACGCTGCCTATTTTCTTCAGCAATTCATCTCCGGCGATATGACCGAAGGTATCGTTCCACAACTTGAAGTCATCGAGATCGGCAATACCTATTGCAAGATATCGCTTTTCTCTTTTGGCACGTTTCATAGCGCTTATCACAGATTGTTCGAAATATCTTCTGTTTGTAAGGCCTGTCAGTTCATCGTGAAGTGCCATCCATTCTATTTGTTTTTTCGCATCATATTGCCTTATTGCCGCTTCGATGTTTGATATTATCTGTTCGACAAGCATTCGAAGTTCTGGATTGAAATATCTTGGATTAAGGCTGTGTATTGTGAGTACCGCAATTGGAAAGGTATCTTTTTCCGAAAAAATCGGCCAACTTCCCACGGCGCCAATTTTTAGTTCCGGATGTATCGACCAGAGTCCCTGAAAATCAGGATCTTCTTGCGGATTATCCACTATAACAGGCTTTTTATCCCTGAAAGCGCGTCCAGTTGAGGTGTTGCCGTAAGGATGATTTGCAGGATCTTTAGACGCTATCTTTTGATCTAAAAATGTATCGGCATGCTTTCCTGACGCAGATACAACTTTCATCCAATCGGAATCAGGATCGGGAACGGAAACACGAGCGGTAAGTGCATCCGTGTGTTGCGTGATCATTTTAACCGCAAGTTTGTAGATTGCGTCCGGAGGAGGATTTTTTATGAGTGCTTTTTGAATTTGCATAAGGGCCTCTTGATACCCTTTAAGTCTTTGAATTTCAAGATAACTTAATCTTCGATCCACGAAAATTTTGAGATTTTTGGAGAGATCGTCAAGCAAGTCTTCGATATATGCCGGCATTTCCTGATCAACTCTGGCATACATCATCGTTATCCATTTTCGACCGTAGAAATCTTCAAAAGGCACGCCCGCGGCTTGACCGAGTCCATAACTCTTTGCCGTTTGACGCCAAACTTCAAATTTCGGATCATCGAAATCTCTTATTATTGAGACTTTGCCAGATCGTAGCGAAATGCCAGATGGCCCTTTTCCATATGGACTTTTTTTGTTTATCGATATGCGCAGGTTATTCGTGTATCCAATGGCATCTCCGGCGGATCCTTTTATCTTTACCCATCCATCTTCATCCACATTTCCTATCCAAACAAGGCCTAAATTGAGATCTTTTACAAGCATTTCGGTTGTCAATTTGAGAATTTCATCTAAAGACATTTGATCGTTTTCATTCCACAATCGGCTTACATTCACAAGGGCATGGTAAATTTCTTCTCGCTTTTTAAGTCTTGAATTTTGCACTTCCAAAACTTTATCAACATTGAAGAACATTATGAAATTTATGCGTTTGAAAACCGCAACAGTCAGAATTTGTTTATCTGTAAAAGATGTGATGGAGTTTATCGCGTTGAGGATCTCTTTGTGATATGCGTTGCAAATTTCTACGATTTTAGCGGTTGAAATTTCAAAGTTTTTGAAATCATTTATTGAATCAACGACCGCTTTGCATTGTTGGTCTTCTATCGAAAAAATTTCAAGATATTTTCTGATCCACGCTTTGGAATCTTCGGCAGATAAATCACGAATCAAAGGAGATAGAATTCGATCGTTTAAAATCGTTTCATACACTTTTGATGCAAATTCATCGGCCACTTTGGATAGAAGTGGTTCATAACGGTTAAGTGTTTCTCGTTCGTAATCCGAAAGTTTCAAAAATTCCGGAATCATGAAGTTCACCTCATATCATAAGTTAGTAAAAAAATATCTTTTTCATAAGATCACTTTCTATTTTTATGAATTCCGTGTTTGATATGTCCCTTTCACCTTCTTGAAGGTTGATTTTCACGTCTTCGACGATTTTGGAAGGACGTTTTGAAAGTATCAAGACCCGATCGGCCATCGATATGGCTTCTTTTGTGTCATGCGTGATCATGATGATCGCGAATCTTTTTTGGTTTCTAAGCGCATTTATATCTTCTATTATCGCAAATTTAACCGGCATATCCAACGATGCAAACGGTTCGTCGAGAATGAGAATTTCCGGATCCACTATAAGTGCTCTGACCAGATTCACCCTTTGCTTCATTCCGCCACTGAGTTGAGAGGGCAGGTAATTTTCAAATCCTTCAAGACGCATCGCTTTAAGGAAGAAGATGATCTTATCTTCATCGGATGAAACGAAAGTCAGATTTTCCATCACACTTATCCATGGAATCAATCTCGGTTCCTGAAAGACAAAGCCAATCCTTTCGAAATTCCTCTCAACATTGCCCAAAAAATTTCTGTCGAGATCGGCGATTATCTTTAAAAATGTGGTTTTACCACAACCGGAAGGTCCAATCATCGCGATACGTTCTTCCTTTACCAATTCGAGATTCCACCCGTCTATAACGGGCAAAGCACCGAAATCTTTTTTCAGGTTTTCAACTCTTAGGATGGTATCTGCCATTTGCCGAGTATTTTTCGGAAAGCCATTTTTGCAACCCTTTCAGAGGCTATGCCAAGCGCAACGGTGATGATCGTAAGGGCGTAAATTTTCGGAACATCGACGTATTGTCTTGCCCACGATATCAAGACGCCTATCCCGCTTGATCCGCACAGGTATTCCGCAACAACTATGACTTTCCACACGTCTCCTATGATCACTTCAACTGTTGAAAATATAAAAGGTACCAAAGAACCAAGATATATGGTTTTCACAATTTTAACTTTAGGGACTCTGTAAACTTTAGCCATTTCTATGAGATTTTTGTCAGTACTTCTTACTCCAGATGCCGTTGTGAAAATCGAGATCGGAAGAAGTGATAAAAAGCCTATCACAACGGGCCCTTTCCATCCTATTCCCCACACGAAGATCACAAGCGCAAGCCACGATATGACGGGCACAGCCTGAACAACCGTAACTGCCGGTCTGAAAATTTCGTACACGCTTTCACTGATACCCATAAAAAAGCCTATTGGAATGCCGACCGCTATGACCGTTAAAAGCACCAAAAGACTCTTCCACACGGTGCTAAGGATCGCCTGATAGGTATCTAACTGGACTGCAAGATGGGAAAGAGATTCAAAGGTTAGGTAAGGAGAAGGTAGAATCAAAGGTACGTTAAGAACGACTGAAAAAACCTGCCAGGCGATCAAAAAGATGAGAATGCCAAGAAGTATTTTCAATCTCCGTAAAAGCCCTCTCCAGGAACAGATGGCATGCCTTCAGGGTAAAGTTCGTTCAATTTCGAAAGAAAAGTCTCCACATCCGCTTTGCATTGTGAGACAGGCACGTAATAAAATGAAGTTCTTTGCATCGATTCTTTCAAAATGGGAATTGGTATGGCAAGGTATGATTTTGAAAGTTCAAGCGCCTGATCGATATTCTGATTCATCCAATCTATCGATTTTTCAAAGGTTTGTTCAACGTCCGTGACCGTTTGAGGGTGTAACTGTGCGAAATTATCCATCACAAAAAGACCCGCTATTGGTATTCTGGCGGGAAGATGCATCTCTTCTCCCCATGCTTTTTGGAAATCAAGCGCTATTTTGCCATATCCTCCCGAAATAGCCATCGTCACAAATGGTTCAGGCAGGGCTGCATAATCTATCTTTCCGGATCTGAAAAGTGCCACTATCTCTTGTGGTTGTAGATAATATATCTTCACATCTTTGTCCGGCATCACGCCATCCTGCGCCATCATGTATCTCATGAGTATGTCAACGGTCTGGCCGCGGCCTTCTGGTGTGTAGATGGCTTTTCCGACAAGGCTTTTCCATCCCGTAAAGGTTGCGTTGTTCGAAACGACCAAATAGAAGACATTCCACTCGTAAACGCCAAGCAACGATATCTTTATACCTTTTGAGTAGAGAATGGCACCGAGAGTAACGGGCAAAACCGCAAAATCAGCCTGTTTTGCGGCTATCATCGCTATTGCCTCATCGCTACTCTGCCAGAGTTTTACGTTTATCGTTGCGTTGCCGGTGATAACCCCTTTCATGATTGGAGCGATGGGTATCGTTGTAGGGCCAAGTGGATTTATAAAAGTTACGCTCTGAGCCAGTGCAACAGTCGAAATGATCAAAATCAAAAGCAATAAGATAATTCTTTTCATCTCTAATCATCTCCTTGATCGTCTTTATCGGTCAGCATACTTTTAACCGATACATCTCTCACCCTGCCGAGTTTTCCTGTCATGGCGCCAATTTCATCCGTTGTCCCATCTACAATTATAGCCATGATCGAGAGATTCCTGTCTTTGTAAGGAATTCCCATTCTTCCAACGACTATCTTTCCGTAAAGATGCAAGATATCGTTCACAGCGGCATAAGATTCATTTCTGTCCTTTATAACAATTGCAATAACACCGAGTCTTCTTTTACTTATCGTCTCTGTCATCTTCTATCTCCCTTTTTCTAAGCCATTTTCTTGATCTGATGATCAAGAACACCCCAAGCCATATTAAAAACACTGTTATTCCGCCGACTATAAGAATTTTGATCAGATTTTTCGAAAAAGATTCGCTGAGTATGAATTCGGAATAAACAAGCAAAAAAATGAATAACCATATGATTATTTCACCCCATATTGCCGAAACGGTAAAGATTTGATTTGCAGATCCTTTTAATACCTTTTTTTCTTTTTCCCAATCTTCTTTGCTCATGTATTCACCTCTTTTCTTAAGCGCTTCGAATACATATCGGCTAACCTTGTCGGCTCTGGTAACCTGTACCCTTTACACGTTTTGAGCGTGTAATCGATCGAATCTTGAACGCTGAGGAAACTGCCGGGAGACACAAAAAGTGGCTTTACGTTTGATTTTGTCCTTAACACCGCACCTATGATGTCGGCATGATCGTAGATGTATTCAAAAGCGCCTTTGTTTGAAGATGGCATTTTGTATTGTCCAAAGAGATGGGATTTAGCAACTCCGATGGAAGGTTTTTGAAATTTCAAAGACATGTAAGCAGCGATTCCAAGGCCCCGAGGGTGAGCGATGCCCTGGCCGTCGAAGAAAAGTAAATCTGGTACTTCATCGATCATGGAATAAACTTTTTCTATGGCCGGCCCTTCCCTGAATGCAAGGAAGGTGGGAATGTAAGGCGTGTCTATCTCTGCCTCTGTCCATTTCATCTCGCAAAGTTCAAGGTTCGGATACGTCATCACGACACAAACGGCTATGGCCGTATTTTTAGATGGGTAAGATAGATCAAAGCCTGCTATTTTTTCAGGGACATGAACCATCGGATCTAATTTTATCTCTTTGACGAGAGACTTTTGAATCTCGATCATTTTTTCAGTGTTTAATATACGTAACTCACCACCCATCTGAGATGTTTGTAAGGCTCTCCGGTCGCAGAAGAAATTGCCCTCATGACGATCGCATGAAATGTCTTTTTCGATCCCGAAACAAGTTGTGCTTCGATTGTGTAAGTATAGGCCGCAAATTGTGGAATTTTCTCTCTTGCCGTGAGCATTGACTGGATCGATGCGATGTTGTAATTTTGAAAACTGGAATTCAGCGCAGTCGCACTTTTGGATTGAACTATTCCCATACTTTTCATCATTTCAAAGGTTGATGGATTTACAAAGGTGTAATTTGAAAAGATATTCGCTATTTCAGTTGCACCAATACTCTTTTTACCCACCACGTTTAAATTTTTCACCGCCGTGCCTATGTAAGTTGAAAAGAAAAGTTGAGGTATTTCGGAAACGGTTATCGCTTTGTCCACAAGGCCATAAGTTTTGGCGTTGATCATGGCATTGGTGTAAACTGGATCTACATTTTCGATGTTTGCCTTTCCGTTTGACAGAAAAACGTTATTTATGACTTTGTCGGGCGTATCTCCCAAAGCAAAAATAAGCCACATGACAATCGCGACGGCTATAATACCTATAAGAATCTTGAGTTCTATCGAAAGTTTCAACTTTTATTCTCCTTTCCTATGCTGAGTATAGACAAAAAGGTTTCTTTGGGTATTTCAACATTTCCGAGCATCTTCATCTTTTTCTTTCCTTCTTTTTGCTTTTTTAGCAGTTTCATCTTCCTTGTAACATCTCCACCGTAGCATTTGGCAAGCACATCTTTTCTGAATGGATTAACGGTCGCCCTTGCAATTATTCTACCATGAGCGGTAGCCTGGATGGGTATTTCAAATTGATGGCGCGGTATGCTGTCTGCTATGCTCTCGACCAATGATTTTGCAACGCTGAAAGCCTTTGAAGCATGCACGACCGTGTCCAACGCCTCAACGCGTTCTCTGTTGACAAGCACTCCAATCACGACGAGATCTGATTTTCTGTATTCCTCGATTTCGTAATCCATGGACGCGTAGCCGTGACTTATGGCTTTTATCTTATCGAAGAAATCGAAGATCATCTCTCCCATAGGCATTTTGAAATGCAATGCAACTCTGTTTTTGCCGGCATTTTCGGTTGAAACGAATTCTCCCCTTTTTTCGTTTTGAATGAAGTTGACAAGATCTCCCATTGAATTGATGGGGGTTATCACGGTCAAATCGACGTAAGGCTCTCTTATCTCGATATAAGTGCCTTCCGGTGGAATTTTTGACGGATCTGTTATTTTCTTAATCGATCCATCCAACATGATTATTTCGTATATGACGTTCGGCGCCGTCGCTATGATATCGAGATCGTATTCGTCTTCAAGGCGTTCAACGACTATCTCCATGTGAAGCAACCCTAAGAATCCGCATCTAAAGCCAAAACCCAGCGCAGTCGAATTGTCCGGCTCAAATGTAAATGCCGCGTCGTTTAACTTGTACCTTTCTATCGCCTTTCTCAAATTTTCGTAATCTTGAGGATCTGAAGGGTATATTCCCGCGTAGACGACTGATTTCATTTCTTTGTAGCCTGAAAGCGGTTTTTCGGCTGGATCCGAACTGAGTGTTATGGTATCTCCAAGCCTTGCCTGAGAGACCTCTTTCATGTTGGCGGCCAAATAGCCAACTTCACCTGCCGAAAGTGAATCTGTCGGCACCATCTCGGGAATGAAGATGCCTATTTCCGAGATCTCATGGGATTGACCAGAAGACATCATCTTCACAACGTCATTTTGTGACAGTTTACCGTCGAATATCTTGATGTGCGCCACTGCTCCCTTGTAAGCATCGTAATTTGCGCCGAAGATAAGCGCGCGCAACTTTGCATCTTCTGAGCCGGCCGGAGGTGGCACTTTTTTTACGATTTCTTCCATCAACTCGTGAACACCCTGTCCCGTTTTGGCACTTACAAGCAAGGTTTCTTCAGGTTTTATGCCGAGGGTATCGTAAAGTTCTCTTTGCGTTTCATCTATGTTGGCATTTGGCATGTCTATTTTGTTTATGGCCGTTACGATCTCAAGGTTGTTGTCTATCGCAAGGTACGCGTTCGCTATAGTTTGTGCCTCGACTCCTTGAGTGGCATCCACGAGCAGTATGACGCCTTCGCACGCAGCCAAACTTCTTGAAACCTCATAGGTGAAGTCCACGTGTCCTGGGGTATCTATAAGGTTTATCTCGTAACGATTGCCATCGTCAGAATCGTACATTACCTTGACAGGCTGGGCCTTTATGGTTATGCCTCTTTCCCTTTCTATGTCCATGTTGTCGAGATATTGATCGCGCATCTTTCTCAATTCTATTGAATGCGTTATCTCCAATATTCTGTCTGCCAAAGTGGATTTCCCGTGATCTATGTGGGCTATTATCGATATGTTTCTTATGAATTTGCGTTCATACATTTCATTCATCTACCTTTGCGGGAGAAAAGTCGGAAAGTTCAACGGGTATTATCGTCGATGTGCCATCGATCATCGTTATGCCGTAAAGCATGTTTGCCCTTTCCATTATGAATTTGTTATGGGTTATAACTATGAAGGTTGCCTTTTTTGAATATTCCTCGAGCAAGTCTATGAACCTTTGCGTGCTAAAATCATCCAAAGCGGCATCGACTTCATCAAGTATGTAAAACGGGCTCGGATTTATCATCAAAAGCGAAAAAATGAAGGCTATTCCAACGAGAGATTTCTCTCCCCCTGACATCGTGTAGAGTTTTTGCATTTTTTTACCCGGTATCTTCACGCTTATCTCAACGGGCGCATCGAGTATATCCAGTCCTTCGGTAAAAGACAACATGCCCGTGCCTTCTGAAAAGAGCACGGAGATCATGCGGCCAAAATTTTCGTTTATACGCTCGATGGTTGTGGTAAGCCTTATTCTCGCCTCATCATCAGTCTTTTTTATGACGTCCTGAAGTGAATTGTAGGAGTTTTCAAGGTCATCTTTTTGAACCTTTAACTCGTTAAAGCGCTTTTCGGTTTCATCGTACTCTTCGATCGAAGAGAGATCCACAGGCCCTAAAAATTTCAATTTTCTTTCGTAATCTTCTATTTCTTTTCCAAGATTTTCGAATGTCTGATCGTCGAGTGCCTTTGCGTCTTCAACTTGTCCCTCTACCTTTTGAAGTTCGGCAAGCGCGTTTTGTATCGATGATTCGATAGAAACCCTTTCAACGTCAAAAGCGTGCAACTCTTCTCTGACAGATGAAATTTCATCTCTTTTTTGCGTTGACATTTTGTCCATCTCTTCCATTTTTTTAATCAATTCTTCCCTATCTCCACGCGTATCTTTCGATCTCTCAAAAAGTTTTTCGGCATCTTTTCTTACAGATTCAAGTTCTTTTTCCGAGTTCTTCAACCTTTCTTCCGATGTGTTTATCTCTGAGATTAAATTTTTGAGTTGATTTTCTATCGAAGAAACCTCGGTGGACAACTCTTCGGCTCTTGAAGATAATCTCATTGTTTCTCCGGAATATCCGCTGAAACGTTCTCTTATCGAATTCAACTGCATTTTCAGATCTATCATTTGCTCCTGAAGTTTTTCCATTTCCTGACGTCTTCTTATATCTTCGGTTGAATCGTTTCTCTTGACAAGTTCCAATTCCGAAAGTTCAGAGTCGATATTTCTTATCCTTTCTTCTGAATCCGAAATTGTCTTTTCGTTCTTTTCAAGTCTTGCGGCATAATCATTTCTCATTTTTTCAAGATTGTCTACCTCTTTTTGGAGTTCAGCAAGTTTGGAAAGTAAAGCATTTTTATTTCCCCTTGAGTTGTTGAGCGATATGTTTTCCTTAAGCAGTGCACTTTCAATTTCTTTCCTTTCGTAAAGAATTTCTTCCATCCTGGCTTGAGACTCGGATAAATGCGCTTCGATCTTTTTGATCTCTTTAGATACGTTTATGATCTCGTTTTCAATGTCTTTCATTACCCTTCTTTGGGAAATCAGATCTGTGCGCTCGGATCTGTCCATGCTGCCGCCCGTTATGGTGCCAGTCGGAGAGATAAGTTGCCCATCCAAACTCACGATTCTCGATCTGAAATTGAAATGCCTTTTTACCTCTATGGCGTCATCAAGGGTTTTAACTATGAGATCTGTTCCAAACAAAAAATTGACAAGGGATTCGTATCCTTTTACAGCCCTGACTATCTTGAATCCATAACCAACGACGCCCTTAAACGCAATTACGGATGATTGAATGCCGGGTTCTTTGAGATCGACCATATCGAGAGGAATGAAGGTGGTACGGCCAGCATCGTTTTGTTTTAGAAATTCGACACATGCCTTGGCGACGTCGGAATTTTTCACCACTATGTTTTGCATCCTGCCGCCCAAAAGTACGGAGATCGCAACTTCAACGTCTACTGGAACATCTATCATGTTGGCAACGACATCGATGATACCTTTTATCCCCGATCCCATGACGATTCTCGTTGCATTCGAATATCCAGCATAACTTTCTATGTTTTTCAACAAAATTTCATGCTTTGATTTCAACTCCACGAGTTTCGAAGAAATGTTATCCTTCCTGTTCTTTGTGTCTTTTACGTCATCTTCCAATTGCTTTCTTTCCACGTCTATTTCCTGAAGTCTTTTGCTCTTGCTTTCAACGCTCGCAAGGAATTTAGACTCTTCTGCTGAGAATTTATCAAGGTTTTCAGAGATCTTTGAGGCGTTATCCGTCTTTTCCCGTATCTGGGCGTTGAGTATATCAAGACGCTGTCTTAAATCTTTCGTGTTCTCGAAAACTTTCGATCTTTCCACTTCTTTGGAATTTCTTTCCTTTGTGAGTGCGGATATCCTGCTTTCGATCGAGGCGCGTTTTTTCTGTTCTTTGCTTACCTCTTCAACCATCGCGTTGTAACGATCTCCGATTTCTTTTAGATTGGAAGAGATCTTGTCTTCTTCGGATTTAAGACTTGAGACAAGTCTTCTCAATTCTTCAAGCCTTACGTTGCTTCTTTCAATTTCGCTTTTCATCCCATCTTTTTTTGTTCCAAGTTCGACGTAAGCAGACCTCATGGTTGAAAGTTTGGCCGATATCGAATCTTTCAGATCGGACAACGTTCTTTCTCTTTGCCTGTAAGTTCCCATTTCGTCCTCGAATCTCTTTATGTCTTCTTGGGCATTTGCAGAAAATTCTTTGAGTTTTGAGGTTTCTATCTCAAGGCTGAAAAGTGCTTTTTGAAGTTCTTCGACTTTTTTTGTACGCTCGTCGATCTTAGACTTTAACTCTTCATTTGCTTTCATGCCGACACTTAAAAGATGACCAAAATACAACCGCTTTTTTTCTGCTATGATGTTCTCGTATTCTTTGTATTTTTTTGCCCTTTTTGATTTCAAATTCAGCGATTTCATCGTATGATCTACTTCATCCATGACAGTGCTGAGTTTTTCAAGATTTTCATTGACTTCTTTGAGTTTGGAAAGGGCTTCGTTTTTACGTTCTTTGTAAATTAAAACACCGGCCGCTTCTTCGATAAGTGCTTTTATCTGCATTGGAGAGGAATTAACGAGATTTGATATCTCTCCCTGGCCCACTATGGAGTAAAAATCTTTTCCCGTGCCAGTACCGAAAAATACCTCCTCCATATCTTTCAAACGTGATACCGTACCGTTCAGTAGATAATAACTCTTACCGTCTGCCTGATAAGTCTTTTCCACGGATATTTCTTTTCCGTCATCATAGAAGATGGCTTTAACAGAAGCTTTGTCAGCTTTTTTCATCGAATTCGATCCAAAGTAAAGCACATCCGTCGTGTCGGACATCCTCAATTTTGAGTTTGCCCTTTCTCCGAAAAGCCATCTTACGGCATCAACTATGTTTGACTTCCCGGATCCGTTGGGACCGACGATCGAAACTATTCCATCTTTTATTTCAAAATTCACGTGAGAACCAAAAGATTTGAATCCTTCAATCTCCAATCTTACGAGTTTCATTCGATCAACTCCTTAAGATGCGAAACGTATTCCGAAAGCCACCTGTCAAAATAAACAGTTCCGTCTGCATTCACGATCGAGATCTCATTTGCAGTTTCAAAAATAACATTTTTGATTTTTTTTCTTCCAACGATCTGTGATCTCAAATTCTTTGGACCGTAAACTTTTGTTGCTTTCGTTGTCTTCAAAAATTTCTCGTAAATCGTCGAAATGACGAGTTCTCCAAAAGCGGGATGGTAAGGGCCCGCTATGACATTTTTGATCGTTTCCGCATCTTGATACATCCCTGTTCTTTCTATCTGTATTTTATCATTTTTAAAAATCGATACCATATCGGAAACCACATCTATCGCTTCTTCAACGCTTTGTGGCTTGTAAGCACCATTCAAATACATTTTTTCAAGTTGAGTTTCTTTTAAAACCAAAGTTGGATGAATTCTAACGCCGTCAGGAGAAAGTTTGGCAACCTCAAAGGCTGAAAAGATATCGTCTCTTTTGGAATCAAGCGGAAGACCAGTCATGAGATGCACCGAAACCTTTATCTTTTTCTTTTTGATCCGTTCAACCGCATGCCTTACATCCTCGACGGTATGATCTCGTCCGGCTGCGTCAAGTACCTTTTGAACCATCGATTGAGCGCCTATCTCAACGAGAGATACCCCGTTATCTGCTAAAAAGTCAACGTCTTCGATTTCATCGGGCCTTGTGGATATCCTTATTCCCTTCATGCCGATCTCACAAACAACTGAATTGACTGCTTTTAAAATCTCTTTCCAGTCTTTGATGGCCGTAAACGTGCCACCGTACAAGCCTATTTCAGAATTTTCATCTCCATGGTAAAGCGCATAAGCTTTCAGGATCTCGTCTCTTATCGAGTAAGGAGACGATTTCATCGTTGCCATCCATTCGTTGCAAAAAGTGCATCTGTGCTTACATCCGGCATTTGGAAAGAAAATTGGAATTACCTTCACTTTATCAACCTTTCGTAAGCCGTTTTGGCCGCCAATTGCTCAGCTTCCTTTTTGGATTTTCCTTTTCCCTGTCCGTAAAATTCACCGTTGACTTTAACCTCGAAGACATAGTGCTTTTTATGGGCGGGTCCGCTTTCTTCGATCAAAATGTATTCTGGCAGAGTCGCGAATTTGTTTTGAGTGTATTCCTGAAGGGCAGTTTTGTAATCGAAAAACAGTTTTTTCTGTGCCACATCAATTATTTTCTCCGTCAACAAATTTGACACGATATTTTCGGTTGTTTCGAAACCAAAATTCAAAAAGACTGCTGCTATCGTCGATTCAAAAGTATCGGCATAAATCGAATCAAGTTCATCCGGAGAGGCCGAACTCAAACTTTTGCCAACGAGCACAAGATTCGCAAGGCCAATTTTTTTGCTTATATCGGCAAGCACTTTTTCGCTTCCCACAACTGCTTTGATCTTTGCAAGTTCTCCTTCTCTTATGTTTTTGAAAAGTTCAAAAGTCCTGTGCGCTATCACAAGCCCCACCATTGCATCGCCAAGAAATTCTAACCTTTCGTAAGAATCTGTTCCGTTTTCATTGGCGTAAGAACTGTGAGTTATCGCACAGCGAAAGTATTCCGGAAAAGGTATCATCTTGTCTATTTTTAAAATCTTCAAAATTTCTTCAACGCCGTCCATTCCCAGTTAAACCTCCAGAAGGTTACCTTTGTATAGATTTTTCACGAAAGCCGAATAAGTTACGGGACACGAAATTTGGAAACATCGTGCTACGGCAATGGCATATCTTTGAATTTCATATTGTGCATGGGAATCTGCCCTCTGATTTAAAAAATTCATAAGGCTTCGCGCGTTTATCGTCCAGTACCATTCGGTGTAAAGACTTAAAGGTAGCACCATTCTCGCGACCTCTTTTTTTACGCCGCTTGAAATCAGCGAGTTGTAAGTTTCAAAAGATTTTTTCATAGATTCTTCCATTATTTCAGATGAATTTCCAGCCCTTTCATCGGTGGGTACGTAAAATTCCTCTTCAAATTCCGTGAATCTACCGGATCTTTCGTTTATGCTTGCAATCCTGTGACGCATCCACTGGCGGGCCACGAAGATCGGTGCTTTGACATGAAAGGTGAAAACGATATGTTCAAATGGAGATTCATGGCCCAATTTTGCAAGTAACTCTATGAGACGCTTATCTTCTTCACTTGAATTTGATTTTGACATGTAAGATATCCTTGCTGCCATCGCAACTGCTTTGTCACCTCCAAAAAAATCCACAAGTTCAACATACCCTTTGTCAAGGACTTTGATCTTCTCCACTTTTGTTCTCCTTCCATTGATTTATCTTGTTGTGCAAGGTGCTTAAACCTATGTTAAGCACCTTTGCGGCTTGCGTCTTGTTACCGTTAAAGTATTCGAGAGTCGCTTCTATGAAACGTTTTTCCGCCAATTCGAGACTTTCCCCTATCTGCAATTTCACGTAATTTCTTTCAACGTCTTGGACTTGCAAGGAAAGATCTTCAACCTCAACTTCATTTCCTTTTGCGAATATAAGCGCCGATCTGACTATATTTTGCAATTCTCTGACATTTCCCGGAAAAGGATAAGATTTCAAAAATTCTATCGCCTTTGGTGAAAATTTTTTGTACTCGGTTTGCATTTGTTTTGAATAGAATTTTGAGAAATAATCTATGAGTACCGAAATATCTTCAACTCTGTCGCGAAGCGGCGGAACTTCTATTTTGACAACGTTTATCCTGTAATAAAGATCGTCCCTGAAATTCCCGCTTTTAACTTCATCTTCGAGGGATCTGTTCGTCGCCGATATCACGCGCACGTTTACATGAATGGGATTAACGCCTCCAAGCCTTTCAAAAGTCGAATTTTCAAGCACCCTTAAAAGTTTTACCTGAACGTTTTTCGGAAGTTCACCTATTTCATCCAAGAAAATCACGCCATTGTTTGCCACCTCAAACTTTCCGGGCTTGGCCACATTTGCACCAGTGAAAGCACCACGTTCATACCCAAAAAGTTCGGATTCAAAAAGTTCTGCAGGTATGGCTCCGCAATTGACGGCGACGAAATCGTTTTTTGACCTTGCACTGAGTTCCCATATCGATCTTGCAACGAGTTCTTTGCCCGTACCAGATTCACCGGTTATCAAAACAGGCACATCTCTTGACGCGATGACTTCTATTATATCCCTTAATTTTCTTATTGATTGGCTTTCTCCGATTATCTTAGTGGGCAACTTGAGTGAGATGTTTTCAAGTTTTAAAGTTCGGCTTTCTATGGCCCGATTGACCTCGATTATAAGATTTTCGAGTTCGAATGGCTTTGGAACGAAATTGAACGCTCCAAGTTGAACGGCTTTGACTGCGACGGTAACATCTGCGTGGGCACTTATGACTATGACGGACGCATCTTTTACAACCTTCTCGATTATATCCATGCCATTTCCATCTGGCAGCATAAGATCAAGAAGCACGAGATCGTAGGGTGAATTTTCTAATTCTTTGATCGCTTCAGCCTTCGTTTTCACACTTTTTACCAAATGTCCTTCGATATCGAGGGATCTCGAAATTAACCTGTTAAGGCTTAAATCATCCTCGACAACAAGTATTCTTCCCATTGAATCACCTCGAAAGCGGCAACCTTATAAAAACAGTTGTCCCTATTCCTTCCTGACTTTTTATCTCAACCTTTCCACCGTGCGAGTTTATGACCCTCTTGACGATGCTCATGCCAAGGCCTGTCCCGTTGGTTTTAAGCGTGAAAAAAGGTTCAAAAATGTAATCTATGTGATCCGGAGATATCCCGTTTCCGTGATCTGTGAAAGTGATCGAAACGTAATTTTTGATTTGATCGACTCTTACCTCTATTTTCCCATTTTCATTTGAGGCATCCATTCCATTGACAAGCACGTTCAAAAAAGCCGAGTTCAAGGCGTTATCGTCTCCATCTATCATGATTTGATTGAATGGCGTCGCAAAATCTATCGTTATGCCTCTTTCTCTGGCCCTTATCCTTGCGAGTTTGATCGACTCTTCCAAAACCTCGATCACGTTCAGGGTTTTCAGATCAAAGGTTGTCTTTGAAAAAGTCAAAAATTGCATGGATCTTTCTTCAAGCCGTCTTATCTCTTTATCGAGAATTTCCAAAGTTTCTGCCGGCTCATCCGGTATCTGGCCAAGTTGCTTTTTTAACAACTGAACGGAAAGTTTCATCGAGGCAACAGGTGTTTTTATCTCATGCGCTATGGATGCCGTCATCTTTCCCAAAAGTGCAAGTTGTTCAGCACGGCCGAGGGCTTTTTCAAGGTTGGAGAGCATGGTTATATCCCCAAAGATGTAAAGCGTTACAGGATTAGAAGCGCTTTTTATCGGCATTTCCTGAAAAATAAGCCTTTTGTCGAGTGCTTTCACCCTCACCACGTTTTTCGTTTCATCGAGTATGATACCGTAAAAGCGCAAAAAATCTTCAAACTCTCTTCCTCTCCATTCACCTCTGGTTGTCGAAAATATATTCTCAATTCCACGATTCATCGTCATTATCTTGCTGTTTTTGTCAATTGTGAGAATGCCTTCTTCCAGCGATTCGACTATATTCCTATATTCGCCGTAGGTTTCAAGCAAACCCTCTCTTTCTCTTTTAAGTGTCTCGGCGAGTCTATCCACATCGTTTAAAATCTCTCCGAATTCGCCTCTCAGCCCTTTTTTCTCCATGGGGCTGAGTGTTATGGAGGTGTGCTTAACCCGGTTAAGCAATTGAATAAGCGGCTCACTGAGAAATTGAAAGAGAAAGATCGACGATGCGAAATAAATGACAAGATCGATGGAAATCATTATCAGCCAGTACTGAAGAGGAGGTGGAAAAAAGAGCACGTACATGAAAAATTCAATAAAGCCTAAGACTGACATCAAAAATATGAGTATAACGGTACCGTAAGATGTTGAACTTTCACTTCTTGAAAATGGCCAAATTTTCAAAATTTCAAACCTCCAGAATCAAATTAGATCTCGGAGAAAGTTTGAGTATATCGCAGGCTCTTGCGTATCTCGAAGTAATTTCAAGATATCCTCCAAGGCCTTCGCAAACTATGAGTTCATTTTTTCGTCCCGCTCTTCTGTCAAGCATGATACTCGATGGCTTTCCGTTTATCATGAGTTTATCCTCCTGATGCACTCCAACCTTTTCAAGATAATCGAAGGGAATATTGGTGGCCAGATCTCCAAGATCGTTTATAAAAGAAATTTCGCCATCTATTCTTTTATCATCTATGTTTGCCTTTTTGTGTTTTAAATCGTAAAAAGTCATGTAAACACTTCCTATACTCTCAAAAGATTTTCCATTCGAAAATTCAATGGCAACGGGTATGAGTATGTCAAGCACAGATCTTGTGAAAGACAAAGAAAATTTAGTTTTTGAAATGTTCATCTCTCTTATTTGTTTGATACCGAACCTTTCAATTGGCAACGTGAATGTTCCGTTATCGAATCCTATGAACAAACGGTCATCCTTGGTTCTTAAGCCTATCGGCCTGCGCGCGCTTTCGTTTTGGCCATCGACGATTATCATGAATATCGTTGATTTTGGAAGATGGCACGCAAGACGTTCCGTTATGCACGAAGCAGTGTACACATCTCCGAATTCAATTGGACGCGTTACCTCTATGATTTCCTCTTTTGGAGCAAGGGCAGAAAAATTTCCTTTCAATACCCCCATGAATAATTCGTCTGAGCCATGATCTGTTATAACGGCTATCATTTCTTTCACCTTTTCTTTTGAAGTTTTTCATTAGAATTATATACCAAATGGATTCTCAATTGACAATTTTATCTTACCAAATGCAAATCCATCGGGCGCAAATTTTTCTAAATTGAAAAAATTGTTTGATAAGTTTTCTTTTTGTAATTTGATTGACAGCTTTTATTTAAAAAACAGGTGATAAAATTCATTTAAAACAGCACATGGAGGATAAGATGCTTGTAGTTCAAAAATACGGTGGTACATCCGTTGAAACTACCGAAAAGATACTCAAGATAGCCGAAAAAATCTCCAATGATTACGATCGTGGCGATAAAATCGTCGTGGTCGTTTCGGCCATGGGGAAGACGACGAATTACCTTATAAATTTGCTCGATCAGGTCAACCCGAATGCCAACTCAAGAGAATATGACATGATAGCATCAACCGGCGAGCAAATATCCATTGCGCTTATGGCCTCGGCACTTTCGAGATACGGGAAAAAATCCGTATCTTTAACGGGATTCCAAGCGGGAATAGATACCGATTCGACTTACTCGAGAGCTGCTTTGAAAAGGGTGTACAGAGGGAAGTTGATGTCTCTCATAGATGATGGGATCATACCGGTAGTTGCTGGTTTCCAAGGGATTAGCCCGTCAGGAGACATCACGACGCTTGGACGTGGCGGATCTGACACAACTGCTGTTGCCGTTGCCTATGGCATAGGTGCCGATCTGTGTGAGATATACACGGATGTTGACGGAGTATATGCCGCTGATCCGAGATACGTCGAAAAACCAAAAAAACTTGATAAAATTTCTTACGATGAGATGATAGAAATGGCAGCACACGGTGCAAAGGTACTTCACCTAAGGTCCGTTGAACTTGCGCGCAGGTACCATGTGAAACTTGTCGTTAAACATGCTCACATGAAATCTGAAGGTACAATCATAGAGGAGGTTGGACGATTGGAAGAGCCTTTGGTTAGATCCTTAACTGTCGATGAAGGCATAGTAAAAATAGTCATAGAAGATGTGCCTGACATACCGGGAATAGCGGCCAAGACCTTTAAACAACTTTCGGACAGGCATATCTCTTTGGACATGATAGTTCAAAGCATGCATAGAGACGGAAAAAATGATATCGCCTTCACCGTCTCAAAAGAAGAATTCAAAGATGCTTTGGAAGCCGTCAATCATGTGAAAGAGGAAATTAAAGCGGGTAATATCCATTCAGATGATACAATGGCAAAGATATCGATCGTTGGAGTGAACATAATAGGATCATCTGAAATAGTTTACAACATGTTCGACGCCATAGCCTCGGTTGGAGTGAACATAGACATGATAAGCACATCTAACAGCAGGATATCATGTGTCATAAAAAGAGAAAAATTGAGAGAAGTTGCAAAAACTGTGGCTAACAGATTTGGATTGGAGGAATGACATGAAAGCAGGAGTTGTTGGAGCAACCGGAGAAGTTGGAAGGACCATGATAAAGGTACTTGAGGAAAGAAACCATCATTTTGACGATTTCAGACTTTTTGCGTCCGAAAGATCGCGCGGCGTTAAACTTTCCTTTCACGGAGAAGAGATAGAAGTTGAAACTTTGACAGAAGAATCGATGAAAGCGGGGTTTGATTTTTTACTCTTTTCCGCTGGAAAAGATATATCCAAACATTTTGCACCAATAGCATCGGCGCATGGAACAACTGTCATAGACAATTCTTCGGCCTTCAGAATGGATCCCAAAATTCCGTTAGTCGTTCCGGATGTCAATTCGCATGTCTTGAAAGGGTACAAGGGAATAATTGCAAATCCGAATTGCTCAACGATACAACTTGTGATGGCCCTCAAGCCTATTCATGACATTTACACTCTTAAAAGGGTTATCGTGACAACTATGCAGGCAGTTTCAGGAAGTGGACACAAAGGAATAGAAGAACTCGAAATGGAAATGAAAGATATGGGATCTCCGAAAGTTTATCCTCGAGAAATCGCTTACAATTGCATTCCTCAAATTGGTCCCATCTTCGATAACGGATTTTCGGAAGAAGAAATGAAAATGTTCAACGAAACAAGGAAGATAATGGAATGTGATTGTATCGTTGAAGCGACTACCGTCAGAGTTCCTGTTTTTTACGGACATTCGGAATCAGTTCTTGCCGAATTTAAAAGCAAAGTGGATTTGGAAACGGTTTTAAAAGCATGGAAAGCCGCTCCTTACTTGAAAGTATGGGACGACTATCCAACACCAATAGAGATAAAAGGAAGTGATCTTTCTCACATCGGCAGGGCACGAATCTCTTCAACCGGCGCTTTGATGTTCTGGAACGTTGCGGACAACGTCAGAGTGGGTGCCGCGACAAACGCTGTGAGAATTTTGGAGTACTTTACAGATACCGAACGATGATGCCTTCTATGGATGTCTTTTTGTGAAGCAGTTGCCATCCCTGTGGTACCGTGATATCGTGCGGGCCCATGATGGCAATTGCTGTACCAGAACCGCAAAGAAAGATCGGATCTTCAACCTTGGATTTCGTTTCCTCAAAAAAAGCCTTCAATTCAGGATGAAGAGAAAGCCTTAAATCCTGGTGAAGTTTATCTTCAAAAAACTCTTGAAGCATTCTTCTGTCTCTGTAATTTGCAAGCACCATTGTGGCACGTTGAAGGTTAAAAACGGCATCTTCAAGAGGCACCATTTTGGGTAAAATTTTTCTTGCTTCTTTAGTTGAAGTTGAAAAGGGTGGAATCACAATTGTGATCTCCCTGCACATGGGCTCCATCGAAACGGCACTGTAACCACTTTTGAGATGTGCACTCACCGTAAAGCCACCGAAAACTGAAGCGGCCACGTTATCCGGATGACCTTCTATTTTAGTTGCCATTTCAAATATCTTTTGCCTTGAAAAGTTTCTGTTTATTTCCATCGCCGTTGCTATACCGAGAATTATAGAGGCAGCACTTGAACCGAGACCTTTCTGAGGTGGTATCATCGATATTTTTCTTATCTTGTATCTCCAGTCTATGCCATTGCTTTCCATCACTTCTTTGAAGGTTTTAAAAAACAGATCTTCTCCTTCAACTTTTATACCCTTCTCGATGATAGACAGTTCTGTGTCGTATTCTATCTCGACCTCGTTTCGGAGATCTATGGCAAGGCCAAAAGTATCGAACCCACTTCCGAGGTTTGCTATCGATGCGGGCACCGAAACTAAAAGTTTCATGAACTCACCTCCCTCGAAAATATTTCGAAGTCAACAGGTATCGTTTTTATCCTGTCTGCGTACTCATGATCAACAACGTTTGGATCTTTAAGTCCATTACCTGTCAACGTCGCGACCACTGTTTCTCCACCCCTGAAAATGTCTTTCATCTTTAAAATGCCAGCAACGGATGCTGCCGATGCCGGTTCACAGAATATGCCTTCATCAACGGCGATCAATTGCTGAGCATGCAGTATTTCTCTGTCCGTGACAGTACCTATCATGCCTTTAGATTCATCCCTTGCCATGATGGCCTTTTGCCAACTTGCAGGATTTCCTATTCTTATCGCAGTCGCTATTGTTTCAGGATTTTCTATGGGGTAGCCTTTGACAATGGGCGCGGCACCTTCGGCCTGAAATCCCATCATATGTGGTAATTTAGACGATTTACCGTATGATCTGTACTCTTTGTATCCCATCCAGTATGCGGTTATGTTACCGGCATTTCCTACCGGAAGAAAATGGTAATCGGGTGCCTCTCTAAGTTCATCGACGATCTCAAAAGCCGCAGTTTTTTGTCCTTGAAGTCTGTAAGGATTTATCGAATTGACAACGGTTACAGGAAATTTTTCACTTGCAAGTCTGACCATTTTAAGACAATCATCGAAGTTTCCGTTTATCTGAACAACTTTTGCCCCGTATATCAAAGACTGGGCAAGTTTACCGATTGCAATTTTGCCCGAAGGTATAACCACAATGGCTTTCAGATCGAAAGCCGTCGCGTAAGCCGCAGCAGATGCAGAGGTGTTACCTGTTGATGCGCATATAACGGTCTTTGCCCCTTCTTCAATGGATTTTGCAATGGCAACGACCATTCCTCTATCCTTGAAAGAACCGGTTGGATTCATCCCTTCATACTTGAGATAAAGATCGATACCTAACATCTTTCCAAGATGCTTTGTCTTTATAAGGGGCGTAAAGCCTTCTCCCAACGTTATCACAGGAGTTTTTTCATTTACAGGCAAAAATTTTGCGTATTTATCAAGAATTTTTTCCACAGTTGCCTCCTAATGGTTAACGTATTTTATGTGCTTTTAATCAATTATATACTAATTCTGTTTCAAAAATAAAATATGCGAATTGATAAGGAACAATGAGCAATGGCGTGTAACTCAGAAATGACGGTGTGAGCGATTCTCTCCCCGAACATGTTTGTGATATTCAGCCCTGTCATCCCTCAAGCCTTCTGTCATTCCGGCCTGCGAGCCGGAATCGCATTGGAACTTATCCACAATGTCATTCCCAACCTGATTGGGAATCTCCCTTACAAAAAAGGCGATTCCCGATGTATCGGGAATGACGGTGTGAGCGATTCCCGTAGTTTGATAAATCGTATCCTTAATGTCACCCTCGACCTGATCGGGGGAGATTACACTAAGACAAACATCTTTCATTTCGT
>OGCG01000328.1_pt1 | contig 31076 bp, 30 predicted proteins | sample 1570061 | NCBI WGS metagenome assembly OGCG01 (sample SAMN06268698, study PRJEB24515) | hot springs metagenome | isolation source: Joseph's Coat, Yellowstone National Park, Washington, USA | place: USA:Joseph's Coat, Yellowstone National Park, Washington, USA
ATGAGTGATGAGTTTAGGCTTGGTGAAACTACGCTAAGAGTTTACCTGCTGCTGGTTAGGGAGGGTAGGGCGATGAGTATTAGGGAGGTTCAGAAGGCCCTTGGCTTCTCAAGCCCTGGACAAGCCTACCACCACCTGGAGAGGCTTAGACTACTGGGCCTTGTCATTAGGGATAGTGATGGGTATAGGGCGGTTAAGAAGGATGGTGTGTTGGAGGGTGTTTTAATAGTTAGAACGGCAATACTGCCGAGGGCAGCCTTCTACCTAGGCTTCTCATCAACCTTAACAGTGGCTTATGTGATTAGTGTGCTGCTTAGGTTAACTAGGCTAGATTTGTTCGCAGTAGTAGCCCTATTATCCCTCTTAGTGTTCTCAATAATTGAGTTCAACGATCAGTGGGTTAAATTGAGGAGGTTATTGAGGCAATACAGGGCTTAATGTTAACTGCATCAGCTGCTAGGTTACTCCGGCTTAGGGTGCGTATACTAAATACGGCCTTTAGCCCATGGGTGGGTTAGGCGCAATATTTTTATATGATATTTAGAAGTGGACCGAATGCAAGAGCACCCAGAGGTTAGCAGTGCCCAGCCACTGAGGGCCTTAGGCATGATGGTTGATAAGAACGTAGTGGTTAAACTAAAGGCAGGTAGAGTGTTAAGCGGTGTCTTGAGGTTCATAGACCAGTGCATGAACATAGTGCTTGATGAAGCTGAGGAGTTGGACTCAAGGACAAACCAGGTGACTGTGAAATACGGGAGGGTGTTGATTAGGGGGAACCAGGTACTCTACGTATCCCTAAGGAATGAGCTGGAGTGACCAGGCATGGGGAGGAACATAGTGGTTTCTGGAGTGAGGAGGCAGCCAACCGAGGAGTTACCTGTGGAGTTGGTGGAGAGGAAGGGCCTAGGGCACCCCGACTACATAGCTGACTCAGTGTCAGAGTACGTAAGTAGGGAGTTGTCTAGGTACTACCTGGAGAATTTCGGGGTGATTCTGCACCACAACGTTGATAAGGTGCTTGTGATTGGCGGTAACGCGCAGGTTAGGTTCGGGGGTGGGGATATAATAGAGCCCATTAGGATAATAGTGTCGGGTAGGGTAACCACGGAGGTTAAGTCAAGTACTGGGGCTGTTAAGGTACCCGTGGGTAGTATAATACTTTCCGCGGCTAGGAGGTTCATAACGGAGAACTTCAGGTTCCTTGACCCAGACCACCACGTCGTAGTTGACTATAGGGTTGGGCAGGGTTCAGCAGACCTGGTGGGGGTTTATGAACTTGGGGTTACCAGTGGTGGGGTTCCATTGGCCAACGACACGTCTATTGGAGTTGGCTTCGCCCCATTAACGGTAACTGAGAGGCTCGTTTACGAGACTGAGAGACTGCTTAATTCAAGGGAGTTTAAGTCCAAGTACCCTGAGGTTGGGGAGGACGTTAAGGTCATGGGGCTTAGGCAGGGTAAAACCATAACACTCACAGTCGCCTCGGCATTGGTTTCAAGGTTAATTAAGGACAAGGACCATTACATAAGCGTTAAGGAGGACGTGGTTAATGCAATATACGACAACGCGGTTAAGATAGCCAGCGGCTATGAAATCAAGGTCCACTTAAACACAGCCGATAACCCAGAGCACGGCATATACTACCTAACTTACACTGGGACCTCAGCGGAGCATGGTGACGATGGGATGACTGGTAGGGGTAATAGGGCTAATGGGTTGATAACACCAATGAGGCCCATGTCCATGGAGGCCACGGCTGGTAAGAACCCAGTCTCCCACATAGGTAAAATATACTACGTGCTTGCCAATATGATAGCCAGGCGCATATACGAGGAGGTTAAGGGGATTAGGGAGGTTTACGTCTATCTGCTCAGCCAAATCGGTAAGCCCATAGATAACCCGCTTATAGCTAACGTGGAAATGGTGATGGATGAGGGAGGGGAGTTAACAGGTGAGGTTAAGAGGGAGGCTGAGGCGATAGCTGACGAGGAGATAAGTAAGGTAACAAGGCTAACCAGCATGTTCATTAAGGGTGAGATAACACCCTTCTAACAGTTTATACGTTAAAAACTGCCATGGGGTCTCATTTCCAAGGACTCTAACGGTTCTTTCTACTTACCCTATACTCATTCACCAAATCCTCAAGCAGCTCATAATCCACCTCACTTAAAGCACTCCTAAGCTCGTTGACTAATTCACCAATCCTCTCAATGTTAACTATCTTAACGTCATCACTTACATCTAGGGCCAGCACCTTGGACAGTGGAACGACTGTGATGCCTAACTTAAATAATTGCCTAATAGCCCTCGCACCAACATCATCAATGGTTACCACCGTGCCGGCCCAGCCCTTACTTAGATCAATTAGTGTTGATATCTCCTGAAACCTAACAATGGGTAGGAATCCCCTACTAAGAGCCTTAGCCAACTCCTCACCATTGCTAACCCTAACAGCGAAGGCTAAGCCTTTGCCATTGAGTGCATTGGCCACCATAGCCTTAACGTTGGTTAGGGTCTCCTTAAGCTCCCTATTCCTCTTAACCTCAAGTTCGACCCTATCCTCAAGTAGCTTTATCTTAGACGCTAGTGATTGGTCGGGTGGCGTGTACTTGAGCGTGTAGAGCCTATTAACCTCGTCCCTGAGCTTAGTGTTCTCGATTTCAAGCCTGTTAACCTTCTCCTCCAGCAGCCTAACATAATCCTTAAGCTCCTTAACCTTATCATCACACCTGCACTCCTGCTGACCCCTAATAATGACCTCGGGCTTGCACTCCTGGTTAACACCCCTACCAAGTACCCTCGATAATGCCTCCCTTATGGGCAGGCCCCTTATGACCAACTCCTTAACCTCATCAGCATTCACCTGTATTGGTAATTCACCGAGTAGCTCATTCACCCTGTTGAACTTGTCCAGGTAACTCATGTACGCCTTATACGCCGCCGCTAAGGCATCCCTCTCGTGGGGTGTCTTAACCTTCACGTCATCTCTCTCGGATAGTTTAAGCGCTATGCCGGCCTTCTCAGTTATTTGAAGGTCCTTATCAGGATGGTACAGGACTGCACCAACCATGGCGGCCAGCTTCTTAACGTAGTCCGAAGGTTTTGAAACGTCGGTTGCAACAACCACTGGGGTACCGTAATCGTAGACTAGGCTCAGCACCCTCCTCCTACTCATATTCCTGCCGCTGAATAGTGCAAGCACCTTACCGTCTAGGTTCATTATGGCTAGCCCAGTAACTATGCCAGGGTCGACGCCGATTATCAGCCTGGTTCTTGATTTAGGCGAAGCCTCAAGTACATGCCCTGAGCCTGGTGGAATGAACTTGACACTGCTGCTGACCACCTGCTCCAACGTCACCTTAACGTCAATTGACTTAATGGGCCTAATGACCTTCCTTACGGTTGGCTTATCAGCATAGACGATTATTAAAGCTGACCTAACCCCCTCACTATCCTTATGGTAGAAGACGTCGTAGTCCAGGTTAGCCCTATTAAGCGCCTCGGTTACATCCTTAACAATGTGCCTAATCCTAATCGCCATATTCCTCTCAAACCTTCTCCTACTCTGCCCACCCTGCTTCGTCGATATTAGCGCCTTAACCACTATCTTAGTCTCGTTCTCAAAGAGCTTGACAATGGATCCAACGTTCCTCAAGGCTAACTCGGCGGCGTACTTAGCCGTCTGCTCAGGCGTCAATACACCAACATTGATACCCAGGTACCTCTTAACCAAATCCTCCATCCTAACCTCCGACCCATCGGACAGCCTGGTCACTTGGATTATCTGGGGGATGGTGGGTAACTTACCCATCCTCTTCAGGAAACGCCCACCCAGCTCAAGCAATTCCCTAATATTATCAACAGCCAGCACAGAGGGCTTAAACCTCTTAATAACCCTAATCAACTCACCTGCATCTACATTACCACCATCAATAATAGACCCATCACTACCCATGACTACGTAGGAGAAGCCACCATCAGGCCTAATGTCAATACCCAGCACCGCTGAGGACACGTATACTCACTAAGGTGGGGTATTAATTCTTTATTCTTAATCAGTCAGAGGCAGTACTGGTACGGGTTATTACGCTGCTGATGATTAAGTCTAAAGGCGATTCTGAAGAACATGGGCCAAGGTGAATGAGGCCGGACCGGTTCACTTTAAGTTAAGTTAAATGCAGCTGAGCTCTGAGGCAGTTAAATGACTTGCATGTTTTTAATCATCAAATACAATAGTTCATTTAATCACATTTTAAGCTTAATTTAATGTTAAGCGTCTTATTTAAACACAGCCAGTTGGTTTAGGTGCGCCAGCGACCCTGCATGCGCCCTTGGCTGGGCCGTTTGGGAATAGTTGATATATCCTTTGGAGTGGTATCCCTGTCTCCTTAACAAGCATCCTTATTGGTGGGCACATGCCGAACCTCTCCCAGTACTGCCTAAGGTACTTAACAACCTTCCAATGTTCCTCCTTCATAACACCCAACTCCCCGGTTTCTGGGTCACGGCACTCCTCTCTGCAAAGTATCTTAGCCACCTCCTCATTCCATGCCATTGGGTCCTTTAGGAACCCATCCTCATCTAGCTCTATCTTCTTGCCTCCAACCTCTAGGTATTTGAGGGACATACGCCACTTAGCATGTCTATTAATTAATCCTTACCTATTGTAAACGCTCATGTGTTTTTTACAAGGGGAATGCTTTTAAACCATGATTTATAAATACTTAAAATATCACATAGGATGTGAAAGTTGACGTGAATTAAACTTAAGCCCAGTTGGCTACTTAGATACCTATGAGTAACGGCACTAAGATTATTGAGGATTACAGGAGTGAGTTAAACAACGTGGCCGAGCTGTGGGCTGGGGTGGTCCCCTACCTGGATGAGCAGGAAATGAGCATACTGAGGGCTGTTATTGAGAATAATGGGTTAACACTCTATAGGTTATCTAGGATAACTGGGTTAGCGTTTAGCACAGTTTTTAAGAAGACTAGGAAACTGAGCAGCAGAGGTATCATAGTGATTTCTAAGAATGGTAAATGCAACAGTTACAGTGCAACAGTACTTGGCCTAATAATATGCCTAGCTAAGTCTTGCTTAGATAAGGAGTATGTCGCCTTCAAGTTACTTAAGGTAATGTCGGCGTCGGGAGTTGGCGACATTAATGAGTTAATTAAGGTGCTTAAGGCAGCGGCTTCATCAGCAACCATCAGGGATGTGTCAGGTATAAGGAACCCAAGCGACCTACTTTACCTGGCTATTAAAAATTCAAGCAGTGTGAATAAGTCAATACTAGGGTTAATAATATACCACCTAAGCGTGTAGGTGGTCATTACTTAAACTTGGCTTCCCAAGAAGCAGTGAGCAGCCTTAGTAATGGTCATAAGTGTTTGATTAAGATGATAAGTTAAGGTTAATTACCTCCCAGCTCCTAGACTAATTGGCTGTGATTCAGTCCTGGGGTATCTGATGGTTGATGAGTGACATGCCGAATGAGCCGCCAATATGCTCGTTCAATGGTATTTCAAGTATGCAGAATATGCATGGCCCATCGTGAATAATAAGCCTTACTTGAGTTAGGCTTAGCGGTAGTCATGAGCATAGGCGCCGTTGACGGTAAGGTGGTTAGGGCGGATGGCAAGTACGTGGTGGATTTGAGGGGGTTAATATGCCCATACCCCCAGTTGTACACGGCTAAGGTGATAAAGTCCGTGGAGAATGGTGCAATGGTGGAGGTCTTGGTCGATTACCCCCAGTCCTGTCAGACTGTACCAGCTTTAGCCTCAAGGTTGGGGTGCAGTGTCATTGATGTTGTTCAGGCTGATGGATACTGGGTTATAAGGATTAAGAAGGGTTAATGTTAATATTGACGCATGGCTGTTCCATTCCATTCGGTTAATCCGAAAGTTTTATAAACAGATTCGGTCAACCCGAAAGATATGAATCTACTCCAACTACTCCTAAACCCACCCACTGGGTTAGGGCTTTCGGAAATACTATTCATAAGCTTCCTACTAGGCGTAATGCACGGTGCGACGCCAGATGAACACACCTGGCCAATAACCTTCAGCTACGCCATAGGCAAGTACAGCACCAGGGGTGGTATGGCGGCTGGCTTCCTCTTCTCACTGGGCTTCACAGTGCAGAGGGCGTTACTGACAACAATAGGTTACCTTGGCTTAGCTTACTTCTACCAGAGGTATAACCTGGATGGGCCAGTCTACATGGTTGTCGGTATAGTGATGGCCATAGCAGGCTCATACATACTCAAGGGTAGGTACCTCCACCTACCAATAGACGTTCTCCTAGGTGGTAAGGCACACCACACCACCGCTGCAAGTAGGCTACCGCTGCATGAGGTTCATGATAGGGATGTGCCGTTAAAGATGACGATAGTCCACGGTTTAATAGCAGGCTTTGGGTTTGGGGCGTACGCAAGCATAATAACGTTCATACTTGCACCACAGGTGCCAGGCCTGGTTTATGCACCCTTACCTGGCGTAATGTTTGGCCTTGGAACCATGGTAATGCAGATAGTGTTCGGAGCCGTCTTCGGCAGTATCCTGAGGGCTAAGAGGTTGAATGAAGATGAGGTTAAGATTATCGGTAGGAGGGCGGCTGGTAGGGTGCTTTATTACGGTGGCTGGATATTCACGTTAGCCGGCTTACTAATAATATTCTTACCATCAATAGACTCATGGGCAATATCCACAGGTATACCCATACCAAACCTAGATGCCGTTGACGTGGGCTTCCTCCTGGTGGTCGTGGTCGTTGGCGCCTTAGGCGTATACAGCATAGTTAAGGGCTACCAGGAGGCGATTATAATTAGGAATAGGAGATTAGCCGGCACTGGTTAAGTTAGCTAATTCACTGATCAGTGAACCTAATTGCGATTTCTCATCTATGTTGTGTATCAGCATTATTGGTGCCTCATCCAGGTAAACTATGGCTAAGGGTTCACTGATGCTCATCCTGCTTAGGGAGTTTATTAGTGAGTTTAAGATTTTTCTCAGCGACATGTAATATTGCTTTAATTGATTCAGAGACTCCTCATCAATGTCCCCAATAAGGCCCAGGTAAACCAACCTATATATCTCCCTACCCTTCTGGTCGAGCACACTGTATGACTTTAAATTCAAGATACCTTGGCTAATCGTCTTTGCCTCACCAGCCTTAATACGCTCCATGGTTGTGTTCACCCTTGTGATCATGTTAACAGTCTCATCTAGCAGTTTATTGAGTCTCGCTAGGGCCTCATCCTTACTCTTATAGTACTCAACCTTAAGCATCTTACGCTCTGTGGCGGCACTGTATTTTAAAAGCATTCAGTCCCTGACCCCCACATCACTCATCTCAATCGCTGAAGTCTCATCACCAAGACGTCACCCACCACTGGCGCTTAAATATTTTAGCTTCACCACCAGTGGTATGGTTAGATTCTAGCTTTACCCTTTAAGGGGGCTTGGGTTCATTAAGTTAATTTTAAGGCTTATTGGAACCCAAGTTCCCTCAGTATACTATTCACTGCCTCGTTAATTACCTTATCTTTATTGGCCTTAATACTCTCCATTAGGCTCCTATTCCTACTTAGATACTCATCAACCTCTCTCTTAACGCTTAACTCAGCGCTTGACCTATACTCATCAATAATCCTCTTAATCTCACCATCAAGCCTACTGCGTAGCTCCTCCTCCACACGTGCAAGGTAAGAGTCTAATTCACCCTTAACCTGCTCCTTAACCTTCTCCACGTCGGTTATTGCATCGTCAAGCTTCTTCATCACCTCGTAGAACTTAGTTAAATTGCTGGACATCGCCAGTTGAGTAGTGTGAGGATATATAAGCATTCCCACATGGTTTACTGCAGGACGGTTAAGATTGTGGTGAAGTGTTTTTAAGTAGGTAAATTACTAGAGGTAAACGTGGCTGGTCTTAACATACCTAAACCCAGTGGCAATGAGGCTTGGGCAGCTGTGGCTGTGATATTGAAGAGGTGCCAGGAACCCATGGTCCTGGTTGGTAAGAGGGCCGCAAACCCAAGTGATCCATGGGGTGGTGATGCGGCGTTTCCTGGGGGTCACTACGAAACTAATGATGGTTCGCTATTGGACACTGCAATAAGGGAGACTAGGGAGGAGACTGGGATTGACCTAAGTAAGGTAGGTAAGGTTGCCGCCGTGCTTGGCATTGAGCACCCTAGGAATGCGCCGGAGCTTAATGTATTGCCTATAGTCTTCATCGTGGATTGTGATGTTGATGCCGTAAGCCTAAGCGGAGAATTTGAATATGTTAAGTGGATTAGGCTGAGCGAGATACCTAACCTAGATAGGGTCACCATAGTTAAGGGTAACGCCAAGAGAGCCATAGTGGTGGGTGACATGGCCATCTGGGGCATGACTAGGAGGATACTTTGCAAGCTATACAACATGGTTAAGAATGGTGAATTAAACGTTAATGTTAGTGCTAAGCCTTTGAATTAATGGTTCCTAAATCTTATTGGCGTACTCCCTGAAGATGTATGCATATGTCTCGGTTAGCCTCCTCCTGTAGAGCGGTTGGTACAGCGGCCCAGGCTTTTCCGAGAACCTCAGGTACTTCCTAACGTCAGGTAGACCCGTTAATTCAAAGAACTTATCCCACCCAATCCTCACTATCCAGTCACCGATGCGCTCACCCTTATTAGCATTAGCCACCCAAACATCAACGATCCTCTTAACCACCTTAACCAGGGTCGGCCACCTGGGTGGTTCATTGGGTAGGTATGGGACAACCACCTTACTCATTAACTGCCCATTGGGGCCTGTGTTTGATGCCTTACCACCCACAAGCACCATTACACCTATCTTCTTAGGGTCATACACTATCGCATCCACCGTGTCACGGCATCTACCGCAGGCTATGCATAACTCAGACCTAATCACTATACCGTAGGCCTTACCCGTGCTTGGATCCCTCTTCGGCGTTATCGCACCCACTGGGCATGCTGCAGTGACGTCTAGGGGTGAGCCGATGCTTGAAAACCACTTATCATCAACCATGGGTGTTTGAGCTGGGTAACCAACAACAGCGATGTCAGCTACATCAATGGCGCCGCCGCAGGCGTTGGGGCAACCCGACACCTTTATTGACAAGTGGGCTGGGGTTTCCTTATCGTAAACATACTCAGCAAGTGCGTCACCAAGTGCCTTAGCTATGCTAGGCGCGTCAACCACAGCCGTGGTACAGGTCAGGTAAGCTGTGCATGGTTGAATATTCCAGAGGTGATTACCCCAACCCCCAACCAGGAAGCCACTCCTCCTAAGCTCCTCCTCAAGCCTCCTAGCCCTCTCCTCGCTATCAGTCAGTATCTCCACGTTACCCTGGGGTGTGGGCCTAACCACGCCTATACCGTACGTGTCCGCTAAGTCACAAAGCTTCTCAAGGGTATCGGCGCTAAACCTGGCGTTAGGTGGCCCAATAACCTTAACTGAGTATATCTCCTCACCTGTCTCCGAGACATGCCTAACTATGGCTGGGGTAACTAATTCAGTCCTAACCCACTTACCCATGTTCCTAAGTAGTACGTCTGGGACGTAATTTGTGTATGGTACGGGGGCCAGTTTCTCAGGGTGGTTAACTGGGGTTAAGTCACCACTCCTAAATGCTATCTTATGCTCCACTACCCTGATCCTTGCTCTTTGTCCCTGATCCATGGCGCCAGCCATGATTTAGGCATTAAACTAGCTTAAATATTAGAATTATTTCACTTTTAATGAGGAATAAGGGTTTTTAAATATAGTTAAAGCCCTCCATATGGCTAGCGAGGAATTACCAATAACCCCATCGCTATGGCCTGAGCCACCGCCCAAGGAGAAGGTTGAGGAGTACCTAGCCGAGTTGGAGAAGGGGCCGTGGCCAAGTCACGTCACCGAGCTTAAGAAGACCAAGTACCCCGTCTACATATACGGCATGGGGTTGGTGGCCGGTGCGACACCATGGGCCACCAGCGCTGCTAAGGCGCCGGGTATATACTCTGGTGTCCTCTCTAGGATGAGCCACCCATGGACTAGGATAACACCCCCCGTCTTTGAGGACCATGCCCGTGTCCTAATTCCATCAGCCCAGGTCTTCACAACAACATTACTCAGGTTCCTAATAGAGGCTTCAAGGAGGTATGGCTGGGGTTTACTTCAGTTCATAGGCGGCACAGGGGATGTTGTCATTAATGTGGATAGGGAGAAGCTTATAGACCTGGATATATTCCTAAGGAGGATAGGCCTAGACATTGGAGGGTCGGGGGATGTAATGAGGAATACAGTCTCATGCCCAGGACCCCTACTATGCCCCTACGCAATATACGACACGCTTAAGGCCAGGGACTTCACATACAGCTGTCTAATAGACTGGGCAACCTATCCCCAGTTCCCCTATAAGATAAAGTTCAAGTACTCCGGCTGCCCAATAGACTGCCTAAAGGCCCAGGCCAGAGCTGACTACGTGATCATCGGGACGTGGAGGGGGGCCCCTGACATTGATGATGAGAAGCTTAGGCAGTGGATTGAGGAGGGTGGGGATGTTGAGGAGTTGGTTAGGTCATGCCCAACCCGCGCAATAACCTGGGATGGCTCTAGGCTAAGCATTGATGGTTCAAAGTGCGTTAAGTGCATGGAGTGCATTAGGAGGGCATACCCAGCCATTAAGCCCGGCAAGGAGAGGGGGTTAACGGTGCTCATCGGTGGTACCATAAAGAGTAGGAGTGGGCCTAAGCTGGCCAAGGTCCTAATACCCTTCATACCGCTTCCAAGCCCGGATAAACTCGAGGAGGCGTTAATGACCGTGTTCCAAGTGGTTAGGGATAGGATAGTGCCCAAGTGGGATGAGGAGGGGTGGAGGAGGGAGAGGGTTGGTGACACGTTGATTAGGGTTACTTGGCAGCGCTTCCTACGCGACTTCGCCAAGTTTGACCCCGACTTAGCGGCTAAGATAACTAAGGCAACGCCAACTGAACCATACTACAGCTACGGTATAACATTCTTCAACATGAGCGAGGAGCAGAAGCAAAAGTACCTAGAGGACCTTAGGAAGGCCATGGAGACTTGGCAGTGATTTAAAATGCCCACTGGGTTAATCTATGTGCTGTACTTCATATTACCCTACATATCACTGGTAGTGCTTGTTGTTGGTGTGCTTTACAGGATTGGGTTATGGTTAGCGGCTGGTAAGGGGCCGCTTGGCCTATACCTCGGCTTACATAGGCTTGTGGTTAAGCCAAGGCAGGAGGGCTACCTAAGCGCAGTTGGCCACATACTGGCCAGGATGTTCACCTACTACACGATTCTTAAGACCAGTTACCGAAGGGACTACGCAACGTGGCTTGGAGTTGCGTTATTCCACTGGGGCATCTTTCTGCTAATAGCCTTCCACTTACACCTCTGGTTACCCCAATTGACCGTGCCCGAATCTTTAATGTTCATAATGGGGACTACCGTTGGTTCAGTTACCCTAGCCGCCGGTGTTTACCTACTCGTTAGGAGGGTTAACATTCAGAGGGTTTACTCAGTCACCATTAATTACCTTGATGACTACGTGGCGGTATCATGGGTCATACTGATAGTTACCCTTGGGTTAGCGCTTAGGTTAACTGCATCCTCCTCACTGTTTAATGAGGCTGTTAAGTGGGCCCTAGGCCTAACATCATTTAAATATGTACCACCGCCAAGTAACCCACTCTTCTATGCGCACGTGTTGGCGGTGGAATTGTTCATGGTTTACATACCCTTCGCAAAGATGATTCACCCGTTCTCAATGCCCGTTAACCCAGCCCTATACGGCAGGTTTGAGGATATTGAGGAGGTGCGTAGGAGGGTTATGGATAAGCTGGGGTGGTAGCCATGGTTAACGTTAAGGTTAGGTATAGGGGTGAGGGTAAGGATATACTTGAGGCCAGCCCACGCTACAGTGAGTGGGTTAAGGAGTTCAGCGGTGGTAGTGGGCATGTTAAGGCCAGGGTTGAGAGGGATGAGAAGACCTTGAGCACCATAGAGATGGGTAAGTTAATGAGGATTAACCCAAACGCCACTGAACGCGAGAGGAAGCTGTACTTCGTTAGGAGGATAGGTGAATTAGCTAGGAGTAGTAGGGCCTTCAGGAACTACATGGAGTCATGCACCCACTGCGGTTTCTGCATAGACAAATGCCAGATGTGGTTGGCCACTAGGGACCCCAATAACAGCCCTGTGGGTAGGGCTGACCTTGTTAGGAACATATACAGGAGGATGCGTAGGTTGACCTATGGCCTAATAGATAAGCTTAGTGACGAGAAGGAGCTTGAGTCGATAATAGACAGCGTGGACCTGGACAAGATATGGACATACTACTACCAGTGCACTGAATGCAGGAGGTGTGCCTACTTCTGCCCCTTCGGCATTGACCAGGCTGAGGTAACCAGGTCCATTAGGCAGATATTCGTTGAAATGGGCATGATGCCACCCTTCATAGCGAAAACCATGGAGTGCGTCTACAAGACGGGGAACAACATGTGCATAACAAGGGATGCGGCTTTAAACGTCATAGACTTCGTGGTTAATGAAATCAGTGAGCAAACTGGTAAAAGGATGGAGGGTGTTGTTGATAAGGATAAGGCCGACGTACTCTACATACCTTCGTCAACGGACTTCTTCACGAACATAGGCACCTTGAAGGGGGCTATAGCCATTATGACTGAGCTTGGGCTTAACTGGACCATGGACTCCCAATCCCTTGAGGTCGGTAACTTCGGCCTATTCGAGGATGAGTACCACCTAAGGAGGTTCGGCGATAACATAGTTAACGCCGCCTTAAGGAGGAAGGCTAAGGTCGTGGTGTTCGGTGAGTGTGGGCACGGATGGAGGGCATTTAAGAACTACGTAGTGCCTAGACTGGCTGAGCATGGCATTGAGGGGGTCTCGATAACCCAATTAACGGCATGGGCTATAAAGAAGGGTAAGTTAAGGTTCAGTAAGAAGGTTGACGCGGTGGTGACCTACCACGACCCATGCAACTTGGCAAGGGCCGGGGATCTGGTGGAGGAGCCTAGGTTAATACTTAAGTCGACTGTTAAGGAGTTTAGGGAGAGGGAGCATAATAGGGAGAGGACACTGTGTTGTGGTGCGGGTGGTGGACTATTACTTGATGAGTTAATGCCACTTAGGGTTTGGGCCGGTTGGCCATCGGTCTACGACGCTTACCGCACTGGGGCCCAGTACATGGTTGCCCCATGCAGTATCGATAAGGCCCAGTTCCCGGTCGTCATAGAGTACCATAAGGTGCCCCTGAAGTTCAGGGGGGTCTCCGACTTCGTCTACGCCGCACTGTACGGGGTTGACATCGACGCTGTTTAAGAGCCTATGCACCGCTTAACATTGTCCTTTATGAAATCCTCAATAACTCTAACGTGTTGTGATCTCGGCGTATGGCCCATGCCCTCTATGGTTAATTCAATCAACCTAAAGCCGAGTTCGCTTGACTTCCTCCTGAGCAGTTCAAGGTGATCAATGGGCACTATGTCATCTGCGCTCCCCCTTATGTAAATCACAGGCGGGTAGTTGCCGCTAATGTACCTTATGGGTGAGGTCTCCTCAACCTCCCTCATGGTTAACCTCGAAACTATGTCATTGTAGAGGGCCCTCCTCACTGACCCCTCCCCACCCCTCTCAAGCCACTTTAACTGAAGAACCCTATCCACTGGAGCAGCCACAACCACACTGCACTTAACTTTACTAGGGTACTTGGCTGCCAGTATCAACGCAACTGACCCACCCATGGAGTGTCCGCCGACAATGACACCGTCTCCCTCATCCTCAATTATCCTGGAGCCTGCGGCGACTCCATCAGCCACCTCAATTATCCTAGGCGCCTCCACCCTGAACCCCATTTCCCTAAACGGCCTAGTTAACCAGTTTATCTTCTCAGGGCTTGAACCCTTACCGTGGAATAAGAGGGCTAGCATGATAACAGAGGTTGTATGGTGATTTTAAAAGCGTTTTTCACTGAATCCTTACAAGCTTAAACAAAACTTTCCTAGTACATAGAAGTTAATTAGGGGTAAGGTTGGGGTGGGAAGCCGCCTATGTGAGTTAAGTCAACACATGCTTAAATACCTAAGGCCATAACCTATATATTGGAAGGTAAAACTTTAATATAGACCTAGGGCTTATTTACCATGGGTAGTGAGTCTAGGTTAAACGTTAGGGCGTTACTGGGTGGTACAATAGGCTGGATGGTTGACGTCTTCGACCTAACACTGATACTCTTCATAGCGGCGATAATTGGGTCAGCCTTCTTCCCTAAAACAAACCCAACAGCCCAGTTACTGTACGTCTTCGCAACCTACTCACTAACACTACTGGCCAGGCCACTAGGTGGTTTGGTATTTGGGCACGTTGCGGATAGGATAGGTAGGAGGTTAACGATGCTTGTTACGTTAGTAGGACTGGGGGTTTCATCAGCATTAACGGGTGCTTTACCGACATATGCGCAATTAGGCATAGCAGCCACGGCCTTATTTGTGCTCTTAAGGCTGGTTGTAGGTATCTTCGTGGGGGGCGAGGTGTCTGGTTCCCATTTAATAGCCATTGAGAGTTCCTCACCATCATTCAGGGGGCTTGTTAGCGGCATTATTGAGAGCGGCTACTACTGGGGCTACGCCTTAGCTGCCTTAACATACGCACTGCTGAGGGATTACTTCGGTTTAAGTAGATTCGTGTCCTATGGCTGGAGGTACGCATTCCTAGTTGGCCTAGCTGTCGCCCTGGTTGGGGTTGTCCTTAGGCTAACGGTGGATGACCCGGAGATTTATAAGAGGGCTAAGGCAACTGGTAACATAGCTAAGGTGCCGATAGTTGAGTTATTCAGGGTAAGTGCCAGAAACGCCCTAATTGCACTACTACTCCTGGCTGGGATATTCTGGGTGGCTTATGCAACATTGGGCTTCCTACCCACATACCTAAACAAGGTACTTAGCCTACCGCTCAATGAGGTTTTCTGGGGGTTAGCGTATGCATCACTACTAGGCGGGGTGGTTACCATAATTGGTGGGGTTGTGAGTAACTACACGGGCAGGAGAATGGCATTCCTAATATTAATATTAATAGGCATAGCGTTATCTTACCCACTAACATTAGGCCTTAAGTCAAGCTATACCACGTTAATAGTCTCAGCAGGCGTATTAACTAGCGTAATGGGCACTGGCGGTATAATGCTAGCCTACCTAGCTGAGTTGTTTCCAACTAGGTTCAGGGGTAGTGCCGTTGGCTTCCTATGGAACATGGCAAGCATCGGCGCCACTGGGGCACTATTAACCTCGGTATTCTGGTTAAAGGCCTTCGGCCCAATAAATGGCTACGTGCTACTGCTTATAGTAGGTTACCTAATAGGGTTAATCGGCGTTGCGGTAACTAGGGATAATACCGGAGTTGAGTTGGATAAGGTTGAGGAAAGAATAACTGAGTGATGAGGAGTAAAGTTTAAAATTTTAAATAATAAGATCTCAAGTACTACTTCGTTTTAACAACACCACTAGTACCTATCATCACCGTTACCAATACAACAACCACTACCACCGTTACCTCAATATCCACTGTGACAAAATGCCAAGTCTCGCTATTCATGGCGGGGTCGCTCCACTACGTGGGGTTTCATGGAGATGGGTTTATAAAACCCAGCCTTACTAAGTATTCAATAACCCCGCAATAGGCGGGGTAACAATCGAGACCCCCAGAGTGAAACCCCACCCTTAAAGGCGGGGAGGGGGTCATCACCACTGTATTAAGCACAGTCATGTTAACTAAGTCTGTGGTAAGCACGACCGTAATGGCCATAATAGCCGTTATTGTGATAGTAATAGTGGTGGCGGTGGTGTTAGTGGCCTTAAGGAGGAGGTAATACTTTAAGTGGTAAAATTATAAGAATTAAAAATTTAATTTTAATATTGCTTAATTAATCTATCTATGGATTAATACTAGTACTACTGATATTATTATTATCACTATTATTAATGCACCTAATGCGTAGTTTTCATTAATAGCTTGTTTAATTATCGTCACGGTTGATGTTGATGTTACGTACCTAACCAGTGACGTGGTCGTGGTTACGGTCACTGGGCTGGTCTCAGTGATTGTGGTGTACTTGACCATTGTGGCTGTGGCAGTTACCGTGACAGTACTGGTGGTGTATGCTACACCTGGCACCACTACCGATGCCTCATACAGCTTCCAGGCTATAGCACCCCAACCTGGCTCAGTGGCCCATTGCGTGCTGCCGAATTCACTACCCAGCGTTATGGTATCCATGTAAAGGCCAGCCACTTGGTTTGGTGAGTTCCAGAGACTTGGACATACCCTTGGGAACACGTTAACCATGTACTGGAGGAATGGTTTAAGTGAAATGCTAACTAGCGCATTGCTGAATCCACCATTAAGCGGTACGAAGGCTATGTAGGTCCAGTACGTATTGTCATAGCCATGGTAACAATCCACATGTATATCAAAGGTTTCGTTAACCACGGTGCCGTTAACAATGATGGGTACGTTAACCTTAATCCCAGTGTCAGCCCAGGGGAAAACCGGGGTAGTTGTGTACAGCCATATCATCAACTCGGCACCGTGGTTTAAACTGGCTGAGGGGGCTGGGGTGGTGGTTAACCATATGTCGTATGACCAATCCATGGGTTCATCATCAGGAACCCACATGGTGTAGTTGAGGACGAGGAGCCTGTTTGAGTATGTCCCATTAACCAAGTCACTCACCGTTAATGGTAATGGGAGCATTGGGTTCCTTACATTAACCTGACCGCCAGGGAATATGCCAACCAGGTAAAGCCCCGGGTAACCCCACACACCACCACTTGGGCTTATCAACGTAACGTTACTTATATAGGCGCTGAAGCATACCTCCCCCGTTGCGTTGTTGAATGTTAACGTTTCATTTCCATAGCCAACAGAGGCTAGGTTCCACATGTTTATTTGAAGAAGGTACTCAGCACCATTATACTCAACAATAGTCCACGGGCCAGGTGGACCGTAGGTGACTATCATGTTCTTTGATGGTAAGATAGGCTCCGGGGTAAGCATTAAGACAATACTGGAGTTAAGCGGACAGGTCGGCATATTTAAGGGCATGTTGGTGTTTATTTCGCCAAGTACAACGTGACCATTCACCGACAGGAAGAGTAGAGTGGTCAACAATAAGTATAGACCTATGGTTGGTCCTTGGTTAGGCATGCCCTTCATGTTAATCCACATCTGTTCTTACCTTTAAAAAAGTTACCTGCCATGGTGTATTGAAGCGTGGTTTTAAATGAGCCCACGGCTCTTCCATAGGGTGACTACGTTTGGATTGTTAGGGTTCTGTTTCTAGTGTTGCCTTTGCCTAAACCTTATTGGCCTGGTAAATGGGTTTCCCACCCTTCAGTAGTACATTTATGACGCTTTGGGCAACCACCTCAGCCATCTTATTCCTGGTTTCAACGGTGGCTGAGGCTATGTGTGGGGTGAGGATTACGTTACCCAACTTAACTAGTTCATGGGTTGCTGGTAGGGGTTCCTCCTCATACACGTCTAGGGCCGCGCCAGCTATCCAACCCTCCTTAAGTGCCTTAACTAAGGCGTTAGTGTCAACGATGGCTCCCCTGGCTATGTTTATTAAATACGAGCCCTTCTTCATTAACCTTAGCCTATCCTCGTTAACCATGCGGTAGGTTTCGTTGCTAAGGGCCACTGAGACGACCAGGTAGTCGCTCTGTCTGAAGAGGTCGTCGAGGTTAACGTACCTTATCCCCAGGGCCACCTCAACCCAGGGCTTCCTTGTCCTAGACCAGTATATGATGTTCATGTTGAATGCCTTAGCCCTCCTGGCAATGGCAACTCCAATGTTACCCAGCCCCAGTATGCCCAGTGTCTTACCCCAAACCTCTGTTCCAAGGTACTCACCCCAAACCCTATACGCCTCCCCACCCCTAACCAATCTATCCCCCTCAACTATCCTCCTGGCCAACGCTATAAGCAGGCCCATGGCGAAGTCGGCGACTGCCTCAACAAGAACCTCAGGCGTGTAGCCAACTGGTATACCCCTTTTAGTGGCCGCCTCAAGGTCAATGTGGTCGTACCCCACGCTGTAGGTTGCAATCACCTTAACCCTTGCATTACTGAGCACGTACTCATCAACCCTATCCCCGATGGTCACCACGAGCGCATCGCACCTTGAGGCGGCATCCCTAAGCACATCCCTGGGTGGTGCAGCTGCCCTATCCCACATCCCACGGCCACTGTTATCCCAAACCTCAAGCCTAAACCCAGCATCCCTAAGCATGTCGTAGAGTATCCTTGGGAAAGTTGACCTAGTCACATATATGCAGTAGCCCATAGGGCCCATTAGCCTTAACCCTATTAAAGCTTAAACGCCAGGATTCCTTAGAATAAAAAATATTAAGCTTAAGGTAAAGGCACCCTCAATGAGCATTTCACCGCTGATCTGGTTCGTGGTGGCTTGGTTCATATTCGTGGGGCTGGTTAAACTGGCTTTTAGGGATAAGGTCAAGGTCTACTACTACGTGGCAATGATGGCCAGGAGTAGTGGTGTTGAGGGGTTCCTCAGGCCACTGGCTAACTTAATAAGTGGTGTACCGTCAGTGCTGATATTCATAGTGGTGGTTGCCTTCTTCGTGGTGGCCATGATTTACGCAATACCAGTCCTCATACCCATGCCCTTCCAGGTATTGGGCTACCTAGTTGGGCTTGTCCCATCATTCATCAGGATGCTTGGTATTAACCTAGCCGCAACGGTGAGCGTCCTAATGAGCCTCCACACAATAACCACCCAGCAGGCGGCAACGCAGCTGGTGGAGAATAGGTTCACCCCAGCCACCCCCCTAATACCTGGCGTAACCATCAGTGTTAACATCTTTCTAATAATACTTATAGCTATAGGCATAAGCATACTCATTCACGAAGTCTCCCACGGCATAGTTGCGTTGAGGTATGGTGGTAGGATTAAGTCAGGTGGGGCATTCCTATCACTCTTCATCCTCTACGGCGGCTTCGTCGAGGTTGATGAATCGGATCTCAGGAAAAAGGCTGGGTTAAGGGGAGTCTTAGCCATGTTATCGGCGGGTGTATTCTCAAACATGATCCTCTCCATAATCGCAGTGGGCCTAATGTACTTAGCCCTAATCCCAGTACTTCAACCTTACCTCTCTGGCATAATCATCACGAGTATCGCTAAGGATTCACCAGCCTTCTACGCCAATATACCGGTGGGTAGCATATTACTTGCTATTAATGGTAAACCCATTACATCAGTAATGAGTCTCCTCTACGTGCTTGAAGGTCTTAAGCCTGGCAGTCAAGTCACTCTAACGATATTTCACTCAGGGCTAATACATACATATACCCTGGTAACCTCAAGCAATCCATATGACCCTAACCTACCCTTCATAGGGATTTCGGTGAGTGATAGGTTATTTTACCAATTCGTGTATTGGTTATGGACAATTAACGTGGTTATAATACTGCTAAACACCATGCCAGCTTGGCCACTTGATGGTGGTCAATTCCTCTACCACGTATTACTAAGTATACCTGGCTTAAATGAGAAGTGGGCTAGTAGGGTAATGACAGCTGTAAGTGTGGCGTTGTGGATGTTATTCATCTTCACGCTTATTGTAAGCCTATCCTCAGGTTTATGGAGGATTGCGGTGACTCCACCATGAGGGCTGACTTAAAGTACCCCTTAACCATAGCCCTGACGCTAGCCCTAATAGCGGCCCTAATCTCCGCAGCAACCCCTGTGGAGCTTCTCTTCTCAGTTGAGCCTAGGTTAATAGCCCCAGGTGGCTACTTAACATACGTGATTTATAGTGATGGTTCAATATACTGGGTTCCCTACACACCATTCTACATATACGCCTGGAGGTTCGCCTCAATAATGTTCCTACTCTGGATAGCAGTGTTGGTGATCTACGTCATTAAGCCGCTCAGGACGGCAGACCTACTTTCAATCATACTGGCCGTGATGTTTGCGGCGTCGAACTACGTCTACCTGTACTCCATAGGAGCCAGGGTGGTGATGTACCCCCTCATCTACGTCCTCTACACAATAGGCAAACCCCTGACCTTCATTGACATGGGGCAGGTGGCCCTAATCTACGCCCTCTGGAGGGCTTTTAAAAACGGGTTGATTAAGGTTAGGCGTGGAGGTAAGTGAGGAGAGGGTTCTAGGTATAGTGAATGCCCTAAGGGGATTAAGCATAGGTGATGTTTTAGCCTTTGAGGAGTCTGACCCCCAATTCCTGGTGGTTAAGGAATTGTGCAATGCACTTGGTGACCCTGGGTTAGTGTCAGTGCTCGTGGCCATGAACTCCATAGTCAGCTACATGCTCACCGGTAGGGGTGAAAGGCACTGGAGCTACTTCAGCAGCTACTTCTCCAGGAATAAGCCTAATGACGTCTGCAGCGACTTCAAGAGGTACGTGATGAATAGCCCATACCTGGCCAGGGGTAGGGGGGCTAAGGTTAGTAGGGTTGAGAGGTTCTGTAGGGCTAACCTACACGTTAAGCTTAATGGATTAATGGACCTGGGTGAGGCATGGAGGTTACTGGCCAATGGCCTTGGGTCACCCATGAACAGCAAGACCATTGTCTTCGCCGTTAAGATGCTTTACTACGCCCACAGGGCCTGCGGCGTTAACAGCAAGCCACCAGTGGACCTACCGATACCGGTGGACTACAGGATAGCCACCCTAACCCACTGCAGTGGCCTAATTAAGGCGGATCCAAGGGTATTGATGAGTAGGCAGGGCCTAGTCCAGGAGGCCTGGGGCTGGGTGTCTAGGCTATCGGGCATACCGCAGGTTAACCTAGACGCGCTACTATGGGTCCTAGGCGGCGCATTAATATACAGCGGCTTCAATGTGGAGGAGGCTCTGCGTAAATTACCGAGGGGGGTGTTGAGGATGCAGGATAAGGTGCAGGCCTACAGGAGACTAATGATTGAGCTAAGCGTCAACTGCGTTAGTAAGGGTGCAGGGGGTGGGGCCCTTGGTTAACGTGGAACTACTCATAGTTGGTGGGGGGCCTGCTGGCTCATTCCTATCCAGGGAGGTTACCTTAAGCGAGGTTACACTTGTGGATAAGAAGAGGGTCAACTATGGGCCAGTCATATGCGGTGAAATGATGCCCAAGGCCGAGTTATTGAGGGGGCACATACCAGACGAGTTAATGGACCTAATCGAGTACACGCTTCACAGGTCCATTAGGAAGGAGGTTGTGGTTAACGATATCAGGAGGATGAGGATAATGATTAGGGTTAACGGGGAGGTTATAGACCTGGGTTCAGTCAACTTCCCCGCCTACATAGTGGATAAGGGGTTGATGATTAGGAGGATTATTGAGGAGGTGGACAGCAGGGGGGTTAAGGTGAAGTTCTCATCAACGGTGACGGGGTGCATTAGACATGGTGGTGGGTTTAAATGCAGGCTGATCAGTAAGTCCGGTGAGGAGTTCGTTGAGACTAGGCTACTGGCTGGGGCGGACGGCTACCCATCAATAGTCAATGACCTGGTCGGTAACCAACCACTGGACCCAATGGACACTGCAATAGCCACAAGCCAAAGGGCCACAGGTTGGGTTGGGGATCAGGATGAGGCTGTGGTGATCATGGACCCAGCCTTGGCGCCAGGTGGCTATGCGTGGATCTTCCCCAGGGGTGATGGGTCAAGTAACATTGGCCTAGGGGTCAGGGGTTATGACGCGTGGGTTAGGGGCATTAACCCAGTTAACCTACACCTCAAGTTCCTCAAGGCGTTTAACCTAACCCCAACCCAAAGGTCAATACTCATGAAGACCATACCCGTTGGTGAATTGGGCATTAGCGTTGAGGGTGGTGGCGCATTCCTGCTTGGCGATGCAGCCGGCACGGTGGTATCAACTAATGGTGCAGGGATAAACACGGCCATGGTTAGTGGGTTAATTTTAGCCAAGGCCCTTAGGGATGGGTTAAACTACACCGCTGAGGTTCGGCGGGTTTTGGGCGCATTCCTCAGCGAGGCCAAGAGGCTTAGGGCCCTGGCTGATCCGATACTTGAGGATGAGGGTATGTTGGTTAGGTTAACTAGGTTAATGCCTAGGGAAACCCTCAGGTGGGTTATCAACGAGGCAATGCTGGCCTCGGTTAACCCAATGCTGAGGGTAATGGCAAGGCTACTGCTTAGTTTAATTGGGAGCCACCGGGGTTAAGGTAGGCACCTAACCAGGCCACCGTCTATCAGTATCATTGAGCCGTTTATGTAGGATGCCTTATCACTGGCTAGGAAGGCTACTAGGTAGCCAACTTCCTCCGGGTTGCCGTACCTACCAACCGGTATGTCCCTTGCCATGTCCCTTAAGACGGCCTCAACAGGCACCCCCCTCCTCCTAGACTCATCCTCAGCCAAGGCACGGGCCCTATCGGTCATTATGAACCCTTGCATTACGCCGTTGGCCGTTATACCCCTGGGCCCATACTCACTAGCCAGGGATTTGACTAACCCAGCTAGGGATAGCCTAATGGTGTTGGATAGAACCAGGTTACTGATGGGTTGCCTTAAGGTTAGTGAGGTCACGTAGATTAACCTACCCCAACCCCTCTTAACCATGTCACCAACCACACCCTTAGTTAACCAAACAGCCGAGAGGAGGAGTAGCTTAACCGCGTAATCCCAGTCCTCAAAGGTTAGGTCACTGAAGAGGCCAGGTTTAGGCGGGCCGGTGTTGTAGATTAGTATATCTATGGGGCCCATAACCCTCCTAGTCTCGTCAATAAGCCTCATCACGTCATCCCTATTGGTTAAGTCACCTTGAACATAAGCCACATCACCCCCAGTCTCCCCACTAAGCTCACTGGCCGCAGCCTTAAGTTCATCAGCATTCCTGGCGAAAAGCATAACCCTGGCACCCTCCTGAAGCATAACCCTCGCAATACCCTTACCAATACCCCTACTTGAAGCAGTAACCACGGTCACCTTACCCCTTAAACCAAGGTCCATGGGTAAGGTGGTGGCCTGGACACTTAAAGATTAACCCATACGGTTACAAGTATTCTCTAATATTAAGCACAGTACATACTCTTCGCAATCCTCTACTTAGTATAGATTATTCATTAATTTGTCGTGCAGTAGGGTTCTTAACTTAAGAGTGAACTGATGGGGAAGTTAAAAATTCTAAGTTTTTAAGTGAATAGTAGCATGACTTGACTTTAGCTTAAACCGGTACTGATCCACCGTAGAATTCCTTCAAGACCTCTTCAAGGCTTTTACCCTGTGACCTTGGTCCAAACAGATAACCCAATATTATGTTCAGTATGAAGAATGTCGTGGCCACGGCAGCTATAGCCCTGTAGCCAATTATAGCTATTATAGTTGGGACAAATAGGCTCCATACGCCCAGTGCAAACCTCATCCATGACCATGCGAAGCCCTGGGCACTGTTCCTAACCCTGGTTGGGAATAGTTCAGTGGACCAAACCCTGGTCTGAGGCCAAAGCCACATCCCATGTCCAAAGCCGAAGCCAATCACGTTAAATAGTGCAACCCAAAGTATACTGAAGGGTAGGAATATGGGTAGTGCAAAGGCAAGACCGCATATGGCTGAAGCTATGGCGTACATAACATTTCTGTTTAGCCTATCGGAGAATTGCATGTAAACCGCTACAACGCCTATTATGGCAGTTATGAACCACAGTATATCTCCAACATAGGCCATGGTGGTTGTTGTGAAGCCTATATCCTTGAAGAAGTAAGGCAGGAAGAAGCCAAAGGTACCGGCTGGCACACCCCAGAATATGTAGATGGGGATTATGAAGGCAAGTCCCTTCTTATACTTAAAAATATCACTCCACTTATATGATTCCTGGGTCTGTTGGCCTTGACTGGTTGGTTGTACTGGCTGTTCGCCAAGCTGCCTTAAGGCATCTTCAACAACGCCAGTCTTACCTGCCACTAACCCCCACCTAGGTGATTCAATCAACCCCCTTCTTAAAACCCATGTTATTATAGCTACAGCCGCCAATACCCCAAACACCACTCTGAAGGTTAAAGCCCCATAAGGCTCGAAGGCTATGCCTAAGAGCAGCATAACTATTGGCCCAATATACCAGAAAACGTTCGTGAAGGCCATTAGGAACCCCCTCCTATACCTAGGCGCGTACTCAGCTATCAATGACCATGATGTTGGTACATCAAGGCCTACAGCAATACCAGTTATAATGTAACCAATGAGCAGCATAACGTAATGAACAGCTGCAGCCATTAGTACGGCACCAACGAAGTACGCCAATAAGTCGTACATGTAGATCGTCTTCCTACCATACCTATCCCCAAGCGGACCCGCCGCAATGGCACCTACGAACGCTGCGAAGGCATTCGGGCTAAAGGCAGCGATGATACCTAGAAGTAGCGGTGTTAAGTGAAATACACTAGTCCAGTATATTGTTGATACTGCCCCAGCCACTATAGCACCTGCATCAAGGAAATCACCCATAGCCGCTAACACAGTCCACCTATAGTGAGCTGACGTTAACCTAGCCTCATCAAACCTTCTTATGACGTCCCAAGAGCTCATATCACGTGAAGTATACAATATCTTTAAAAGCATTAAACAATAAAGAACCTGAACATGTTAGCACCAGCAATATTACATATTTGTTTATAACCTATTATTCTAGGAAATACTTAAATAATACAATCCTTTTGGGCATTTATTAAAGCACTGATCTTAACCATATGGTATCTCATATTGTTATAAAGGTTACGCAGTTAGCCAGTACCACGCTTAGGTAAGGTGATTCACACGCCTATGGAAGTATGCCACGTTTCAATATTAACCTTGCTGGTCTTATCTCCCTTTTCAACGGGTCTAGGATTAACCCAAATATTTCCAGCGTTACCGTACCTAGCAGGTTCTCATCCTCACTCTCACCTAGGATCACAGGGGTGTGTCTCACTCCATAGGGTGGTAGCTCTATTATAGCCTCTGAGACCCCCCTTTCAATCATGGTTCCATCAGCCAAAACCAAGGATACCCTCGAAATCTCCCTCAACCCCAATCTCTCCCAAACCTTCCTCTTCAAAACAGTGTAAAATGCACCTGAATCCACTAGGAACCTAACCCTCTCACTCCTACCATCCTCGCTCCTCACAACCCCCTCCACGTACACTAAGCCCATACATTATAGAACATGCAACCCGTTTAAAGACCTTACTACACTCATTAAATTATCACTTAGTGATTCACCGTGTTATCAGTTTAATGAACATTCATCTAAACTTAAAAATATTAAATCATTTATTCATCCTTTTAGCCGCAAGGCAAAACATAACCGCAGTATTATTAATGGCGATGGATTTTTAATTAATATTGTTAATAAGTGAATGAACTCCAGTACTTCACCTGAAGTGCTTGGCCATCTCCTCATTACCTGGCATGTTCAGTATTGCGTCTATGACCTGGTTCACCTGCTCATTAGACTTAGTTCTTGGATCCACTATGAGCCAGTTAAACAAGGCATCCCTACCGCCCTCCAGGAATGCGTCAATGGCCCACTCGGCCCTGGTTATCCTGGGTATTATAGCGTACCTAAGCACCCTGCCCCATGCCTTGGGTAGGTTGCTGAAGCTTAGCCTATGAATGCCCTTACCATCTATGACGGTGGGCATTTCAACAGCCACGTCGTCGGGTATCCCGGGTATTGAGCCTTGGTTAGGTACATTAACCTCGATCCTCTTAGCCTTATCCTCAACCATGGCCTCAATAACCATGGTGACTGGTTCACCCTCACTCCTAACGGGTGGTATGTAGTCTGTTAGTGGCTTAGACTCATTACCTAGGGCCCTCGTTAACTCGTTGAACTCTATCTTATGCCATGTGAGGTACATGGCCCACCCAATCTCGGAGTCAGGCCCGCCCAATGGCCCATACCAGTACTGCTTAGTCTTAAGGTCCCAATGATACTTCCATGTACCACTCCTGACCGTGTCGCCTATTGGCCACAACCCATAAGCCCTATACATGTCCACTGCGGCTGGGGATACGTGCACATCAAATGGGTTACTCTGCTCCTCCCTCCACCTAGCCCAGTACTCGTTCGCCCTTTTACTCAACCATTCGTCGATGAGGTGGTATGCTTCCTCACCATTATACCTGAACTTAGTTAACCAAATGTCGTGGTTAACCCCAATAACCTCAACCTCAGCCTTACCCTCATCAAGGCCTAGAACCCTAAGCAGATCCCTATACCCGTAGTAGCCGTCACACAGGCCGATTACCTTAGCCTTAGTCTGCCTACTTATCAACGTGGTTAACTCGAAGACCGGGTTGGATACGTTGAGTAGCCAGGCGTTTGGTGCGTAGTCAACCACGTCGTTGGCTATGTCTAGGGCTAGCTTAAACTGGTAGTAGCCCCAGATCGTGTGGTAGTCAGAGACCATGTTCCACTCAACGCTGTTAATACCCCTATAGTACCCGTACCTCTCTGAAATCTCCCTCATCCTCTCGTAGTGCCCATGACCCTTAGCCAGGGTTGAGTTAACCACGAAGTCGGAATCCCTAATGGCCTCCCTCCTATCCGTGGTGGCCGCGATGTTCAGGTTAGCCTTAATCTCGGAGACGTACCTCTTAGCGAACCTAGTGACCAGCGTCAGCCTCTCCTCATTAATATCCATCAAAACCACGGTACTACCGCTCAGGCTAGGCATCAATGCTAAGTCCTTAACTAGGCGTATAGCCCAAGCCGCACTCCCAGCCCCTATTAGGGCTATTTTATAGCCGTGGTTAACCGGCATGACCTAGTTAACTTAATTGGGTTTAATAGTATTGCTGTAAATACCTAATGCACCGCAGCCAGTACCCTATATAGAAGAATGCATTGGCAATGCTTTAATTGCTAAACCAGGTGAAGGTAGGTATGATAATCATGGCCCTGGATTCGGGTAAGACAAGGACAAGCGCCGTGGCTATTGATGAAGGGTTTAACGTGCTCTGTAGGGCTGAGGGTAGGGGTGGCGGCTTAATATACAGCAACGACGTTATTAAGGATGCCCTAGTCACCACTATTAATAGGTGCCTCAGGTCAATGGGGGTTTGTGCCAATTCAGTTGACTTAATAGTTGTGAGTTGGGCTGACTTGGATACTGAGGCCTACTGGGTTAAGGCCAGTGGGATAATTGGCGAGGTGGCCGGTGAGCTTGGTTTACCAGGTAATAGGCTTATGTTTGACCACGACGCCGTTGCGGCATACTACGCAATCACCCTCGGTGAACCTGGGGTTGCTGTGATAGCCGGTACGGGGGCTATAGCCCTAGGTATGAATAGGCGTGGGGAGAGGGCTAGGTCAAGTGGCTGGGGTTGGTTAATTGGCGATGAGGGCAGTGCAGGCTGGATAGCCCTAAGAGCCTTAAACGCAGCCTCAAGGGCATACGACGGTAGGGGGCCCTGGACAAGCCTAGTCAACAGGTTGGCAAGTTACTTTGGCGTTAGTAACCTACTTAACATACTTGACAAGGTTTACTCAGAACTCCCCGAGATTGATAAGATAGCCGAGTTAGCCAGGCTGGTCTCAGAGGAGGCTGAGAGGGGTGATGAGGTCTCAGTGAGCATATTGAGGGAGGCTGGGCGTGAACTAGCCCTAGACGCAGTCTCAGTGGCCGAGAGGCTAGGTATGGTTAGCGACAGCATCGTGGTTGGTGGTGTGGGTAGCGTGTTCAACTCGAGGATAGTTTGGGGAACCTTTAAGGAGGCTGTTGAGTCAAGGTTAACCAAGGCCACTGTCAGGGGGCCGTTAACCGGCCAATACTCAATACTGGGCCCATTGGTAATGGGCTTGATGAAGATGGGTATTAGGTTAACGCAGAGGGAGGCCAGTGAACTACTGGCTAGGTTAGGTGCTTAAACAATTAAAACTCTTTAACAACCCTAACCAGGTTCCTGGGCCTCTCAACATCAACACCCTTACTAAGGGCATAGTAGTAGGCTAACAGGTACACGGGGACCACTAGGGCTAATGAGTCCCATTCTCCAAACCCAGTGCTGCAGTTAACCTTAACGACGCCACTACCGTTAACCTCGTTCACGTTGGTCACCATAAGCACCCTAGTCTCACTCCCCCTAGCCCTATCGTTAAGTTCATTAAACAGCTTAACGACACCCCCACTCATAGTGTCAGATTGGTTAAGTACCACTATGGCCTGTCTCTCACCCACCGTGGCCACTGGCCCATGCCTAAACTCAAGGGCATTGAGGGCCTGGACCGCGGTGTACGATGTCTCCTCAAACTTAAGCGCTGACTCAAGGGCCATTGGGTACGATGAGCCATGGCCAAGGAATATGAACCTACCAATCCCACCACTAGCCCACTCACCGGCCACTTTGCTCAGTGTCATTAGCATCCCCTTATCGTTAAGCATTCCGTCAATGCAGCTGGAGAGGGTGCTAAGGACCCTACCATGGTCAATGTTATTACCCACTATGGTGTCAATGAGCACAGCGGCTGCGGCTGATAAGGCAATGAAGCTCTTGGTCATTACCACACTCCTCTCCTGCCCAACATCAACCCTAACGTAGTGGTCGATGAAGTTTAAGCCCTTACTCTCACTTATACTTAGCATAACTGTCCCAGCCCCATTACCCTTAGCAACCCTAAGCGCCTCAAGGGTCTCCGCAGTCTCCCCAGACCTAGATATAGCCACCACGAGACTTGAGGAATCCACCAAGCCTGAGTGGTAGTATATGAATTCTGATGAGGGAACGGCAAGAATGCACCTACCCTTACTACGTAATGCATGGGTTACGGCATACATGGAGGCGTAGTATGATGAACCAGCACCAACTAGAAACACCCTACCCACCCCCTTATACATTGAACCTAGAGATACAACATCATTAACCATATTCATCAATGTCCTAAGTGATGCCCCCACCTCTGAAATATCCTGAATAATGCTTGACATTAATGGCTTAGTTTAAAGGTGCTTATAAGCATCATTATAAATACGCCATGAATCTAACTATATAGCCACATTAGTTCACTATTAGTAATGGGCCTTTAATTTTAAAAGGTGAATCACGTTGCCAGTTGTTTAAGCATTAGTAATGAACCTTGTAGGTTAAAGTTCAGCATAAGGTGCTTAACGCTGTTCATTACTATGCTTATTAACTCCTTATCCACATCCACATTAATGCTCCTTAAGTTGCTCTTAAGGATACTTAACGCATGCCTTACGGCATCCCTACTCCACACGTATCTCGTCATTAAACCTAGTAGGAATTCCCTACTGTCCCCTATCAATGATTTCAACTCCTCAATTGATGATACGTACTTTAACACACTGGGCTCCCTACTTAGTTCATTCAACAGCGCATTAATGATTCCTGATGACTCCCTAGGCTTTAGGCTGCTTTCGATTAACGCTAATTCTTTAATTCTTCTGTAAATTAAGTCTGCGAACATTGGGCCTACATTAGCCCCACCAACGCCAATGCTTGGAAAATCCTGTGGATTCTCGATATAATCGGCTGAGTGAACCTTCAGTAGTATTCCGTGTTTCGATAATGCATTCACTAACTCAATCGCCCTATTAACATTGAGCCTATTACCGGGTTTAACCGATGTGCCTACATCACCGACTGCGAACGTTACATCAACGCTTAGGTTCCTCCTTTTAAGTCCTGAAAGTATTAGGGATACTAATTTGACCACGTGTTCAGCGTCCCTATACCCCCACCGGTCGCTACCAACCTCATAGCCCAATGGCCCTAAACCCTCACTTTTACGCAAATCCTCGGCGTACTCGATGAGGTTAATGGTCCTCTCAGCAACAGTCTCAGGTTCAGGTGGATGTGACGCCTCAGCATCGATGGTTGCATCAATGTGCATTAAATCGTAACCAGCCTTAATTGCCTGCTCCAGCGACTTCCTGCATTCATCCATTGCCTCGTTAAGGCTTAAATTAAGTTCAACATGCTTATCCTTAAGCCATGGACCGCAGTGGTCAAGGGAGATGATTATGAGTGAATCAATGCTCATGCGTTTAACCTTATCCTTAATCACGCTTACGAAGCTTTGCGGTGTATACCCCGTGTAACCTCCATCGTAATCAACCTGGTTTAGCGAAGCTATGAAGGCCATGGGTGCCTTCAAATCATCAGCCTCCATCAATGAACCATCAATGACGTAATCGGTGATGGGGGAGACGCCTAGAAGTGTTGCACCCCCAGCCTTACCGTGAATAAGCCTAATAATGCGACCCACGGTGTCTAATCTACCCTCTGAAATAGCCCTTGAAATCACCCTACCCAGGTTGGCTTCACTGTTAATTATCAATGTAAATCACCTTAACCCATACTCCTTACCTATGGCATCTCTTAAACCATCACCAAGTAGTATGAATCCGGCCGCCACGAATAATCTGACCCCTTCCTCGCCTTTTGGGTGGGGGTTTGTTGGGGTCTTGGGTGTTACCTCCCTTTTTGTGGGGGCTACTTGGTTGTGGTCTATGATGAAGGACAGCGGCTTTTTGATGACTAGGGGTATCTTTTCAATGGCTTTCTTCATTATGTTTAATGCTCCGTTTAGGTCGCTGTGTAGTTTATGTCCATTTGGGCATGTGATTACTCCCCTTGGTTGCCTCTTCACCTCTATGCCGTGGTAGACGCAGTACTTGGATGTATTGTACTCAACAACCTCATACACCTTAATGCCGTATTCTTGAGCCTTTAGCTCAATGGCCTCCATGAGCTTTCTGTAACTCCACATGTTCACGGTGAACTTATTGCCCCTTTCCTGGGCAATGTTGAATGGGTAGCCTAGGTAGATTGTTGAGACTCCTAGCTCGTGGAGTGTTTTGACTAGGTGGCTTGCAAGGTTCCTGTAGAGGTGGAGTAGCCTCCTCCTCAACTTCCCATGAAGCCTCCTAACTTCACGATTCAACTCATCAACTGCGTCAGCCAGTAGCCTATCCTTGAGTGTGTCCCTCAAGGACTGAATCCTCGAAATCAACCTCTGCATGTAGAAGTAATCCTCCTTAGCCCTAAC